>Ga0208916_10000197_pt1 | contig 30756 bp, 33 predicted proteins | sample DEB19_08_DNA_5_FD_184523 | JGI IMG/M metagenome (GOLD analysis project Ga0208916, IMG submission 184523) | Aqueous microbial communities from the Delaware River and Bay under freshwater to marine salinity gradient to study organic matter... | ecosystem: Environmental > Aquatic > Marine >... | reverse complement strand
GAGCCACAAAGAAATACTGAGACTTCGATTTTGTCATACCAATAATCTTTCATCGCACTTACTTGCGAATTAGAAAGCAATCCAATCCCAAGGAGAGAAAGTGAGATTGCCACAGTCACGATGACAGCAAATGTCATGGTGAGATTACGACGAAGTCCAATTCGGACTTCGCTCATTAAGAATCCTGCGCGCATCTATCTGCCCCTTATCCCGTGTATCCGTAGACGCCGCGAACTTGATCGCGAATAACATGGCCGCCGTCGAGTTCAATTACTCGTTTGCGCATCTGATCAACAATCCCTGAATCGTGTGTAGCCATGAGAACAGTTGTGCCTTCACGGTTAATGCGATCAAGTAATTTCATAATTCCCACAGATAGCGCGGGGTCTAAGTTTCCAGTTGGTTCATCGGCAATAATGATTGATGGACGAGTCACATATGCTCTTGCAATCGCTACGCGCTGTTGTTCGCCACCTGAGATTTCTGAAGGCAAGCGATCACCTTTATCTTCAAGTCCCACGAGCTCCAGCATTTCGGGTACTTCGCGATTGATTTCTTTCTGCGAATATCCAAGGACATGAAGTGAAAAAGCAATGTTCTCAGAAATTGTTTTGTTGGGGAGTAAGCGGAAATCTTGGAAAACGGTTCCTACTTGGCGGCGAAGTTCTGGAACTTTATGATTTGCAAGAGTCCCAAGATCTTTTCCAGCAACATGGATGACTCCTGTTGTTGGACGTTCTTCGCGGAGAATCAATCGCAAAAATGTAGATTTACCTGAACCTGACATACCTACAAGGAAGACAAACTCCCCCTTGAGGATTTCAATATTTACACCCTCCAGAGCAGGGCGATCCTGACCCGAGTAAATCTTCGTAACATTTTCAAACTTAATCACACGCTGCTCCTTTGAGACCTGACCCTAGTTTATGGAGCGAAGCTGCTATTTCTGGGTTAATTCGAGCTTTTTATGAGAATTCACAGACGAAAGAATTATCACAGCAGGCGTGAAATAGCTGCTAAATCAGGTGAAAATTATTGTGAAGCGCTACGCCGCCAGCGAATTCCCGCTTCGATGAAATCATCTATTTCGCCATTTAACACAGCCGAAGTATTACCCGTCTCATGATTATTACGAAGATCTTTAACCATTTGATAAGGGGCTAGAACGTAGGAACGCATCTGATTTCCCCATGATCCAGTGTTATCGCCCTTAAGCGCATTGATTTTTGCCTGTTCTTCTTGACGTCGACGTTCGAGTAATTTCGATTGCAGCACGGCCATCGCAGTGGCCTTGTTTTGAATCTGTGACCGTTCGTTTTGGCACGAGACAACAATTCCAGTTGGAATATGGGTCAAGCGCACGGCAGAGTCAGTTGTATTAACGCCTTGTCCGCCCGGACCAGATGAACGATAAACATCGACGCGAATTTCCTTCTCGTCCAATTCAATGTGGTCACTCTGCTCAACTACTGGAACAACTTCGACGCCTGCAAAAGAAGTATGTCGACGAGATTGTGAATCAAAGGGAGAAATGCGAACTAAGCGATGTGTTCCTTGCTCGACCGATAACGTTCCATATGCATAAGGCGCAGTAACTCGGAAAGTAGTGGACTTGATTCCCGCCTCTTCGGCATAAGAAGTTTCAAGAACGTCAACTTTGTATTCATGACGTTCGCAGTAACGCAGATACATGCGCATCAACATCTCTGCCCAATCAGCTGCTTCAACCCCACCTGCCTCTGAGCGAATGGTGATCAATGCATCGCGATCATCGTATTCTCCGTTGAGAAGAGTGGTTACTTCAAGTTCGCTAATTGCTTTGATTGTTGCATCAAGTTCACTCTCTGCATCATGCAGAGCAGAACCACCAGGTTCACCTGCTGCTAATTCAAAGAGAACGGGCAAATCATCTACCCTGCGACGCAAACCTTTAAGCCGGGCAATTGTTGATTGCACTCTAGATAACTTACTTGTGACTGCTTGAGCCTTTTCAGGGTTGTCCCATAAATTTGGAACTCCAGCGGCGGCTTCCAATTCAACGGCTTCGGCCTCGAGCTTAGGAAGATCTAAGACTTTTTCAATCGAGGTAAGGGTCGCGCCAATCTCGTTGATTTCGAGGATGTATTCGCGGGCCATAGATGAAGGATAGCGACAAGTTCTAGTTTTTGAATTTACCTCTGATTTAGGTTGCCTAGATTAATGCCGTAGTAGTTGGTCGTAATTTTTCGCTCGTCAAAGGTGCCCACATGCGAGGTAATTTCTACAGAATCTATATTTATAAAAGGTATGACAAACGGAAGTCGTGCAGTTGAGGAAGTCTGTATTGATAGTTGGTAGCCGTCGCATGAGATTTGATTTACTCTCATTTCACCGAGTTGTGGACCAAATACATCCCTTCTGTTTCTATTGAGCTCACTAATCGCATCAATCGAATTCCATTTTCCTTTTTCACAATCGATGGGAATGCCTGGCTCTGTTTCGCCCTCGCCTAAGTTACGTATAAAACTAATGATGTTGTATTCGCCTCTGTAATAAGCATTCAGATCCAGACTTTTCACGCCACGTTGTGCGGCAGCTTCGGTTGCCTGAGTCAGTGAACGTTTAGCGAAATAGACCGAGGAAATATCAGTCAGAATCATTAGTGTAATAAGAATTGTCATGAATAGACTGAGAACTAGTACGGACAGAGATCCCCGCTCATCTCTCAGCAAGAATTTGATATTGACCAATGCGGACTTGCTTGATTTTAGGCCCATGGAGATACGTATTCAATTGCTGAAACCTTAATCTTGGGATGCGTCTGTGCATTTTGCGTCAATGTAATTCGAACTGCAGTTTCTGGGCTAATGCATGGACGAGCACTACATTCAATAGTCATTTCTAATTCTCCACTTTCTAAGGATCCCTCGAATCCCAATAGGCTCGCTCCTTTTGAAACAATTTGAAATGCAACCCCAAATGCAATCTCATCATTAGCGCTCGTAACAAAACCTCTTGTTGCTTCGCGCGTTAATGTGCGCAACGAATCATTCCCATCAGTAACCGATGCGAAACTATTCATGTAAATGAATAGTGGAACAAAAAGAGGAATAGCTAACGCAACGAATTCAACGGAGGCACTTCCTCGTTCTTCACCAATTAGGCGCAGGAATCGATTCTTGATCGGGATTACCTCTGATTTTCAACAATGGCTATCCCGCTCACATCTATCTGCGGATTTGAACCTGTGATTTGCGATAGACCTGGAATCAACTGAACCAAGGATTTCTTCCGGTGACTGATGATGAGGTCGAGATTCTGATTTGGGTCAGGTGAATAAATCTGGAGGAAAGTATCTGAATCCTTGAACTCACCACTAATAGCTCTACTTGATGCTTCATCTTGAGCAGAAATTTTCTCCATATTCCTGGCATGGAGAGCAACGCTAAGCTGAGCTGCAATGAGAAAGACAGTGAGCAGGGGAATTAGCACCAAAGAACTTTCAGCACTTCCCTTTTCATCTTTCAGAAATCTTGAAACAAGTGAAAAACCCACTACCGAATACCATTCATAGCATCGAGAGAGTTCTTGAGAATTGCAGTGAGTCGAGGAGCGGCAATTGTCCACAGAGCTGTCACTAACCCAGTTGTCATCAATACAACCAAAACCCATCCTGGCACATCGCCTCGATCATCACTGAATGCCTTATAAAACCTCGTTTTCTTAAATTCCAGAATCCGGATAGTAAAATACGTTGTTACGGCTGCCATTTTGATTGCGATTACTTCATTCATTGCATTCCTCTTTCTTTACTAGTTTTGGGCGAATAGGTTTAAATTTGAGAGTGATGGCCAGAGCGCAAAAAGAATGGAAATTGGCAGAATTAGAAACACGACGGGGATCATCATCGAGAGCTCTGCCTTTGCAGCAGCTGCAAGAACTTGATTGCGTTGGCCGTCCCGAGCTTCACGAGCATGGCTATGAAGCACATCAATTAGCGGGGCGCCACGTGTTATTGCAATTACAACTGAATCAACAAATCGACGGATCGTAATTGATTGGATTCTCCGTCCCATTGAATCAAGTGCAGAAGCAAATGGATTGCCTTCCGTTACCGACTCGATTACTTTTGAAAATTCCTTCACTAAGGCTCCCTGGCCTCGTGCAGATATACGACGCATAGAAGTGAGTGGTGACTCTCCTGCCGAAAGGGCGAGTGTCAATGCCTCAATTATTGCAGGAAAATCAGATTCAATAGATTCTCGATGAATCTTTAACTCGTTACTCAAACTTTGCTCTGTAAAGAGAACCACGGAAAATACAGATAGTAATCCTAGGAGAACAAGAGAAAGTGCAGAGAGATTGATGACAACAGATGCGATTAATTCTGTAGAAAGAAGAAGACATATGAGAATTAATTGACGGATGCGGAAATTCTCGTAGCTACGCTCACTTGTGTACCCAAGTTCAATCAATTTCTCTCGCACATTCGTTCGATCTCTTATTTTCATGATGTGTCTTAAAATTGATTTTTCCCACGAAAAATCGTCGGCAAGCAAGAAGAACACGGGAATCAATACAAGAGCTGTAACTGAAAGAGAATTCCGCATCATTGTCTCTTTGAGGGCAGATCTATGAATATGCGATTTGGAGCAGGAATTCGGCTGAGAGAATTCATCCAAAAGTAGGCGACCGCCGTAAGACCCAGTCCTGTGCCAAGAATTAGAACACCTGTGGGTGTTGAGAATGCCTGTGACGTAGATGGCTGAGTTGATAGGAGCAGGAGAAGTATCCAGGGTGCTGCTGCGGACAAATGTGCTGAGTTTTTAATCCAACTTTGTTTTACTTCAATTTCCCTGCGAAGCGATAAATCCTCGCGGATAAACTTTGATAGTAAGCGCAATATATTAAGCAATTCCGCACCCCCTAGTTCTCTGGCAATTAGGAGGGCTTCAATTATCAAATCGAAGCTGGGATGAGCAATTGATTCTTTCACTTCTATAAGAGCCTTACTGAAATTGCCCTCGGAGTAGAGATTTTCAGCGAAATATTCAAAATCGGTCCTCAAGATTTCAGGTCCTCGTAACGCTAAGCCAGCAAGACATTCGTTGATTGATAGTCCGGACTGCACGCCAGAAATAAGGATGTCGATTAATTCAGGACATGCACTATGAATAGCTGACTTCCGCTTCGAATCACTACTCCGCTTGGCAATCAAGGTAAAAATCGCCACGAAAAGAGCAAATGAAATTGCGATCATTGTCGAATGCGAAAAAATTAATGAAATAAGGAATGCTGCAAATACGAACAGAAGGGAGGTCATGGTTTCTTTGCTAAAGGTGATTTTCTCTATCAAAGCATGGACCCCAATCCCCGCTCGTAATTCTCCCCATTCCAACGCCATACATTTTCTATTTCCACTCGATCATTTTCATACCGACCAGTTACTCTTGATACTTCTGTAATTCTTCGAGTTCCATTGTTTGCAAGAGAGACTTGCACCACCAGGTCTATTGCTGATGCAACAGTCGGTGCAATAAATTTGTGAGAAATGTTCTCTCCAGCCAGAAGTGGAAGAGTTTGCAACTTCGTAATCGCGTCACGAGCAGAATTGGCGTGCAAAGTGCCCATCCCAGGTAGGCCCGAGTTGAGAGCAAGTAAGAGATCTAAAGCTTCCGCTTGTCGAACTTCTCCAACAATGATTCGTGAAGGGCGCATACGTAGAGCCTCCTTAATCAGTTGCCGAAGTGTGATTTCTCCCTCGCCTTGAAGATTGGGTCCACGGGTCTGCATCTGAATGAGGTCTGGAACTCGCGGTTGAAGTTCAAATACTTCTTCGATAGTGATTACCCGTTGAGCAAGTGGTGTTTCTGAAATGAGTGCATTAAGAAGAGTGGTTTTACCCGCTTGCGTGCCGCCACTTATGAGGATATTTCTTCCGGTCTTGACCGCTTCGGAAAGTTCGTCTGCAATTCCTTTTGTCATGACTCCCAGCGACGCTAATTCATTAAGAGATTTCTGGCGCATAATATGTTTGCGTATATTTACCGCCCAGTGCTCAGCGGTAACCTCAGGAATGGCGACATGAAGACGACTTCCATCAGGTAATCGCGCGTCAACAAAAGGTTGAGATAGATCCAACCGTCTTCCACTCCATATGAGAGTTCTATCTACAAGGTCTCTGACGGCTTCTGATGTAAGTACGAGATTGATGAGTTGGCTCTTGCCCCCTTGGGCTACAAAGATTCTTTGCGGTGAATTGATCCAGATTTCTTCTACATTTGGGTCAGCGATGAGATGTGCAATCGGTCCAAAGACAACGTCGGGATCCATCGTTTCCATAGCCGAGAAGGTAGGACCTCTCTGACATCTTTATCTGGGGAAATTGAGTGCATGTGGATTGATTAGGTGTTCAACTACTTTCAGTCAATCCTTGTAACTCTTGGTTATCAAGGCGATTAAGAAGCTCCAGCGAACTCTCACCACGAACGGCTGAGGTGTATGACGACTTGCAAATGAATAGATCATTTCTCCATTGATGTAGCACTCGCTTAGAGAGAGTGTCTGCTACATCGTGCCCAGCTCGCAAAATTAGAGTGAACTCAAATCTTCCCAGGCGTGCACAAAGATCTTCCACCCTAATGTTTCTTTTCAGAATTTCAGCAAAGGAAAGAATTGCAACTTCATAATATGATTGCTGCACTTGATTATTTTCATCATCATCGCTTTCTAAGTTCTGATCAGTTGGAAATATCTGGAAACGGATGAGTGTGACTCGGCTTCGATTTCTTTCTGCCGTCGCTAAATCTCGGCGAAGATTTTCATAGAAGTATGGCGGTGCGGCTAGGTGCGTCAATGAATCTCGCAAACCATCATGTGAAAATGTCATCGGAACAAGAATGAATCCCAGGCGGCTGATAAAGTCCGGCCTATGCCAAATAAATCCGGGTCTGGTGAATCCACAAGCAATGATGATTCCGGCAAGTCACCACACCGTTCAACGGTGGCAACCCTTCTCTATATTGAATCGGCAATCGTGCTCGCCCTAGGTTTATGGCTAGTCTTCTTTAGCTTTACCCATGAAAATGAGGAAGTCGCTCCACTATTGGGCGAGATTTCATTTGCAATCCTGGGTGCCATCGGACTTTTTGCTGCAGGCCGAGGTTATGTGCGGGGTAAGAATTACGGGAGATCTCCAGCAATCTTGTCGAACTTAATTGCATTGGGTGTTGCTTACTATCAGATTCAAGGGGCCTTCTACATCGGCGCAATAATCATTCTTGCCCTTGCTCTACCCACCCTCTATTTCGCTTTCAGTATTGCTAAGAACGAAGGTTGATGCGGATACGCATCACCAGTCAACTATCTTCTGATCTTCCCAGAGAACTCCCGTTACATCTCCCGCGTTGAATGGCCTGGTTGCGAGCCAAATTGCAGTCGCTGCACCTTCTTCCGCAGAACGAGGCGCATCGGGACCGCCCATATCGGTCCGTGAATGATTTGGACATGTTGCATCGACTAGGAATCCGCGAGCACCAAGACCAGTCTCATGTGCGAGGTTACGAACTAATGCATTAACTCCCGCTTTGCTAATTCGATATGGGGCAAGTCCACCTGCATTTCCAGGTCCTGACATTCTGCCGAGACAGGCAGAGAAGATAATGACACGGCCGTTACGAGCATCTGCCATCGCGGGCGCAATCCCATTTACGAGTTGGAAAACAGAGTCGAGATTGATCGCCATCACACGTCGCCATTCAGCGTCATTAGTTTTCAAAGTCTTAGACATCTTCTCGCTCATAACTCCGTGGGCGAGAATTAAGACTGATGGAGTAGTAAGTGATTGCTTAAGTGAATCAATCAGCTCTCGCACTAGATCTGGTTGTTCAAGATCGCATGTAAATGTTGATATATGTGAGGTGGATACTCCGTTGTGATAACGATCTGCCTCGCGAATAAGTTTTGCAGCCGCTTCAAGACGTTGGTCATCTTTTGCAATCAGCGCAATATCGAAACCTTGCAAAGTGAGCGCCTTTGCGACCTCAAACCCAAGACCGCGACTTCCACCGGTGATAATCGCAAGCGGGCGGATGCTCTGAGATGACATGAACCAACTCTCTCAAAGTTTGGGATACCCCGCCTTTCGAAGGCAGAGGATGGGTTATGACCATTGAAAATGTGCGCAATCTCGCGATATCTAGCCCTTAAAGCCATTTAACTCGTGCTCTCGCAGCCGATAGTCTTAGCCTGAAAATACTGGAATTTGCAAAGGAGCGCTCAGTGTCGCAATCAGGTCAGGACTTCGGCGCAAATGATTGGCTCGTCGAAGAAATGTTCGAGCGATATCAAGCCGATCCAACCTCCGTCCCACCTGAGTGGATTACCCACTTCCAGAATAATCCCCAATCAGGAAGTACGAGTGCACCGGTTTCCGGCGCACCAAAAGGTGGAACTCCGCCAACTCCGAAAACTGTAACTCCGCCAAATATTTCAATGCCTGGCACTGCACCTGCAGCACCAACACCTGCAGCTCCTGTTGTTGCCGCACCTGTGCAGACACAACCTGTTGTTCGTAACGTCAATGCAGCACCTGCAACACCAGCACAGCCAGTTGCAAAACCTATTCCAACTCTTGCAACACAGAGCGCCTCAACTCTAGAACCAATTCGCGGAGTGGCAGCTCGTGTTGTGCAGAGCATGGAAGCCTCACTGACAGTTCCAACAGCAACATCAGTGCGCGCAATTCCTGCCAAGTTGATGATTGATAACAGAATTGTTATCAATAACCATCTCAAGCGAACACGCGGTGGAAAAGTTTCATTCACTCATCTCATTGCCTTTGCAATGATCAAGGCACTTCGTGCAATGCCAGAGATGAATGCCTTTTATGGTGAACTCGAAGGAAAGCCAGCTCTTGGAAAACCAGAACATATCAATTTAGGTATTGCCATCGATTTGGCAAAGCCGGATGGAACACGTCAACTACTGGTTCCATCAATCAAGGGTTGCGAAGAACTTGATTTCGGTCAGTTCTGGGTCGCCTATGAAGAGATTGTGAAGAAAGCTCGCGGTGGAACGCTGACAGTTGAAGATTACGCAGGAACAACTGTGTCTCTCACAAACCCAGGAACTATTGGAACTGTTCACTCGGTTCCCCGTCTCGTTCAAGGTCAGGGATTGATTATCGGCGTTGGTGCTATGGATTACCCTGCCGAATTCCAGGGTGCGAGTGAAGCAACCCTTGCCCGCATGGCTATTAGCAAGGTCATCACGCTCACCAGTACATATGACCACCGAGTTATTCAAGGCGCACAATCTGGAGATTTCTTAAAGCGCATCAATGAATACCTACTTGGTGCAGATAATTTCTATGACGAAATTTTCACAGCGTTGCGTATTCCATACGAGCCAATTCGTTGGGCATCTGATTTTGCCTTCACCAAAGATGATGAAATCGATAAGACAGCTCGCGTTCAGCAACTTATCCAGGCTTATCGCACCTGGGGCCATCTCATGGCAGATATTGATCCTCTTGTTTATGTGCAACGCACTCACCCTGACCTAGACGTTGTGACGCACGGACTCACTCTTTGGGATCTTGATCGCGAATTTGCAACAGGTGGATTCGGCGGAAAACCATTCCTTCCACTACGCAAAATTCTTGGAATATTGCGAGATTCATATTGCCGATCTATCGGTGTCGAATACATGCATATCTCAAACCCTGAAGAACGTCAGTGGATGCAACAACATATCGAAGTGGGTCTACCATCTATCGAACGCGAAGAGCAGATACGTATTTTGCGTAAACTCAATAGCGCAGAAGCTTTCGAATCTTTCTTGCAAACTAAGTTTGTTGGGCAGAAGCGCTTCTCTCTCGAGGGTGGCGAATCTGTTATCCCACTGACAGATGCAATTGTTTCTGCAGCTGCAGAACGTGGTCTTGATGAAGTGTGTATCGGTATGCCGCACCGTGGACGCCTCAATATGCTTGCAAATATTGCTGGTAAATCTGTCGGTCAAATTTTCCAAGAATTCCAAGGACACTACGCCGAGAACCAAGTCCATGGCTCAGGCGATGTGAAGTACCACTTAGGTACAGAAGGTGTCTTCACGGCGCAATCCGGAGCAAAGACCAAGATTTATCTTGCAGCAAATCCTTCTCACCTTGAAGCAGTCAATCCTGTACTTGAAGGCATTGTTCGAGCAAAGCAAGATCGCCTTAATACCAAGGGTGCTTACACAGTGCTTCCAATTCTCTTGCACGGTGATGCATCTTTCGCTGGACAGGGCGTGAACGCTGAAACTATGCAACTTGCAGGACTTCCGGGATATCGCACAGGTGGAACAATCCATATTGTCGTCAATAATCAAGTTGGATTTACTACTTCTCCTAATGCTTCACGCACTGCTCGTTACTGCACTGATGTTGCAAAGATGATTGAAGCTCCCATCTTCCATGTCAATGGAGATGATCCTGAAGCATGTGTTCGCGTTGCACACCTTGCCTTCGAATATCGCCAAGCATTCAAGAAAGATGTTGTCATCGATATGGTCTGCTACAGACGTCGTGGCCACAACGAAGGAGATGAGCCGAGCTTTACTCAGCCACTTATGTATAAGTTAATTGATGAAAAGCGGACTACTCGTACGTTGTATACCGAGGCACTTGTTGGTCGTGGAGATATCACACCTGCAGAGGCAGATGAGATTGCACGCGATTATCAGATTCAACTCGAAGAAGTCTTTGCTTCCGTTGCTAACTATCAAGAAGAACACGATCCAAACTTCGTTCCACCGATTGTTCCGAATGCAGAGGATGTTCCAACATTTATCTCTGAGCAACTCATCCGCGAGATTGCAGCAACACAGGTTGCTGTTCCAGAAGGTTTCCATGTTCATCCAAAGCTTCTGCCACAACTTCAAAAGCGCGCAGAATCAATAAACGATGGAACTATCGACTGGTCTACTGGTGAAATGCTTGCATTTGGCTCCCTCCTCAAAGAAGGCCGACCAATTCGATTGGCTGGTCAAGATTCACGTCGCGGAACATTCTCTAATCGCCATGCGGTAATCATCGATAAAGAAAATGGAAACGAGTGGACTCCACTTCGCTCTCTCATCTCTGATGAAAATCAATTCTTTGTCATCGACTCATTGCTCAGCGAATACGCAGCGATGGGTTTTGAATATGGATACTCAGTCGTTCGTGATGAAGCCCTCGTATTGTGGGAAGGTCAGTTCGGCGACTTCGCTAATGGTGCGCAGACAATCATCGATGAATTCGTCTCTTCTGCGCTTCAAAAGTGGGGCGAGCGTTCATCTGTCGTGCTCTTGCTTCCCCACGGTTATGAAGGCCAAGGACCAGATCACTCTTCCGCTCGCATTGAGCGCTTCTTAGCTCTTTGTGCTGAAAAGAATATGACGGTTGCTCAGCCTTCAACTCCTGCTTCTTACTTCCACTTGTTGCGCTTTCACGCAGCAAACCCAAAGCGACGCCCAATGGTTGTATTCACACCAAAATCAATGTTGCGCCTAAAAGCTGCTGCATCATCAATAAGCGATTTCACTTCAGGAACATTCCTACCTGTTATTGGTGATTCAACAGTGAATAACGCATCACGTTTGATCTTCTGCTCAGGAAAGATTTATCACGATCTCGTTGCAGAGCGCACGCGTCTTAATGACAGTAGCACTGCAATAGTTCGAGTCGAGCGCCTTTATCCGCTCCCTGTTGCGCAGATGGAAGTTGAAGCGAAGAAGCATCCAAACGCTAACTTGCTCTGGGTTCAAGACGAACCTGCAAACCAGGGAGCATGGCCACACGTTGCACTCAGTACTACTGAGTCAATCGGTGGAACTTCAGTTGATGCTCGCGTATTACGTCGCATTTCTCGTCGAGCATCCGCATCCCCTGCAACTGGAAACCATCATCTGCATGAGGATGAAGCAAAGGCGTTAATGGATGAGGCATTTACTCGATGAATGCTGAAGTACAAGAACTTGGTTTATCTGGGCAAGAGTTCGTTATGTTCAGCACCGACTGGTGTGGATATTGCAAGCGTCTTAAGAGCCAGCTTGATGAAAATGGAATCACATTCCGTGAGATTAATGTTGAGCAAGAGATGAACTATGCATCATTCGTTGAGAAGGTAAATGGCGGAAACCGAGTTGTTCCAACACTTCTATTCTCAGACGGTGCAGCTCTCACCAATCCATCTGTGATTGCTGTCAAAGAAAAGCTCGCAAGCCTTTAGATTACTTTCCGCGCTTCATTCTGAATTGAATTTTTGCGCGCACTGCAGTGATTGGTAGCCAGCCCCAGGTACGTGAATCTGTGCCTGCCTCGTTATCGCTTAAGACAAATATTGTGGGCATATGCCCATCTGATGCACGGGTCTCACTGATCCGCTTCACATAGAAGATGCCTGGCTGTTCATCTCGCTCGATGACGATGACATCACCTACTTTGATGCGATTAAACCCCGTGAGTTTGTACTTGGCCCATCGCCCCATCAACCAATCACCTGCATGATATGTGGGCGCCATGGAATCGCCTTCGATAATCATCGATGCGTGCTTTGCCATGGCAGGATTCTAGAGCTTCGAGTACTCTCGCGCTTATGAGAAACATTCTTACACCGAAAATAACCGTCCACGCACACTGCGATCTACCTTGTGGTGTCTATGATCCAGCACAAGCGAAGATTGAAGCGCTCTCTGTTAAGGCATGCATGGAAAAGTATGCAGCTAACCCAGATGCAGATTTCCGTTCACGTTCTGTTGCAATTAAAGAAGAGCGTTCACATCAGGTAAAGGAGCACCTTTGGGTTCTCTGGACTGATTACTTCAAGGCACCACACTTTGAGAAGTACCCACAGTTGCACTCACTCTTTAATGAGGCGACAAAGCTTGCAGGTGCTGCAGGCACAAAGGGAACTCAAGATGTTGCAGTTGCAGATAGTTTGATCGCAAAGATCGACGAAATTGCAGCAATCTTCTGGGAGACCAAGAAGGCTTAATTAGTTAATTAAAGATTGAGCGGCTGTGCGAGCGAGGAAAGATAATCGCTCGACAGTCGCTCTTCTTATTTCTGCTTGCGCAAGATGGCGTTCACCGTCATAGACATCGCATTCAAAGGTGAGCTCGCGCCCATCGATGTTAATCACACGTGCATTGGCGCGGATTTCAACTCCAGCAGCTGCTGAGCCGACTATCTCAAGAGAAGAATGTGTAAGAAATGTCGTTTCACCAGAATCTAAATACTCCATGAGCGCTGCAACACATGCGCTCTCCATTAATGAGAGGTAAATAGAGGGAGCAACAACGGGAAGATCAGAGACGCCCATTGTCACGCATGTGTCACCAGGACGAACTGAGAGGACGGAGAATCCAACTGCTCCGAGTACCTCTTCTGCCGGTTTCATACTTAAGAGGTTAGTCCTCGTCGTCGATAAAGTGCTGGATATGGGTCTGTTCTATTTGAATTTCCCTATGCTCAACATTTCCAAACTCATCTATCTCAATAGAAATCTCAGTCATGCTGAACTGCGTGACAACCTCTGTTGCTCCGGCGCCAGCCATCTGTGCGCGAAGTTGATTGTGAATGCTCTGATGTAGTTCTTCAGGGGCTTGTTCATCGCATGAACGCTTGAGCACATCCTGCAGCATCTGATGCATCAATCGTTCGTGCTCGATTTCGGCAGAGCATGCAGCACAGGTAATGATGTGAGATTGGATGGCATCAGCCTGTGGAATCTCTTGAAGCTCGCCTTCAACGATAAACACGACAGATGCCAAAACATCTCCGCATTGAATCTCTATGAAACTCATTCTGTGCCCCCTTTCTTCTTAGCCTTTGGAGCAGGAGCATCGGTTGTGTAACCGAGGTCGCGTGCATAATCTGAAAGCTTTTCACGTAGTTGCTTGCGGCCACGATGCAGTCGTGACATCACTGTTCCAGCTGGCGCGCCAACAATCTCTGCAATCTCTTTATACGAAAAGCCTTCAACATCGGCGAGATAGACAATGATGCGAAAATCTTCTGAAATTTCTTGTAGCGCACGTTTGATATCGCTATCAGGCAGGTTCTCTAGAGCCTCTTGCTCCGCAGATTTTCCTTGATCGCTAGTGTGAGATTGAGCCTCTGCAACTTGCCAATCTTCAAGCTCATTATTTGCTATCTGCGGTTGTCGTTGGCCTTTGCGATAGGTATTGATAAAAGTTGTTGTCAGCACTCGATAGAGCCAGGCGCGCAAGTTTGTTCCTTCTTCAAATTGATGGAAGGAGGAGAATGCTTTGAGATAAGTATCTTGGACTAGATCGCGCGCATCTTCTGGATTCTTTGTATAGCGAAGTGCTGCTGCATATAACTGATTTGTGAACACGAGAGCATCGCGCTCGAACCGAGTGGTGCGATCGGCAGCGCTTTCGAGAACTAAATCTTTCGAAGTCATCACAGTTAGGTTATCTCAAAAAAGTGTCTCTGGCGCTCCGAGCTCAATGGGAATAATCAGCTCAGGGCCGTTGTTAGCAACTATGTTCACTCTCGAAGAAACGGGTGTGGCGATCAGTCCTGCATCGGGGTCTGCAATATTCATCATCTTTATCAGGCGATTGATATCGCGTGACTCTGGATCAAGCCAAGAATCCCAACGCTCACTCGGCATAAACACCGGCATGCGGCTGTGAATGGTTGCAAGTTCTCCTACTGCTTCACGAGTAATGATTGCAGCGCTCTGTATTACCTGACCCTTTTCGCTCTGCCATGAGCTCCAGATTCCAGCGATAGAAAGTTGTTTGCCATCCTCATTGGAAATATAGAAAGGTTGCTTGGGTGGATATTTTCCAAGTGATGTCGCCCATTCGTAATATCCCGTGGCAGGAATCAAACATCGTGATGTTCTGAATGCATGTCGAAAAGTTGGCTTCTCATGAATTGATTCACTGCGCGCATTGATGGCATGCGATTGTGAAGCACGAGCATCGGCAAACGACTTTTGCCAAGGAGCGATAATCCCCCATGATGCAGAGTCAAGAATTCGCGAGTCGGATTCATTGCGGATGATGTAAATATCGTTAGTGGGCGCGATATTCCAATTAAGAGGAAGTGATTGATCAAGAGTCGAACCCGCTAAATCAAAGGATTCAACAATCTCCTCGGCGCCAAGTGATTGCGCATATCTACCGCACATATAGGCAATCCTACGTGCTGCTTGAACCGTTAGACTTCGCATATGACAGCACACGAACTCTGGCCCGCGCCTTTTCGCGGACGTAAGCCAGTAATTTCTCGTGTCACGATCCCTGGCTCAAAGTCAGTAACAAACCGAGCTCTCATTCTTGCTGCGCAAGCAAATTCTCCATCCACACTTCGCAGACCTTTGGTTTCACGAGACTCGGAATTGATGTCTGCAGGACTTCAGGCGATGGGCATTTCAATTACTGGGAAAGATGAGTGGGTTGTAAACCCTGCCGCTTTGCGAGGACCAGCAAGAGTTGATGTTGGTAATGCAGGAACTGTGATGCGTTTTCTCCCTCCACTTGCAGCACTTGCACAGGGCGATATCTCCTTCGATGGAGATCCTCGTTCCCATGAACGCCCACTTGGCCCTGTAATTAAAGCTCTTGAAGAACTCGGTATTGAAATTGAACATGAAGGTCGTTACTCACTGCCGATGGTGATTAAAGCAAAGGGATCAATTCCTGGTGGGGAACTAATCATTGATGCAAGTGCTTCAAGCCAATTCTTATCGGCTCTTCTTCTAGTTGCACCCAGTATGAAGAATGGAATTACTGCCCGACATCGCGGTGGCTCACTTCCTTCTATGCCTCATATCGATATGACTGTGCAGATGTTGCGAGATTTCGGTGCAGTGGTGCATGTAGATAAAGAAGAGCAGAGTTGGAAAGTCGAACCTGGAGTTTTGCATGGTCAAGATTTCGTCATCGAACCAGACTTATCTAATGCAGCGCCATTTATGTCTATCGCCATGGTCTGTGGTGGAAGTATCACTATCGCAGATTGGCCCAAGAGCACCACTCAACCTGGTGATCAACTTCGTGACATCTTTACACAGATGGGTGCGCAGGTGAATTTCACTTCAGATGGTTTAACTCTGACCGGTGGTAACTCCATCCACGGAATCGATATCGACCTTCATGATGTCGGTGAGCTCACTCCTTCTATTGCCGCCCTTGCCGCCCTTGCTGATTCACCATCGCACCTACGCGGAATTGGACACTTGCGTCTTCACGAAACAGATCGCCTAGCGGCTCTTACCCGTGAAATTAACTCACTTGGTGGCAACGTTGTTGAAGATGAGACTGCACTTCACATTACGCCTGCGCCTCTTCATAGCGGAACTTTTCATACCCATGAAGATCATCGTCTAGCAACAGCAGGTGCGGTGATTGGTCTGGTCATTCCTGATGTTCTTGTTGAAAATATTGCAACAACACGTAAGACCCTGACTGATTTCCCAGGGCTCTGGAATAGTTTGGTTCTATGAGTCCACGCGAATACGACGAATCGGATGCACGTATCCGCCCTTCTCGCACCACGCGTAGACGCACCAAAGATCGACCTTCTCACTCAGATTCCATTACCGCATTTGTCACCACGGTAGATCGTGGCCGCACAACATGCGTCACAGATGATGGTTTAGTCATTACCGCCATGAAAGCTCGTGAGCTTGGCCCTAAATCTGTCGTCGTTGGTGATCTCGTTGAAATCGTGGGAGATGTAACGGGTACTGAAGGCACTCTTGCTCGTATCGTTACCGTGAATGAACGTACTAACTACTTAAGTCGCACAGTTGATGATGCCGCCCGTGTTGAGCGCACAATTGTTGCCAATATTGATCAACTTCTCATTGTTGTTGCATCAGCAAACCCTGAACCGCGACGAGGACTTATCGATCGCTTTTTGGTGAGTGCCTTTCATGAATCGATTAAGCCAATCATCGTTGTTACCAAAGTGGATGTTTCACCTGTTCCAGATTTTATTAAAGAGTATGCAGCACTTGGTGTTGACATCATCACAACTTCATCAAAGAGTGAAGCTCGCGTTAAGGATGTCGAAGCAATTCTTACAATTCTCGATGACAAGATTTCGGTTTTGGTTGGGCACTCAGGAGTTGGAAAATCAACACTTATTAATGATTTAGTACCGGAGGCCCAACGCATGACGGGTGATGTTAATGATGTCACTGGCCGTGGTCGCCACACTTCATCTAGTGCAATTGCACTGCCCTTAATCAATGGGGGTTGGATTATCGATACCCCTGGAATTCGCGCCTTCGGACTGTCGCACCTGAATAAGGATCGCGTCATCGAGTCTTTTCCCGATATTTATCAAGTGATACAAACTTGTATGCCGAACTGCTCACACCACGAAGCATCCTGTGCACTCAATGCCTGGATTGAATCTGATTCTGCGCTGAAGAGTGAACGATTGATTAGAGTCACAAGTTTGCGCTCTCTCTTAGAAGTCAAGCCAGTGAGCGACGAGCAGTAGACTCGCACTATGAGCACGCGACGTGGTGAAGACCTCGCTCTCGCCCACCGATTAGCTGATGCGGCAGATGCAATTACCCTTTCGCGTTACCAAGCAATCGATCTCACCGTCACAACAAAACCAGATAACACACCTGTGACAGATGCAGATAAGTCGGCAGAAGATGCAATCCGTTCATTACTTCATGCACACCGCCCCGATGATGGAATCGTTGGCGAAGAATTTGGTACTGAAGGAACAGAGAAGAATCGCTACTGGGTTATCGATCCTATTGATGGCACTAAGAATTTCTTGCGTGGAGTTCCTACCTGGGCCACTCTGATTGGATTGATTGAAAAAGGCGAAGATGGAATTGAGCGCGTGATCGTTGGAGTTGTCAGCGCACCTGCACTCTTCCGACGTTGGTATGCACTCGAAGGTAGTGGTGCCTTTGTCAGAGTAAATGGCGAAGTGCCGAAGAGAATTAACGTCTCCTCAATTGCAAAGATTGAAGATGCATCTATTTCTCACTCCGATTTCATCGGGTGGGGCTCACGTCTTGCGCCATTTCGCGCTCTTATGGATAAGGCTTGGCGCACACGAGCACACGGTGATTTCTGGTCACATATGTTGGTTGCAGAAGGAGCTGTCGATATCGCAGTCGAACCTTCGCTTGCTCTCTGGGATATGGCGGCTCTGGACATTATTGTGCGCGAAGCAGGTGGGCGATTTACCAATGTTGATGGTGTCGATGGATCTCTCGGCGGAAGTGGACTTTCTACCAATGCAGCACTGCATGACTATGTGGTGAATGCTCTTAAAGTAGCTGGTTAAGGAATCCATGAAAGATTTTCAAGCGCAAACCTACACAGTTGCTGGAATGACTTGTTCTTCCTGTGTAAATAGTATCGAGCGTGCTCTCAATGAAATAGATGGAGTCACAGCATCGGTTAATTTTGCATCAGAGACCGTTCACATTATCGCTCCTTCAGATCTTTCATCTGATGTTGTGATAAAGAAAATCAAGGCTGCTGGATACAGCGCAACTCTTTTGGAAGATAGTGCAAATCCAGCACTTCATCGTAAAGGGGCGGCTCGCGCGCTGATCTTTGCAATAGTTTTTGCAATTCCATCTATTGCTATTTCCATGGTGATGAGTTGGCATCAACCTATTAATGATTGGCTCCTCTCACTCTTCAACAACTACTCAATCCCTCTTCCACCGCATGCACACCATCTCTTTGCCTCATGGCTCGTGCTAGCGATTAGCACACCTCTTGTCTTGGTCGTGGCCTTTCCAATCCATCGTGCTGCAATAAGAAATATTTTGCATCCAACGATGGACACACTGATTTCACTTGGATCACTAAGTGCTTATATTTGGTCTATTTACGCAACATATACAAATCTAGGTGATGTTTATACGGAAGTTGCTGCAGGCGTTCTCCTCTTTGTCATTCTTGGCCGCTACCTTGAGACTCGAGCAAAGCGAAGTGCAGGAAGTGCTCTCGCCACTCTCTTGGCACTTGGTGAAAAAGAGGTTGCTGTTCTTCGCAATGGCACCGAAGTACTTATCCCTGTTTCACACTTAGTTATAGGCGATGAATTCGTGGTCAAACCCGGTGCTCGCATTGCAACAGATGGCATTGTGATTTCAGGTCAGAGCACGGTTGATAACTCCCTCATCACTGGCGAATCAAAACCAGTTGAAATTGCACCAGGAATGACTGTGATTGGTTCGGCGCTTAACAACAATGGCCGCATTATTGTGCGCGCCACTCGTATTGGTAGCGACACAGAACTAGCGCGAATCACCTCGATGGTTGTGACAGCACAAGGAGCAAAGGCTCCTATCCAAGCACTTGCCGACAAGATTGCATCTATCTTTGTTCCGATAGTTACTGTTCTTGCGATTGGAACTTTTGAAGGCTGGTATTACTTCGGGAATAAGTCTCTGACAGATTCAATTTCTACAGCGATTACTGTTCTCGTCATTGCATGTCCTTGCGCACTAGGGCTAGCAACACCCGTGGCATTACTTGTGGCATCAGGTCGCGGAGCACTTCGAGGAATTGTTATCCGCCATCCACGAGTCCTGGAAGCATCACAATCCATCGATACTGTAGTTCTCGATAAGACCGGAACTCTGACAGACGGTGCGATGAAGGTTCAACAAGCATCTATTCCAGTATCTGCTCAGAAGGTATTGGGGCTCTCCTTTGCATCCATCCTTACTGAGAAGAACGTTCTCTCCTCAGCTCTTGCGCTAGAGAGTCAGAGCGATCATCCGGTTTCTCAAGCAATTACTTCTTATTGCATCTCACGTAGCGCTGACCAGTTGCCGGTTACTGAATTCACTCAAACACCAGGTGTGGGAGTTGCAGGACGTGTGCGTATCGGAGATAAATCACCAGTTGTCATTATCGGCTCCCCTGACTCTGTTGCACACAGTTGTGTTCCTTTTGATCCTCAAATTCAACAGGCAATACGTGATGCCCAAGCACACTCCCATGCAGTATCAGTACTCGCATGGGATGGTGTAGCTATTGCAGTATTTGCAGCAGGTGATGTGATTAAGGCTGATGCTGCGGCGACGATTACCGCACTCCATAACCAAAGCATTGATGTTTGGCTACTCACGGGAGATAACCCAGAAGCGGCTGCTCAAGTTGGCGCACTCGTAGGAATCAACTCTGATCGCATCATCGCTTCAGCTAAACCTGAAGATAAATTATCTAAAGTTTCGGCTCTGCAATCTGAAGGAAAGCATGTCTTAATGGTGGGAGATGGCATCAATGATGCAGCAGCTCTTGCTCAAGCAGATCTGAGTATCGCTATGGGAACGGGAACAGATACAGCCATTGCAACAGCAGATATCACCATCATGCGCCCTCAATTAATGAGCATTGTTGATTCGCTCGCACTTTCAAAGCGCACGTTGCGCACCATCAAAGTGAATCTAGGATGGGCATTTGCCTATAACGCTATTGGAATACCTATTGCAGCGATGGGGTTGATGTCGCCGATGTATGCAGCTGCAGCGATGGCGATGAGCAGCCTCTTTGTTGTGACTAATTCCTTGCGGATAAAGTGAAAAAGGCGCCTATATAGGCGCCTTAATCTTTTGGTAGCGGGGGCAGGATTTGAACCTACGACCTCTGGGTTATGAGCCCAGCGAGCTACCGAGCTGCTCCACCCCGCGTCGGAAGTGCAAGTGTAGAGCGAGCCAGCTACTTCTACCAAATCGGTGAAGTTTGTACTGAATTACTTACGTGATTGTGCAGCAAGTGCTGCAGCAATCGCTGCCTTAAGTCGATCTTGTGCACGACCGTATGCAGCGAAATCACCCTTTGCGAGAGCAGCTTGTCCATCAGCAATTGCTTGCTTTGCACTTTGAAGTGCACTTGCTAGATCTGCTGAACTATTTGAAGTTGTTGGATTTGCTGCAGTTGAATTTGTTCCGGAGTTTCCACCGAAGACTTGATCGAGTGCACCCTTGAGCGAACTATCAAATCCGATTACATCACCGAATGAAACCAACACTTTCTGCAAGAGAGGATATGCAGATGAGTTTGCTGTCGCACGAACATAGACAGGTTGCACATAAAGCAGACCATTTCCAACAGGGAGAGTGAGTAGGTTTCCAAGAACTACATCAGAACCACCCTGACGTAAGAGCGAGAGCGCATTGGCAACTTCAGGTTTTGCTTCAAAGTTAGAGGCAACCTGAGATGGTCCTGCGATGTTAGTACTGCGTGGAAGCTGCAAGACGGTGATCTTTCCATAATCAGGACCTGCCGTTGAATTCACTGCAGCAAATGCAGAAAGGTTTTCACGACCACCACGAGGAACAAATGGTGTGGTGAGAGAGAAGGCTGGAGATGCAGCACCTGGCATCTGTAGCGTCAAGTAATAAGGAGGTTGTGCTCCTGCATTAGCTCCGAATGTTGATGGGTCACGGGGCACTCTCCAGAAATCTTGTCCACCGTAGAAGGCAGCTGCACTCTTGACGTGATACGAACTCAAGATATCGCGCTGCACGCGGAACATATCCTCTGGATAACGAATGTGCTCAAGCAAGCCCTTAGAAATAGAGCTCATTGGCTTTACCGTATTTGGGAATGCCTTCATCCATGTCTGCAAGACAGGGTCTTTTGTATCCCATTGATACAAAGTAACTGTTCCGTCATATGCATCAACAGTTGCCTTTACTGAGTTACGAATGTAATTAACGGCTCTATTCGACTGCGCAGTAATGGATGCAGAGTTAGCTGTGAGTGCATCATTAGTTGCAGTTGCAAGTGATGTTGACTTTGAATATGGGTATCCGGCACTTGTTGTATAGCCATCGATAATCCAGGTGATTTTTCCATCTACTACTGCTGGATATGGATCACCATCGAGGGTGAGCCATGGAGCAACCTTTGCAACGCGCTCACGTGGTGAGCGGTTGTAGAGAATTTTCGAATCTGCATTGATCAAATTGGAGAGCAAGATTCTTTGCTCTCCATATTTAATTGCAAAGAGCGCCTTATTAACGAGGCTTCCAACAGGAACGCCTCCATTACCTGTGTAGGTGTAATTCTTCTGCCCGTTTGCAGATGTGTCATCTGGGTAGTCGAATTCAACCGGTGAGTTGCTCTTCTTGCCACCGATAATGGAGTAATCAGGGACATTCTCACCAAAGTAAACACGAGGTTGGAATGTTCCGAGTCCCTTTGTTGGTGGAAGATCGCCAACTAGGAAGTTTGGCTTTCCATCTGCATCAACAGTATTTCCGTAGGCTGCAACGAAACCGAAACCATGTGTATAGACAAGGTGATCGTTGATCCAGTTACGGCTTGGATTGCCATCAATATTGAGTTCACGGACTGCAACTACTGCATCGCGAGAAACTCCATTGACGGTATAGCGATCAATATCTAGTGACTCTGGGAAGGAGTAGTAAGGCTTAATCTGCTGGAGCTGGCGGAATGTTGCTGAGAGAACATTCGGATCCATCAGACGAATATTTGCAATTGTTGCTGCATCTTTTGCGAGCTGTCCAGCGCTGGTGGACAAGGTTGCGTTGTAATCCTGCATCACCACGCCATTGAGGTCATAGGCAGCGCGGGTCGCATCGATATTGCGTTGGATGAAGGGCGCTTCCTTTGAAGATTCAGATGGCTTCACCTGGAACTGCTGTATCGCACCTGGGTAAATACCTGCAATAAGAACAGATGAGACAACCAAGAGCGCTGTTCCTGCAGCAGGAAGGATCCAAGAACGGCGAATGATATTTGCAAAGAAAAGCAGAGCACAGACAACTGCGATTGCAGAAAGTATTGCTTTGGCAGGAAGTGTTGCGTTGACATCTGTATAGGTAAGGCCGGTAATTAGCTTGCTCTCCTTCAGTGCAAGTGCATAACGATCGAACCAGTATGCAACTGCCTTAAGTAGAACGATGAGACCGAGAAGAACTGAGATCTGCACGCGAGCCGCAACTGTCGTGCGATCAGTCTGGACCTGAGTACGAATTCCGCCATACATGTAGTGAATAAATGCTGAAGCAAGGGTTGCAAGCACGAGCGTTGAAATAGCCCACCCGATAATTGCCTGCCACATTGGAAGACGGAATGCGAAGAATGAAATGTCGAGACCAAACTGAGGATCTTTCACGCCGAAATCAGTGGAGTTCTTAAAGAGCATCCATTCGCGCCAGAAGACCATTCCTGAAGTTCCACCGAAATAGGCAAGTGCCAGAATAATTCCTAGAAATACCCAGCGACGAATTGGTTCTACTTGTGCACGAAGTCGTTCAAGCCCACTTACTTCGATACTCGTTGGGACATAGAGCGGGCGACGCTTATATGCAAGAAATATATTGAGAGAAATCACAAGCGAGGTGATGAGACCAACTATTAGAAAGAGTTGAATCTTTGTGATTAGAACTGTCGACCAGACCGAAGTGAAGTCAACTGATTTAAACCAGAGCCAATCAATATAAATGCCGCTGAAATATGCCACGATCGCACCGAGTGCGACCAAGATTGCTGCGGTAATAACTAATGGGCTGCGATTTCTATTCATGCTCCTAGGTTAGTGCAACCAGTTACGCCTCGAAAATTGGAATGGGGTGCCTTTCGAAGGTAGGTCGTCGCTTCTTCGAGCGTGGAAACGGCCACCACGGAGATACCACTCACATTCTCCGGAATTTCTCCGCAATTTTCGCGCGAGGCAAAGAGCACAGTGGCACCTGCCTGCTTTGCTGCAATGATCTTCTCGGCAATACCGCCGATTGCGCCAACTTTGCCGTCGGCGGAGATAGTTCCAGAACCTGCAACTTTTCTTCCTTGCAAAATATCTTCTGGTGTAAAGAAATCAATCAGACCGATGGAGAAAATCAATCCTCCACTTGGACCTCCAGTATCGGGAAGGGAAACTTTCAATGAACTATCAGAGAGTTTGGAAATATCCACTGTTGGAAAATTCTTTTTCAGATAATTCTTCGTCGCAGACATTGCATCGCTCTGCGAAAGCTTCATCTCACGAAGTGCTTTCTTCTCCTCTTTAATGGCCGTCGTATTTCGCTTATAGAAAGCTGAACGAGGGTAGAGAACACATTCGGCACGTGCCCAACACCCAATTGCTTCAACTCCAAGAATCTTTGCATCGGCAGTGGAGACCCAAATGGAGAGAAGATAGGCCTGACCATGTGGCTTATAGGTCTTGATATCTGAGTTCTTTACCTGCAGGACTTTAGGAAAGAGAGGCGTGCCTTCACCTGGTTGAATCACTACAAAATTGACTGGTGTAACCAGCGGGATGAAAAAGAAGAGTGAGAAGAAGAGAGTCAGTAAACGCGGAGTCTTAGAGAAACGAAGCGCCATGGTGAGATTGGTACTTCCTACAGCAGAGAATCTTTATCTGGCTTGGCTTCAACTGATGGCGACTCAGTTATTTCTGCATCACGAAATGAATCTTGAAAGCGTTGAAATTGCCCTACTGATCGAGATGTTTCAGATTCAAACTTTGACTTAAATTTAGAGACCCAGATGACATAGCCAATTGCACCGATAAGTCCTGCCGCAGGAACGACCCACCAGATAAGGGCCGCGAAGGCGCTTGATCCATCGAGTAACTCTATGCGGGACATGTAAAAAGCCTAGTGCTTATGGGAAGAAAGTGCCCACTCCGGTGGTTACACCCTGTAGATAGAATCAACCTGTTCTCGTGCTGGCCCAACTTTTCTTAAGGGAGTAATAGATGTCACCTTTTGGATTCACACCTGATGAAGGTGATGAAGAGAACGGCAAGCCAGAAGACCTCAACGCCATGATGCGTCAGATGCAAGAGCAGATTCAAAAACAATTTGAACAACTAGGAATTAATCCTGCAGGTTTCGTTAATCCCTTTGCAGCTTTTGCACAAGGTTCACAAGATGCACTTCCACAAGCAGTTGTACGTGATACGGCTAAGAAATTTGTGCAGGCTCAAGGATCGCAACCTATTGGAACAAAAGATGTCACTGTCGTAGATAACGCCTTTGAAATTGCAGATCTCTGGCTCAATGAAGCAACGGTCTTTCCTGCAACCTCTGGGACTTCATCACAGCGCTCTGTCAGTCGACTCGATTGGGTTGATGAAACCCTCGCAGGATGGCAGGCAACGATGGAGCCACTTGCCACAGGTCTCTCATCTGCGATCTCATCTCTTCTCGATGATGCGATGGCCCAACAATCACAAGATGTCGATTCTGGTGAAGCGATGGCAGGACCTATGGGCGCTATCGCAGGACTACTGCGCACCTTTATTGGTTCATTGATTGCTACCCAATTAGGCCAAGCAATTGGTGGAATTTCAGCAACAGCAACGGGTGCCCACGATGTGGGGCTACCCCTTCTCGACCCTGCGCGCCCACTGTTAATTCCGGAAAACATTGAGAAGTGGAGCGAAGATCTCGAAATTCCAAAGAGTGAAATCTATCTTTTCCATGCACTGCGTGAGGCAGCTGTAGCAAGACTCTTTGAATCAAACCCATGGCTTGTTTCCTATATTCGCAGCGCCATCGTTGATTATGGTCGCGGAATTCATATTGATATGGAAGCAATTCAAAGACAAGCTGAGGAGGCAATGCAGAACTTTGATCCTTCGCAGATGAACCCTGAATCAAATGAAAATTCTTTCTCCATCGCACTCAATAATGGAATTTTCACACCAGAGGAGACTCCAGCACAACGCGCAGCGCTCTCCAAGTTAGAGACAGCACTTGCACTTGTCGATGGTTGGGCCGATGAAGTCACAACTCTTGCAGCAGGTGAGCGACTTCCTGCACTTGCTCAACTTCGTGAAATGAATCGACGACAGAGAGCAACAAGTGCTCCATCACAACAACTCTTTAAAACACTGTTAGGCCTTGAAGTAACTCCCAAACTTGCACGAGAGGCGAGCGCTTTCTGGCAGAAGGTGCGCGAATCAAAAGATATTGCAGCCCGTGATCAAATTTGGAGTGGGATATTGCCCAGCGCCGAAGAATTACTGGAACCTGAGAAATTCTTAACGTCCTCTGAGATTCCAGATGACCTCAGCGGTCTGCTCTAAGCCACTTCAACTGAGGGAAAAGAAAAGCGAAGTCCCCGGGCGCACATTTCGATATCAGCCTTCCCCTTGCTGATATCAAACGGTTATCCGAGGACTTCGTATGCGAAAAGTACGACGAATACTGAGCAGAATCAAATAGAAAAGGCGAAGACACAAGAAAATTTTTCTGTCAAAATTTATCGATACATCTGTAAATAGTTGTCTTATCTAATACATTTCCTCAATGACTACTGGAGACTTTCAGCCAGAATTTGAAGAAGTCACTCTGCCTGGGGTCGATGAGGGTGAAATCCTTGTCATCCGCTCTGCTCGACGCAAGAAGAGCATCTCCGCCTATCGCCAAGGTGGTCGCATCGTCATCTCTATCCCTGCACGCTTGAGTAAAGCTGATGAGAGAGCGATTGTTCCTGAGATGATTGCCAAGATTCGCAGCCAAGAGGAGTCCAAGACCCCGGGAGAGGCTGACCTGATCGCGCGTATCGATCAATTGCTGACCGAACTTGCCCCTGAAATCACAGAACGCCCTGTCTCAGTGACCTGGAGAGCAATGAGAGAGCGTTGGGGCTCCTGCACAAGCGTTGATCGCTCTATCCGAATCTCTGACCGCCTCAAGCTTGCCCCTGACTACGCACTGGATTACGTCCTCTTTCATGAGGCAATCCACCTTCAATACTTCGACCATGGAGCTGAATTCACCGAGATGCTGGCCAGATTCGAGGATTCAGAGCTTGCAAGTGCCTATCTCGATGGATATGAGGCCGCTGAGAGGTCACTTCTCGCCCCTGTGGAGCTAGAGAAGATCTAGTCCAAATCCCTACGCACAATCTCCGCGTGGAGAGCGTGTTTTGAGCGTGAGCGGGAGTATCGTTCAAGCCAGTACACATGAGCGCCAAGCACATGGGTCGAACGGAGGCAAAAATGGCAGAGGTAGAGACATACAAGGGTGACGCTTATTGCGTTAAGTGCAAAGCCAAGCGTGATTTCGAGGGAACTGTAAAGATCTCAGACTCTGGTCGTCGCATGGCACAGGGCATCTGCCCAGTGTGTGGCACCAAGGTAAATCGCATTCTTGGCAAGAAGCCAGAATAAGTTTTACGTCACTCATACGTAGCAATAACCCTCGCCCTTAACGGGTGGGGGTTATTTCTTTTCTAGCGCACTTCCCTTTTCTAGCTCACCTTCACTACGCGTTGAGAGGCCAACTGCAGCGCGTTGAGAAATAGGGGCTTACTTCACAGATTCACATCCACGCTCGCATCACTTAGCAACGGCGCGCCCACAATGCGTGGCTATGAGAACTTTAAAGCGCGGAATATCACTTTTTACCACCACTACACCTGAAGAGTATTTTCTCGGTACAAAATCGCGAGCAATTCGCATCTACACCTGCGAACAGAAAGTCATCGCCGAGCATCTAGCTCGCGGAGTGGATGAGAACGATATTTCTCAGATCACAGGAGTATCCCCCATCGCAGTTCACAATCTGATGACAGAACTTGCACATGAGGCACTGATTGACATCTCACAAGGGGCGATCTCGCTGAGCGATCGATTTGTCTCAAAGCTCGACAACCGAGCAATAAAAAATAGTAAGCCCAATAGAGATGGTGCATACATCCAACTTCACAATCGCATTGCACCTGAACTTGAACAGACCACCTGGATTAAAGGTGTGACAGATACAGGAGTTGGAGTACTCAGTGCAAGACAAAATTACCTTATTGAAATTTCTGGAAGCAATAGAGTTGCCACTCTTCTCTTCACGCTCTTACTTACTAGTGGTTTCACCCAGGTGCGCTTTGCAGCAACAGGCAGGAACTCCACCATTGATGACCTAGATATAGGCGTCGATGGCATCACATCCAGCGATTTTGGATTCTCTTTCGTCAAAAATCGTGAAGAACGTCGACGCGATTACTCACTCTTTCCTCTTGATAAGGGCGCCAATTACTTAGATGAGGCATCTACTCCAGATCTTGCCATTGCATGTGGTGATATCGATCCTGAAAAGTTATCTCTCTGGATGAGTTATGGACAAGCATTTATACATATCCCGCATCCTCATGGAGGCAGTGCAGAAATTGGGCCGATTGTTATTCCTGGAAAGACACCATGCCTGCGGTGTGCACAATTAGCAGAAAGCGATCAAAGCGGTGTGATTGCAAGTCGTGCAATGAGTACTCATGAGAAGTTCGAATACCCACAGATTGCAGCTCATTTCATTGCTGCCACGGCAGCCTCACAGATAACTGCTTATTGCGATGCCATCACACTTTCAGAAGGAGAAGCTCTCAAAGGGCCCGAGATCTTTGGAAAAATCACTGTCATTGACTATCAACATCTGGCGCAACCACAGGTGGTGGCGATTACTCGCCATCCACTCTGTGGATGTGCTTTTTAGAATTTCTTAGATTTCACTCTCGATCAATCGCGCAGCAGCAATCACCTGACGTGGTGGTCGTCCAGCACGACGCTTGCGTTCGATGATGACGCCATCTTCGATCAATTGCCCGCCCCAAACTCCACATGGCTCTTGGCGAGATAGAGCGCCATCAAGACACTTGTTACGCACAGGACATGTTCCGCAGAGCGCCTTAGCCTCGAGAACTCCCTGGTCTGTTTCAGAATAGAAGAGCTCAGGGTCTGCTAAATGGCATGGCAGGGTGAAAGCCTTGGCGTTGTCATATGTGAACGTCACATCCTTCAAGCCAATCTTTTCGCCGCTATCTGCCCAGCCTGGTACCTGTAGTTCGCTGAAGAGAACTGTCATAGCTCTCACCTCTTCTCTCTGTTTCTAGACCTTTCGATCTATCTCGTTTCTTTCTTTTTCTTTATCTGTTTGTTGTTTTAGGAAAATAAAAAAGGACCTACAAATCCTTGGTGGATTTGAGGCCCTTGTGGGTCTGTTCGAAGTTACTCGACTAGAGCTCCTGTGGCCTCAACCACTGCATAAAAGTTGGCGTAAAACGCTGACTTCGTTGCTGTGGGCCAAGCTGCGCGCTTATGAGTGCGCTTAGCTGTGGCTGTTGAGGTTGTATGAGCAGCAGAAGGAACAGCAGCGCGTGCGCCTGCTGTAAGTGTTGATGTGAATACTGAATTCATCTCAACCCCTCCTGTTATCGATCATCGATTATTCGATGAAGTGCCAAGGGTACGCGAGCCCTATGAACTCTGGCAAGTTAATTAAATCCCCTATGAACTGGCGAGTAACCCGGATTCACGCAGGAATGGGCTGGGGCTCTTGCGGTAGGAGATATGTAAATCAGCCTTGGCACGCGTAATTCCCACATAAAACAGGCGTCGTTCTTCATCAATGGATGCATCAGAGACTGGCAACTGTCCCTCAGATGCGCCGATCAAAAAGACCCGCTCCCATTCAAGTCCCTTTGCTGCATGCAGCGTTGCAAGGGTGATCACGGGCATCGTTGGTGGATTATTTTGCTGCACGCGATCTTCGACTTCACGCAAGTATCCGCGCAGAGTTTTCGGTGTGAAATTCTCATCGCTATCAAGCTCGCGAGCTAAATGGAGAAGAGCTGCAATTCCATCGATTGCCTCACCCGTTAAATATGGTTGTGCAAGCGTGCGCAGTTCATCAATCCATCCTTGGCCTTCAGCAGGAATAACAGATGCCTTGCGAACTTCACTTAAGAAATCTCGAACCTCTCTGCGATCAAAGAATCTCTCAGTACTGCGCACTTGATAGGGCAAGTTCACTTTCTGCATGGCACGTTCAACGCTCTTGAGCTGTGAATTTGTTCGAGCCAAGATGGCAACCTCATGTGGAGGAGTGCCGCTATTCAAAAGCTCAGTGATCTCAGATAGCACACCATTTACTTCAGCTGCCTCATCAGAGTAGCCAACGACGCTAGGCGCACTGCCATGATCGTTCTGCGCAACGAGTTCTTGTCCCATGGCACCGTGGCGCAACAGAGCATTTGCTGCAAAGGTAATTTCTGGAGTGGATCGATATCCAGTGCTCAGACGAACTACTTCAGCATCAGGAAAACGTTGTGTGAAGGTATTAAGGAATACCGGAGTAGCCCCAGCAAATGAATAGATAGTTTGTGCAGGATCTCCCACAACGCAAATGTCATTGCGCTTTCCAAGCCAGGCATTAATCAGTCTTTGCTGCACAGGCGAGACATCCTGATACTCATCAATAGTGAAGTATCGATACTGATCCTGCACTCGCTCGCGCACTTCACGCTCTTCCTCCAACATCGCAGCGCAGAGAAGCAGTACATCTTCAAAATCGATTGCCAACTCTTGTTTCTTTACTGATTCATATGCGGTGTAGATCTGCACCATCTGCTCAGGTAATACGCGTGGTTTCTGCATACGCTTGGAGATTTCATCCACATAATCACTGGGGGCAACTTGAGAAACCTTGGCCCATTCGATCTCTGAGGCAATATCGCGCATGAGTTCGCGATTTGTTGCTCGCACAGAATCACTTAAGCCCGCACGATTAATCGCCTCTGTAAGAAAACCTGTCTTGGTTGTGATGAGATCTGGTGTTCGACCACCGAATACTGATGGCCAAAAATAGAGAAGTTGCTTCAGGGCTGCAGAGTGAATTGTGCGTGCTGCAACGGTGGGAACACCTAATGAACGAAGTCGTGCTCGCATCTCACCTGCAGCTTTTGCTGTGAAGGTCAGCGCCAATACTTTCTGCGGATCCATCGTGCCAATTGCTG
>Ga0208916_10000196_pt1 | contig 30810 bp, 31 predicted proteins | sample DEB19_08_DNA_5_FD_184523 | JGI IMG/M metagenome (GOLD analysis project Ga0208916, IMG submission 184523) | Aqueous microbial communities from the Delaware River and Bay under freshwater to marine salinity gradient to study organic matter... | ecosystem: Environmental > Aquatic > Marine >... | reverse complement strand
CGAAGTAATAATGCTAAATATATGTGTATACATTCGGTAATGGTTGAATACCTAATGTATAAACCGATGAACATTGTAATCCACATAAAGTGCGATGAATGGTTTATCTGCGGCGACGAGTAGTCCCTACCTTTCTCCTTTTAGATTTCGTCATATTTCGTTTGCGTTTACGGCTTAGTTTACCTCCATTGGGAACGGCCTTGGGTTTTGTAGATTGAGGAGGTCTAGGAGGCAGTGGCGTGTATCTACTAAGGTCATTGCCTAATAAATTATCCACGTCTTCGTGGGAAACATCTGCTGCTGCTTTTGTATTTTCAGCATTATAGAGTGCAGTAAGGTCTCTCGTTGTTTCATTTTCGGTGCCAATTGCCCCCTTGCTTAAAACTATACCGATTGCTCTGCTAATTTTAGACTTCATAACTTCACGGTCAACGTCATTTGCATTTGGCCCAATATCTAAATCAAGGATAACCATATTATATTTTCCATTGTCCTGTGTTTTAGCAGTTATTGTTTGTATTCTATATCCATCATTAGCTTGATTGCGAAGAATATTAATATCAAACTCATTCTCTTTATCTATACTGTTTTGTAGATAATTCATCACCTCGTCCGTGTTGACCGCGGTAACAGGCACCACGTTCTGATTTGTGAAAAATGCTGTTGTTTGTACACTATTACCATCTTTGTTTGCATTAACATCATTTGCTATTGTTGGTACAATCTGACCATCTTTTTTTGCATTTTTACTTTCAGGTTCTGGCTCAATTTGCACCGCGGTAGCCGTGGGTATACAACTAAGCGTACTATTATTAACATCAATTACTGGATGCTTACTATCATCACTTGCCGCACCTGGGAACGGATTATATTTTATAGTAGATGTATTCTGTATTTTATATATTTTGAGAATTCTCGCCGTATACACTGCCTTGTCATTAGGATCCGTGTAATTTACCTCTTGACCTTCGTAAAATTTGCAAATATCTTGTCCTCCTGGTTGTTTTTCTCCTGTGTATTTCTGATCAGCCATATTGATTTAAACTATACTATATATCAATATTTTTATTAAGATCCTTGAATAAAAAAATCAGTGTTGTGTTTTCAATTTCCAAGCCAGACGCCAATACCGATTTTTACTCAATCGCCACGTAGAATGGGGTATATACCCCTGAATAATAAAATCTTCAAGGGTGTATATAATAAATGTGTAAAAAATTGAACTAAATGTATGACTAAACTATGAAATAACAACAGACCGTAAAATGAATTATCAAGTAGAAGCCCCATTAAGAGCCAGAACTGCACTCGTGTTTGACGTGGAAACTACCGGGCTTTTACCACAAAAGCCAAGATATTCCACTGCTCCGATCCCGATCACTGCCTATCCGCATATAACCCAATTGAGTTTCGTGCTATATGATATTGCTAATAGTACAATCTTACGTTCATATGACTCGTATGTAAAGATAGATGACACGGTAGTAATTGGCGAATACGTATCCACCCTGACAGGAATAACAAACGAAATATGCAATCGTAAAGGGAACGATATTGTAGACGTATTACGCGCATTCAACAAGGCCTATGCAGAATGTGATGTGCTGGTTGCGCACAACATAGAATTTGACGAAAAAATGGTGATGATAGAAACGGAGCGTAATCGCACAAGATTGATAGAAACCGCACCCGAATGTTTGAATATATTCAACAAGATCCACGAGGAATTGCGAGGAATAGTGCGTTATTGCACAATGCGTAAAGGGATATTATTGTGTAATATAATGGTAGAATCCAAGGTGCCGGGAAAACCACCAACCGCAAAATGGCCGAAGTTATCCGAGTTATACGCCACATTGTTTAATAATGAAACTGTCTCGGGAATGCACAACGCCATGGTAGATGTACAGGCTTGTTTGCGTTGTTATATGAAAATGCGTCACAATTCTGATCCGGGATTGTTATCCCAATAAAAATCTACAATGAAAAATAAATAATCTAACTAAGCCGAGCACATTTCACATACCTCATCTTCTTCCATCATATTGGTCTGTTTTTTTTCGGGCTCAATCGTAAATTGTTGCGCTTGATGTCTCGCACGTCGTCTCAAATAATACATACCCGTTTTCAGTCCTTTGCCCCAAGAATGGAAATGCATAGACGTCAAATTATTATAATTCGGGTCTTCCAACCACAAATTCAAACTCTGGCTTTGGCAAATAAATGCCCCACGATCCGCTGCCATATCAATGATGCTTCGCATAGGCAATTCCCATACGGTCTTGTATTTTTCCCTAATTTCCGCAGGAATGATATCAATATGCTGAACACTGCCGTTATTCGCAATAATCACGTTCTTCATCTTTTCGTTCCAAAGGTCCAATTTGATTAAATCGTTCATCAAATACTTGTTGGTCAAAATGAATTCGCCGGCAATGGTACGTCTATTATAAATATTACTGGTAATCGGTTCAATACATTCATTATATCCTAAAATCTGCGACGTGGACGCCGTGGGCATAGGTGCAACTAAAAGTGAATTGCGGATGCCGTACATTTGAATGTCCTCTTTCAATTCGTTCCAATCATACCGTTGTTCGGTTTCAGATGGATTAATGTTCCACATATCAAATTGTAGAATACCGTGACTTGCCGGAGACCCCTCAAACGTTTCATATGCCCCCTCTGTCTTTGCAATATGACAAGATTCGGTCAATGCTGCGTGGTAAATGGTTTCAAAAATACGTTTATTGATTAATCTGGCTTCATCACTTGTAAAATGTGTATTTAATAACATAAATACGTCGGCGAGACCCTGTACTCCGATCCCGATGGGTCTATGTCGCTTATTGCTTCGTCGTGTCTTATCTGTTGGATAAAAGTTCACATCAATAATACGATTGAGATTATATGTAACTGTACGGGTAACCGCGTGCAATTGTTCGTAATCAAATACCTTGCCGTCGGATCCGTCTTTAATGAACGCGGGAAGTGCAATACTTGCAAGATTGCAAACTGCGGTTTCGTCTTCGTCCGAGTATTCCGTAATTTCGCAACAGAGATTGGAGGACTTGATGGTACCGAGATTTTTTTGATTGCATTTTTGATTGACCGCGTCTTTGTATAGTAAATAGGGTGTGCCCGTCTCCATTTGTGCGTCCAAAACACGAAACCATAAATCTCTGGCTTTCACTGTTCTTCTACCTCTACCGCTCTTTTCATAGAAGGTATATAATTTGTTAAACTCGTCGCCGTATACATCAGAGAGACCGGGGCATTCGTCTGGACACATTAGGGTCCATTCTCCGTTTGCTTTCACACGTTCCATAAACAAGTCGGGTGTCCATAATGCATAGAATAAATCGCGAGCTTTCAAATCTTCCTCACCGTGATTTTTACGCATATCTAAGAATTTTTCAATGTCTGCGTGCCAGGGTTCAAGATAGATAGCAAAGCTTCCGTTGCGTTTACCGCCGCCATTATGGACGAGCCCATTTGTGAGCAGATAATCGTGTTGTTTTGTCATTTGTAGGTCATACAGAACCCCCGTGTAAGTGGTATTGTTAATCTGCTTAATGCGACTGAGCAAGAAATCGCCGTGTTTGAAAAATTTAAAAAACTGTGTATCGTTATCAAACTCCATACCAATCAATTCGCATATTTCACGAGTTCTAGGAATACGGAGGCAATATGAGATTTGTTTATTCTCAATTATGCCATTTGCAGTGCTGTGCTGTTCTCCGATACGGTCTCTGACATATCCGCTCGTAAGAATGCCCATTTTCATACAAATAAAGCGAACGGATTCAATTAAATTAAATGAGGTACTATCAAACACAAGTTCTTTCTGATTACAACCGTCTGTGTCAATCAATCCCTTCAAAATGTATTTACATTTCTCAATTGGCAGATTTAACCATTTGTGATGAACCCGTTTCTGTTTGTTCTCGTCATAACAATCCGCATATCTAAATGGCAATTGTATATTTCGGTTCCAGCGAATTCTGGTCGTATTATCTGTCACATCTACGTTAAATTCCACCAATCGGCTGTTGAAATAATTCTCCATAAAGTCTCGGATATGACGTTTATTCGTGGTATGCATAGAAACGTAACCAGATGTTTCGGTTTTATTAGATAAACATCCATCTCCCAAAATTACACCATACATATAACAGTCGTCGGCAGTAATGTTCGTATAATCCAGCTCGTACTTAGGAATCGGATATACTATCATATCATCCTCATCCAATTCTCCTGCGTCGGTCCATTCAAACTGGGCAAGATTTTTGTCCAGCCGGTTCTTAATGACGTTATAATTAACGCCTTTTTGTTGTCCTCGTAGAGCATACACTGGATGCTGTTCTGTGATACATAGCGGATTGATTGAATGCGCTGTATGAATTTCCAAAAAATCGCCATCGTATGAGTGTTCCAACACATTCGTGATGACCTCGGTCTCACCGTTCATATTAAAAATAGCCGTCTCGCCAGCAATGCAATCTTGAATACGTTTCGGACCGTGATTGGTGTATATAATGGTATCTGGATGTACACATTGGTCAACGTATTTTGCAGTGTTATTGAAAACACGTAACATAGGTACAATGCCATTGGATTCGCCGTTCGTACCTCTAATATGACTACCTGATGCGCGAACATTATGGATATGCAGACCAATTCCACCTGCCCATTTAGAAATGAGTGCGCAATCTTTGAGAGTATTATAGATGCCATCAATACTATCGCTTTCCATCGCCAGTAAATAGCAGGAAGACAGTTGAGGGTGTGGTGTGCCGGCATTAAAAAGAGTGGGTGTAGCGTGTGTAAAATACTTTTGCGACATCAGTTCGTATGTCTCACGTACGCGATGAAAATTGTTGCCGTGAATGCCGATGGCGACGCGGAGCCACAAGTGTTGAATGCGCTCAACAATTTTTTTATCAATTCTCATTAGATATGCACGCTCCAACGTTTTAAATCCAAAATAATCAATGAGATATTCGCGATTATAATTAATGAGACTGTCTAGTTTATTAGTTGGAAATAATGTAGTAACACCGTCGGCAGGTTCGTCGTATTCTAAAATAACATTATATAGGTCTTCTGATATGATTGGGGAATGTTTGCCGTGCTTGTCTTTATAAAAGTAGAGTTGTTTCATAGTGTCAGTGAATGAGGAGGAAGTATTTTTTAAATGATTAGATATCACAATTCGTCCAGCGAGAACATTGTAATCTGGGTGAATAGAGGACATGGACGCACATTGTTCGGCGGATAGTTCATCAATTTGTGTGGTAGAAATATTATTATATAACTGGTCAATTACTTTCATAACCAAGGACGTATAATTAATTTTGATATTGGCTTCATTTCCGATGTTTTTAATTCGGTTTAAAATTTTATCAAATGAAACGACTTCTGGTTTGCCTGAGCGTTTGATTACAAACATTTCGTCATCAGCATTTCCGATTGGCTTGGAAGTTACGGGAGGTGTAGACATTGATCTTATATACTAATAAAAATAAATGTCTATATTGTTTTCGTGCAACTAAAATTCTAATTTAACTAGACATATTTTTTTGTTATCTGGCATGTTTTGTATGGTGTGTGTGCCAGATGTTTGATCAGTCTGAATAATAATTTTGGGAATACGTTTTTTTGCGGCGCGATGTTCATAGCCGTTAGTTCGTTCAAATAAAATGATGTTCCATACTTCGCGGATTTTGCTAACTGCGGTAGCAAACCATTTGCGGTTTCGTTCAATTAGAACACAAGAGAATTCATTGAGATACCAGTAAATGGTAGTGAATAAAACGAGACCATTCTCCCGTGCAGATTGTTTTGTTGCCTCAGTCCATTCAAGTATCTGTGCCTTATCATTCGGAATATTCAATGGCATGTACCGATATACTGGGTTATCTGCATTACCGACATCACGTTTTATGAAATGAAGTACAACACCCTTGTATTCGGTGGTAACATCAGCATAGAAATCTTCTTCGGCGGAATACTCTTGTATTCTGGTCTCAACAAAATCGCACTTATCCAAATTACACGTTTCCATTTGTATTTGTGTTTGTATCCAATAGTCTTCCTTTGGAATACCAGTAATATCCCGGTTAACAATATTTTTGATTTCAAGCATTCGTCCATACCGAGTACTATTTGGGTCAATGTTAATTCCGTCGGGCGATGCCCCGATAAACGAATAATCTGGGTGTTGAATACAGCCAAACTCGCCAATTTTCGTTTGATACATTGCTTCATATATCATTACCGTAATCGGTTCATATTTTACCCCCCAATGCATCGGAGAAGTAGTACTACTGGTCTTAAACTCTGGCGCATTCGGTTCTACTGATTTACACTTTTCGTATATCAGACTATTTACTTGGGATTGACTGCCAAATACTTTCCATAGATTACTCGCAGTGATCAGGCCGTTTCTAAATTCGTACCATTCGGGGGTTCTCTGTTCCGGTTGAGGAACAGATTGTAACCGAGCGATTTGTTGTGATAATCTATCTATTTCATTAGAAGACAGTTGACAAATTGTGTTTAGTGTATAGGGCATTGAACGCTGAGGTATTCCGTTACATATATTGTATGTTTCCATAACTTCCTCTACTAATTCAATAATGTCGGCATAATTATCTTCCTCGCATAGTCCTGCGAATTCCCATTCTTCGTAGAGAAGTTCAGCAATGTCTTGGCATATATCTGAATAAAATGTAGGCGATGACAATTGTAGTAAGTTTCCACTGAACCTCTCGTCAATTTGTTCATATATGTCCATAATAGTTTCACCAACATCTTCGTCCGTGATATTTTCAAGTGTAAATGCGTCAAAATCAGATATTTCACTCAGTGTATCGGACGGTCCAATGCTTCTATCGGTATCACTCGCAACATAATCTGGATCGTCTTCCATTTGTAATTATTGTATAATGAAATATACTTTCTATATATTTTATTACGTTAATGCCTAATTTGATTTCAATTTTGCGTAAGACTTATTCTTGTTTTTCAGATATAGCCGCTCGCTTTGGCGTGAGGGATTTTAATGTGGAAACCCGTTTGGTGTCTATAATACGTAGAGTAAAGTTATGTGTGGCTTGATTGAAATGTAGAGCAGGTATAGCATCAATTTCTTGCTTTCCCTTATCATATGTCACGTCTTTTGTTTTTTGTAATTTATTTTTCTCCAAACAATCCACGAAAAACACCTTTAATAGCTTGATATCCTTTGATGGATAACCGTGATCTTTACCGTATCGTTCGGCGAACTGATGTAGCTTTTGTATTTTAACCGTTTTGTCAATTTTGTTCCAATTATCGCATTTATTTCGTATTTTCTCCTTTTCAAGTAATCGGTCAATTTCATTATATTTAGTTTCGTCGCGAGTTAATTGTGGTTCATTCAATACGTTCGTCGTTTCATTTTCAGTAGGTTGGTTCGTATCTTGCTTGGTAGTAAACATAGTATTGTCTGTCCTCTTTATATTATATATAGTATAACGTTTATCTTCTTTTTATTAATGATTTATCATGTATAGACGAGCCGCGTAGACTTCCGATAACACAAGATATCTGTATAATATAGAGAAATATGGAGAACATAAAACGAATACAAATGGAGACAATTATGCCAATAAACGCTCCTTCCCAAGGGAATGTCAAACATATCAATGTAGATTTAACACCCAAGAAGGAAAAACGAGACAGTAACTCCGAGCCAGAGCCAGAACCGGAACCAAAGGTTCCGCGCAAACGGGTGGTAACAAGTGGAACTGAATGGTTATTTACCGAAGTGGACTTGCTTCCAGAAAATCAATTAGAATACATTCAACAGATATATAATAATAATATCACTTTACAAAACGAACAGAAATGTAAGGTAGTTATACAACAATTGAAGGCGAAATTATATGGTTATCATAGTCAAGACACATTAAAAAAAATATATAATGAAGAACAATTTATAACGTTGGAGAGAACCTTGCAATTATTAATGGAGTGTAATTGTTGTTGTTTTTACTGTAAATCAAATACAAAGGTTCTCTATGAATATGTTAGAGAACCGACACAGTGGTCATTAGAACGGATTGACAACACAATCGGACACACGATGAATAACGTTTCAATTGCGTGCTTGAATTGTAATTTACGTAGGAGAACAATGAACCAAGAGCGATATATTTTTACAAAACAACTGGTATTATTAAAAAAGGAATAAATTATAAAACACATATAAACCGTATGTAATATTTATGTATAATATGGAACCATTATCACATCATGCGGGGGTATATGAGAAATTAAATAGCTTTTATGTTTCTGGTAAAATACCGCATATTATTTTGCATGGGCATCATGGATCCGGCAAAAAAACGATTTTGAATTGGTTTATCAATAAAGTATACGAGGAGAACAAGCCCATAATAAAGAACAACGTTATGTATGTAAATTGTGCACATGGTAAGGGTATACGATTTATAAGAGAAGATTTGAAATTTTTTGCAAAGACGAATATACATTCCAACAATGGTTCTAATTTTAAATCAATTATATTATTAAACGCTGATTTCCTAACAATAGACGCACAATCGGCATTACGGCGATGCATAGAATTGTTTAGTCATAACACTCGTTTTTTTATTATAGTAGAGAACAAAGACAAATTATTAAAGCCGATATTATCGCGTTTCTGTGAGATTTACGTGGCGGAGAGAATGAGTGAGGACGCGGTTTTAAATTTGAATAATCGTTTAGTCATTGGTATAGATACTCCATTGGACGACGACAGATCACGTTTAATAGTAGATACTATGTCAGAATTAACACGAGGCGAAGTAACACACACTGAATTAGTCAATATATCCGGTAAACTGTACGAGGACGGGTTCTCGGGGCTGGATTTAATTAGATGTATTCGTAGTATGAAGATCTTTGACGACAAGAAGATGTCGGCGATTGTAGTCTGCTTTAATATAATCAAATCAGAATATAGATGTGAGAACCTATTATTATTGTATATGTTGGACTATATATATTTACGGACCAAAACAGATATAAAAAGTGTGTTGACATTATAGTTTATATGGACGACTTTGTATTGTCAAATCTACAAGAATCGCGGAATGAGTGGTGCAGTAGACTGGTTAGTATTTTCACACCATTGATATTAGGTGGTATACGTTCAATATTTAACGAATCGTGGAAACTCTGTCTAGATAATGACGAGGCAAATAAATATCTAATGACTTTCCAAAACTTATTATCGCGTATTCCAAAGTGGAATAATACGATTATTGAAGAAGAGCGCGCACGTATTGTTGAACGAAGTGGGTGCAATTATCTAGAAGATCTCATTGCTTGTGTCCATATTATACAATTAAAGGTATTAACGTGTATTCGTGTTGGTAATAAACAAAAGAAGATTGATATTTCTATCCCCAAACTAGATAGTTTTATTCATAAGGTATACATTCATGTTGCACGTAAGATTTATGCGAATGTTTATTTGTTTGATAAGAATGTAACGCCTCTGCAATACCAGAAGAATACACGCGAAATAGAGAACATTATACAAGAATGTGTTTTGATTGCAATCCGCGACAGTATTCCGACTGAGGCGATTATTCGTGCATATATGGACGAGAGTGTAGAACACGAGGAGGAGGTTATCATTGAGAAGATAGAAGATGAGGAGCCCGAGCCAGTAGCTGATAAATCAGAGAAAGATAAGAAGGCAGTGAGCACTATTACCAATGAAGAGGATATTCCAGCGATTGTACCTGCTATTCATAATATAGACAACAAATCAGTAGTGACGAAATTGTCATTTAACGATTTAGATTCTGTATTGGACGAGAGTGACAATGTAAACCATGTAGACGCCCCCAAGACAATTGAACGTTTAGAAGAGATTAGTACGTCGCGGGCAATTCAGCGTAAATTAGATGAACAAGAATCGTCCGATGAAGAAGATCGTATACAAATCTACACCGACCCAATTGCATTGAATGATGTATCCGTCTTAGATAATGAACCAGGTATCAAGCCGATCGCTGACGCATTTGTTCTGAATGATGTGGAAGAATTGTTTTAGAAACGTACATATTTAGGAATATGCGTAAGAATAATTAATATATAATCGTAATTGAATTATATATTTAATAATAATGGAAAAGTTGTTTATTCTGGCACTTCTAATAACTGGACTGTATTGTTCTATTAAAATCATAGAGATGAAGTACGTTACCAAGGAGTGGAAACCATTGAAAACGGTTATTCGTGATGCAGTAGTGGTACTGATTTCTAGCGTGGCTGCCATTTTTGCATTCAACGTATCAAATGGATCCATTACCGACTTCTTCAATATTGTTACTGATAACGCAGTGCTTAATCCGTCTGCCACCGAGGTATTTACTGGTGACCCCGGATTTTAGATTGCATTGTCATATACCTTTTATCAATTCAACCGCCCAATAATGTTGTAAAATATAGCATAGAGGTAATTTGTTTATGCTATATTATATAAAATGCCATATATTTTAGAAGTTCAAAAGTTTAATATTGATGGTGATACTGCTTATCCAGAATGGAATGGAAAAAGCGAACATATTGGTTATATTAATAAAATATTTAAAACACAACAAGACGCGAGTGATTATTACGACAAATTTAATCCACATATGCGATCATTAAATTCACATAATAATTGGCGTAGTGATTGGGACCCAACTTCTTGTTTAATGTATATTGTAAGGGAACATTTCTATGAATATCTAAAAATGCCATCGTTTGAAGATAGCAAAAACTAATTCGGCGTGTAAAATGTCATTCTCGGTGATGAATGACACTTTATTTTGTGAATTCAGGAATTCCGATAACAGTGTTTATATTACTCGGCAGCGCGTGCATGTCAATATACCGCGCAACATCTGGTGCCAAATACAACGTCAACTGCATATCTGAATTGTTCGCTTGACACTTGCTCGTCCATTTGTCCAATTTCAACACGTCATTTAGTCCGACAATCCGCCCATTTACGCCCAGATGATTTGTGGGTCGTTTACCTGGCTTGCCATTCGTATGTTTTATTCGCCATTCACAAGACAATGCATTACGATGATCTGGAAAACCGGTTACTAATGCGTATATTTCCCACCCACCTCCTCGGCCGTGTGTATACACTGCACCCCCCGAAATTTCTTCGTTATGTTGTCGGAGACGACGATATGGGTTATTCGTAGAGCCATTATACGTTAAATGACTATATTGCTGTTGTTTGTTTCGCAGAATGTAACAATACCACTGTTCTGGCGGAGTTGTTGCCTCCATGTTCTCAATCATCTACTATTTAATATAGATAGTAGATAATTAATCCTTCTAAACACAACAAGGCAAATTATACCATTGAAGATTAAAAATAAACACAAATATACAGAACGATGATTGTTTATATTGGTCGATGGATGCACCTTCATTTTTCACGTCTATACGATAGACATTGTGCAAGGCCATAGAGAGTTGGGGGGCGCCGCTCTCCTCTGCTGTTCCTTCTTTAATCGTGTTTTGTCTCTATTGATCCTTCTCTGTTTTCTTTTTTGGATATGTCTACTAGGCTGACACTCAGTATAGTAATGCGGTGATCGTGTGCACCAAGACCAGCGGATACTACATCTTCGCCTAAATCACAATAGTGCGATTGGTGACATTCGTCGGCACCCACAACTTCGTCTGCATACTTTTCAAAATACTCCAAATTGTTTGTAATTTCTCCAATCTCTACTTCGACTTGTTTCTTGTAAACCCTTGTGGTGAGCTCGCATTCTCCGCCACTACAATACCCACTATGATCCGACACCTCTTCCTTGAAAATAATCTCGATACGAACGCTCATTTGCTTCTTGATAAATGCTGATTGTCATAAAAACAAAAACAAAATCAAATAAATGTTTCAATTTTTTATATTTATGTCCCATTTTAAAACGTCAATCCTTCTAAACACAACAAGGCAAATTAAACACAACAAGGCAATTGGTCAATGTCCATACATTTGCCTACCACCTTCTTATCAGAACAAGTAAACTGTTTAAAGTATGAATATTTCAACTGTGCTTGTGGAGTATGTTTATTGACGGTTCTCGCAACCATCTTATATAATTTGAAATTAGGGTACCGCTCATCTCCATTTCGTTTGTATAACACATTCTTCCCTCTATCGTCTAAACACCATCTCTGTATGGTTTTTTGTAGGTCATCGTATTTAGAATGGTCTTCTCCCTCGTCGGGAACAATGAAGTCGTAAATAGAACAACCTAATCTACACAAGTCAAAACTATAATTTGGTTCAATTCTTGGTTTCGTATTGTCATAGTATGGTTCGCAATTATATTGGGTGGCAGCATCTCCACCGAGTGCAAAACTATCACTACATATGGTATTTCCGCCGAATTTAAAAATACTACGACCGAAATCAATGAGTTTGAATATTCTACCGTGTGTAGGAACCTTATACGTTACGTTCTCGTACTTATAATACAGATATGGTTCATCTGTATCAATATACATAATATTATTTGTATGCAAATCGTTGTGAGTAAATGCAAACATCTTTTGATATGCAATCAAAGTCATTATCACTTGGAATAATGCGGCCGCTGCACTGTCTACGTCTAACATATTATTCAAAAACAGTTCGTCTATGGTGCCTTTGCACTTTTCTAAGCATATCAGCTGTACTGGAAATTTATTTATATACCCGCTTTGTACGTCATCGTCAAACGTATCGTCTGATGCAGAGCCGTCTTCATTTGAATCTGTTTCCCAATCTTCATCGTTCTCACTGTCTTCACCCCCTTCCTCGTCCTCCTCGGTTTCATCTGAACTATCGTTATAGTCACTATTATCATCAGAACTAGAATCAGAATTAGAACTAGAATTAGACGATGATTTTACCGAGGTTTCTGCTTTATTACGGTTATCATAAATAGTTTCGGTTTCTCCTATTTCGGTAGTAGGTTCTCCAATATCCATTACATCAGCTAGACTAATTGCACTAATATTATGAGCAATTCCACTAGATATTCTTAGTTTTGTTCGGTTTGTACGAGAACTATCTGCATAGTAAGAAGATGTGTCGTGATTACATATAGAAAATAATTTGTTTAAATTTTCATTAAAGAACGGCGATGTATTCAGGTACTCAATATCGTCGGCTACATTCATTTTATATTTGTCTTGAATGCCGATAAAACTACCATAGAAGTCTGTTCCGTGCACGAAGTTATACTCGTGTAATACTTTACTGGTTAGGTAATAGAAAAAACAGTCGGTATATGCAGCGTTGTTCACATCGTCTATCTTAGGATAACCTGATGTGTTTAATTGGGGTAACTTGTATATATCAGATCCATCGGGTTCATATTTGCCAATCATATATCGTATTGGATCAAGTAGAGGAGAGTACTTAATAAAAACCGCCTTATCGTGATCAATTATGCCGGTAGTTGCGTCCTTAACTGTACTACTGTTTACAATATGGTATTTGTGATTTAACTGAACAGAAGAAACATTATCATTGTTTAATGATAGAAAACGAGTATACAATGGATTGTATGTTTGAAGCCCACTGATACGAAACGGATTATAATCATTTTTCAAATCATCAGGAGAACCTTCAAATGAGTTTTCTAAACTATTCAAATCTAAGTGGACATTGTTATATAAAGTAATAGGGAATACTGGCAAATCCGGCATTTATATCTAAATGGTATACTGGATTTATATATAAAAAACCAAACATCTAAACTCATTTGGTTTAATGTAGTTTACAGTGCGTTTAGACGTATTCCCAATTATATCTATATCGTATATATACTGAATGACGCTAGAATTAAAAAGGTTTAATATGCGTGATATTACATTTAAGCCTGACGAGAACAAGGGTCCGGTAATTGTTATGATTGGGCGTCGTGATACAGGTAAGTCATTTTTAGTAAGAGATTTATTATTTTATCATCAAGATATACCGATCGGAACCGTCATATCAGGAACAGAAGCCGGAAACGGTTTCTATGCGGCCCACGTACCCAAGTTGTTTATTCACGAAGAATATAATACAGTGTTAATTGAGAACGTGCTGCGACGTCAAAAGACGGTTCTAAAACAGGTAAACAAAGAAATAGAATTATATCGCAAGTCAACCATAGATCCCCGTGCCTTTGTTATTTTAGATGATTGTTTATATGACCAATCATGGACACGTGATAAAATGATGCGTTTACTATTTATGAATGGTCGTCATTGGAAAGTGATGTTGATCATTACAATGCAATATCCCTTGGGTATCCCACCTAATCTAAGAACAAATATTGATTATGTATTTATATTAAGAGAACCGTATCTCACAAACCGAAAGCGCATTTGGGAGAACTACGCGAGTATGTTTCCGACGCTAGAAGCGTTTTGTGGTGTGATGGACCAAACGACAGAGAACTACGAATGTCTGGTGATTAATAATAATGCGAAATCTAATAAGCTAAATGATCAAATATTTTGGTATAAAGCTGAGAAACACCCTGATTTCAGATTGGGATCAAAGGAGTTTTGGGAGATATCTAAGAGTATGGGGTCTGACGATGAAGATGAAGCATATGACCCAAGCAAGGGTAAGAAACGCAGCGGACCAGCTATTAATGTTAAAAAAAACAAATGGTAATATATGTATTGTGTAATGAATTACGGATCGTACATTTCCTCATCTTCTTCGTCAAAATCCGTATCAATATCAAAATAGTCTATTGTCTCGTTACCGTGAATGAATGGGGCATTGAAATGTTGAAGATTATCCCGATAGACATTTGCAGCCAAGTCTCTGAACTCATTGCCGTCGGCAAGTGACATTTCTTGGTCTGAAATCTCGTTGTATTCTTCTACTTCTACTTGATTATTCAATTCTATTGGTTGAGGTTCAACTTCAAGTTCAGGTTCAGGTTCAGGTTCAGGTTCATCGTCAGAATCAAAAGTATCATCTTGTATATGCATATCGTGTACATGATGATACTCCGCATTGAATATCGTGTGAGTTTCTAAAAAGGGTGGTTGTACTGGGGACCGTGTATTAAACTCAATATAGTCGGTGTTGTATGTCATGGCCCCGATAACCCGTTTATTCTTGATTTTAAATATGCGTCTTCCAAATTGAGGGTTGTGTAAATAGAAGACATTCAATTTGTTTATAAGAAGGCATTTTGCGCGGTGACGAATGGTGTAATCAAATGAATAGTTCATCTCCAAGTACAGTCGTAAATAGGGCTTGAATATAAGAACCAACGTGTTGTCCGGAAAATCTGGATCAATTTTGATACGTGCGTCGTATGTAAGCAAGTTGAGTATATAGTCTACTAAGGTCGCTTCATCTTCGTTTTCAACAAACTGGTTTATGTATTTATTTCTTATTAATACCTGATTGTTTCGTTGAAAGTCAGTCAAGTTGAAATTGCTGAGAAAGAACTTATATAATACTTCCGGCGTGCGTATCAGCCGGTCTTTAATCTGAAAGTAAATATTATATAAGTCCGATTTTGAGAAAGGCAAATTGTTGTATGGGTTTTTTACTGGCAAGGGTTCGGATATGAAATAGGGGGAATTACATACAGAGGTTTCTACTATCTTGTTCAGATCGGTAATACTGAATAAATACCGACAATTATGTTGAAATATAGTAATGACATTGCGCTGTTGTTGGTTCAAATCATTCAAGTATAAATCGGTCTGCATAATAATAGGTGCTCGCTTTAATTTAAATAAATATGCGAACTTACACAATGCAGAGTAGTGCCGTTGGCTAAGAATATGCATCATACGAACGTGTTTCTTAACGTCATCGGAAATGAATGAGAGATGTTCAATCATCTTAAAATGTTCAAACTTGTTCAATCCACCCGGGTTTATTTCTCTTCCGTCACCGCGCAGTTGAAAGATCATATTTTGAATTAAATTACAACTAAATGGGTGCCCAAATCGTTTTATTGTATTGTTTATATCTAATGCCATATAAGCAGACCGATTGTTTATACTTAGGTTGGTTAGGTCAAAATGATACTGTTCATCGGTTGACGAATTGAGCTTGTGTACAATATACGAGAAAGTATTCATTGTTGTAGGGTTATTTTATAGTATCATAATTAGATACATTACAATCAATTTTTCCAAGAGATAAATGCGTATGAAAAAATCTTACGCATTTACTAAATAGTTATCTATATTTACATTTATTCGGTAGCATCTGTTTTAGTATCTGCCAACACTTCATCGCGCAACTGAGCAGCATCAACGACTGCATCTCTGCTATCAAAATCTACTGTTTCTTTTACACCAATCAGATTTCCTTCTCCGTCCATAGTCTGCGTAAGAACGTTACCGCTCTTAGTTGCCTTTTCAATGTTCTCCATAATTGCCTTCTTCTTCGTCTCGCGGATACGCTCCTCAAATTCCTTCTTCGCCATCTCCTCGTTCTTCAGTTTTTCTTTGTGCAATGCATTTAGCTGTTCCTCCAAATGTTCAACACGTCCTGTCTTGTATGCATCTGGGTCCCACGGAACCCACACTCCAACTGGCCCAACATAAATATCGTGGTTCGGGTCGTGTTCACGCATTTTCTTACATCTCTCTTCTGCCTCGTCCTGAGTAGAGTATACTCCTCTAACTTTTAGACCACGCACGGAGGTTTGAAACGCGTGTTCTCGGTTAAACGTTTCATTTAGCTTATCTTCTTGCTTATCTAAGAAATTCTTATAATCGTCCTCAATACCACTTTTCTTCAATTTATCGGACTCTTCCTTAACAAATTCATTGAAATCGTTAATCAGGGTCTCCGCCTTTAAGCTATACTTATATGCAATGAAATGAATAAACTCAAAGTACCTCTCCATTGATTTAGAGAATTCCCAATTCTTAATAAATTGATTAAACAAATATACCTCGCGCTTCTTCAAAATCTTGTCAGGCGAGACAAACGACATACACGCGAACTTTTGTCCTGCAATGGGAGGATCCTCGTCACATAGGTCAACGTATTTAGTGTTCTTCGTTCCATCGGGGTTTTGCTTCTTCTCAAACGTAGACATTTAGCAGTATAAATGATATACGAACCTTTATTTAAGTGTTTTATTTAGAATATATTTTACGGCAACACCCCCCGTATTTATTTAGCATATAATTAATTGGTAAGGTAAATTTTTTTGTTCTAATATAATATAACAATCACAATGCTTGATTTGAACGATTTAGTTAAACGCGCGATTAAATACCTCATTGAAGGTTTAGTCGTTGCCCTTGCCGCCTTTGCTATCCCCAAGAAACAGCTTAATGTTGAGGAGATCGTAATCATCGCCCTGACTGCTGCTGCCACGTTTAGCATTCTTGATGTGTTCATTCCTTCTATGGGCGTGAATGCTCGTGGTGGTGCCGGTTTCGGTATCGGTGCCAATCTAGTGGGCGGTTTAAAGATGGTGGCGTAAATGTCGCATTATAGTATTTCTTATATTTGATTATCGTTAAATAATAATAATCAAATAATAATCATATTCCTCTTTTCTATGCATCATAGTATGGATTATCGCGGATTTTCATTCCACAATACTCCTGAGGTTTCTTCTTGTAATCAACTGGGTCGTGTATACCCGCGTCTTTTGCATTTTCTAGTAAAAATTTGAAATTTGCCCAAAATTCACTCTTATGCCCGATTGACTTTGTCATTATATGTGCTAGTTCATGAATGGCTACAAACAAGAGCGTATTCTCATCAATTAAGTTATTATTGTCCGCTTTTTGCTGATTTAAACAAAATGCAACCTTCTCGCCTTTGTTCTCGCTATATGCAGTAAATGTGCTCGTGGGTAACGTCTCCATTACCTTGGCGGGGTTAAATCCGGATACTAGTTGACGAACGTCCTGATTATCATTATGGTTCTCGTCCATATATTTGACCAATTCTTTACATTTTGTGGTAACATTGGCTAATAAATCGGCGGCTTCGGCAATGCGTTTACGGTCACGTACACAATACTTATTTCCGTCTACGGTAGATACGATACACTTCAATTGAAAACTATCGGCATTATCGTAATAGGTGTATCCACATATCGCCAATATCAGTACGATTATAACATATCCTAAAACATCTCCTTTTTCCATACGTCTTCTTATATAATATTTGCGATTTATTATTATTGCGAATATTATAAATGGTATATTGTCATTACAATCTATTAATTACGGCCCAATTCAAGGGGGACACGTCCCATGTCGGCCTCTATCGTGCTTTGGTTCCACGGTCCAACGTCAGCCTTTGCGATAACGGGATCAGAACGCAATTGCATATTTGCATTACGCAAAGACTGGCCAATAGTATCTAAGCCAATATGGTATCCGGCTTGGAGTAAATCGGGCATCATTACGTCACCTCCCTTAATAGAAGAAGGGTTTAGTTCGGTCCACTGAATATTTCCATCGGCAGGTAGCAACTCCTTGGGGTTAGCAACGGGTTGAAGAGCATATCCAGCTTGGGCGCCAGAATAACCAGCAGTGGCGGAGTTATCTGCACTACCAGGAGCAGCAACTTCACTTGCGGCCGGCGGGGCATCAATCGCTGTTTGTGTGGAACCTCCCTCCATATTGTCCTTAAAACTATACTTCTCGCCAGAATAGCTTAAAAGACCCCACATTAATACAAAACATATGATAACCACTAGAACGAACTCCTTGGTAAAGAATTTGGCAAGACCACTTTGAATTTCCTTAAACATTTTCGTTTATATAAACGGCTGACAAAATTTTTTATATCAAAATGTATTAAATGTACTAAATATATCTGGGCCAATCTACTTTGTTTGGTATAACTATTCGTCTTCCTCTTCGTTCTCTAAATCACTGTCTATATCACTGTCTTCACTGTCATCAATATCCTCCAACATGTACTTGTTTTTGATATTCTTTGCTTCTAAATATGACGCCACTGCCAAATCACGGGCGTATTTTGCCTTTTGTCTTGCTTCTCTGTACATCTCATAATAAACGTCATTTCGGTTCTTCAATGTAATTTGGTCGTTTTCGGGTAATTCATCTAAATGAAAGACTATCTCTTCTAGTTCGTCTGATCCATTGTCTCTACCCTTTTCTTCCAATTCATTCTTTTCTTCTACTCCTTCCATCTTTTCTTCGTCTTCGCGCTTTTCTTCTACTCCTTCATTCATTACCTTCTCCATTCTAGCATTGTTTGCAATGTCTACGGAAACCGACGGTTTCGCAGTATTTACAAATATTCCTAAATCCGGGGGGGTTTCTGTCTGGTTTTGTTCTTCTACCAATAATTCTTCCGCTTCCTCTATATAGTCGTTTTCATTGGATTGGGTTGCCGGTGCAAGGATATCCTTCTTTGTGGGATTAGATTGCGGCTTAAATAGACATTTATCAAACAGATTGACCGGTTTTAATACCATCGCCTGCTTCACTTCCATATCAATTTGAAAGCTACGTGCGGAACAGCGGATACCTTGGACTTCAATTATTGTCATTAACTGAGACGTGCTCGTTATGGCACTATATTCTACCTCGTCGCCATCTTCGTTGTATATTTTTAGTTTCGGCTTATCTAATATGGTCTGAATATTTGTACGGATTGTATAGAATTTACCGGATTTAAACAATTTAATGGGAGATGTGAAATAGTTCTCTACGTCGTGTAATTCCATTTCGTTATCAAACCATTTTTGTCTGTTTTCAAAGATATATTTGTGACAATGTGTTTCTAGGTTCTCTATCCATCTAATAAAATGTTCATTTTCATTAGTAAACATTAGGTCACAATAATATTTCTTTCCTACTTTCACTATACCTTGCTTACTGATACACGCGGGGGGTTGTACGTATACATGATTACCATTTTTTACTAAAAACTTAATGAAATGATTACCACCTTGGACCGGAATAGGTTTTGTCAGTTCCATTTTGCTAAAATCAAAGGTATCAAACTCGGCATTCGTACTGTATATGTTCTCCATTATACATTATAATCAGGTCTCTTTATTCCTATTTTTCGGCAAAACATTCGTTTAACCGAATACGTTTGTTTCTGGCGATTTAGTAGTAAATATGTTTGTAAAGCGTCGCATGGAGGGGTATGCTGGATTTTTACAGAATGAAAATATTAAAAACAATATTAGTGAAATCCTTAAACTAGTCAGTGAGACGATTTACAGTGAACTCAATGTCTATATTTGGATCATTTGTTTTTATAACATCTTTTTAGCGTTGATTATTTTAGCGAATTTATATTTGATGTTGAAACTTTTCAATAAATTGTCAAAAGTGACGTATTTAGAGAAATAATATGTGTTGTTATAATATATCATGGCTGGTAAAAGTAAGTCTAATAATAAAAAACGCGCGGTTAAAGGTTCTATGCGTATGAAGAGAAGAGGATCTAAGGTGATGCGAGGCGGGGAGACCACCGGTGAATGGGGCTCTGCTGTGTATGGGGGGTCCAATTCTCAGCATGCTTTACCAGGGTCTAATGTTATTCAAATGAACAACCCATATGCTGCTGTGGTAGGACAAGCCGGAGGAAACAAATGTAATATGCGCGGGGGGGAGGAGGCGGGCGAGGGGGAGGGTCAACCCAGTTTTCTTGAAAGTGTCGGTGCGTATCTAAAACCATCTCCGGAAGGAGAACCAGTAGCATCAGAAGAAGCGCCAGCACCTGTGGCCGAAGAAGCACCTGTGGCCGAAGAAGCACCTGTGGCAGAAGAAGCACCTGTGGCAGAAGAAGCACCTGTGGCACCTGTGGAACCTGTGAAAGTTGGAGGAAGCAGAAAAAGACGTTCCGCCAAGGGTGGAAAGTCGCAAAAGAAGGGTAAGTCTGCCAAGAAAATGAGAAATAAGCGTCGTTAACCATTGAATAATGGCGGCGGCCGGCATTGTAATTATTCAAGAATACGACCCGGAATTTGTGCGGATTACAATGTTCAAATATAAAATCTATCTATATAATATATAATATGTCAGACTGGACCCTTCACGTCACGCGACACTACAAGAGCCAAAGGGCGAAGAACCCAAAATATATGTTCAAGCATGCATTGAAGGATGCTGCTAAGACGTATAAGAAGGGAGGAAAGCCCGACGCGGCACAACCAAAGAAGAAACCGAAAGGGAAAACCATGAAGAACAAAAAGGGTAAGTAAACAAACAGATTTAGAGAAATAATCCCTATTATACATAATAAACATTATGAATAATAATGCGTCAGATGAGAACACGTTGATAATGCAAAATCAACCTATAACAAAGGCCCAATTAATCAACGATGTACAACGCTGGGTTCTCGCTGATACTCAATTGAAACAATTAAATGAAAAGGTAAAACAGATGAGGGAAGTCAAGGCGACTGCCAATACAAACATAACAACATATATGAAACAAACGAATTATAATGGTAATATAAAAATAAGTGATGGAGAACTTCGCATATATGAAAAAAAGGAGTATTCCCCACTAACATATGGTTATATTGAAAAATGTTTAGCAAAGATTATACCAGACGAAAGCCATGTAGAATATATCGTTCAGTATCTAAAAGATAACAGGGAAGTCACTACCAATCAAGATATAAAACGTATTCCTAAGAAATTATAAATATGATCTTATCATATAATAGTAGAGAACATGCAAGCATACAAATCCCTAGCAGAAAATATACAATATAGTAGCAATAATTTGGTAGGCGGTTATCCAGTGACCAATTTTATGATGAGTAACGGCGGTAAATCACAGCAAGGTGGTGGAGACAGATTAAAGGATTTAGTGGTACCACTAGGACTAGTATTAGATAATCTACACGTAGACAACTCTCCTCATTATAACAAAAAAATACATAGCGAGCGTATTGAGAACATAGGCGTTATACCAGACGATGTATTCTTACATTTAATGGACACAGTAACGTTCTCGCGTAATACGAATGCACATACAAAGAAACGTTTACAAATAAAAAAAACCAGCAAAGTAACTCGTAGTCGTTCGTAATAAAAATAAATTACATCTTGATATTATAACACAATGGACATAATATCAAAACTATTAAACCATTCCATAGAAGAAATAGCCCAAACGGTATATGACAACAGAATATTGCTATCAATGATAACAATGCATTGGATAATGTTTGTATCTCCAATAGTGATTACATTATTGTCATCTGACTTATCAATATTAGTCATGGTAAGCCTGTTCTTGTATTCCATCTTGACGATTAATATCATATTTAACGACTGTCCACTTACACTCTTAGAAGACAAATGTTTAGGCGGAACAATGATAGATACAGTAAGTGCACATACACAAGTTAATTATAACAGCAATCAACGTGGGAATGTTACAGTCCAATGGCTATTCATGGCGATAGTGACAACCAACGCCAAGATATTCTTGTTACTACTGAAACATTGTTTTTTTACGTATTTATCAGAATAAAAATACAACAATAGTATAGAAATGACAGACAATTTAAAGTATTCCGAGCTATATTCTCACCAAGATGGTCTATATAATAATATGATAAAAATGACAAATGTAAACTATATGTTATTTACAGCAATCATATTAGGTGGCATAACAATAAATTATATTACAGGCGACAATATGTTTCGCACAATATTAACTTATTTTGGAATATCGGTTTGGACATATGCAGTGCATTGGTTTATGCATAAATACGAGAATACAATCCTTGGAAAGATACACGCCATACATCATATGCCAGAATACAAAGATTATATAAGTACCGAAATATTTGAAATATTCGTGAACTTGACGATTATAGGAGGACTGTTATGGATACCCATAATCATGGTTTTGGAGAACTACGTAGGCATACAGTTAGCAAACCATTACGTTATTTTGGCGTGGGCCATAATATTTACAACATACCATTTAATCAATTATCATATACTTAGCCATGCAGTGCACGCTCAACATCACACTGAGAACGGAGTAAATAATTATGGTCCGGAATGGTTTGATATAATATGTAATACAAAGGCAGAGAACAGTGAAATTGAGGATATGAATAGTGTAATCGCGAACATCATTGTTGTAACGGCATTGGTATTATCTTTGAAAGATACGTCATATGATGTTGTAGGGGTGTTTTCACATTTAATACAGTAATGCGGGGGAGGAGCATTTGATATCAAGCATAGTAAGTTGTTATCAAACAAATCGGAGGGTGGTGGGATCTAATATCGTGACCATTTATTATTATTATAGGAACTTAAATGTAGGAACTTATCTGCATTATCCTTCCAGTATTGGACCTTTTCACTCAATTTCTTATCGGTTTTACTGGCAGGGTAAACCTGGGTTTGTTTTGCATCTAATCGGTTCATATCGTCATCGGTCGGCTTTGGTTTCTTGCCATAACAGTTTACTCCGAATTTAATATATGGATTTGCAATATAGCCACCGTTCACCCCTGGTCTGCCGCAATTATTTTTCTTCTTTGGATCATCTTGAAGTTTGCTCCAAGTAGCTTTTTGTGTAGGGAAGTAAGCCATTTGGTCTTCTGACCAACCGTATGCGCACCATTCTGCACCATTATTATATGCGGTTTCTATTTGGTCATATGTCGCTAATTTGGCATCAAATGTACTGCATATAGCCTGAGCGTCCTGATATGTATATAAATTATTGGATATATTAAACACCTCATTTGTATCTGTTACTGGTGCAACAACTGGTGTAATGACGGCCGGTGTAGCAAATAGGTTTAATTTATCAAATAGGTCGGTAATGGATATACCGAGAGCGTGTTTAAAGAACGCAATAATTGCAACGAGTAACATGCTAATCCACGCGGTGTTCTCAATCAATGAAATAAACATCGGTTTTGCATCTTCTGTCATCGGCACTCTAAATAGATAGATGACTACGTAAAATAAAACAATAAACGCGGCGGTAGTGAGTAAGGAGAAAGAATTAGATAGGTAGGCAACGGTCTGCTCGTATAATTCTTTCATGTCTGTATCTAACTTTCCCTCGGGAGCAGAGTAATAGTATAATACGGCATATCCTAAAATACCACATAAGATCATAAAGTCCAATAATTTTCCTAGACTTGCTTGAAAGCTAGAAACCGGGGAATTAGTTCCGAAGAACATTCCTAAAACGAAATATGCTAAAATGTATACTATTAGGAACCATACAACTAATATAAAATTGGATTTGGTAAATATGAGGGCTGTAATAGGGCTAGTAGTAGTATCCGCAGGGACAGCATCCTCCTCGCTGGCAGTAGCGTCCGATGGGGGCGGTGTAGCAGGTGCAACCGCGGGGGGTGTAGCAGGTGCATTAAGATCCGTAGGTGGTGGTGTAACTGTATCAGCCATTTAATTTACTTTATATTATAGCGCGTTATTTTTTTCGGTAAAATAAACAATAAGCGTTTGGTGTAATTAATGCGGTTTCGTTCTCAATCACCTCCGTTCGCTCATCATCAAAATGTATCCAGACATTGGCAGCTGTTTTTACAAAGGAAGTATAGTGTCCACCAGAAGTACCGCCGAGATGATTACAGATGCCATACAAGTCATATATATACGACTGGGGCTGATAACCTCTTACATAAGAGGATAAGTCAAGATTATGAATGGGAAAGTCAATCGGCGATGTATTCTTATGTTGTCCGTCGGCGGAAAACCGTTTTAATACAATAACTAAAATCTTAGGGAAGTTCCAAAATGATAAGCGTTTCATCACGTCCTCCTTTTTATTGGTCTTATCATTAAACCACGCATTTTCACCGACCATCTGTTCGGGTAATGTATAATGGTTTATGCAATCGTGCAAATTGGTGAGAAGTAAGCCACTGTTACTAACAATGGGTACATCAAGCATGAAGAAATGTTCGGGCTTCATTGTATGTGACAACTTCCCATCAATCGTTAATATTTCGGATACATATATTCCATAAAACATATCCATTATTTCCGAATATTCCTTTGAATATACCGTTTTCAACATATCATAGCATTTAGTCGCCATAACGTCTCTGCTGTTCAGAGCATTACCTGAAATACGCATAATTACAGAGCGAGACAAACTATTATGTAAACAGTCAATTATAAACAATAAGAACTCGGGCATATCATTTTGTGCAAATCCCGTAAACAAGTCGCGATTTTTACTATGAGCAATTTGGCGAACGCTATGCACAAATTTTCGCGGAGTAACTACACCGTTACCACTCCACATAACCTTGCGTAAATCATTCCATTCAGTCATCATCTTTCCATCGGCCGTATCAACATTCACATGTTTTTTAAAGGCGGGAGTATCTAGGAATTCATTTAATTCATACGTATGGTTAATGACTTGCATAGATGCATTCAAGAAACAAGTGTTACCCAAATTGGCAATTCCAGTGAGCCCTTTATTATAATATTTAGTCAAGTCCATTTACTATATTATTAATCTATGAATGTATATAGATAGTATTCTTTACACCTTTTTATAATTATATTTATAATATGAACAATGACGTAACCCCACAAAATGAGTACATTGCAGATAATATTTTAGAAACTCTAATCAATGCATATTTAAATAATACTAGGAGAACTACACCGGAACCGGTTCACACTCCCGCCCCACCGCCTCCCAATACGAATAGTAACGGTTTATATTATGCGATTGTACTTGCCCTTCGTGACGTGATATCCGGTTACAATGCGAATACGCGATTGATATTAGATATAATTCGGTGTTTACGTCAAGATATAAGTAGTACCGAAGGTGCACGGGCGACGAATACCCACCAAGCACCCATTGGTTCTCAAAATAGATTTTCTGCACGAAATGTAGCCACCGGATTGCCTAATGGTACGGCCCAACGCCCGGTGCGTCTATTTAATGTAGACATGTTATCCACGATGTATAATACACCATTGAACATGCAGGACGTAGTAGTTAGACCAACGGAACAGCAGTTAGATATGGCACTTGAAACAATTACATACGTGCAAAATGAAGTTACCCCAGCTAGATGCCCGATCACACTAGAAGACTTTGTACCAGGAAATATAATTACAAGAATAAAGCCGTGTGGACATATGTTCAATACACAATCTATCCGAGATTGGTTTAGTAGTCGTGTAAGATGTCCGGTATGTAGATATGACATACGTGAATATTTGGAAGCCAACCGGGTAGACATTTCAGCCAATTCACCCGATGTAAGTGGGGTTGACACGGATCAAACGTTAGACGGATTAACTAGCAATATTTCAAGTATTATAGCCAACTATTTCGCAAATAATATAGATTTGTCGCTCAATCAAGTTTTCCGGTTTGATATACCCATTATAACTACCACCACATATGAAGATAGTAATACAGAAACGGTATCCGAAGAAGATGAACCAACCGAATAAATTATATGCAATAAAAAATATACATTGCATATAATACAATAAACCAGCCGTTTATTTCTTACCAAAGAACGTGGTAAGTGTCTGAATATTATTCTTTTTATTATATATTTTACTGAGAACCTTGTCAAACAATAACAGTTTTACCTTTGCACTACATACCTTCTCCTTTTTCTTCATGAACATCTCAAAATCGTCAGCAAATTCGTGTTCCAATACAGCCAATTCCTTTTGAAACGTCTTAATCGCGGATTTCTTATTTTGTAATGTCCAGATTTGCTCCAATGCAAGTCCGAATAACTGTTGTAATGGTTTCATCAATTGGTTCGTAATATAATGTGTATAATCAATCTGTAACTTATTCTCGGTAATATAATCTGGCGTCTCTATCTTATCTCCCATCAATGCTTTCGGTCTGTCATTTACTACAAATACAAATCGCATACGGTCGCCCGGTTTCGGTTTATTGCCGGGGTCACGTTGTCCAATACGGTCTGCGAGTACCTTATGACCTATTTGATTTGGGTTCTTATAATCACTCCGAAGAGCCTTTGTAATCGTCAATTTGTCCATGCTGACATTGCCTTCTACGAGTTCGTTTAATGCAAAGTCCAAATACTTGATGGCACTCTCCACGTTATTATCCTTCATCAGTATATGTAATATCTCGCCGTAGACGTCCTTCAAATAATCACACGAGTCTCTGCGTTTGATAGATAACCCCATATATTTCAAATACCCTTTATTCGGATTATCTTCATATAACATACCTACATAACGCTTCTTTGATAACAAGATGAATGGCATCAATGTCTTTTCGTATTCTAATGACATAGGTGGTTTTAGATAGGCACTACATAGTTTTGCCGCATCTTGTGCGATTTCAATTGTCATTTCTAATGCTTGTTTTCCTCTTATTTTTTCTCCGGTTTCTGGGTGTTCCAGATTGAATGTAAAGAATACCGAGTCTGTATCACCATATACATATTCTGCTCTACATCTCACCGGTCCTAGTTTGGTTTCATATACCAAGTCGCCATATATTTCTTCAATCATTCGCTTCGCATAGGTAATCATCTGTCTTCCGGTCGCAGTAGTTGACGCAGCAACGTCCTTTTCATAGAATGTAGATGTACGCGACCCACATTGACCATATAATGAGTTAGCAGTGACTTTGTACCCGAGCTGTCGTTTATCTAGAATATTCTGCATAAACGGATCTGTTTCGGTTTTTATCATCTTACGTGTGTCTTTACGGGCTCTCAATAGCTCTTCCAAAATAGAGGGCATAATAGACTTTTGATTGTTCGGTAATTGTGCCCAACGACAAGTCATACGCCCCACTTTTGTTTTCTCCGCACGAGAAGTGGGGGTTTTGCGTATATACTTATATGTATCAAAGTCAATATCAATGTACTGATATTCGGGCAAATTATCATAGACAAAGTTACCAGCTTTGTCGCGTTCCCCGGTAATGGCGGTGAGTTTACCAGATAAATCATATGATTTTGTCCATACCTTACTATCGTGAGAGTAGTTTTGACTAATCATCGCAGATGGATACAGCGATGAGTAATCTACGCACGCCACAGGATTATCCATATACATAGAGCATTTGGGTGGAAGTACAATTGCCCCTTCGTAGCCATCTGCATCGCCGACTTTTTCCAAATCTGGCATCAGTGTATTCTTTTCGCGACACTTCTTGGCGACGAAACTAGTCAACTTAATACCCTGTCCACGAAATACGAGAAAGCTTATGGGTACGCTACAAATACTCGCCATCTCAGTATATCCAGTGAGTACATCTATCTTATTCATCAAATGATGAACCAAGTTACAATCTTGAATACAGTATTTTGCAACGATGGCTCTATCTGCCGAACTACCGTTTGCTAACCGAAAGATATCTTGTGGAGTAACGTCGTCCTTGGCAGTACCCCATTTTAACGACCGCGTAGTATTTGTCAAATCTTCGTGTCCGGCAATCACAATCACGCTGTAAATGTTCGTTTTCTCTTCGCCCTTTACCGTTTCAACCACCTCTTTGTTCTTGACTAGATCAATGACACGAAATTTCTTACCGTTCTTATAGTAGTCTGAGGTAATACCGCCATACTCTATATGAATATAGTCTCCAATATGAAGACCCATCAAGTTGCCACTATACAACTCTGTCACACTACCGTGGACTGCGTGATCAGTACACACTACCTTCTTTATGCCATCACTGATATATTGCCCGGCAACATCGTCAAGTTTATATGAAGACAAATTGAAATCACGTCTGAAATACGCATACATATCAATCTGTAAGCGGCCAGTCATTTTGAAGAAACGAAGGTCATACTCGCCACTCGCAATCTGCATTTTTGTATTTTCAATCGTTAGATTGCGGTCACTATCTTCGGTTGCACAAATTTCATTGATTTTGCGAGATAAACATAAGAACTCGCGTTCGCATTTGTTCTCTTGTGCGCGACGGAACATAAACTCATAATCAAAACCAAATATATTATATCCAATAATGATGTCTGGGTTTTCAGTTTGTATCAATTCCGCCCATTTCATCAACAGATCGGTTTCTGATTGCACGCTGACTATAACTGCTCCGTCAACTGGATCACACGATCCTAGTGCGATACAATGGTTCATATAAGGTTCTGTGTCACCATATTTTAAGAAAGTAGAACCGATGAAAGTTACTTTATCGCCTTCTAGTTGCGGGAACAGCAATGTCATCACCTCATTCGTCAATTGGATCTTCTCCTCACGGTCGTGACTATCGCCCATAAGAATATTCAATATGGTTGCCTTTTTGTCTACTTTTGGCTTCTTCTTATAGGAAGAGAAATGCATAGGAGTTTCACCGTCTGCGTCGTTATCGCCGTCGTCATTATCCGGATCGCCGCCCGTTTGCATATTTGCACACATTTCAGCAAACATGTCGTCAATTAACAGGACGTGTGAATTATTCTCGCCTACGTCCACCGTCTTTGCACTATCAATAGTTTTCTCATACAAAATATCTACTCGTTTCAAAATCGCCTCTTTTTGTATAGAAGTCTTCGGATAAACTATGTCAACGTCATCAAACTTATCATATCCGAATGCAGTCAATACGCAGCGTCGTAGTAATTGTTTACCTTTTGCATCGTCTAAGAAAGCTGCCTGTTTAATGAATACATCAACCATATTTGTAGCAAATCGTTTATACGTCTTGATTGGAACCGGAAAATCGCCGTGACTACTACTGGCCTCAATATCAAAGCTACATATTTTATAAGGAACACGGGTTTGCTTTTCCGGCAGAGGGATTATGTCCTTGAATGATAATATATATTCAAACTGACACGTGGTAGTCTTCGTTGGCGTTTTTATAGCACGGTTAAGCTTGAAAGATACCCAGCCAGATGGACTAACATTATTAATATGAAAGTATCGCAATAGTGGAGGGATATTACTTTCATACAATTCAATTTCCATACGCTTGAATATCATATTATTTCGTCTGCGCTGGTTCTCGCCCGAACTGTTGTCATATACAAACCATAGGTTCTTATACTTATTCATTGCAGCAGAGTTTTGAAATACAAGTTGAATGAACTTATGTTTCTTGCCACCGGAAAACCCATATAACTTGTTGTATTCTACCATCTGTGATGATATAATGGAATCTGCAAATCGTACACCCACCTTTGTTTTTAGTTCGTCAACAAACTGTCGCTTATCAAACTCAGACCAATTTTCGCCAATTTTGAGAAAGAAGAATGGTTTATAGTCGTTGACATAAATACAGCAAGTTTCTCCTCGCTCATTTACTCCAAACATCTGAATTACAAATGTTTTATCGTCCTTGTACTTATTCTTACCAATTTCACCGTCTGACCCAGATCCTCCCGACCCGTCGTCTTGCATACATACATCGTCGTATGTGTTGAAGTCAAATAGCTTGAATGATTTTACGACAGTCTTTTTGGACATGTTCTCACTGTATTAATAGTAGGACCTTACGTTTAGGTTTGTTTTAATAATAATTATCTCTAATATGCGAATTATTATTCAATTTTATGTATTTTAGTTAATGACTAACCGGTGTATGTTGGCGTTTTTTACTAGATTTACGCGAACGCTTTTCTTTACTGTATCCACCAACTGCGCCCATCAAATCATTGCTTCCGGTTGCCCAAGACAATAAATTATTTAATTCTCTGGATCCACCATAATAGTTTGCTTTCCCTCCGTCCAGTTTCACTATCGTTGGGTATCCATTTGCTTGTATTTTTTCGCCGTCTAATTGCTGTTCCAGTTT
>Ga0208916_10000195_pt1 | contig 30861 bp, 31 predicted proteins | sample DEB19_08_DNA_5_FD_184523 | JGI IMG/M metagenome (GOLD analysis project Ga0208916, IMG submission 184523) | Aqueous microbial communities from the Delaware River and Bay under freshwater to marine salinity gradient to study organic matter... | ecosystem: Environmental > Aquatic > Marine >... | reverse complement strand
AACCGCAACCGCAACGGCAACGGCAACGGCAACGGCAAGCCCCCCATTTGTCATCTCTGCGAACGCGGGGATCCATGGCGTTGGGACCCTGCATGCGTGCATTCCCGCATGCGCGGTCATGCCATGAATTTAAGAAATTGACGGAGACACCCATGAAAATCGACCACCTCATCAACGGCCAACGTGTCGCGGGCAGCGACTACTTTGAAACCACCAACCCCGCCACGCAAGAGGTGTTGGCCGAAGTCGCCTCGGGCGGCCAGGCCGAGGTCAATGCCGCTGTCGCTGCCGCCAAAGCGGCTTTCCCGAAATGGGCCGCTACGCCCGCCACCGAACGCGCCAAAATCATGCGCAAGCTGGGCGACTTGATCACCCAACACGTCCCCGAGATTGCGGACACCGAGACCCGCGACTGCGGCCAGACCATCAGCCAGACCGGCAAACAACTGGTGCCGCGTGCCGCCGACAACTTCCATTACTTTGCCGAAATGTGCACCCGTGTGGACGGCCACACCTACCCCACGCCCACGCACCTGAACTACACCTTGTTCCACCCGGTGGGCGTGTGCGCACTGATCAGCCCCTGGAACGTGCCCTTCATGACCGCCACCTGGAAGGTCGCGCCGTGTCTCGCCTTTGGCAATACCGCCGTGCTCAAGATGAGCGAGTTGTCACCCCTGACCGCGGCGCGATTGGGCGAGCTGGCGCTGGAGGCGGGCGTGCCTGCGGGCGTGCTCAATGTGGTGCACGGCTTTGGCAAAGAGGCGGGCGAACCGCTGGTGTCGCACCGCGATGTGCGCGCCATCAGTTTCACCGGCTCGACGGTCACGGGCAACCGCATTGTCCAAAGCGCGGGCCTCAAAAAGTTCAGCATGGAGTTGGGCGGTAAAAGCCCGTTTGTGATTTTTGAAGACGCCGACCTGGACCGCGCCCTTGACGCGGCCATCTTCATGATCTTTTCCAACAACGGCGAGCGCTGCACCGCCGGCAGCCGCATCTTGGTGCAGCAAAGCATCTATGCCGACTTTGCAGCCCAGTTTGCCGAACGCGCCAAACGCATCACCGTGGGCGACCCGTTGGATGAAAAAACCATCGTCGGCCCCATGATCTCCAAGGCCCACTTGGCCAAGGTGCGCAGCTACATCGAAATGGGTCCGAAAGAGGGCGCAACCCTGCTGTGCGGCGGGCTGGACCAACCGGGCTACGCTGCCGACTTGCCCGCGCATGTGCAAAACGGCAACTTCGTTTGGCCCACGGTGTTTGCCGATGTCGACAACCGCATGCGCATCGCACAGGAAGAAATCTTCGGCCCCGTGGCCTGTTTGATCCCTTTCAAGGACGAGGCCGATGCCATCGCCAAAGCCAACGACATTGAATACGGCTTGAGCAGTTACGTCTGGACCGAAAACCTGGGCCGCGCCCACCGCGTGGCCGCTGCCGTGGAAGCGGGCATGTGTTTTGTCAACAGCCAGAACGTGCGCGACCTGCGCCAACCCTTTGGCGGCACCAAGGCCAGCGGCACCGGCCGCGAGGGCGGCACCTGGAGCTACGAGGTGTTTTGCGAGCCCAAAAACGTGGCGGTTTCGATGGGCAGTCACCACATTCCACATTGGGGCGTCTGATCATGCGACCACTCGATCACTTCAGGAGACTTCGCCATGGGTAAGCTCGCACTCGCCGCCAAAATCACCCACGTACCCAGCATGTACCTGAGTGAGATCCCTGGCCCGCGTTTTGGCACGCGGCAAAGCGCCATTGATGGCCACCACGAAATCAGCCGCCGCTGCCGCGCCATGGGCGTGGACACGCTGGTGGTTTTTGACACGCACTGGCTGGTCAACGCCGGTTACCACATCAACTGCGCGCCGCATTACAAGGGTGTGTACACCAGCAACGAGTTGCCGCATTTCATCAGCAACATGGCGTTTGAGTCGCCGGGCAACCCGGTTTTGGGCCAGTTGTTGGCCAAGGTCGCCAACGCGCACGGCGTGGAAACCTTGGCGCACGAAGCCACCACCTTGCAGCCCGAATACGGCACGCTGGTGCCGCTGCGCTACATGAACGCCGACCAGCATTTCAAGGTGGTTTCGGTCTCGGCCCTGTGCACCTCGCATTACCTCAATGACAGCGCCCGTTTGGGCTGGGCCATGCGCGAGGCTGTGGAGCAGCATTACGACGGCACGGTGGCGTTTTTGGCCAGCGGCAGTTTGAGCCACCGCTTTGCACAAAACGGCTTGGCCCCGGAGTTTGCGCACAAGATCTGGAGCCCTTTTTTGGAGAAACTCGACGAGCAGGTGTTGCGCATGTGGGACCAGCGCGAGTGGAAAGCCTTTTGCGAGATGCTGCCCGAGTACGCCAGCAAAGGCCACGGCGAAGGCTTCATGCACGACACGGCCATGTTGTTGGGCGCTTTGGGCTGGACGGGCTACGACGGCGCGGTGGACATCCTGACCCCTTACTTTGGCGCGTCGGGCACCGGCCAGCTCAATGCCTTGTTTGAAGTCACGCCCCAAACCGGCCAGCACATCCCGGCGGCTCAGGCCAGCAGTGCGCAGGGCTATACCGCAGTGAGCACCCGACTTTGAGCATGAAGCCTCCCTGCAGGTCGGTGGCTTTAGCCTCGACTCAGGCCTTTTCCAAATCCCCATGTCGGACCTGATGGTCCGACCTACAGACACCTCGACAAAGACAGAACCATGCCGCATCTTGTGATCCTCTACACCGGTCAGCTCGACGCCGAGGTCAACATGACCACGCTGTGTCGCCAGATGGCCGACGCCATGCTCACCGTTCAAGACGAAAAAGGCCAACCCGTTTTTCCGACAGGCGGCACGCGTGTGCTGGCTTACCCTGCGCCACATTACGCGGTGGCCGATGGCGGCGCGGCGGGGCTTGCGGCGGGCGTGTATGCGCACAACCCGCATGGCGGTGCGGGCGATTACGCGTTTGTGTACCTGAACCTGCGCATGGGCCGCGGCCGCAGCGAGGCGGTGCAGCAAGGCGCTGGACAGACCTTGATCGAAGTGGCCAAAGCCTTTTTTGCACCCACCATGGCGCAACGCCACATCGGCATCACGCTGCAAATCGACGTGGGCCCCGAGGTGTTTGACGCCAAGCACAGCAACCTCCACCCTTTGTTTCAGAAGGCCTGAGCCATGTCTGTTTTCACCGAAGACCAAATCCAGCAGCTTGCGCACGCGCTGAACCAGTCCGAAAAATCGCGCGTGCAAATCGAGCACTTTTCCAAGCGCTACCCGGGCATGACCATCGAAGACGGTTACCGCATCAACCGCGCCTGGATGCAGATCAAGTTCGCCGAAGGGCGCACCCTGATCGGCCACAAGATTGGCCTGACCAGCCGCGCCATGCAGGTCTCTAGCCAGATCGACGAGCCCGACTACGGCACGCTGCTCGACGACATGCGTTACGACTGCACGCCGGGCCAGGTGCTGGATATTCCGTTCAGCCGTTTCATTGCCCCGCGTGTGGAGGTGGAGCTGGCCTTCATCCTCAAGAAAGCGTTGCGTGGGCCCAACGTGACGGTGCAAGAGGTGCTCGATGCGACCGAGTACGTGACCCCGGCCATCGAGATCATCGATTCGCGCATCGAGCAATTCGACCGCCACACCCAGGTGATGCGCAAGGTGTTTGACACCATCAGCGACAACGCCGCCAATGCGGGCATCGTGCTGGGGGCCAAACGGGTCGATCCCTTGACGACCGACTTGCCTTGGTGCGGTGCCATCTTGCGCCAAAACGGCGTGGTCGAAGAAACCGGCTTGGCCGCGGGCGTGCAGGGCCACCCGGCGGTGGGCATTGCCTGGTTGGCCAACAAGTTGGCACCGTGGGGCGAGTATCTGCAAGCCGGTGAGATCGTGTTGGCAGGCTCGTTCACCAAACCGGCGCTGGCCAAAGTGGGCGATGTGTTTGACGCGGACTACGGGCCATTGGGCAAGCTGGAGTTTCGGTTTGTTTGAGCGTTTTGAAGAGTCTGCAGTGGCTTCGTCTGGCGATAGCGGGAGGCTGCTGGGGCCAGGGTGGCGGCCCGGGCTCAGAGGCGCTTCGCTTTGCCACATCGCCCGAGCCGCCACCCCGACCCCAACATCCTGTGAGCCGTTTGGCCTTTAAAGAGAGGAACTGATTGATGAGCACCCCCGTGAATACATTCAAGCAAGCCCTGCAAAACAAGCAGCCTCAGATTGGCCTGTGGATGGGACTGGCCAGTGCCTACACCGCCGAGATTTGCGCCCTGGCCGGGTTTGACTGGCTGGTCATCGACGGCGAACACGCGCCCAACGACCTGCGCAGCATCCAGGCGCAGCTGCAAACCTTGGCTGCGTATCCCACCAGCCACCCGGTCTGCCGCGTGCCCGTGGGCGAGACGGCGCTCATCAAGCAATACCTCGACTTGGGGGCGCAAAACATCTTGGTGCCCATGGTCGATACCGCCGAGCAGGCCGCGCAACTGGTGCAGGCCATGCGCTACCCGCAAGACGATGGCCGTGGCGGCGTGCGCGGCATGGCCGGTGCACGGGCTTCGCGCTGGGGCCATTACCCCGACTATTTCAAGCGGGCCAATGAAGAGGTCTGCCTGTTGGTGCAGGTTGAATCACGCGAGGCGCTGAAGAATTTGGACGCGATTGCCGCCACGCCCGGTGTGGATGGCGTGTTCATTGGCCCGGCAGATTTGTCGGCCTCGATGGGCCATGTGGGCCATGCTGCGCATCCGCAGGTGCAGGCGGCCATTGCCGATGCGATCGCCCGCATCCTGCAAGCGGGCAAGGCCCCAGGCATCCTCACGCCCGACCGCGCATCGGCTGCCCAGTACCTGAAGCTGGGGGCCTTGTTTGTGGCCGTGGGCCTGGACACCCAAATCCTGATGCGTCAGACCACCGACTTGGCCGCGCACTTCAAATCTGAAGTGCGCGCCATCGCATCCGCCCCAGGCGCGACTTATTGACGCGCACCTTTAAAACAATGGGGATCTGACCCCCATTAACTTGACCCCCATGAAGGAGATCACGATGTTCCCCACCCCCCAAGCCGTGGTGCCGTCTTTGCAAGCGCGTGTCCACCCAGACGAATGGCAGACCCGTTTGCAGTTGGCGGCCTGCTACCGCGTGTTTGCCATGCTCGGCTGGACCGAGATGATCTACAACCACATCACCGTGCGACTGCCCGACAGCGTCACGGGCGGTGATAAACAGTTCTTGATCAATCCTTTTGGCCTGCATTACAGCGAGGTCACGGCCAGCAATCTGGTCAAGATCAACTTGCAGGGCGAGGTGTTGGACGGCTCACCCTATAAGGTCAATCCGGCTGGCTTTGTGGTGCATGCCACGCTGCACGGCGGCATAGACGGTGCGCACTGCGTGATGCACACCCACACCACGGCGGGTGTGGCGGTGGCTTGCCTGCAAGATGGCTTGTCGCAAAGCAACTTTTACTCAGCCCAGCTGCACGGCATGGTGGCCTACCACGACTTCGAGGGCATCACCATCCATGCTGACGAAGCGCCGCGTGTGCTCAAAAGCATTGGCAACAAGCCCGCCGTGATCCTTCGAAACCACGGCCTGTTGGCTTGGGGCGCGAGTTTGCCGCAGACCTTTGCCATTCTCTGGACCTTGCAACGCGCCTGCGAAATCCAGCTCGCCACGCAAAGCATGGGCGCACCGATTGCTGTGCCTGAGACGATTGCTGCCAAGTGCACGCGGGATGCGCTGCAGTTCAACCCGAACCACGGAGCCGGGCAGGACGTGTTCGAGGCGCTGGTGCGTCAGATGGACAAACAAGACACAGGGTGGCGCGCATGAGCGAAACAATCAACGGCGTGTCATTCAACAAAGTCGCCATCGTCGGCGCAGGGGCCATTGGTGGCTGGCTGGGCGTGCACTTGGCGCGTGCCGGGGTGCAGGTCAGCGTGCTGGCGCGTGGCGACACACTGGGCGCCTTGCAGCAGCAGGGCCTGCAATTGCATCAAGGGAGCGATTTGCACACCGTGCCGGTTCACGCCTCGAACGAGGCTGCCGCATTGGGCGTGCAAGACCTGGTGGTGATTTCGGTCAAAGCCCCCGCGCTGGCCTCAGTCGCACAGCAGCTTGGACCACTGATCGGCCCCAACACCGTGGTGTTGACCGCCATGAACGGCGTGCCTTGGTGGTTTTTGCAGGGGTTCGGTGGCCCGGTAGCGGACCGCTCTCTGGACGCCGTGGACCCGCAGGGGGCGATTGCACGCGCCTTGCCTGCCGCGCACATCATCGGCTGCGTGGTCCATGCCAGTTGCTCGGTGGATGCGCCGGGGGTGATCCGTCATCACTTTGGTGATGGCCTGATCGTGGGCGAGCCTTCGGGCCAGGCCACGCCCCGCGTGCAGGCCTTGCACGCACTGCTGCAAAAGGCTGGCTTCAACGCCAGCGTGTCGCCGCAAATCCAAAAAGACATTTGGTACAAACTTTGGGGCAACATGACGATCAACCCCATCAGTGCCATCACCGGGGCCACGACCGACCGAATTCTGGACGACCCCTTGGTGCGTCAATTCATCTCGGGGGTCATGCTCGAAGCCAAAGCCATTGGGGAACAAATCGGAATCCCCATCGACCAGCAACCCGAAGACCGCCACGCTGTCACGCGCAAATTGGGCGCATTTCGCACCTCCATGCTGCAAGACGTGGAGGCAGGTAAGCCGGTTGAACTGGATGCCTTGGTCTCGGCCGTGCGTGAGTTGGGTCAGTTGACCCATGTGCAGACGCCATTGACCGATGTTTTGCTGGGCCTCAGCCGCGTGCATGCACAAGGTCGAGGGCTTTACGGCTGCTGATTTCAATCTTCATGGTCGACATCCCTTCAATTTGACGGCGACGGGCACTTCAGGGTGCCAGTCGCTTTCTTGTCATCCCTAAGCCGAAGAGGGCGGTAAATTGGCCCCATGTCATCTCGCCCCACCTCCGCTGCTTCCTCCGCTTCCCCCGCGTCCTTTTCCCGGTTGACCCTGACCGGTTTCCTCACGCTCTTGTTGATCGCCTTGATGATGGGCGCCAACCATGTCGCGGCCCGCACCGCGTTCAACCATGGTGTGGATGTGGTGACTGCCGTCACCTTTCGCAGCAGTGTCACGGCCTTTGTGGTGGCCTTGATCCTTTGGCAGCAAAAGGTCTCGCTCCAACTGACGGGGCGGCACAAAAAGAACCTTCTGCTGATTGGCGCATTGATCGCCGTGCAAAGTGTTTGCCTCTATTCGTCGGTCGCCCGTCTGCCCGTGGCTTTGGCTTTGCTGGCGTTCAACACCTACCCTTTGCTGACGGCTTTTTGGGCGCGGGTGCTGTACGGCCACCGCCCTGAGCGTGCCGTGTTGTTGGCCATGCCCGTGATGCTGTTGGGGCTGGCTTTGGCCCTCGACGTGATGGGTGCTGCATCGGGGCTGGGTGCCGCCCAGCAGTGGGGGCAAATCGGTGTGGGTGTGGGCTTTGCCATGGCGGCATCGGCCACGTTTGGCTTGGCCTTGGTCATCACCCAGCACGAGGCTGCCGATGTGGATGGCCGCTTGCGCACCTTCACCACCATGGCCACGGTGGCTGTGTTGGCGGCGGCGGTGGCCGCCAGCCAGAGCGGCTTGCATTTGCCCACGGCCACGGCGGGTTGGTGGGGTTTGGGGGCATTGACATTCTTGTATGGCACGGCCTTCACCATCATGTTCACGGTGTTGCCCAAGTTGGGCGTGGTGGGCAACTCGGCCATCATGAACGTGGAGCCGGTGTTTGCCTTGGTGTTGGCTTGGGGCGTGTTGGGGCAGTCGATTGCACTGATGCAGTTGGTCGGTGCCTTGGTGGTGGTGGCCACCGTCATGTGGCTGGGTTTGCGCAAGCGCTGAGGCGCTTTGCCGGGGCAGCGGCGTCAGCCGTTTTTCAGCGCCAAGGCTTTGTCGTACAGCTCGTTTTTTGACTCGCCTGTGATCTCGGCCGCCAGTTTGACCGCGGTTTTCAGTGGCAGCTCGGGCAGCAGCATTTGCAGCACGCGCACGCCTTCGCCTGCCGATGCCGCGACAGGCGCATCGTGCAGCACCAGCACAAACTCACCGCGCTGGCGGTCTGGCTTTTCGGCCAGCCAGCCTGGCAAGGCCTGTGCCGTGACGGTTTCGATTTGTTCAAATTGCTTGGTCAGCTCGCGCCCCACGGTGATGCGGCGCTCACCGAGCACCGACAGCGCTTGTGCCAAAGCCTCGATGCGGTGTGGCGCTTCCAGCAGCACCACGGCACGACTTTCTTGTGCGAGGGCCTGCACGGCGCGTTCGCGTTCGCCGGATTTGCTGGGCAAAAAGCCCGCAAACACAAAGCCGTCCTCGCCCGTCATGCCCGAGGCACTGAGCGCGGTGGTCACGCTGCTGGCGCCTGGCAAGGGCAGTACCCGGTAACCGGCTTGCCGCACCGCCGCCACCAGCCGGGCGCCCGGATCGCTGATGGCTGGGGTGCCTGCATCGCTCACATACGCCACGCGCTCACCTTGCGCCAGACGGGCGATCACGGTTTGTGACGCTTCAGCTTCGTTGTGCTGGTGCACCGCCAGCAGTTGTGAGCCGGGACGGTCTAGGCCATAGGCCCGCAGCAGTTGCTGGGTATGGCGGGTGTCTTCGCAAGCCACGGCGTCGACCTTGGCCAGCACATGCAGCGCACGCAGGCTGATGTCGGCGAGGTTGCCAATGGGGGTGGCCACGACATACAGTGTGCTGGCCGGGTTGTTTTGCGATCCGGCAGCGTCGTGCGCGGCCTCCAGGGCTTTGGCAAACGAGGCAGACAAGGGAGACGGAGTCAATGCAATTCCTCAAAAAAGACACGGTGGGCCAGACCACCAAGGCCCGGGGTGATGCGGGCGAAGACGAGGCGCTGGCCTATTTGCAAGAGCGCGGTTTGCGCTTGCTGAAGCGCAATTATCGGACGCCTGGCCGAGGGGGTGGCGAAATCGACCTGATCATGCAATCGGCGGATGGCACGGTGGTGTTTGTCGAGGTTCGTCAACGCAGCCGAAGTGACCATGGCGGGGCTGCTGCCAGCATCGGGTATCAAAAGCAAAGGCGCATCATTTTTGCTGCGCAGCACTACCTGTTGCGCTGGCGCAGCTTGCCCCCGGCGCGCTTTGATGTGGTGACCATTGAGGCCACCGGACCCGAATGGTTGCAAGCCGCTTTTGATGTGAGCTAATGCACACAACTGAAGCCTGATGCAGGCTCGAATAACCGTGTAAATAACTGTTTTTCCGGGTGGCCGCCGTGTTGCGGGGGGTATCATTCGCACCGCATGCTAGACCTACGAATCCAACAACACTTTATCGACAGTGCCGATTTGCACTACCAAGTGGCCGAGACTTTGGCCAAACCTGTGGACGCCGCTGTCCAGGCCGTTCTGGCTTGTGTGACCGGGGGCGGCAAGGTGCTTGCTGGGGGCTTGGGCCCTTCGGCCGCATTGGCCCAATATTTGGCGAATTTGCTGGTGGGTGGTTTTGAACGCGAGCGTCCGGGTTTGGCCGCCATGGCCTTGTCATCGGACGCCTTGACGGCCAGTCGCTGGCCCGATGGCCAGGCCTTGGCGCGGCAGGTGCTGGCGCTGGGGCAGACCGGTGATGTACTGGTGCTCATCAGCGTGGATGGTGCAGAGCCTGCCTTGGTCGAAGCGGTGCAAGCGGCCCACGACCGGGAAATGAGCGTGTTGGCCCTGACCGGCCACCACGGGGGCGGTTTGGCCCGCCAGTTGCGCGAGACCGATGTGCATGTGTGTGTGCCGCATGAGCGAGCCGCCCGAATTCGTGAAGTTCAGCACTTGGTGCTGCACTGTCTGTGTGATGGCATTGACACCCAACTCTTGGGTGAACAGGAGACTCTTTAAATGAAACGCAATTTGCAATCTCTGGTTTTTTCGGGCGCTGTTTTGGCCGTTGCGCTGTCCAGTTTGTCCGCCTGCGCCCCCTTGATCGTGGGCAGCGCTGTCATGACCGGCATCGTGGCCACCGATCGCCGCACCACAGGTGCACAGGTCGAAGACGAGGGCATTGAGATCAAGGTCGCCAGCGCCGTGCGTCAGGATTTGGGTGAACGTGTGCACTTGAACGTGACCAGTTTCAACCGCAAAGTGTTGCTCAGCGGTGAGGCCCGGACCCAGGCCGACAAAGACCGCGCAGAGAAGCTGGCTCAGAGCCAGGAAAATGTCCAGTCGGTCGTGAACGATTTGGCGGTGACCATGCCCAGCAGCCTGACCCAGCGCTCCAAAGACACGGTGACCACCAGCCAGGTCAAGGCCGCATTCATCGATGCAAAAGACCTGCAGGTCAATTCAATCAAGGTGGTGACCGAGCGCGGCATTGTGTACCTGATGGGCCGTGTGACGGCCCGCGAAGCAAAACGTGCCAGCGACATCGTGCGCGGCATCAGCGGCGTGACCAAGGTGGTCCGCGTGTTTGATGAAATTTCGGAAGAAGAACTCCAGCGCCTGAGCCAGTCAGCGCGTGCCAAGTGAATTGACGCACGCCCCATAAAAAGAGCGGCCTTTGGGCCGCTCTTTTTATGTCCAAATACCTTGTGACAAGCCCGCGCAAGCGGGTCGTCATGGCCCTCGGCTGTGCCGTTCAGCGCAGTCGGCGGATCAGGCTGGAGGTGTCCCAGCGGCCACCGCCCATTTTTTGCACATCGGCGTAAAACTGGTCGACCAGTGCCGTCACGGGCAGGCGAGCGCCGTTGCGCTTGGCTTCGTCCAGCACCAGGCCGAGGTCTTTGCGCATCCAGTCCACCGCAAAGCCAAACTCGAACTTGTCATCGGCCATGGTTTTGCCCCGGTTGTCCAGCTGCCAGCTTTGCGCAGCGCCCTTGCCGATCACATCCAGCACTTGGTGCATGTCCAGGCCCGCCTGCTGGCCAAACGCCACGGCTTCGGACAAGCCTTGCACCAGTCCGGCGATGCAGATCTGGTTGACCATCTTGGCCAACTGGCCCGCGCCCGACTCGCCCAGCAAGGTGAAAGCACGCGAAAACGCCATGGCGGCAGGTTTGACGTTGTCAAAAGCCACGGCATCGCCACCGCACATCACGGTGAGCATGCCGTTTTGCGCACCCGCCTGGCCACCCGAGACGGGGGCGTCGATGAATTGCAGACCGAGCTTTTGCGCTTCGGCAGACAATTCCCGTGCGATGGAGGCCGAAGCCGTGGTGTGGTCCACAAAAATGGCACCGGGCTTCATGCCGGCAAATGCGCCATCGTCGGCCCTTTGGCCGCCGCCCAGGTCTTGTCCCAACACCACACTGCGCAGGTCATCGTCGTTGCCCACACAGGCGAACACGATGTCGGCACCCGCAGCCGCTTCACGCGGGGTGGGCGCGCTGGCGTTGCCGGGGCATTCGGCCACCCAAGCGGCTGCTTTGGCCGCGCTGCGGTTGTAAACGGTGACATGGTGACCGGCGCGGGCCAAGTGCCCGGCCATGGGATAGCCCATGACGCCCAAGCCCAAAAAGGCGACTTTGCGGGCGGGTGCAGGTTCATAGGTTTTGGCAGCGATTTGGCTCATGGTTGTCTCGATTCAGGATAAACAAGCGGCTAATTTAGCAGTCTGGCCAAGAGTCGGTGCACCTTGGGTGCATTGGGCTGACCGGTGGGCGACATCTGGGTGTTGTCTGAGGGTGCGCAAGAAAGGTTCGCACCCGGAAGGCTCGCACTCGGGTTTGGTACGCTCAGCCCATGAACACTTCCATCGCCGAGAACCTGGCGCAAGTCCACGCGCACATCCAGGCCGCCTGCCAAGCGGCAGGCCGTGCGCCGGGCAGCGTGCAATTGCTGGCCGTCTCCAAGACCTGGGGGGCCGATGCCGTGCGGTCCGCCCATGCCGCTGGGCAAACCGCTTTTGGCGAAAACTACATCCAAGAAGCGGTGGACAAGATCACGGCCCTGCAGGATTTGCCCTTGCAATGGCATTGCATCGGCCCGATCCAGAGCAACAAAACCCGCTTGGTGGCCGAGCACTTTGACTGGGTGCACAGCATCGACCGCCTGAAAATCGCGCAGCGCTTGAGCGAGCAGCGCCCCGCGCATCTGCCGCCGTTGCAGGTGTGCATTCAGGTCAATGTGGATGGGGGCGAGACCAAGTCGGGTGTGGTCCCGCAGGACCTGCCTGCGCTGGCCCAGGCGGTGGCCGCCTTGCCGCGCTTGCAGCTGCGCGGCTTGATGACCATCCCCGAGCCCGCCGCAACCGATGCCCAGATGCGGGCGGTGCACCGCCAAGCCAAAGACTTGCTGGACAATTTGCGCGCACAAGGCTTGGCGCTGGACACGCTGTCGATGGGCATGAGCGCCGATCTGGCCGCCGCCATTGCCGAAGGCAGCACGATGGTGCGGGTGGGCACGGCCATTTTTGGCAAGCGCTGAGGGCCGCTGCCGCGATGGCTGCGGATGCGGATGCGGCGGCTGTTTTTAGCGCCCAGCGCCCGCTTGCAGTTGGAACACACTGCGCCGCTCGCCCACGGGCAGGCCCGCCACATTCAACAGCTGCTGGGCACGCCAAGGGGCCAATTGCTGGCGCTGGGCGTCGTCCAGCCAGCCCAGTTGGTCCAGGGCCTCGACCGTGGCGGCAAACAGCGCCGCTTTGTTGCCGTCCATGATCTTGACCGCCAGGGCCTGACCACGCGCACGGCTGGCCACGACCTGCACGCCGTCCGCCCCCACTTTGCTGACCCAATCGCCCCGGCCTGCACGCATGAAGTCGGCGTCGTTGCGCCCGGTGCCCGAGACCAGTTCGGGGTGTGCGCTCATGGCTTGGCCCAGCTGCTGCAAGCTCTCGCCGTAAAGTCCATCGGCTTCGGGGCAGGCCAAACGGGCATAGCTGCGGGCCAAGCGCGACAAGGGCATGGCGTAGTTGGGGGCCGAGCAACCGTCGATGCCCAGCGTCAGTTCTTCTTCGCGCAAACCGGCCAGGTGCGCCACGGCTTGGCGCACCTGTTGTTGCAAAGGATGATCCACCTCTGTGTAGTCGTCGGTGGACAAGCCGTGTTGCACGCAATAGGCCAAAAAGCCACTGTGCTTGCCGCTGCAGTTGTGGTGCCGCTCATCGTAGGCAAAGCCCTCGGGCATGGGGCGGTCGAAAAACGTGAAGCGGTAGGGCACATGGCAGCCGCAACGCATCTGCTGCGTGCGGGTGCCACTTTTGCGCAAGATGGACGCCACCTGCTCGACGTGCATCGCCTCGCCGTTGTGGCTGGCACACAGCATGGCCAACTCGGGTGGCGTGAAGCCAAAATGGGCCACGCCGCCCGACTGGATCAGCGGCAGCGCCTGCATGGCCTTGAGGGTCGATCGGGTGAAGCACAGCCAGTGCGGGTTGCCCACCTGAGCCAGCACACGACCTTCGGTGTCGGTCACGGCCAGTGCGCCCATGTGCAGGCACTCTGGCACACCGTTGCGGGTCAACTCGATCAGGGGTTCAAAGTTCATGGCTTCACCTTTGCATGTGGACAAGCCAGTGTAAGTTCTCGCCTGTCCTGAGGGCTGGCCGCTTGGGCCGCGCAGCGCCGTTGACTCAGCCTTGGGGCAATCGCGCCGGCAGCACCGTGCCCACGCATTCGCCAAAGCCAATGCGTGCCGCGCCTTCGCGCTCGCACCAGCCGCGCAGCACCACGCTGTCGCCGTCTTCGAGCCAGGTGCGCTGCTCACCGTTGGGCAAGGCGATCGGGTTCTTGCCGCCCGTGGTCAGCTCGATCAGGGCGCCTGCTTGGTCCAAGGTGGGGCCCGACAGGGTGCCGCTGCCCAGCAAGTCGCCCGCTTGCAGGTTGCAGCCATTGACAGTGTGGTGGGTGACCATCTGCGCCACGGTCCAATAGGCGTGGCGGTAGCTGGTGCGGCAGATGCTGGCGTCGCTTTGGCCTGCGGCGCGCATGTTCGGGGTTTGCAGGCCCACTTGCAGCTGGATGTCAAAAGCACCGCCTTGGCGGTTGGCGGCTGAGTCGAGATAGGCCATGGGCTGTGGATCGCCTTCGGGCCGTGTGAAGGCCTCGCGGTAGGGCGCCAGCGCTTCGAGGGTGACGACCCAGGGCGACACCGTGGAGGCAAAGTTTTTCGACAAGAAAGGCCCCAGCGGCTGGTATTCCCAGCCCTGGATGTCGCGGGCCGACCAGTCGTTGAGCAGGCAGATGCCGAACACATGGTCTTCGGCCTCGGTGATGCTCACGGCTTCGCCCAGTGCATTGCTGCGGCCCACAAAAATGCCCAGCTCCAGCTCGATGTCCAGCCGCTTGCAGGGGCCGAATGTGGGCGCGGCTGCGCCCGGCGGCATGGTTTGGCCGACTGGGCGGTGAAATGTTTGGCCCGACACCCCAATGCTGGAGGCGCGGCCGTGGTAACCGATGGGCACCCACTTGTAGTTGGGCAGCAGGGGGTTATCGGGGCGGAACTGTTTGCCGATGTTGGTGGCGTGGTGCACCGAGGTGTAGAAGTCGGTGTAGTCGCCAATGCGGGCGGGCACGTCGTATTCGGCCTCGGCTTGCGGCACAAGGCCGTCTTGCAAAGCGGCTTGCGTTGCCGATCCTTCGCGCAAAGCGCGTGACAGGGCCAGGCGCAAGGCGCTCCAAGCCGGGGTGCCCAGCGCCATCAAGGCGTTGAGCTTGTCTTGTGCGCCCGCTTGGGCGGCTGCAGCGGCCTCGCCGGTCAGAACGCCTGACTTGGCCAATGCGGCCAAGTCCACGATCTGGTCGCCAATGGCCACGCCGCCACGAAAAGCCTCAGATGAGCCCTTGCGGCGGAACACCGCGAACGGCAGGTTTTGAATGGGGAAGTCGCAGCCTGCGCTGTTGGCCGAGGCGATCCAGCTTTTGAGCGCCGGGTTATGGGTGTCGTTCAGCAGGGTCATCGTGGCCCTTTCAAGCGGCCATGCTGCCGTCGTGCATCCACGCGGCGTGCTTGGGCGCGCGTTTGGTTTGGCTCCATTCTTCGAGCATGTCCCACTTCACATCGTCGAGTTTTTTCATCATCTCGGGCGTGCCGCAGTCGGCGGCCAGCTCCAGGCGGTGGCCGCTGGGGTCAAAGAAATAAATGCTTTTGAAAATGGTGTGATCGACCGGCCCGAGCACCTCGATGCCGCCTGCGACCAATTTGTCTTTGGCGGCGATCAGCGCGTCCATCGACTCGACCTTCAAAGCCAAGTGCTGCACCCAAGCCGGGGTGTTGGTGTCGCGGCCCATTTCGGGCTGGCTGGGCAGCTCAAAAAAGGCCAGGATGTTGCCGTGGCCCGCGTCCAAAAAGATGTGCATATAGGGATCGGGTGCTTTGGTCGAAGGCACTTCGTTTTCGGCAATGGCCAGCACAAATTTCATGTCGAGGTGTTTTTGGTACCACTCGACAGTTTCTTTGGCGTCTTTGCAGCGGTAAGCGACGTGGTGAACGGATTGAACGAGCATGGGAGTCTCCTTGGGGAATGAGAGAGGTCAGAGGTCTTGCAATGCAGCGGTGATGTGCTGCTGGAACAGGGTTTCGTCGGCCAGCGCGTTGGCGTTGAGCAAAGCCAGCTTGACGAGGAACAGCTGGGCCTTGTCGGCGCCGGCTTGGTCGATGGCGGTGGCCAGCGCGTCGTAGACGGTTTCGAGACCGCCGATGGAAAGTGTGGGTGAATGTGACAGGGGGGTCATGGTGTTCTTCCTTATCGCGGCAAGGCGTTGTTCAGGGCCGCTTGCAGCCGCGTGGCGTCCAGTGTGAGCCAGCGGGCGCAGATGTGCTGGTCGGGGCGCAGCAAATACGCGCCGCCATGGGCTGGCACACCGTAGCGTTGGCGCAGGTGGCCATCGGCATCGGGCAGGTGCTGATCGGCCCCTGCCACGGGCTGCGCTGCGCCCACGGCGGTGACGTTCAAGGGCATGCCTTTTTGCCGTGCGGCGTTGATCACTTGTTGCAGGGCATCGGGCAAGGCGGTGTCGGTGAAATACAGCAGATCAAAGCCGCCGCCCAGGTGGTCGAGCAAAAAGTCGTTGGCCCCCAGACGCACGTTTTGCGGTGGCGCACCGTGGGCTGGCCCGCTCTTGAACAAGCCGTTGTCGTCGCCCGCGCTGTTGAGCATCGAGTGCGTGTACTCGTGCGGCCTTGAGGTGCGCCAGTGGTACAGGGGGCGCACAAAAGCTTGCGTGAGCGAGAGCGACAACACCGCGTCGCGCAGCAGGCGAAAGCCCGGGCTGGGCGGGGCCATGAAGCGGGTGCTTTTGCCCGCTTCGGTGATGATCTCGCGGGCTGCGCCCACGCGCTCGGCGCTGTGGTTGGCCAGCAGCTGTGGGCCGGCAAGGCCTTTGGCCACAAAAGCCAGGTGCCAGCCCAAAGACTGCGCGTCTTGAAAGGCGGTGTTGGCCCCGCGCACGCCAAAAATCGGCAGCAGGTGCGCTGCGTCGCCCGTGAAGATGACGCTGCCGTGCACAAAGTCGGGCAGCGTGAGCGTGCGGGCCGAATAGACCGAAGACCAGTCCATCTCCCATGGCACACCGGCGTGGCCGATCATGGCCAGTTGCGCGTTGATGCGGGCTTTGAGTGACTCGGGGCGCAGCGCCTCTTCGGGCGTTTCGCCCGGTGGCAGTTGGTAGTCCACGCGCCAAATGCCGTTGGGCTCACGGTGCATCAGGATGGTGTTGCCGGGGTTCCAGTCGGGGTCAAAGTAAGCCAGGCGCTCGGTGGGCAAAGGCAGGTCAATCTTGATGTCGGCGATCACGAAAAAGCCTTCGTAAGACGCGCCTTCCATTTGCAGGTTCATGGCTGTGCGGATGCCCGAGCGCCCGCCGTCAGCGGCCACTACCCAGTCGCTCTTCAGCGTGTAAGGGCCTTCGGGCGTGTCGACCTCCAATTGCGCATAGCCGTCTTTTTGCACCACGGTGTTGACCTTGTTGCCCCAGCGGAAATCGATCAGCGGGCTGGCTTTGCAGGCGTCGTGCAGGTACTCCTCCATGAACTGCTGCTGCACGTTGATGATCGGGAAAAACCGGTCATCGGCATCGTGCGGCGCTTCCATACGGAATACGCGCTGGCCCCGGTAAAACGAGTTGCCAAAGCGCCAGGGCAGACCGCCTGCGGTCATGCGGTCGGCCACCCCCACTTGCTGCAAGATTTCCATCGAACGGCGGGTAAAGCAGATGGCGCGGCTGCCTTGAGAAAACTGCAGCTCGGCGCTGAGCACCACGCTGGGCACGCCGTGGCGGGCCAACTCCAGTGCCGTCACCATGCCTGCGGGGCCGGAGCCGATGATCACCACCTTTTGCCGCGTCTGCGGGGGGTGCGCCGAAGCCAGCCAAGGTTTGAAAACCTCGTACTGGTAATAAATAGAAGGGCGGGCTTCGGTGGTGGGTGTGTGCATGTTGTCTTCCGGATGTTGGGGCTCAGCGTGGGCGAGAGTTCGAAGCAAGGACTGGACTGGAGTCCGTCGCAACGCTCGGACGAGAGTCCGTCGCAACGCTCGGACGGGCGTGGGCAATCAGGCGATCGAACATGGCGCTCAAAATCGTTTGTTCTTTTTCTGTCAGGCAGCCGAAGATCTCTTGGTTGCGTTGGGCGACCATGTCCATGGCGCGGTCGAACACCCCGCGCCCGACAGACGTCAAGGTCAGCACCACACCCCGGCCATCGCCCGGGTGATCGGCCTTGAGCACCAAACCCTGATCGACCAGCGCCTGCGCGCCACGGCTGGCTTGGCCTTTGTTCAGGTTGGCTTTTTCGGCCAGTTCTTTCACCGACAAAGGCTCGAAGGTGCCAATCGTCGTCAAGCAGCGCCCATCGCTCATCGACAAACCCGTGTGTTCAGGGTAGGCCGATTGGCTGTCCGAGTCGGTCAGCTTGTGCAGTTGGTGCAGGCGGTAGGTCAGCGTGCGGTCAAGGGGCGTGGCCATGCGTGTCGGGTGCAGTGGTTTTTGAATCTGACCGGATCTTAGGTGAATTTGGTTGCGCGCGCAACCAATAAATCATCGCGACTTTGCGTGACGGGCAATGACCCCGAAAAAAAAGCCTGAGAATTTCTCAGGCCTGTGGGGTGTTGGTGAAGCTCAGAACCGCTCCAACTCCGGGTGTTTGATCGCCCCCGCACGCACCAGCATGCGGCCATATTCAGCGCACCGGTTGAGCGTGGGGATGACCTTGCCGGGGTTCAAAAGGCTTTGTGGGTCGAAGGCGCGTTTGACGGCGAACATCTGTTCGTTTTCTTCGGCGCTGAACTGCACGCACATGCTGTTGACTTTTTCGATGCCCACGCCGTGCTCACCCGTGACGGTGCCGCCCATGGCCACGCTGGTCTCCAAAATCTCGGCGCCAAACAGCTCGCAGCGGCGCAGCTGGTCGGCGTCGTTGGCGTCGAACAAGATCAGTGGGTGCAGATTGCCGTCGCCTGCGTGGAACACGTTCAGGCAGCGCAGCGCGTATTTCGTTTCCATCTCCGAGATGGCTTGCAAGATGTCGGCCAGGCGCTTGCGCGGAATGGTAGAGTCCATGCACATGTAGTCGGGGCTGATGCGACCCGATGCCGGGAAGGCGTTTTTGCGCCCGCTCCAAAACTTCATGCGCTGGGCTTCGTCACGGCTGACGGTGATGGCGGTCGCGCCGCAGCCGCGCAGCACCTCGCTCATGCGGCCGATTTCTTCTTCGACTTCTTCGGGCGTGCCGTCGCTCTCGCACAAAAGAATAGCGGCGGCGCTCAGGTCGTAGTCGGCGTGCACAAAGTCTTCGACGGCGGCGGTCATGGGGCCGTCCATCATCTCTAGCCCTGCGGGGATGATGCCCGCTGCGATCACGGCGGCCACGGCATCGCCCGCTTTGCGCACGTCGTCAAAGCTGGCCATGATGCAGCGTGCCAGCATCGGTTTGGGCACCAGCTTGACGGTGACTTCGGTGGTCACGGCCAGCATGCCTTCGCTGCCCACCAGCACGGCCAACAGGTCGTAGCCAGCCGTGTCGAGGGCGTCGCTGCCAAATTCAATCGGGTCGCCTTCGATCGTGAAGCCTTTGACTTTGAGCACGTTGTGCACCGTGAGGCCGTATTTGAGGCAGTGCACCCCGCCCGAGTTTTCGGCCACGTTACCGCCAATCGTGCAGGCGATCTGGCTCGACGGGTCGGGTGCGTAATACAGGCCATAGGGCGCGGCCGCTTCGCTGATGGCCAGGTTGCGCACGCCGCACTGCACCACCGCCGTGCGGCTGACCGGGTCCACGGTTTTGATCTGGTTGAAGCGGGCCATCGACAAGGTGACGCCCATGCGGTGCGGCATGGCCCCGCCCGACAGGCCGGTGCCCGCACCGCGCGCCACCACGGGCACTTGCAGGGCGTGGCAGACCTTGAGCACAGCCTGTACTTGGGCTTCGGTCTCGGGCAAAGCCACTACCAAGGGCCGCTCACGGTAGGCGGTCAGGCCGTCGCACTCATAGGGCGTGGTGTCTTCGGGGGTGTAGAGGATGGCATCTTGGGGCAGCACGCGGCCGAGGGCCTGCACCACGGCACGCTGGCGTTCGGCCCGTTCGGTGGCGGTCAATTGCTGGGTTTCGATGGGGGTGTTGGCACTCATGACAGTCAAAACCTGGAGTTAAGCCATCACTGTAAGCGCAAGGCGGATCGCCGGGGCTGAAGAATCTTTGATGGGTTTGTGAATTTGGCCGCTCAGGCCAGCGCTTTTTTCAGCCAGTCGGCAAAGGCGGCGCATTCCCAGCGCTCCATGGTGCCGGTGCGCCAGCACAGGTAGTGGGCATGGGGGCTGGGCACGCTGCGTTCAAACAGGCGGACCAGTTGGCCGCTTTCCAGCCAGGGTGCGCCCAGCTTGGTGCGGATCAGGCCGATGCCCAGGCCTTGGGCGGCGGCATCGCACATGAGGCCGATGTCGTTGAACGATGACCCGTCGATGGGTTCGGGCCAATCGAGGTCGTGTGCGGCAAACCAGGTACGCCAGGGCTCTAGCGGGCTGCGCAGCAGAGGCTGGCCTTGCAGGTCTTCGGCGTTGGCAAAGGGGCCGTTTTCACGCAACCAAGCGGGCGATGCCAAGGGCGTGACCTCGTCTTTGGCCAGGCAGACGTGTTCTACGTCCGAGTAGCGGCCTGTGCCAAAGCGCACGGTCAGGTCGGCGTCTTCGGCCACCACGTCCAAAAGCGGAATGCTGACCTGCAAAGTGATGTCGATCTCGGGGTAGGCGTCCAGAAAATGTTTCAGTCGCGGCATGAGCACCGAGCGGGCAAAAGTGGGCGTGACCGCCAGGCGCAGCTTGCGCCGCCCCGGGGTGTTGCTGGCGCTGGGAAAGCGCTGCAGCGACACCAGCCCTTCGCGCACGTGCGCCAGGTATTCGATGCCTTCGGTCGTGAGCGAAAAATCGGCCCGGCCAAACAGCTTGGTGCCGATGATTTGCTCCAGCTGCTTGACGCGGTGACTGACGGCGCTGGGCGTCACGCACAGCTCTTCGGCTGCCTGTGTCACACTGCGCAGGCGAGCCAGGGCCTCAAAGGTCAAGAGGCATTGGATCGGCGGGATGCGGGAGTTGGCGGACATTATTTAAATATGACCGTCTTGTGGCCGTTGATCAGCACGCGGTGTTCGCTGTGCCATTTGACCGCGCGGGCCAGCACTTGGCTTTCGGTGTCGCGGCCAATCGTGGTCAAGTCTTCCACGGTTTTGCTGTGGTCCACACGGGCCACGTCTTGCTCAATGATCGGGCCTTCGTCCAGGTCGGCCGTCACATAGTGGGCGGTGGCGCCAATCAGTTTCACACCCCGGTCGTGCGCTTGGTAGTAAGGCTTGGCGCCCTTGAAGCTGGGCAAGAACGAGTGGTGGATGTTGATGGCACGGCCGGCCAGTTTGCGGCACAGGTCATCGCTCAGAATTTGCATGTAGCGGGCCAGCACCACCAGCTCGGCACCTTCGGCCTGGATGATTTCGTACTGCTTGGCTTCGGCCTGTTCTTTGGTGGCGGCGGTCACCGGAATGTGGTGAAACGGCACGTTGTAGCTGGCCGCCAGCTGGTAGAACTCGCGGTGGTTGCTCACGATGGCGCGGATGTCCAAAGGCAGCAGGCCGCTCTTCCAGCGGAACAGCAGGTCATTCAGGCAATGGCCTTCTTTGCTGACCATGAGCACGGTGCGCATGGGCTGGGTGGTGGCGTGCAAGTCCCACTTCATCTGAAAGGTCTGTGCAAACTCGCCCCATTGCGCGTTGAGTGCTGCGCCGTCCTCTTGGCCGCACGCAAACTGCACGCGCATGAAAAACAGGCCAGTGTCGTGGTCGTTGTATTGCGCCGCTTCTTCGATGTTGCCGCCTCGCTCCAACAAAAAACCCGACACGGCATGCACGATGCCGGTGCGGTCAGGGCAAGAAAGCGTCAGGATGTAAGTCGTGGTCATGGGGCAAAGCGGTTGGGTGGATGCGCCCTTTAAAAGGTGGGGCGCTTCGGTTCAGGACGGCTTATTGTAGAGACACCCTCCGGGGGTCCTCAGGCACAGGCGCGGCATGTCGCCCCGGTGGCGGGGCCAGGCCCTTGCGGGCTTTAAACTGGCTGGCTGAATGGATTTCAAGGAGTTTTTGCCGTGACCCACACCGATCTGAACATGGACAACCAGTGGTTGCCCTTCACGCCCAACCGCACTTTCCGCCAAGACCCCCGAGTGTTCGTGGGTGCCGAGGGCATGCACTTCACCACCCACGATGGCAAAAAAGTCATCGACGGCATCTCTAGCCTGTGGTGTGTGGGCGCGGGCCACAACCGCAAGCCGATCAACGAAGCCATCAAAAAGCAGCTCGACACGCTGGACTACGCCACGGCGTTCCAGGCCAGCAACGACAAGGCCTTCAAAGCGGCGCAGATGATTGCCGACATGGCCCCGGGGGACTTGAACAAGGTGTTGTTTTGCAATTCGGGCTCTGAGGCCGCCGACACCGCCTTGAAAGTGGCGCTGGCTTACCACCGCGCCCGGGGCGAAGGCCACCGCACGGTGTTCATTGGCCGCGAAAAGGGTTACCACGGCGTCAACTTTGGCGGCATGAGCGTGGGCGGCCTGCCGGCCAACCGCAAGGCGTTTGGGGCGCAATTGCTGCCTCGGGTGGACCACATGCGTTTCATCCACGACCCGGTCAACCATGCCTACATCCACCACGAAGAACCGGTGTGGGCCGAAGACCCCTTGCTGGAGCTGGAAAACCGCATCTTGGTGCTGCACGACCCGAGCAATGTGGCGGCGGTCATCGTCGAGCCGATTGCGGGCAGCGCGGGTTGGTACATCCCGCCACAGGGCTATGTGAAGCGCCTGCGCGAGATTTGCGATAAGCACGGCATCTTGCTGATTTTTGACGAGGTCATCACCGGCTTTGGCCGTTTGGGCGTGAACTTTGGCGCCGACTATTACGGCGTGGTGCCCGACATGCTGAACTTTGCCAAAGCGGTGACCAATGGCGTGATCCCGCTGGGCGGCGTGATCTGCCGCGACTTCATCTACGACGCGATGATGAACGCCAACTCGCCGCAGCATGCCATCGAGTTTTTCCATGGCTATACCTATTCCGGCCACCCCGTGGCCTGCGCTGCGGCCATTGCCACGCTCGATTTAATGGCAGAAGAAAACCTGTTTGCCCGTGCGGGCCAGCAAGGCCGCGTGTTGGGCGATGCGATGCACAGCGCTCTGAAAGGCTTGCCCAACGTGATCGGCATCCGCACCTTGGGCCTGGCCGGGGCGGTCGAGCTGGCCAGCATCGCGGGCTCGCCCGGCAAGCGGGCCTATGACATTTTTATGGACTGCTTTCACAAAGGCGTGTGGGTGCGCCCGGCGGGCGAAAACATCGTCATTTGCCCGCCTTACATCGTGGAAGACGCGCACATCGACCAGATCGTGCAGACGGTGGCCGACAGCATCCGCAGGCATGCCTGAGCGGGTTCCCGTCGACCGATGGGGCCGAGCATGATGTTTTGGGGGCGAACGGCGTTGACCTTGCTGGTGGCGCTGGCTGCTGCCCAGGTGTGTGTCTGGTTGCACACACCGATTCCATGGATGCTGGGGCCGTTGCTGGCGACGGCGGTGGCCTCGGTGCTGGGCGCGCCCACGCGCAGTGCGGCCTTGTTGCGCAACGCTGGGCAGTGGGTGATTGGTGCCGCTTTGGGCCTGTATTTCACACCGCAGGTGAGTGAACTGGTGGTCAGTCTGTGGTGGGCGATTGCGCTGGCAGTGCTTTGGGCGCTGGGCTTGGGGGCTTTGTTTGGTGCGTGGCTGCAACGCCAGCATGCGGCCGATTTTTCACACCTGCCGCCGGGGGCTTGGCGGGCCACCAGTTACTTTGCCAGCGCGATTGGTGGCGCGTCAGAGATGACCTTGTTGGCCGAACGCCATGGTGCCCGCACCGACTTGGTGGCGGCAGCGCACAGCGTGCGGTTGGTGATCGTGGTGGTGTCGGTGCCCTTTGCCATGCAATGGGCGCAAAACCATTGGGGCTTGCAGGTCGATGCCCGCCTGCTGCCGGGGCCGCGTGTGGCGCAGTGGCCGGGCTTGCTGTGGCTGGCGCTGGCCACGGCGGGCGGGGCGTTGTTCATGACTTGGCTCAAACGCACCAATCCGTGGTTCATGGGCGCTTTGCTGGTGTCGATGGGGCTGACGCTTTCGGGGGTGTATTGGTCGGCGGTGCCCACGGCTTTGTCGAACGCGGCGCAGCTGGTCATTGGCGTGAGTCTGGGGGTGCGCTTTCAGCGTGAATTTGTGCACACCGCGCCGCGTTGGCTGGCGTCGGCCGCCATGGGCACGGTGGTCATGATGGTGCTGTCTGTGGGTTTTGGCTTGGCGCTGGCGTGGGCCACGGGGCTGCACCCTGCGACTTTGATTTTGGGCACCTCACCGGGCGGCATTGCCGAGATGGCGATCACCGCCAAAGTCTTGCAGTTGGGCGTGCCGGTGGTCACGGCTTTTCAGGTTTGCCGTTTGGTGGCCGTGCTGATTTTGGTGGGCCCGATTTTTCAGTGGCTCGGCGGTCACAAAAAAGCCGTCTGACCAGTAGGCGGTGAGAGCTGAGAGGTGAGAGGTGAGAGGCCAGAGGTAACCAATATGTCATGCCCGCGAATGCGGGTATCCACGACTTGAACCACATGGATACCCGATCAAGTCGGGTATGACAAAACCCAGTCGTTCATGACGACAAAAGACAAAAGACAAAAGACAAAGTCACAGACACCGGCAAGCGGCAAGCGGCAAGCGGCAAGCGGCAAGCGGCTTCAGTGCACCACCACCGGTTGTTGGGCCAGGCCGGTATAGCCCTCGAGGGTGTCTTCGACTTCTTCTTGGGTGGGGGTGTGTTGTTGCCAGGCCTGGATTTGCTGCTGGAACATTTCGGCCCATGAGCCGTCCAGATAGACCTCTTTGCCAGAACGTTTGTCCACAATTTCAAAACCATGGCGTTCCAGCATGGGCTTGCTGGTCACGGGGGCCGGCTCGGCAGGCGCGTTGGCCAGCACATGCATCACGGCAAAGGTTTCAGATTCGTACAACAGGTTCATGCATTCATTCTCTCTCAACTTGTGCTGAACACTTGGGGCTTTTGGGATGAACTTCAAGATGGTGTGGTTTTCCCGGCAGGCAGCTCAGTAACAGGCAAAGGCGGCAGGGGCTCTTGACCACTCAGCGTCAGGTCGATGAAGTCACCGCTGATCTGGGTGATGCGGATGCGCACGGGCATCCATGCGTATTTTTCGGCCACCCAAAACTCCACCTTTGCGTCAAAACGGTTGCGCGGCTGGCACACCCATTTGGCCGTTAGAAGGGTTTGGTTGGCCAATGTCAGGGTTTCAGCAGGTGCCATGGTCAGCAACCAGGGCAAGGCGTCGCGCGTGGTGGCGGTTTGAATTTGCAGCCGTGTCCCTGGCTGAAAGCGCTGCGGCTCGCCCGCCATGGCGGCGGCCAGTTGCACATACAGGCTGATCTGGTCTTGCGCGCCCGGCTCCAGCGGGGCCACGGGCGCGTTGCTGCTGAAAACCAGTCGCTTGTTTTCACGGTCAAAGTGGGTGGCGCGTTCGTTGCGCCAGCTGTCTGAAAAGCGAGTGGGGGCCAGACCCGAGGCGTTGATGACGCCCACGCTGCGCCAGTGCCGTGAGCCAAGCAAAAAAGCCCTGACCGACAAACTCATGGCGTAGGCGCTCTCGTTGGCTTGCCAGCGCAGCTCGCCCGTGGCGTGGTAGGTGAGGCCCTTGGCCAAACCCGTCAATCGGTAGCTCAGCAAAGTCGAGGGTGGCAAGGCCCCCAGCGGAATGAGGGGCATGGCGGCCGTGGCCGTTGGTGCAGCCGCATCACTGGCTGGCGTGGCCATGGGTGTTGCTGTTGCTTGTGGTGTCACCGATTCTGTTTGCGTGTTGGGTGCCGCTTCAAGGGGTGTAGCAAGTGCGCTCTCGGTAGGACTCTCGGCGGGGGGGGCCGGGTCGGGCTCGGTGGCCTTGCTCGCTTCGGGGGGCACCTCTGCCGCTTCCGGCTCAGGTGTGGGCTCGGTGGCCACGCGGGTGCGCGGTGCGGCGATCTTTTGGACAGGGGGCGTTGGTGCCGTGCTGGCGGGCGGGGGCAGCCAGCGCGTTTGCATCGGCCCGGCGCGCACGGCGTCGTCGGCAGGCAGGCGCAGATCCAGTGAACCGGACACACTCAACAGCGCCACAGCGTGCGCCACCAGCACGACCAGCACCAGGGCCAGCAAAGTCCGGCGTGAGGGTGGCCCTGACAAAGCGGGTTTGTCGCCGGTGTGTGGGCGGCCCAGCTTGGCAGGCATCAAGCACGCCAGCCCAAGTCAGCCGACAGTTGCCGGGCAAACTGTCGCAGGCTTAGGGCAATCGGCCCGTCCCATGCCGTGTCAAGGGTGGCCGATGAACCCAGTGCCACCACGCCCAGCACCAAGTGTCCGTCAGCGTCAAAAACCGGGGCGCAAAACCCTGAAATGCCAGGCAACAAGACATTGACCACGCGGCCCAGGCCTTGTTGGCGCGTTTCTTTCAGCATGGCCTGTACTTGCGCGGGCGTGCTGGGCAAGTCGCTGCGGCCCACTTTGCGGGCCAAGGCCAATTCTTCTTCGATCATGGGGCGGGCTTTTTCGGCGGCACCGCCATGGCTGTTGAAGGCCGCAAAGCACCGGCCCGTGGCCGAAGACAAGAGCGGCATCACATCGCCCAAGCGCAAGCTGACCGGCATGGCCAGCGGGGTTTCTTGCCAATGCACCAAGGTCGGACCCCGGTTGCCCCAAACGGCCAGCGCCATGGTGTGGCCCGTGGCTTCGATCAAGGCGGGCAAGCGTTCCCGGGCCATCTTGACGGCGTCCAGCCGAGACAAGGTGGCCAAGCCCAGCCGCAAGGTGGCAGGGCCCAATTCGTATCGGGTGCTGGTGCTGTCTTGCACCACCAGGCCCAGGCGCTGGAAGCTGACCAGATAACGGTGGGCTTTGGCCGCGCTCATGTGGGCGGCTGCGGCCAGGTCGCGCAGCATCAAGGGGGCGGGTGCTTGGGCCAAGACATCCAGCAAGGCAAACCCGACCTCGACCGATTGAATCCCTGCGCGTTCCTTGTCACCTTCTTGCGGGCTGGAAGCGGTGCTGTCTGTGTCCATATCGCCTAGAATCTGGTTTCGTTTAGTTAAATGAGTTTAACAATGCGTAATTTCTCGCTGGTGCACACTGTAGCGCATCGCGACCAGAACGGACACATTCAACATGAAATTGGCGACCTACAAAGACGGCTCACGCGACGGACAACTGGTGGTGGTTTCGCGTGACCTGAGCACCGCACATTATGCGACCGGCATCGCCAGCAAATTGCAACAGGTGCTCGACGACTGGAACTTCTTGGCCCCCCAGTTAGAAGACCTTTACACGACGCTGAACCAGGGCAAGTCGCGGCACGCTTTCCCTTTTAATTCCGAGCGCTGCATGGCCCCATTGCCCCGCGCCTACCAGTGGGCTGACGGCTCAGCCTATCTCAACCATGTGGAGTTGGTCCGTGCGGCCCGCAACGCTGAAGTGCCGTCTAGCTTTTACACCGACCCGCTGATGTACCAAGGCGGCAGCGATGATTTCATCGGCCCGTGTGATCCTGTGGTGTGCGCCAGCGAAGCGTTTGGCATCGACTTTGAAGCTGAAATCGCCGTCATCACCGGCGATGTGCCCATGCAAACCAGCGCGGACGATGCGATCGAGGCTGTGCGCTTGGTCATGCTGGCCAACGACGTGAGCCTGCGCAACCTGATCCCCAACGAACTGGCCAAAGGTTTTGGCTTCTTCCAGAGCAAACCCGCCACCGCCTTCAGCCCCGTGGCCGTGACGCCCGACGAGCTGGGTGAGGCCTGGCAAGGCGGGCGCGTGCACCTGACGCTGCAGTCCACCTGGAATGGCCGCAAAGTGGGCATGTGCGAGGCCGGCCCCGAGATGACCTTCCACTTTGGCCAACTGATCGCCCACATTTGCAAAACGCGTAACGTGCGGGCCGGTTCCATCGTGGGCAGCGGCACCGTGAGCAACAAAAGCGTGGAAGTGAAGGGCAAACCCGAATGGCCCAAAGGCTACAGCTGCATCGCCGAAAAACGCGCCATCGAAACCATCTTGGACGGCAAGCCGGGCACCGAATTCATGAAGTTTGGCGACACCATCCGCATTGAGATGAAGGGCTTGAACGGCGAGAGTTTGTTTGGGGCAATTGAGCAAGAAGTGGTGCCCTTGAAGCAGGTGTGACTTTCTTTGACGCAGCGTCTTGATCGTTTGTCACTCTTCACGTGACTGGGTGTCACCCTCGGCTTGATCGGGGGGGCCACCCCGGATGCTCTGAAATGAAGCGTAAAAAAGCTGTTTACGCTTCACATTTGAAGCGTAAATCCGTAGAATACGCTTCATGTACCTCTGGCAATCCCCTTGCTGGCCTGAATTTCAGGTCGATCTGGCCGCGCTGCAACCGGCGTTGGCCGCTGCACGCTATGCGCAGGGGCGAGCCATGGGGCTCGCCAGCCATCTGCAACTGATGGACTTGGGCGCATTGGAACTGCAAGGCTGGGCCGACGAAGCCGTGGCCACGGCGCAGATCGAGGGTGAAACGCTGCAAGTCAATTCAGTGCGGGCCTCTGCCGCCCGGCGGCTGGGCTTGGCCGACTCCAAAGCGCTGGAGCGCGACGCACGAACCGAAGCCACGCTTGATGTGCTGCAAGCGGCCATTGAGCAAAGGCATCAGCCGTTGACTCACGACATCCTGCATGGCTGGCAAGCCGCCTTGTTCCCGACCCGGCGCAGTGGCATTCAGAAAATCCGCACAGGCGCTTACCGCAACCATGCCGAACCGATGCAGATCGTCACGCCCCGCATGGGCAAGCCCGACATCGTGCACTACCAGGCCCCCGACTCGGCTGATGTGCATCCGCAGATGGCGCGTCTGGTGGAATGGTTCAATAGCAGCCATGGGAAAACCGACGGCCTGGTGCGTGCGGCGCTGGCCCATCTGTGGCTCGAGGCCATTCACCCCTTTGAGGACGGTAATGGCCGCGTGGGTCGGGCCTTGGTTGAAATGGCCCTGGCACAAGACCTGAAAACCGACAAGCGTTTGTGGAGCCTGTCGCAGCAAATGTGGCTGGACCGGGCGGGCTACTACGCCCAGCTGCAAGCGGCCACCGGACAGGCCAACATGGATGTAACGCCTTGGGTGCAATGGTTTGTGGGCTGCGTGCACAAAGCCGTCGATGCCACATGGGGACACATGCAAGCAGCCATGCGCAAAACCCGCTTCTGGACCGAACTGCGCGAGCAACACCCGCAGCTCACGCCCACGCAAACCAAGGCGATCAATAAACTCTATGACGTAGGGCCAGAAGGATTTGCCAACGGCATCAGCACCGAGAAATACGTGAACCTCTGCCGCGTGTCACGCGCCACAGCCTATCGCGAACTCACGGCGCTGTGCGAGATGGGGGTGTTGGTGCAGACGGGGACAGGGCGGGGAACTAGGTATCAGTTGATTCCCCTGTAGAGGCTGCCCCTGCGACGATGGTGTTGAGTGAACAGACATTCGCGAGCAGGGACTCGCTTCCACACCCAAAAGCGTGAGCGTTAACCGCCCAGCTTTTTCATCAACAACGCATTCACCTGCCCCGGATTGGCCTTGCCCTTGCTGGCTCTCATGATCGGGCCGACCAGGCCGTTCAGCGCCTTGGCATTGCCCGCCTTGAACTCTTCCACGTTCTTGGGGTTGGCGGCCAGCACGTCGTCGATGATCTTTTCCAGCTCGCCGGTGTCGTTCATCTGTTTGAGGCCTTTGGCTTCGATGAGGGCGTCGATACGCGCTGCGCCAGCGGCGCCCTCCGCATCCGCACCTTCGGTCCACAACGCTTCAAACACCTGACGCGCTGCGTTGTTGCTGATGGTGTTGTCGCTGATGCGGCCAATCAGGGCGGCCAGTTGGGCGGCGCTCACCGGGGCTTGTTCGATCGCCATCTCGCTGGCGTTCAAGCGGCGCGACACTTCGCCCATGATCCAGTTGCTGGCCAGTTTGGCTTGGCCACAGGCTTTGGCCGTGGCTTCAAAGTAGGCGGCAACCGCCTTGCTTTGCGTTAGCTGGGTGGCGTCGTATTCGGGCAGCGCGTAATCTTTGACGAAGCGCTCGGCCATCACGCGGGGCAGCTCGGCCATCTCGCCTTTGACGCGCTCCACCCAATCGCGGCCAATCACCAGCGGCGGCAGGTCGGGGTCAGGAAAGTAGCGGTAGTCGGCGGCGTCTTCCTTGGTGCGCATGGCGCGGGTCTCGCCGGTGTCGGGGTCGAACAGCACGGTGGCTTGCTGGATGGCGTGGCCGTCTTCGATTTGGTCGATCTGCCAGCGCACTTCGTAGTCAATGGCTTGCTGCATGAACTTGAAGCTGTTCAGGTTTTTGATCTCGCGGCGGGTGCCCAAAGGGCCACCGGGCTTGCGCACCGACACGTTGGCGTCGCAGCGGAAGCTGCCTTCTTGCATGTTGCCGTCACAAATGCCGACCCAGGTCACGATCTTGTGCAGCTCTTTGGCGTAGGCCACGGCCTCATCACTGCTCCGCATGTCAGGCTGGGTCACGATCTCCAGCAGGGGTGTGCCCGCGCGGTTCAGGTCGATGCCACTTTGACCAATGAAATCCTCGTGCAGCGATTTGCCCGCGTCTTCTTCCAGGTGGGCACGCTCCAGACGCACGGTTTTGCGCACCGTTTCTTTGCCTTCTTCGAGGAAGAACGACACCTCGCCGCCCTGCACCACCGGGATCTCGAACTGGCTGATCTGGTAGCCCTTGGGCAGGTCGGGGTAGAAGTAGTTTTTGCGCGCAAAAATGCTGCGCTCGGCGATGTGCGCGTTGACGGCCAGACCGAATTCGATGGCGCGCTCGACCGCGCCCATGTTCATCACGGGCAGTGTGCCGGGCAGGGCCATGTCCACCGCGCAGGCTTGTGTGTTGGGCTCGGCACCAAACGCCACCGAGGCGCGGCTGAAAATCTTGCTCTGGGTCGAGAGTTGGGTGTGCGTTTCAAAGCCGATGACGACTTCGTAGCCTTGAACTAATTTAGCGGTCATATCAAATGCCCTCCGGCTTGCGAAGGTGGAAATCGGTGGCTTGTTGCAGTCGGTGCGCAGCGTTCAGCAACTTGGCTTCTTGGAAGTAGTTGCCGATCAACTGCAGGCCCACAGGCATGTTGCCCGCACCAAAGCCTGCGGGCAGGCTCATGCCGGGCAAGCCTGCCAGCGATGCGGGCAAGGTGAAGATGTCGGCTAAATAGTCGGCCACTGGGTCGTTGGCGTTTTCGCCAAATTTCCAGGCCACGGATGGGGCCACGGGGCCCGCGATCACGTCACATTGCTTGAACGCGTTTTGGAAATCGTCGGCGATCATGCGGCGGATTTTTTGCGCTTGCA
>Ga0208916_10000194_pt1 | contig 30896 bp, 40 predicted proteins | sample DEB19_08_DNA_5_FD_184523 | JGI IMG/M metagenome (GOLD analysis project Ga0208916, IMG submission 184523) | Aqueous microbial communities from the Delaware River and Bay under freshwater to marine salinity gradient to study organic matter... | ecosystem: Environmental > Aquatic > Marine >... | reverse complement strand
TCTTCAGCAGCGGCGCCCAGAGCACCACCCACAAGAGCTACGAGGGCTGTGCTGTTGCCGTCCGCTTGATTCACCTCACCGCTTAATCCTTCGATCCTTTTTTTTGGAGCACCCATGCCTACCGTAACCATCGAAGCCATCCATGCCAAGCAGACCGAGCTGGCTGCAATGATCGAGCAGCTGACACAGCAATCGTCCAAGACCACGGTCATTGAGATTGAGAGCTGCGACATTGAACTAGCACCCGGAGAGCACTACGCCGGTGCCGTACTGGATGAAAACGGCGAGCACAAGCACCACCTGGTGATGATGGCCCAGCGCCCCGCCAACAAGCTCAACTGGCAAGCCGCCATGGACTGGGCCACCAGCATCGGCGGTGTCCTGCCTACCCGCCAAGAACAAGCCCTGCTCTACGCCAACTGCAAACCCCACCTGAAGCCTGAATGGCACTGGTCCTGCGAGTCACACGATGACGACGCTTCCTGCGCCTGGCATTGCCACTTCAGCTACGGCGACCAGAGCAGCCTCCCCAGGAGCTACGAGGGCTGTGCTGTTGCCGTCCGCAGATTCTGATCAGTCCTTCAATTCTTCAATCCTTTTGAACTGAGCCCAGCCAACCATGGCACTGCACACCGACCTCCCGATCTACCGCACCGGCATGCGCTTGCTTGATCTTGCGATCAAAGCCCAGGTGCAAATGCCGCGCACCGTCAAGCGCTCCTTGGGTGAAAAAATCACCGAGCACTGTGTCGAGATCCTCGACCTGATGGCACTGGCCAACGCCAGCCAGCGCGACGTGCGGGCCGGGCATATTGACCAGCTGCTGACCCGCCAGCGTGCCATCACGGTGCTGCTGCGGGTCAGCCATGACGCCCGATACATCTCGCCCAAACTCTGGACGGATTCCATCGCGCTGCTGGGCAGTATCGGAAAGCAGGCCGGTGGCTGGCTCAAGACAGCGAACAGGGCGCCTGCTGTATGACGGTCAAGGCCCTCATACCCGTGCGCACAGTGAATCTGGTCGCGCCGCTGGTTCACAAGACCACCGACATGCACACCTCGGAGACCGCTGCCCGCGTGCAGGCCCGGTCCGGTGCAGCCTCTACCCTGATCGGTGCACATGCATGCATGGACCTTCGGGGTAGCAGCCTCCATAGCGCGCTATGGCTTCCTACGCCTGGAATTGCAACTTCAACAACGGCAACCAGAACAACAACCACAAGAGCTACGAGGGCTGTGCTGTTGCCGTCCGCAGATCCATACCTGTTCTACATGCTGGTGCAGGCCTACCTCGACTGCCGCCGCACCAAGCGCAATAGCGCCAGTGCACTGGCCTTCGAGGCACAGGCCGAGCACAACCTATTCCAACTGCACGAAGAGCTGGCCTCGGGAACCTACAGGCCCGGCGGCTCCATCTGCTTTGTCATCACACACCCCAAGCCACGCGAAGTGTGGGCCGCACGGTTCCGCGATCGCGTGGTGCACCACTTGCTGTACAACTACATTTCGCCGCGCTTCCACGCCCGCTTTGTGGCAGGCAGCAGCGCCTGCATCCCGGGCCGCGGAACACTCTACGCGGCCAAGATGCTGGAGCAACAGGTGCGCAGCCACACCCACAACTGGAGCCGCCCGGCGCACTACCTCAAGTGCGACCTGGCCAACTTCTTTGTATCCATCGACAAGGCGGTGCTACTGGATCAGCTGCAGCGCCAGGTGACAGAACCGTGGTGGATGTCGCTGGCCGAGCTGATCCTGATGCACGACCCGCGCAACAATGTGGAAGTGCGCGGCAGTCGCGCCGAGCTGGCCCTGGTGCCACCACACAAAAGCCTATTCAATGCGCCGGATGGTTACGGCCTGCCCATTGGCAACCTGTCGTCACAGTTCTTTGCCAACGTGCTGCTGGACGATCTGGATCAGTTCGCTAAGCACCGACTGCCAGCACGCAATTACGTGCGCTATGTGGATGACTTCGTGCTGTTGCATGACAGCACGCAGTGGCTCAACCAGGCGCGTGAACGCATCGAGGCCAAGCTCTCCAGCCTGCACCTGCAGCTCAACCCCACCAAGACCATCCTGCAGCCCATAGCGCGCGGGATCGACTTCGTGGGCCACCTGGTCAAGCCCTGGCGGCGCATCACCAGGCGCAGGACGGTGCACGTCGCGCTGGCCCGCTTGCAGGACATGCCCGCGGCTGACCTGCACCAGTCGGCCAACAGTTATTTTGGCCTGCTTCGCCAGGCCAGCCACAGTCACCACGACCGTACCCGTATTGCCAAGCTGATGCTCAAGCGCGGGCATGTGGTGCAGGGCGACATAACCAAGATTTATCGGAGGTCCAAATGAGCACGCCCAACAACCGGGAACAAAACGCAGCCAAGCTGGCCCAGCTCATTCGCAACGGCATGGAAGAACTTCGCACCCCCGCCTACCGCGAGCGCCTGCAACTCATCGCCTCAGATCTGTTTGCGCGCTACCAGGCATTCACAGCCGCTGGCTTCACCGAAGCCCAGGCACTGCAACTTGTGATCGCAAAACTATGACCCCCTGGCTCACCGACAAAGAAGTTGACGACCTCTGCGATGGCCTCCACACCAACGCAGCCAAAGCCCGCCATCTGCGCGGCATGGGCCTGGTCGTCAACAGCAAGCCCAATGGCCGCTCACTGGTGATGCGGGCCCATGCAGAGGCCGTGCTCAGTGGCCTCAAGCAGATCCAGCAGGATGCCGCGCCCAAGCCCGATCGCCCACGCCCAGACCGCGCTGCGCTGGTGCTCGCCTTTGGCCCCAAGAGAGCGGCGGTTTAACATGGCAACCATGGGCCGCAAACGCAAAGATACCGACACCGGGCTGGAGCCACGGGTTTACCGCAAGCACGGGGCGTTCTACTACGTCCACCGCAGTGGCAAGTGGGAACGCCTGGGCGATGACCAGGCGCAGGCTAACCAGCGCGCCAGGCTGTACAACGACCCCGATGACCAATTCGGCACGCTGGTCTATTGGCTGGACATGTTCCTGGTCGACTGCGCCGCCCGCGTCAAGGCCAAGACCTTGGCGCAGCGCACCCTGGAAGACTATACCGGCGCCATCAAGGGCACCGACAAAAAGCCCGGCGCACTGCGCGTGTACTTTGCCCCGCCCCTCACCCCGCTCGATCTGGACCCCGACATGGTGCAGGACTTCCTGGACACCAACGCCGAGCTGGGCCGCCCCGTGCCGGCCAACCGCGAGAAAGCCGCACTCAGCAGCTGCATGGGCTGGCTGATCCGCAAGGGCAAGGTGCCAGGCCTCAAAATCAACCCTTGCCTGCGTGCCAGTGGCATCCAGCGCAACGCTGAGACCAAGCGCGATCGCTACGTCACCCACGATGAATACCAGGACGTGTGGGCCGTTGCACACACGTCTGTACGCCTGATGATGGAGCTCACCTACCGCAGCCTGCAGCGCCCCGAGAGCGACATCATCCACTGGACCACCGAAGTGCTACGCACCGAGGATGGCCAGCGCAAACTAGCCTTCAAGCAAGGCAAGACCGGCAAGACCATGAAGATCGCCATTGCACCCGCGCTGGACGCCCTGGTGCGTCAAAGCCTGGGCGATGTGCCAAAGCTCCGCCAGCCCATCATCCGCACCCGCGACGGCAATGCGTACACCTACGACGGCCTGAGCGCCATGCTCAAGCGCAACATCACCAAGGCCAACAAGGCGCGGGCCAAACTGGGCATCGCGCCCATGCCGCCCTTCGGCTTTCGGGACCTCAAGGGCAAGGGTGCCACCGACATGTGGCGCGACGGCGTGGCCATCGAGCTGATCCAGCAGCTGTGCGGGCACGAGGACAAGGCTACGACCGAGATCTATGTGAAGCAGCGGTGGCATGAAACGGCCATTGCCAACCAGGTGGTGATGGGAGCAAAGTAAAAGGGCCGCAAGGCCCTTTTTTACGCCCGTCTGCGCCTGTCTAATATCCAGTAGTGATAGAGCTGCAGCCCGCGCCAATACGTGGGGAGATTCTGAACAATCCGGCAAAAATATTAGACAGATACAATGCGGAATTCAATATTTCCGCGGCCTGCAGCGTGATACCGGGCACCGACTGTTAATCCGTAGGTCCCTGGTTCGAGCCCAGGTCGAGGAGCCAGAATAACCCGCAAGGGTGTTGAAAAGCCCGCTATCAAATAGGTAGCGGGCTTTTCTCTTTGTTAGACGATTTATTAGACACTGTCTAATATCCAGTAGTCTCTGCCGCCACGGACAGTCCTTGGCCAGGTGGTGGCCGGACCTCCCGCACAGCGTGCAGATCACGGCGGGTCCAGCCGTCTCAGGTCCCAACCTTCTCGGCTGTTCCGTCCCAGGTGAATTCCCCGTTGGCACCGACCGGGAAGTGAGCCTGGCAGCCAATGCAGTATGTGCCGCTGTAGAACGCCGGATCGCGGGCATAGGTCTCAGCCAATGCCAATCCCATTCTCGTCACCGCTCCGCACTTGTCGTGAATGTATGACTGGCGCACTGGGCGCACAAAGCCCTTGGCTCGCTCGTCGGCGGACAGCACGACATATCCTTTTTGCATTCCGGTGGCCGGGTCGATCTCGCGGTGGTCGGCCGTCACAGGAGATCCATCGATCAATGTGGTGTTGCTCATTGCGGTGCTCCTGTCATGGCGGCTTCTGTGTTGGCGGCCCGCACTACGATTTCTAGCGCCTGCGGGTTCTCGGTCGTTACGGTCATGAGCCGCGTGTCGGATGTGAGTCCGGGGCCTGTTGCATAGGCATAGCCCGCTTGCGACAGGTGGCGTTCAAAGATCGGTTGTTTCCAATCGTCTATGGCAATAGCTGCTTTCATTTCTGGTCTCTCACTGAGTAGGCGTCAGCCCTGCAGCTGGCGTAGGCGTCGTTGACGTCGTCGGCTTCGCGGGTGAGCCGTTGGAATAGTTCAGTAGCTCCTGCTGAAAATAGCCCGCCGGTCTGGGTATCGTCTGCTGGACGATCACCGGTGGTGCTGGCAGCTTGACCGGTGGAGCCACCACCACTCGGCCGACATCCGGCGATGGCGTTTGGGTCGCGCAGCCGACCAGACTGGCCAGCAGCGCGGCGTAGGCGGTCAGACAGATCAGCAACAGTTTTTTGGTGGTTCGCATCGGTCATCTCCTGAGTGTTTTTACGGTCTTGCAGCGCCTGCTCGGCGGCGCGGGTTTTGGCGGTCTCGGCCGCGAGCTGGGTGGCCGCCTCGGCATTCTTCGCTTTGATGGCGACCTCGTAGTGGTCGGTCATGTGCTGCACGCCCTTGGTGTACTGGTGGTGGCCATAGCCCAGCATCACGCCGGCCAGAGTGATGATGGCCAGCAGTGCAGCGATGAGTTTGATTTGTAGCGTCATACCAGCACCCTCCTTGCAGCCTTGTACAGCCGGGTCCGGTCTTCCCAGCCGTTGCTGTCACCATCGGCTGCAGTCTTGCGCCCACGATTGATGATGTCGCAGTAGCCGTCAAAGTCGTCGATGTCGGCAAAGCGCTGGCAATCCCGCATGGCGATGTAGTCCCCTGCAGCCAGCGCGGCCCACTGGGGCAAGGCCAGCGCGTCGGGATCTGCCTCGAAGTCGGGCACCTCCATGTCCGGGAAGCGCGCACGCAGCCGATCGCGCACCGCGGCGTGGTTAGAGCGTCCCGTAGTCTGCAGCATGCCGTGGCCACAGAACCGACGCCCGTCGCCGGGCTTGGTGTTGCCGAGGTCGGTCCGGCCTTCGTAGCGCTTCTGCGCATCGGTCGGGCCCCAGATCTCGGTCAGGAAATGCAGGCCGCCGGTCTCGTGGCCGACGTTGGCCAGGAACATGGCCTGCCGGATGGGCGTGTCGATGTCGAACAGCTTCATGGCCGTGGTCAGCGACTCGGCGCAGCGCTCGGCGCGGTCTGGCCGGGCGCCGGTGCATAGGGCGATCAGTTCGGGGTTCATGGTGTTGTCGGTCTCGCTTCAAAGTAGTACTTCACCACCGCGCCCATCAGCATCGTGTAGGGTGCGGTCACTGCGCCGATGACGGCGGCCACGTCCAGCCCGGGGCGCTGCGACGCACTGGCGTACCAGATCGCCCAGGTGGTGATCTTGATCAGCCCGTAGAACACCGCCCAGCACACGGCGTGCTTGTCAACGTCGCGTTTGTCGATCCAGTCCCACCAGCGCGTCAGGATGTGCATCATTTTTCGACCTTCTTGGGTTTGAAAAATCGGTTGCGTACCCACTCGGCAATCAGCAACGCCGTATAGACCGCAGCCAAAAAGGATGCAACATCGCCCCAACTTTGAAAGCCGATGGCTGCGGCCCACGCTGTGAGGATTTTGATAACTGGCATAGCAACGGATGTGTGATCTGCATCGTTTATTGAGCAAGTTCTTTCAGCACGGCCATCAGGCCATTGGGTTTGTAGCGCCAGGGGTCGGTGAGGTTGAGAGATGCGGCAATGGCTTCGCTGCAGAACCATTTGTCGGGGCTGTGGGGCACGAAGCCAAACATGGCGTTGATGTTTCCCATCACGTCGTACTGCGCGCCGTGGTACTTCATGAACCACCGGCGGGCGTCCAGCTCGTACTGCGCTGGCAGCTCGACAAAGTCCCAAGCGCCCACGCTGCTGTAGCCGATGTATTTGATGCGCACACCGCCATCCATGAAGCTGGCCGATGCGCTCATTCCGTCGCTGAACACCAGTTCACAGTGCGAGTAAGGGCCGTGATCGAGCCAGCGGCCCAGGCGGTTGTACACGCCGGCCATGCCAGGGCGCGTGCCTTTGTAGAAAGCGATGCGGAATTTGTCAGCCATGCCCGCCGCTCCGGTCGAACGGAGCCAGCAGCACCCGGCGAAACCACAGCGCCAGGGTTAGCCGGTACCCATGCCCCTCGCGGTACAACCGCGCAACCCGCTCAGACACGGTTAGCTCGCGCGGCAGCTCCAGCCACAGCACACTGGCAAACGTGACCTGGACAACAAAGTCCACCAGGTAGCCAATTGCCAGGGCGGTGTACGCAGGCACCACCAAGTCGCGCGGCAACTTACCCTCAGACCGCGCCTGGTCAATATTCATCACAGCCAGGAAAAGCAGCCACAGGATGAAGAACGACACCAGGCCACACATGGCCCAGAAGAGAATCGGCCAGATCATGAGAAATACACCTTGCGCAGCGCCCGGTTGGCCTCCAGCGGCACAGGCGTCGTCAAGATGGTGACCACCTCAGCATCCGTGAGAATCGGCACCGCCAGCGTGCCCAGCACCGGCACGGCGTGCCCCGCCAGGTAGTACAGGCTCACAGCTACGCGCGGGTCTTTCAGGTCTACCCACTTGCGCCGCGCCAGGTCTTTCGCCACTGCGATCACACCCGGCACGGTAGACGTGTCCACCTCGAAGGCCTTGGCCCCCAGCCGGTCAGCAAAGGGACCGAGGTCCATCAGCCATTCGCAGGGGTCAACAACCACCGGAGCGGGTGGTTCTGGCGGGTAGCTGTATGTCTGAGTCGCCGCGTCATACAGATGCCCAATACCGTACTGATCAGGGCACTCCACCCAATCCAGCGGGTGCTGTGCGACTAACGTGTCATCAGCAAGAATAGTGTCTGCGATGATTCCTGAGACAATATGTGCAAACTTCTTTGTGATCATTGTGCTTTCTCCCACCATGAAACAAGGACTGATCCATCCAATCCTGCGGAGCCTTCCGCACCACCTATTCCAGAACCAACCCACGTTGTATCTGGTGCCTGACGGACTACCCGTTTTCCGTTGTATGCGTTGTTGACTCCGAAGAAAGATGTCCTTCCGGCTACACCCAAATTCCCGGTCCCCTTGCCTGAGGTTGCTACATTGCCTCCTCCAAAGCCTCCAGGAACCGAAACCGTTCCAAACGCTGATGTACCACCCTGCGTGCCGGAGCCGTTTAAAGTTCCTGCACCGCCTGTTCCGACAGTCACGGAGATCCCAGCCAGCGAGGTGACTTGATACTTGGTTACGTGTCGGCTGTTTCCACCACCGGTACCAATAAAGTCGGTGATTCCGTCATACCCTCCTCCGCCGCCGCCGCCACGGATGTCAAGGTCAACAACGCCGCCAGCATCAAGCAAGGCCTGCGTTGGGTAAAACACTCCGCTCGCGCCGAAGTACTGAAACTTCTGCACCAACCCACCGCCGATGCTGTTCGGGCCAAACTGTTCCATGCTGCTACCCCTTACAGATCGCTCGCTTGCGCGAACACATTGAGGTCTTGCGCCACGGTCACGCTGCAGTACAAGGCCTCGGTAGACTTCAGCGCCAAGTTGTTGTAGGTGCGCACCCCGCTCTCGCTGGCTACCGTGGTGGATGGCGTCACACCGGCGATGGGTAGCTCATCTCGCAAATAGCTGGTGGTGCCGTCGTAGCGCCAAATGCAAAGGCTTCCTGCAACGCTGGTGCCCTTGCTCTTCCACGAGATTTCATACACCTTGGCGCCATTGGTAGTAACCGGCTTGAGGGCGACTAGGCCCGTGGTTCCGGCGATGTTGGCCCGGCTGGTGATCGCGGTCGGGCTGGTGAGCGTGGCAATGCCGTTGCCAACGGTCTGGGGCGTGATAACGCTGTTTGCGGTGACGGTCATGGTTAAAGGACTCCGTAAAGTTGTTGTGCGAGAACGACCGCAGCGGGTGCGGGCGTGGGGATGACGGTGACGCCGGCCAGGGAAATCGTCCAGGTGGCGATGGTTCCGCTGCCCAGCGCGTAGTCCACCGCTACATTGAGCACACCCGTGCCGCTGACGTAGCCGGTGACCGTGCCGCGCATGAGCTGCGTGGCGGGTGATGCGGTGTTGGCCACAATGACCTGCATGCCCACCACGATGCTGCGCCCTGTCTGCATGGTCAGCGTCTTGGCGCCCGTGCCGATGGCTAGGCTGGTCGTACTGGTGCCATTGGTACCAGCGGCGTTGTTGGCTGCAGCTGCGGCCAGCTGGGCCGTATTGGCCATGGCCACGGTCTGCGCCAGTGCGGGCACAAAGCGGGCGCGGTGCCCGCCATTGGCCAGCCCAGTGGTCGGGCTGGCATCGTCGGTGACGGTGCTTCCGTCGCCGCCCAGTGCCGGATCGAAATAGACCGAGGTCATTAAATTAGCTCCCTTACTTTGAGTTGGACGTTGAAGCGGTCAGGCTTGGGGTTTCCGATGGGCTGCAGATCCACCAAGCGGCCCACGTAAGAGCGCGCGGGGATACGGGTGGTGTCCGAGATGTCGGGGATCTGCAGGATCTCGCCACTGATGCCGGCCACGCGCTGCAGCTGCAGCACGATGTCGTAGGCCTCGGTGTTGGTCAGGCCTTCCAGCGTGAAGCTGAACTCGCGGGCCTTGCCACGCACGTCAAAATACTCGGCACCGCTGAGCGATGTCTCAATAGGCGTGGTGTCTTTGTAGACCAGGCCCGAGCCGTAGCTGTAGTTGATGGTGGGCGTCCAGGTGGCTGACATGAACAACCGACCGATGTGCACATAGCCATCGCTGTTGGTGGTGTCGTCAATTTCCACACGCCAGTAGCGGTAGGTCTGCGGAGCACTGGGCACATGGATGAAGGGGGACTGGTAGCCAGCACGCGCATTGGCCGACAAGGTGCCAAGCCAGAAGTTGTCCTCTTCCCATTCCAGCAAGGCTTGGGGAATTTGCCCGGCGGGCCACACATCAATCCAGCCGCTGTTGTAAGTGGGGGTGGCAAAGTCGGCCGCATCGTCGGCCTGGATGCGCACCTTGGCACCCACGCTGAAGTTGTGTACCACCAGGGCAATCACGCCGATGGTCTTGACAGCACCAAAGTCCATGTCGAACTTGGTGGCGGCCAGCGTGGCACCATTGGAGCGGGCCACGCGCTGCACCAGGCGGTTCTGCAGGTTGACCAGGGGCAGCGTGGACAGCCACGTGCCGTTGGACAGCGTGCCCTCATCGGTGCGGTTTTGGTAGGCGAGCAGGATGTTGGTCACAGGTCTATCCCCAAAGGGTCAAGTCAAAGGTGTTATTGCGCAGGTCGGTGCGGATGCCGGTCACCAGGTAGGCCTTGCCAGCCGACATGCCAAAGCGGTTGACCTGCACGGTCAGGGTCTTTCCCAGGTCAATGGCAGCGGCCATGGGGTCTGACAGCTTGACGCGGGCCTGCAGCGTGTCGCGGCGCACCTTGTACAGGCCCAGGCGGCGCGTGGCCTCAGTGGCGGCATCTGAGGCACTCACCAGGTGGGTGTCAAAGGTCACTTCCACGGCCTTGGGCCATTGGGTCTTGACGGATGAATCATTGGCCAGCACGGTGCGCCACTGTTCTGCCCGGTCGCTTTTCAGGACGGTTGGCACGGCAGCGGCCAGATCGGTCTGCACGGTGAACATGCGGCCATAGTTGAGGGTGACCTGCCAGGCCGGCACACCGCCACCCTGGTCGGTGCTGCGCACGCGGTCGATCTTGATGATGTCCAGCGCAGTGATGGTGCCGATGCTGTTGCCGATGATGGGCGCGGCCAGCTGGCCCATGCGAAACTTGCCCAGCCGGTCCACACCCCAGAAGCAACCCACGCTGTTGGCCAGCGCGTCCAGCACCATGATGCCGGTGGTGTCGGTGCCATCGGTCACCCAGTAGCCGGTCTCATAGGCGGCAGCGGTGTCCAGCGCGGTAACGTCGGCTGCGGTAATGTCGCCACTGCTGATGCCACCCTTGAGCAGCACCTGGTTCATCAACTGGGCAGCTGTGCGGTTGGCGGTGGCTGCGCCCTGTGTGGCGTCCACCGTGACAGCGCCCACAGGCTCAGAGCCCAGGCGGATGTAGCTGCCTGCGGAATTCAACCAGGCGCGGTATTGGCCTGCACTGGGGGCGTTGGTCTCCATGTCCGCCTGCGACGAATAGGCCGCGCCGGCGCTCAAAGCCGTGCCCCTGTCATATACCGCGTCCACGCTCTGGATGACGCCATCCGACAGCTCAAAAATTCGGCGGCTGGTGTTGACCTGTGGGGGCGTGATGTTGTACACGCGCCCGTACAGAATGGGGCGGCCATTGCCCTTGATGTCGGTGGCCACGCCGTCCAGTCCGTTGGGCAAGCTGTTTGTGCCGCCATAGCGGGTGGCCTGTATGGGTTTGGTCAGCTCCTGCTGGCGATCGCGCACCTTGATGCTCACCTCAGACCAGCTGAAGTCCACACTGTCCATGGTGCCCTGCAGTACGGTGGTCCACGTGGGCACGCTCTGGTTGGGCGCCATGACGCCGCGCTGGATCGTGATGCCGAAGCCGGCAAAGCCGTAGGTGAGGTACGCATCCAGTGCGCCATCAGAGTTGACCAGGACGACCTCGCCATAGCCCACTTTGCTGGAGCCAAAGGTTGCGCCCTTGTCGAACACGGTGCGCTGGATGTTGCCGGGCTGCTTGACGCGCCCCTCGTAGTAGGTGTGGGCGGGCGTGTCGGCCGCGCCGGTCACAAACCCCTGCGTGGAGAACCGCAGCGTGGCCGGGGCCGAGCCGGTGTGGCAGGCAATGTCGATGAGGATGATTTCACTCATGCTCAGCCACCTGCCAGTTCCAAACGGTTGGAGGAAGCAATATCGTCTAGCGCCCTGCCCACCTGCGCGTTGGCTGCGTTGGCTACGGCCATGCCATCGCGCACCGCTGCGGCCACAGTGGCGGCCACGTTGTTGACAGCAGCCACCACGGCATTGGTGCCGGAAGTCACCGCGTCGGTTGTGGCCTGGATGCTGGCCGTGGTGGCGTCGGCGGCGGCGGTGGCGTTGGACGTGGCGGCGTCGTTGTTCTGCTGGAACAGTGGATCCAGCGCAGCAATGGCGGGGGCCAGCGCGGCCAGGTCGCCCAGGTCGATGTTGTTGGACTTCAGATACTCGCTGACCTGGGCAAACTGCGGCGCGATCGTCAGCAGCGCATTCAGCTGTTCGCGGCCCGACTGGTTGGAGACGTCGATCGACTCCACCAGCGCGCGGAATTCTTCCTTGTTGCTCAGCTGGCTGGCGTCGGTGACACCGGCCGCATTGAGCTGGGCCAGCACCGTGCGCGCCTGGATGCCGCTTTGCTCGTCCTTGCTGTAGTAGTCCTTGACAAAGTCGCTGCTCTTCTTGATGAACGCCTCAATGCCACCGGCCAGCGCGAACATGCTGTCGCGCCCTTCAATGCCCAGCGTTGCCACGCGGCTGAATACGCCGCCCAGCTCATTGATGGCGCTGGAAGCAATCTCAATGCTTGCCAACCGCTTGAGCGTGTCCTGCACGGTCTCGCCGGTCTTGGTGTACTGGGCCAACACCTCGCCATAAGCGGCTGCGGCCTGCTCGGCGCCGAACTTGTTCACCTCAGTGTTGATGGCGGTCTGCGCGGCAGCGGCATCCATGCCGGTGGTGTTGATGTCCAGCGCCTTGGTGAAGCCGTCCAGGGCGGAGGCGTCAAGGCCCAGGATTGCGGCATAGGCGGCATTCGCAGCGGTCACGCTGCGCACGGCGGCGTCGATATAGCCGGTGGTGCCGGCGTCGGCCACACCCCAGCTGGAGTTTTTGGTGACGCCACCACCCATGAAGCCACCGGTTTGCGTGAAGTCCGCCCGGGTGCCCACCTTGCCGTTGAGCACGCCGGTGGAGCCGACAGTGGCAGTGAGGGCGTTGCCGGTAGCTTCGACCTTGTAGTCCATCACGTTCTTCAGCAAGCCCACCGCCGCCAGGGCAGCGCCCACGTAGGGAATAGCGCCCGCGATAGCGGTCGAGTTGGCTACCAGCGATGCACCCATGTCGCCCAGGATCGAGCTCAAGGGGCCATTCATCATGGCGGCGCCTATGCCAGTGATGCCTTCGGAGATGGCGCCACCGGCGCTGAACAGGGTGCTAAGGATACCCATGCTGTCACCACCACCTCCAGCGCCGCCCGATCCGCCGGCCATGGTGCTGCCCATGCCAAACATGCTGCCAACGGCGCCCATGATGGGTTGCACCGCAATCTTGACCAGCATGGACTTGGCACCGTTGACGATGTAGTCTTTGAACGAGTCCCAAAAGCTCTTGCCTTTTTCAAACCCGTTGATCAGTGCATTGGTGAGGGACTTCTCCACGTCGTCATAGGTCTTTTGCCACCACTTGGCGGTGTCGTCCGCGATTTTTTTATTGGCGTCGGCAACGTCTCCCCGGGCCACGGTGGCTGCATATTTCTTTTGCCACTCGATCAGGTTTTGCAGGCGCTTGATTTCGGGGTCATCCTGGGCACGACGAGCGTCCAGCATGGCGTCTTCCATCTTGACCAGCTTGAGTGCCTCCACGGCGGCGCGACTCATGCCCAGGGTCTCGATGCGGAATTCTTCGGCCTTGATGGCGTCGGAGATGGTGACTACTTCGCGCAGATTGGCGGCGTCGTAGGCTTCCATGGACTTGGTGGCATCGTCCATGGCTTTCTTGACCGCATCTATAGCGGCCTTTTCTTCCATATTTCTGACGACCTTAGCCGCGATGGCTTTGGCTTCAGCCGACAGCGCAACGACTCCGGCTTCTTTTTGTTTTCTGTAAATCTCGGCTTGTTGCGCAGTCATGTGCAACATCAAATACTCGTCGTCGAGCTTCCCGATGACCTCGGCAATCTTGTCCTTGAGGTTGCCCACTTCTTTGGCGGCCTTGGCGGTGGGCACTACCAGGGCAGCCTTGGCATCGCCGTTGGCGTTGGTGGCCTTGGCGGAGTTGAACTGTGCAATGGCTTCATCGGCCATATCGGTGGTGATGGCGTGCACACCGGCGACGGCACTGGCAAGGCCAGCCTCAAGGGCGGCATGCTCGGTGGTGAAGTCCGTGGCGCTGGTGGTGGTCTCGCGCAAGGCGTCGGCATAGCCTTTGACAGTTTCAGCCGCGTTGGTCATGCCAACAAAATTCAAGCCGCCCGCCATTTTTTCCAACAGCGTGGCCATGGCGCTGCCCACCCACTCCAGCGCCGATCCGGCGGCGGCTTTGATGCCAAGCCATGCCACCTCGGCTCCGTATTTGAGGTACTGCCAGGCAGTCATCAGGCCATCGACCATGGCGACGCCTGCCAGGCGCACTTGAATGAACCGTTCACTCAGCATGGTCCCGAATTCCCATCCGGCATAGGCAGCAGCCAAGATGCCAAACCCGGACAACATGACAGTCTTCATGACGCCAAACTTTGCCGTCAACTCAGCAAAAGTAGGCCCAATATTCATGATGGTGGTATTCATCAGGCCAGCCACGGTGCCAGTCTCGACCATTGCGAGCATCACGGCATCGAATGCGCCCTTCGCCAGCATCAAGACTGCAGGCATTGCAACGAAGATCAGTACATAGGCCGCGACAAGTTCACCTGCCAACTTGAGAAGTGGCCCGAGCAATGAGAGGTGTTCTAAGAGTGGCAAAACGGCCGAGCGCACCATGCCCTCCATGCCGCTCTTGAGCTTGATCAGCTGTTTCTCAAACTTGTCGGCAGCCTCGGCCTGCTCGGTAGTGACCTTGCCGTTGAGGTTGCCCTTTTCGGCCAGGTCTGCAAGCATGGGCAACATGTTGGCGCCAGCCTTCTGTCCAAAGAGCAGCATTGCAACTTCCGATTTACCAACGCCCTCCTTGAACTTATCCATTGCCTGAGCAACAGCGAGCATTCTTTGATCAGGAGAGAGTTTCTTGAAGTCGTCAAAGTTGAGGCCCAGCGCCTTGATGCCTTGGGCCGCGCCCTTGGCCTCTTCGCTGGTGTCCGTCATGTTCTTGGTGAGCTTGTTCATCGCCGCGGCGACCGTATCAATGTCGGTGCCCGACAGCTTGGCCACCGACTTGATGGCGCTTAAGCCCTCCACCGTGGCGCCGGTCTTTTCGCTCAGGTGCTTCAGGGCTGCGGCTGCTTCGATGGTGCTGTTGATCAGCCCGCCCAGGTTGCCAATGCCGATGGCGGCCATGTAGCCCGCAAAAACGCCGGCCAGGGCCTGCATCTCGTTCATGCCGCCCTTGACCTTGGCCTTGGCCTCGTCCATGTCGGCCTGGAGCCGGTCCATCTTGGCGCGGATGTCGATTGCGATGTCGCCTACGGTGGTGGCCATGGTTTACTTCTTTTTCTGTTCTGCAAAGGCCACCAGGGCGGCATGGTCCATGACGAAGATGAGATCGACCTCAAACGGATCGAGCTGCACACCGTTCAGGGCCTGCCAGGCCTGGATCTCGCTGTAGCTGATGGCGGCTGCGGTCATGCCGTTGCTCCCGGCGCTGCGGCGCAGGGCCCAGAAGGTGTCGAGCAGCACATCGCAATCGCTTGGGATGGGCCGTGGCTCCAGCTCTCCGGTGTTGTGGCCAGCGGCCTCCGCCGCGAGCAGATGATCACGACGGCTAGAGCCGTCATCCATCTTGCGATTGAGGCGGATTTCATGCTGGACGCGCTCGGTCAGACTGGTTTTGTACTCTGCAAAAAAACTGCGGTGTCCCCCAGAAACTCGACGGCCTGCGCCCGAATCCAGGCGGTTCCCTCGTAGATGCCGCGCACTTCACCTGGTGTGCACTCGATGGCCTTGCCATCGCGGGCAAAACCGCCCCAGCTCAAGGTGCAGGCAGTCAAACGGTCGACTTCGTAATCAGCATCATCCTGAGGGTCGGTCAGCTCCAGGCGGCCCTTCTTGGCGACCTTGGCACGCAGGGCGCGGGCGCGGTTGAATTCGCAGGCCTTGCGCTTGGGGTGGTTGGCACCGGCCAGTTCGATCCATGCGTCAATGGGTACGCCAGTTTCGGGGTGAACGAGGTTGAGCACGGCGCTCTCAAGTTCTTTGATGGTGGAGACGTCAAACATTTCAAATTTCCCTGTCAAAACACACCCTGGTATTTATGGGAAAGGTGGCCAGCCACTGGCCAGCCACCCCTACCCCACCGCGCCCCAGGGAAAAAAGCGCAGCAGTCTTTAAGCCGCGCTGTCCTGTACGGACATCGTGGTCTGTTCGCTGGATGTACCCGCACCGCCCAAGCCGTTGTAGAGGGCCTGGAAGCTGGCGGTGACGATGATTCCCTTCTCGCCGTCCGAGCGCTGGGCGCTGCCCATCTTGATGCGGGGCAGGTTGATGGCAATGAAGTCGCTGGTGGCGGTGCTGTCTGCGGTGAGCACGCTGGACAAGGCCATTTCGGTCTCGTTCAGGAAGGCATCGCGGAAGGTGGCGCTGTCAAAGTAGGCGGTGAACTGGCCAGTGATGTTGACCCGGCCCGGGAAGATTGCAGGCATCACATTGGCGCCCACCACGGGGTCGCCGCTGTAGCCACCATCGATCTTGATAGACAGGCCGGTGCAGGTGGCCACAGCCACGCCGCCCACGTACAGCGCGCCGTTGACTGCCGCCATGATGCCGGTGGTGGGTGCTGCAGTGGGGGCCGTGTAGTAGGCCGCCACGCCGGTGGTGATGCCGCCTGCGCCCATGATGCCGACGTCGAGCGTGGCCATGCCGGTTGGTGGCAGGCCCATGTCGAGCGTGGAGATCTTGCAGCCGGTGAACAGCTCGCTGAGCGCAACGTCGGAGTACCAGTGTTCAATGGCGAAAGACTTGTCAGTGTGGCCGGTGATGGGCACATAGGTCTTTTTGCCGAACACGGTGACGGTGGTTGAGGCAATGGGACCCTCTGCCACCATGGCCACGCCGTTGAGCACAATGACGGTGAGCACCATGGCGGTCAGGCTGACCACGTACAGGTTCTTGTTGATGTTGGCTGCGTTGAGCGTGCCCACGCTGAGTCGCACCACATCACCAGCCTTGATGCCATCAGTGAGGTATGAACCAGCGGCGCGGGTGACGGTGTACTGCTGCACACCATTGACCACCGAGCCGACCGCAATGGTTGCCGAGATGGCAGCAATGGCAGTGCCGGCCACAAAGTCCTTGCGCAGGGCTGCGGCGATGAAATCGGCATAAGTCTTGGGCGACAGCTCTCCTTTGATGGAGCCACCAGTCTTGCGGATGCCGTGGCGGAAGTCGCTGATCTGGTAGTCCGAGCGCTTTTCAGCGGACTGGTAGGTGTCCTTGTCCAGCTGGATGGCAGACTCGACGTTGCGCAGCAGCTGGGCCGATGCGGCGCCAGGCGCGGTGTTGAAGGTGGCCTCTACTTTGTAGCGGGTCTGTTTGGCGATACCGGATGCGATTGGCATGATGGTCTCTCAATTAAAAAGTGGTGGCAGGGTTGCCCTGGGTGGTGATGTACGTCACGTCAAAGCGCTGGCGGCCCAGGGCGATGGGGCGCTCGCCATGGGGGTTTAGGTCGGGGGTATAGCCAGCTGGTGTGATGGACTTGACGCCTGCAATGGATGAGGCGGCCAGAGCCGCCTCGACTGCCGCCAGCAACTGGTCCCGCTCGCGGGCGTAGTTGTCGATCTGCTGCACCTCGGCATTGATGATGATGGACAGCGTGCGCTCCACCATGCGGCCCGCCATGCCGCCACCCAGAGTGCTGGTGACCTGCTGCCCTTCGCCGTCGTCTTCCACCACCAGGGCGGGGAACACAGTGCGGGGGTCGGTGGGCGTGTCGTACACACGTGTGGACGCCGTGGTGCCCGCTGCTGCCAGCAGGGCCACGATGGCTTCACGGATGAGGTGGCGCTGGTGGTTCATTGCAGTTCCAGCAGCAGCAGGGTGACCCCTGTGCCATCTGCCTGGATGCTGCGCACGCGGTAGGTGTTGCCCGCCACGACCAGCTGGCTGGCAGTGGTGGCAGCGCCTACCGACGCGCTGGGCAAGGTGAACACGGGCGCAGTGCTGGCAATGCCGTCGAAGGCCTGGGCATAGTCGCGGTCGAAAATGCCACGCACCGAACCGCCATCCAGGGTGGCGTCCACCCCGAAGTCGGTAAAGAATGTGGGCACGTCAGCCGCGAGGTCCATGGTTTATGCCCCTGGTGCAGCCTGGGCGGCCTCAGTGGCGGCCAACGCATCTGCCTGGGCTGCAGCGGCTGCCGCGGCCTCAGTGGCTTCGGCGGTGGCTTCGGCCTTGGTGCGTTTACCGCTGACCACAGCAGCGCCGCAATCAGTCAGCTGGGCGATCTGCGCTTCGTCTGTCACGTTGAACTGGTCTCCAACGTCGTAATCTTTCCCATCGTGGTTGATGGGGGTCAGAGCAGTGAGTTTTGCCATATGCTGCTCTGAAGGCTTAAGCCACTGCGTTGGTTACGAGGTAACCAGCGGACGCGGATGCCATGACGGGTGCTTCGGCCCGGGTGACCGGGAAAATCCAGCTCTTGCTGTTGCGGTCGTAGTAGGGCTCTTCCACCTGCGGGTAGCCGTTGAGCATGTAGGTGTAGCCGTAGGATGGTGCACCCATGTCGGCCACGCTGCCCAGCTCGGTGTAGGCCACGACCACGTCTTTGCCCCAGACGTCGGTGAAGGCGGTGCCAGCGTCGTTGCTGTAGATAGCATCGCCCACAATGACGCGTTGGACGTCAAACAGTGCGGCCAGCAGCTCGGCAGTGGCAACGTCGCGCCCGGTGTATTTGCAGTAGTCACGTACCACGGGGTGGTGTTTGAGCTTGCTCATGACCAGAGCGCCCAGCACTACGGTGTTGGCACGCTTGCCAATGGCTGCGCGCACCGCTTCTTTGGCAGTCTCGACCACGCCAATGGGGTTGCTGGTGCCGGTGTAGTCAGACCACTGGCCGGTTCCAGACAAGGTGATCTTGTTGGAGCCTGCGTAAGAGCCAGCAGTACGGGCAATGTCAGCGGCTTGCTTTTCAAGACGCAGGTCCATGATGCCAACGGTCTTGCGCACGGTCATGCCAGACATATCGATGCCGGGGCCGTTTTGGGCCTCTTGCATGTTCTCGATGGGCAGCTGGCCTTCCAGGCTGTAGTCCACCAGGCCGTAGGTGCCGTTGGTGTAGCCAAACTGCACGCGCTTGGTGTTTTCACCAGGGCTGCGGGCGGTGCCGTACAGCATGAAGTCTTCTTTGCCAAAGCTGATGATGTTGCCCGCGCGCAATGCCACTGGCACGCGGGGGAACAGGGCTTCAGCGACCATGGCGCTGTTTTTGTAGCCCTGGGCTACGATGGACAAGACCGGATCAACGACGCGGGCCTGGGAGAGGGTCATTTGGGGCATGTGGGTACTCCTGAATTGGGTTTAGTGGGTGCTGCGGCTGATCAGTTGGGGATCAGGAACACTTCGATCTGGTCGCCAGCGGCACCAGCAGCGGTGAGCGCGCGCCCAATGGACACGCCAGCAGACTTGGTGACCACCTGGGTGACAGTGGTGTGCACCTCAACCAGGGCTCCAGCGGCAATTGCCGCACCTGCGATGGCGACAGCGGTACCACCAGCGGCCACGGGAACACGGGCACCAGAGGCGGCGGCTACGGTGGCGAAGCCGATGGCATTGCCAGCAGCTACCGCAACGGCACCGCTGGCTTGCATAGGTTGGAATTGGGCGACTGCTGCGCCTGCTGTGAGGCCCAGGATGAGATGGGAAATTGCGGTTGCGGCCATGGTTTAGGCTCCTTGAACGGTTTGGGCTTGAACGTGTTTGACGGCGGCAATGAAGTCAGTGCCGGGGTGGGCTGCTACGTAGGCTTGCGCCTCGCTGGCGATTTGCTGGCGTGTCTTGCCTGCGCCGTCGGCTTTGGGTTCGATAGCGGCAGCGGGCACCAGTGGCAGCGGCTTGGGTGCGTCACTTGCCAGGGCGCTGGCAGCGGCGTTGCGGGTTTGCTTTTCAGCAGCCAGAACGGCCATGGCGGCATCGCCTGCGGTGGACTTGCCATCGAACTTGAGCGCGGCGATCAGCTTGTCATGACCGGGGATAGCCTGAGCTTCTACGGACTGGATGCGCTCGCGCTCGGCGGTGGCACCCTCTTGCTGGATGGCCGCGAGCACTTCGGGTGCTTCGGCGGCAATTTGTTCACGGGTAATGGGCATTGCTGCTCCTTGTAGTGAGTGGGTTGGAACGTGCGCAACACCGGCGCGGTTGGTTTGGGCGCCAGGGCGTCCAGCGGAAGGGCCGCTGGTGCGGTCCTGGTTGAGCTGCTGCACCAATGCGTCGAGGGTGGAAACACCGTCCACCAACCCGGCATCAATGGCTTGCTGCCCAATGAAAATTCGGCCATCGGCCATGTTTTTGAGCACGGTTTCCTCAGACACGCCGCGCTGTTTAGCCACTGCCGAAACGAAGAGCGAATAGGTGTAGTCCACCTGGTCCTGCATGGTCTGGCGGCCCTCTTTGCTCAAGGGTGCGTAGCTGCTGGCAATGCGCTTGTATTGGCCGGCAAAAATCTCGGTGGTCTTGATGCCCTGCTGCTCTTGCGCCTTGGACACGTCCTGGTGCGTGGCGACCACTCCAATGGACCCGACCACGGTGGTGCTGTCGGTGATGAAAATGGAGTTGGCGGCGGAGCCAATCCAATACGCGGCGCTGGCCATAGTTCCGCTGGCCAGCGAGACAACGGGCTTGGTGGCACCGGCTACCAGGTCGGCCAGGGTGGTGGTTCCATCCACGGTACCACCAGGGCTGTCGATGGCCAGGATGATGCTGTGCACAGCGGGGTCGGCCAGCGCGTCTTTGATGTCGCGGCCCACCAGCTCGGTGCTGACACCGCCGCTGATCTGGCTGAAGAGGTTGGCCCGCTTGGCGATGACGCCTTCAACCGGGATGATGGCCACGCCGTCCTGGATGGTGTAGGGCTTTGGCTCGTTGGCCAGTGGACGGCCCAGCTTAGCCTCTACCCCCGCTATGTCGATCTTGTCGCCGCGCAGGTGGGTGGCATAGATGGCCTGGATCTCAAGCAGCTTGGCTGGCTCTATGGCCCATGGCGCGGTGAGTACATCGAGTAGCTTCATGGGAGCTGACTGTCCCAAAAAGCGGCTGTTTCAAATAGGGCAAAGTGAAACGACTATTTAGAAATCTGCAAGTGCAAAGATTTCTTCTTCACGGCGCTGGCGTCTTTTGCGGGCCTGGATTGCAAGCTGTGCAGACGTTTGCACGGGTGACCGGGACGCACTGGCAACTGGTGCGTCCGTGGAGCGGCCGAATTTTTTGAGGTAGTCGGACAGGCTCAGATTGGCATCTGGGCCGCCGCCGCGGCGTGCGCTCACCCCAGCGCGAAATATGACAACTGGGGTGGTGTCAATGCTTTCCAGCAGCCCCTGCACGGCCAGCTCTATGGCGGAGAAACCAATACCCTGAATGGCAACCAGGCGCGGTGTCAGACTCATATGCTGGTCACCGTAGTGGTTCCGCTCACTGTGTCAAGCGTCTGCGCAATGGACCCGGCTGTGCGCCCTGTGGCTGTGACCACCAGCGGTGTCGTCAGCCCATGGATCGCAGCCAGCGCATCAATCCAGGCGTCCAGACTGCCGTGCAGCACATCGCTTGAGGTGGTCGTCATCGTCACCGTGTCCGTTCCCGTGATGGTCTGCGACACAGCCCCGGCTGTGCGCGACGTGGGCGACACCACCAGTGGGTTGCCAGGAACAAGGCCATGTAGCAATGCAATCTCGTAGATCAGATTGGCCCGGGTGTCGCTGATGGTGTAGGAGCTTGCGCCACCTGTCGCAGTGCCGGTAAGCACACCCAGAGAGATCGGAGCGAATGCCCCGGAGGCCGTTGCATTGGCTGTACCTGAAGCAGTTCCCGATACGGGTGCCAGCGCAATGCCAGGGAGGGCGCCAATAGCAAGGCCATTGTCCGTTCCCGCAGCAGAGCCAGACGGGGGAGTGAGCGACAAACCAACCAGAGCCCCGGTAGCGGTGCCATCGGTTCCGCCTGATGCCGTAGCAGATACGGTGCCCAGTGTGACCCCAGCAATGGAACCGCTGGCGGTTGCATTTGCAGTGCCGAGCGCAGTGGCCGCGATCGTGCTGAGCGTGAGGCCAGCAACTGCACCGGTGGCGCTGCCATTACCCGACGTTGTGCCGAATGCCGTAGCTGTTGGCGCTGCGAGCGTTACACCAGGTATTGAGCCAGTTGCTGTTGCATCCGTAGTGCCACTCGCCGTGGCCAAAACTGATGAAAGCGCGACACTTGGCAGCAATCCAACTGCTGAGCCATCGGTAGTGCCGGACGCTGCTGCCGTTATGGTTGTTAGCGTAATCCCTACCAGGGAACCAGAGGCTGATCCATTGGTCGTTCCGGAGGCAGTTGCAGAAATAATTCCCAACGCCAGGCCTGGTACTGAACCAGTGGCCGTAGCATTTGTCGTCCCCACTGCCGTTGCTGCAACTTGTGATAGCGAAAGTCCGTTCACTGAACCAGTTGCGAACCCGCTGAATGTTCCTGTGGCTGTTGCAGAAGGTACAGACAGCGCGATGCCAGAGAAGGCGCCAGTTGCAAATCCGTCTGAGCCACCACCTCCACCCCCCGCAGTCTGAATAATCTCCGTATCCCACCACCCAGCCGCCTGCAGCTCAGCGTCAAACCAGCCATCAGGGCGCAGCTCGCCGTCGAACCAGCCGAGGAATGCGCCGGCAGGCGCACCGGCTGACGGCACAAACAGTTGCCGGTTTGCGGGTTGGAAGATTTGCCAGGGGTTCGCGTTGAACGACGCATGTTCAGCGTCAGACAGCACACGGTTCCAGCTAACAGATAGCGCCTGCGCCCCGTTTAGCTGTCGTAGGTTGTCAGAAACGCGCCCGTTGAGGAGAACTATAGGGGAGCCAGCGGAGCCTATTGCCCCAGCCGTGCTGGACTGAATCCCATTGTTTCCGTTGACGTATATCTTCCCGCCAGTGGTATTACCCACAGTTGGGCTAGACCCCGACCCTACGTTCCAAGCCCCCGCAACTGCTGGCACTGTCCCGTAGACAATTCCTACTCCGTTCCATGTGATCTGCAAGTACATGGACGCACTTCGCAGCGTAAACAGGTTCTGGAATGCATCCCTGTTGATGAGGTACTGTAGCGCCCCGGTGTCGGCCACAGACATGAACACTGACCCGAAGCTAATCTCTCCGTTTGTGCTTGGGATGCACCCGTTAGCGTAGTCAATACGGTTAGCCGCACCGTGAACTGTTTGTAGGCACTTACCACTGAGCCCAACGGTTTTTGATACCGTCCCCACTAGCGTACCCGCGCCTCCGGTTACAAGGCTTACCGGGTTGTCGCCCACCGACACAAAGGCTAAACCCCGGCAAAGCGGGTTCGACCAGTCGATCCGGGCGCCGCTTTGCGGCTGGCTATAACGTGTAGCCATAGCGCCTTAAATCGTGGTTAGTTCTTGCCCGTAGGCTTCGGCCGTTATCGCGTTCGTCGCGCCGTTGGTGATCGTGATATTCACGAACATGGCGGACGCGGGGATCTCACAAACGAGGTCCGTCACTGAATTGTTAACCGTGTCGCCCGACGCGGTATAGAGTAAGCGTTTAGTCCCGGTCGACTCGCCGACGTAGAACTTGACGACGGGCGCGGTCGTCGGCGCGGTCGCGCCGTTCGTCAGTTTGACCGTCGCGAGGCCGCCGTATGCCGTGCTTAGATTCCACTCGGTCGCGTTGCGAGACGTGGCCGCGGCGAGTGACGCCGATGTGTCGAGTGTTTTTGCGGTTTTTGTCGCGGCCATGTCTTACCCCAGAAAAGTGCCGTCTTCGGCATAGAGCGCACAGCGCACGTCGAATTCGCTGATCGGGTCTGGAACAGTGCCCAGCACCTTGACACGATCCGCCTCTTCCTGCGTCAGCAACCCACCGGTCACAAACGCCTGCACTGCGCCCTGCGCCACAGCAGAGCCGATGCGAAGTCTGCCCTGCTCCAACAGTGGAACCACGTACTTGTAGGCCGGTGTCGCATAGATCACATCCAGCACCTGCGACCCCAGCACCAGGCCCAGCACTTCCAGAATCGTGCCGTTGCCAATTTCGGTGTTGCTCGCCTTAGTGCGTCCCACGTTGACCGTATCCGCGATGACCTGGTGGTCCCGGCTGGCAATCACCTCCAGCGAACATTTGGCCTGGATTTCTTCAAGTAGTGTCATGTCAGCACCCAATAAGCAACGCAGGCCAGCAGACCGAAGTAGCCAACCCAGAACGAAAGGAGTGGGCGGTTCATGGCTATTTCTCCATGACTGTCAGCGAGCCGCTGAAGAACGTGGCCGTGGTCGCGCTGCTCAGAATGTTGTGCAGCAAGCACGTGCCGTTGTAGAGCCGGATGCCGGGTGAACCGATCAGCTTGGGCGTGGAAACATTCACAACCGCCGTACCAATGGTCGATATGTCGCGGCAAATCATCAGGCTGATCGAGCCGGTCAGCATGGACGTGCCCAGCGTGATGCCCTGGATCGACTGCACGCCCGTGTCACCCGCGGCCAGTTGGAACCACACGATGGTGCCAATGACTGGCGTTGCAGGCACTTGCGACCCCGCAATGGCCGACAGCGTGGCAACCCTTGACGCCACGCCCTTGCTGTTGGTGTAGCGGACGGTCAAGTTGGCCCCCGCAGCCGCCAGCGTGGATGCAGCAGTAATCAGCAGCGCAATGGTGCAGCCTTCGCCGTTGGTGGTGCCGTTGATGTCCCGCGCGGGCAAGGTCGGCGTGGTCAGTGTTTGCTCGGTCGTGGTGGTGACCACCAGACCAGAATTGACCCACAGGCAATCGAAAAAGTCGTTGGTGTGGTTGACGCTGCTCGCCATCTCCAGAGCCGTCAGGTAGTTGCCGCCAGTCGCCGCATTGGGAATGGGAATGCAGCCATAGTCCCCGGAAGTGGTGCCATCCGTCGCCCGGCCATTCACGCCCGGTGTGCCTGGCGCCCATGCTCCGGGGTAGCCCGCGTCTTTGCTCGTGCAGTACCAGCACCCCGCCACGTCGGTCGCGGTCGAAGTCTTCATGAACGGGATCGACTTGCCGCCGTAGTTGCCCAGGCCAGAGGGGGGATACTCCGCGCCGTTCTGGTCGCTGTGCACCCAAGACCCATCTTCCCGGTAACCCATGTTTTCACCGGGCAGAAGCACGAACTGCATCAGCTCGACGCTGTTGGTGCCGTCAAAGTGCTCCACCCCAACCACGCAGGATGTGCCCGCGCTGTTGTTGGTGACGTAGATGGCCTTCACGTTGCGCTGGGTGGACCCGGCAGGACTGGCAACAATGGTCGTAGTGGTGGCCGTAGTGATACGGGTGTTGGTTCGCCCAGGTGTGATCGTGGACCCGCTGACGTCCACATACGAGGTGTGAACCTCGATGGTTGAAGTGGCCGTTCCGGTGACCAGACGGACAATGTCGCTGGTGGAGGTGAGAAGCAGCATACGTTACACCGTGATGTCTAAGGTGTTGCTGTACGTGATGCTGAAGTTGCCCGACGAACAGCTAACTGTCCCGCCGAAATCGACGAAATGCAACAGGATGTCAGTAGCCGACGATCCGGTGTTCAGGTAAATGATTGCCCCGACAGCCGAGAATGTGGAACCGGTCCAGCCATTGCTGATGTTGGTCCAGGTGATCGTCTGCTTGCCGCCCACCAGGGTCAGCGCATTCAGCGTGAACGCCTGCGCGATACCGCCGGAAGAGTAGCCGGTGCCAGTGATCTCATTGGTTATCGCGTTGCGGAATTCCCAGGTGTCCTGGTTGCCCGTGGTGTCGGTCGTAGTCGGGATGCTGGAAACCAGCAGCACTTTGAATGTGGCGGTGTCCCAGTCAATATCGGCCTTGGCCAGGTGCTTGGCGATGTTGGTGAAATTGAACGATGACATTTTTTACACCTTATAAGTGGTTAGGGTTTCGGTAAGGTTTCCGTCGTCATCGCGCTTGTGGATCTGGTGCATGGACTGCTTGGGCGCTTGTTGCACGATGACTTGGGGCGCCGGCACATCGACATGGACCTGCGCGGCCTGCACCGTGGCCTCCAACTGGATGCAACCTTCTGGCAGATTCACGCTGATCTCGTGCCCTTCAACCGTGGGCCCCGCGATGTGGTGGTGCGTGTCGCCCTGATTCACAGTGACGGGCGGTGTGTTGATGGTGATAGTCTGCGGCTGCTTGGCGAGTGCATCCAGGCGGGCGTTGATGTCGGCAAATGATTGCTCCTGGGCGGCCAAGCTGTCGCCTCTAGGGTTCTTGACCGGTAGGCCATCTTCCGTGGGCACGGTATCGTTTGGCTTAGCTGGGCTGCCAGCGGGAGGTACATAGATGCCGTCGCGCTTTTCAGCGTTGATTTCCTTGACCCGCTGTTCGTGCTTGACGTTCCAGTCCACACCATCGTAGGCAATGCTTTCAGCCTGCTTGGTGCTGATGCCCAGGTCGACGCGCTTCTGGGCTGCGTCCACTTCTTTCTGTGGGTCGATGGAGCCAGGACCGTCTCCCGTCCAGATGGATGCGCACCAAGCGGCGCGCACGATGTCGTCAGCAAAGAAACCAGGACAGCTGATTCGGCCTTCGGCTACTTCGTCAGCCAGCCAAAGCTCAAACACAGGCTGGCAAAGGGTTTTTGCCAGCAAGTCGCGCTTGGAGCGGAAAGACTTCCAGGCCATGAGCAAGGCGGCGCGGGCTGCAGAGTAGCTGCTTTGGAAGTGCATGACTAGCACTTCGTAGGGCATCTCCAGGGCCATGCCGATCTGGCGCACCATGGCGGTCCAGAAGGGGTCAAACGCGGGGTTGGGTCTGCCAGGTGCGGGGGATTCGATGCTCTCACCGGGCAGCAGGTTGATGGCTTTGCCAGACTCCATCTCACCCGACCATTTGCTGGCAGTCTCGATGATTGCGCCCTGGGCGTCTTCGTCGTACAGACTGTCAAAGGCGTCGGGGTCCATCTTGACGAAAGTGGCCATGAGGCCTGAGACGACTGCGGCATTCAGCTCTGCATCCGACCAGCGCCCCAGCTGCTTGAGCGGCTCCAGGATCGGAGAGATCCATGGCACGCCGCGCACCTGGCCAGGGCGAATGGGTTTGAAGATGGCCAGCACGTTGCGCCGGCCGGTGGAACTTCCGCGAGCTGCTACACGGTCCCACTGATTACCACCGTACAGAATGCCGCCTGGGTGCTGACGGGCTACATGGTAGGCCAACACCTCCCCGGTGTTGGGGAATATCTCCACGCCATCCACTACTGTGGCTGTGTCTGCGGTACGGTTCGGGTTGCAGACGCGGTCGGCTTCAATAAGCTGCAGGGCCAGTCTGGCGGGTTTGCCAGCGCGGGCCAGGCGAGGAGTGAGTACAAAGGCGTCGCCAGACTCCAGAAAGCTGCGAAATGAAAGCTCCTGGATGCCGTAAAAGTCCAACTGGCGGGCGGCATCGCAATCGGGCGACTCGGCCCAGGCTTTGAAGCGGCGCTTGGTGTTGTCTTGCCACTCCTCGGCCTGTTCGTCATTGAGGCCCAGATACTCGGCATCAATGGCAGGGGTGTAGGTAAGGCCGGTACCCACCACATGGCTGACGGTAGTGTTGATGGCCCCCAACGCCACGGGTGCGTTGCGCATTTGGTCCCGCGAGCGGGCACGCAGCATGGGAAGGTCGCGGATCGTATCGGTGTTGGCGCTGCCTGCAGTTGGCATCCAGCGGCTGAGCTGGGCGCGGTCAATACGTGCGCCGGAGTAGCCACCTGCCAGTGCAGTTTGCCCGCCAGTTGCATTGCGAGTTGTCTCTGGGCCGTGCTGTGCGCGCCAAGCATCGAGCACGGCAGTGGTGAGCTGCACGGTGCGCTGGGTAGGCAACACGGTGCGTGTAGCCATGGGTTGGATGGTTGCCTTTTGCATCAACCGACCACCACAGTGCGGCCACGGCTACGGCCAATTGACTTATTGGTGAGTGTGATCACCCGTGCATTCCAGGTCTCAACGCCTTTTTGCACAAATTCAAGATCGGCGCGGGCAAGCATGCGCCCCGCAATCTCGTATTTTTGCCCAGCAAGAACAGCCGTTTCAGCGGCTAGGTAGGTGTCGAGTTGGGTTTGGGCTTGTAGAAGGGTGATTCCCGCCATGGGTGGCTCCAGTGTTGGAGCCGACTGTCCCAAAAAATGGCTGTTTCAAATAGGGCAAAGTGAAACTGCCCTATCCGCTGAATCGACCACCGCCGCTTTTCATGATCCGCCACAGGGTGGTTTTGCTGATCTGGTGTTTTTCGACAATTTCATGGTCCGATAGCTGCGTCAATCCGTCTTGAAAGACCGATTTACGCTGCTCAGGCGTCAGGCGCTTGGCCCCCTTGGGCACAAACAGGCGCTGGCCACCATGTTGTTCCTTGATGTCTTGTTCAATCTGGCGGGCAAGGGCCTGGCTGAAGCCGGGAGACATTTCAATAACCTTTTGCAGGACTAGCGCGACGATGTCGGGCTCCAAGGCGGAAAAATCGATTTTGTCGCGCATCATCTATTACCCCTACGAAGGCCAGAGAGTGAAATCTTGCCGTTGACGACCTTGGGGGCGGCGGCAGGTACGGGTGGAGTGACTGGCTGTGCAGACGTATATACAGCGGGTGCCGGTGTGACGGGTGCGGGGGTTCCAACCGGTAGTGCATTCGCCACTTCAGCAGGCACTTCGGCATCCTGAGCAAACAAATCCAGCACCTGGGGCACCAGGCGGGAGCGCAATGAGGCCCAGTTGTGCTCGGATTTCTTGTGCAGACCCAGAAAGTAGGCGGCTGCCAGGTTGTAATTCATCAAGTCCAGCGGCTCATTGGCCTCGCCTTTCTTCTTTTCCCACCAGCTGACCTTGACGCCGCGCTTGTATCCATAGGTGCGGTATTCAGCGGTGAGACCCTTGTAGTAGGTCTCTGGCAAATCAGAGCTGAAATGCACCGCGCCGGGGCCACTGGGGCGCGACCAACGGGCCTGCAAATAGTCCTTGGCGGTGTCCGGCCCCACAAACCAGAGCTGTGCGCCGTTCTTTTTGGTGCTGCCCTTCCAGGTGATGTCCACCAGGCTGGGCTTGGCGCTAAGGATGGGCCGATTCGGGCGGCTGTGGCCTTTGATGGCAAAGATGTTGCGCCGCTTGCGCTCGGCCGCGAAGTTGTACACGTCCTGCGTGTTGGATCCACCGGAGTCGATGAATGTGGCGCTGATGTTCAGCATAGCGCCGCTGACGTGGCGGTATCGGCCCTTGAGCAGTTCGTCCGCTTTCTCCCAGGTCTCCAGTTCGGCGGGTGAGCCGTGGATGACGTGGTAGTCAATGACCCAGCACTCCATGCCCTCGCCCCATGCCACCACTTTCAACTCCAGACGGTAGGCCTGAGTGTCGATCGCGGCGGTGAGCACGCAGCCGCCCGCGGGCACAGTGCCCAGGCGGTAGTCTTCGGCCCGGGCCATGAGCGCGTCGAAGCGGGTGGACTCCTTGCTGCGCGCCCAACACCGTGCCAGGCGTGTGTTGTAGAACACGATCATGGCCTCTTCGCTGCCTTCGTCCAGCTTGGCCTTGGCCAACTTGTACTGGCGCATCAGGGAGACCCACGGAATCCAGCCATAGGGCAGAAACAGGCCGCTGATCCAGAAGCTCTCGGTCTCGCCGTCACCAGGCACGCCATCGGTCCACAGGCCGTTGGCATACATGCGGGTCTTGTCGCCCTCTTCATGCAAGCCACCGCATTCGATGCACGGGTACATGGCGCGGGTGCCGTCGTCGCTCATCATGAGGTTTTCATAGACCAGCACTTGGGCATGACCACAGTGGATGCACTCGGCCAGGGCCTCGCGCTGGGTGCCGCGACGGTATAGACCCTCAATGACGGACTCGCCCTCAATGGTGGGGGAGCTGGGATAGTAGGTTTTTCGGTTGCGCTCGAAGGTGGTCTGGCGGGCCTCGGCCAGCTCCCCGGGGTCACCCTCCCCGCCCACGTTTTCCTTGGCCCGGTCGATCTCATCGAACAGCACGCGGCGCACGCTCAGCTCGGACAGATTGGCAGCGGCGCCGGCGGTCGCCAGGTAGAGCGCGCCGCCCACGTATTCCTTGATGTCGTTGTTGTTGTTGCTGTCCCGGCTGTGGGGTTTGGCCACGCGCTGCGCGATCTGCGGGATGGCCGCGATGGTCTTGTCAATCCGGGAGGCCGCGCGCTTCTGCAGCTTGCCCGTGGGCACCAGCCAGAGGAAGTTGGATGGCGACTGGTGAATGCTGGCCATAAACCAGTTCAGTCCCACCTGCGTCTTGAGCATTTGCGATGCCCCCATCACCACCACGCGCTTGCAAGGGTGGCTGTCGGACAGCGCCCGCATCACTTCCCGGGCGTGCGGTGTACGGGCCGTGCGGTAGGGTCCCGCCTCATTGCTGCCCGTACTCTTGGGAATGACCATGAACCGGTCAGACCACTCGTCCACCGTAAGGTTGGGGTCCGGCTCTAGGCCACGCGCGAAGGCATCCAGAGCGATCTGATAGCCGTCGCTCATGTCACTCATGACGATTCCTTTGCGGCAGCGCCAATCTTTTCACGGAAGCTGGTGACCAGCAGTTCCAGGACGATGCGGTGCTCACGATCCATGATCGCCTCGATCTCTTCAGCCGATGTGATGGATGAAACCTCGGACGCAATGCGCCTGGCGCAGGCATGCAACCGGTCACGCGCTTCACGCCCGATCTCGAACATGCCACGGTCGACGTCTTGCCGGATCACCATGGTCCCGCGCATCTTGGCGGCGTTCATTTCCGCGATCTGGGCGTCGGCTTCCTCGCGCCGAGACCTGAATTGCATGTAGCCCGGATCTACAGGAACCTTTTCAGACTGACGTGCACCAGCTGCTGCACCAGGTGCTGCATCGATAGCCACTTCCAGATCCAATGCCACCGTCTCAGCTGCTGCACCGGCTGGCGACTGAGACACACGAGCCCGAGTGTTCCGCGCCCACTGAATGTCCGCAACAGCCGGGTCAATCTTCCCATCAATCAGGCTGATACGCCCCTCATTGACAGCCTTGCGCACCGCCTTTTCATCGCATCCACGCAGCCGCGCGTACGCTGATTTGGTGATCAGGTTCACTGCCATGGCCGGACTTTCCAAGCAAACGGACTACAAATCGGACTTTTCCAAAACCCACTTTCTAGAAAAAAATCGTGGTTCGAATTACCA
>Ga0208916_10000193_pt1 | contig 30924 bp, 44 predicted proteins | sample DEB19_08_DNA_5_FD_184523 | JGI IMG/M metagenome (GOLD analysis project Ga0208916, IMG submission 184523) | Aqueous microbial communities from the Delaware River and Bay under freshwater to marine salinity gradient to study organic matter... | ecosystem: Environmental > Aquatic > Marine >... | reverse complement strand
GCAGCAGCGCGGGAGGTGGAGAGGATGCGTGAGGCGTTGCGGGAAATGGTCGAACGATGGGAGCCGCCAGAAGAAGACGGACAAGATCGCAGAATGTGGGAAGCCGCACGCGCAGCACTCAAGGAGACGCAGACATGATATTTGAAAACCCGGAAGGCCGCCGCATCGTGTCATCGCGGCCCGGCCAAGGCACCGGAGAGACTATTGAAACCGACAACCTTGGCCGCTCGTACCGCGAAGTCAGTGAGGCCGAAGCGCAGATGATCGAGCAGGGCACTTGTGGCCGCGTGTATCGCATCTACCCAAACGGGAGCGTTTCATGACCGACGCGCAAGACCTCCCTACGGTGCTGCCCTGTCCATGCTGCGGCGGAAAATCCTCCGGCAACGGCAAAGTGCGCTATGGCGAGGCCTTCGCCAAAGAGCAGGGTTGGTCTCAGAGTACGTTCTACTACTGCAACTGCATGATCTGCGGGATGAACAATCAAGGGCTTCGCGGATACGACACGCCCGAAAAAGCCATCGCCGCATGGAACCGCCGCGCCCCTGACGACGAGATCGAGCGGCTGCGGGCAGAGCGCGTCACGATACCGGAAGGCTATGTGGTGGTGCCGCGCTCGCTGTTGAAGGACATCCGCGAATCGCGGGCAGGGCATGACTGGAGTGAGCGCGGATACTGGTATGCCGACGAGCAAATGGACAAGAAGATCAGCGATCTGCTCTCCGCCAGCAGGAAGGTAAGCACATGATTAGCGAAGACGCTCTAGCAAACATCGCGCGCATTGGCCTCGTCGCCGTGATACTGTTCGTGGTGATACCCGGCGCGCTCTGGCTGGTGGTCAGGTACGGCGAGTTCCTGGCGCGAGTGGGAAGCCCATGAGTGAGCCAAACGACGACCGCGAGCTGCGGATTGCCACCCGCGCCGTGCGCCTGTACGCAGAGAGCCACCCGAGGCCCACGCAGGTCACGCAGGTCCAAGCTGCGGAAATCCTTCGCGTCGCGCCGCGAACCGTGCGACGCTATATCCAGGCCGGCAAGCTGAAGCTCAATCGCTGCGGCTATCTGCCGATCGAATCGGTGGACGCGATGCGGTCCCCAGAATAACGCTCCCCATTTATTACGCAGAGGCCGTCTGAAGCGCCTATTTTGCTGTCTTTATGAGTCCGGCAGCGGGTACCAATGGCCTGTCCGCTATTGTCACTCAATATGCGGACAGTCCCGGACAATATAGATTAAATCGACACTTCCGCACAGGCATCGTGGCCGCGAGGGTCCGCCTCCACTGGACAATTCTGACGCCTATTCCCCACAATCTCCCCACAGCACTACGCACGGGAGGGCGGATGGCGTCGATCAGCAGGCACAAGGGCGGATACCGCGCGCAGGTCTATGTGCGGCGCAAGCGGCGGTCGCGCGTCTTTCGCACCATGCGCGAGGCCCAGGCATGGGCGGCGGCCGAGGAAACCACTCTCGCCAGCGCGCCGGCCAGCCGGCACACGCTGCGCGAACTGGTTGAGCGTTACGTCGAAGAAGTCATGGCCGCAAAGAAGGGCGGCGACCACGAGGCCCGGCAGGCCCGCGCGCTGCTGCGGGATTTCCCCGCCTTGGCCGGCAAGCGTCTCGCCGATCTCGACACGCCCGACATGGCGGCGTGGCGCGACGCCCGGCTCAAGGTCGTGTCGGATGCCACCATCCTGCGGCAGATCAACTGGCTGCGGCACGCCTTCAGGATCGCCCGCGAGGAATGGAAATGGATGGAGGCCAACCCGCTCAAGGGCCTACGGCTGCCCAAGAGCCCCGCCGCCCGCACCCGCCGCGTGTCGCCCCAGGAGGTCCGCCAGCTATGCCGTGGCCTCGATTACAGGCCGGGACAGGCACCCCAGACGAAACAGCAGGAGGTCGCCTTAGCCTTCATGGTCGGCCTGCGTTCAGGCATGCGTGCCGGCGAGATACTGAGCCTCGGCAAATCCAACCTCGACCTGGGCCGGCGCGTTGCTTCAGTGAGCCACAAGACCCAGCACCTGACAGGCAAACCGCGCGATGTGCCTTTGACACGCCAAGCCATCCGGCTCCTGCGCCCCGTCGCCCAAAGTAAACGATGCTTCACCCTGTCGTCGGCCGTCCTTGATGTGCTGTTCCGCAAGGCGCGCGACCGGCTTATGATAGAGGATCTGCACTTCCATGACTCCCGCGCCGAGGCCCTGACACGACTGGCCCGCAAGGTGGACGTGATGACGCTCGCCAAGATCAGCGGCCACAAGGACGTGCGAATACTCGTGAATGCGTACTATCGAGAGACAGCGGAGCAGATCGCCGCGCGGCTCTAGCCGCCACCAAATGGCGGGACAAAACACAGCACCCGGCCGTAGCTGTAACACAGGTGAGCATCCACCCCGCCCTGCGTCGGGTTTTTTTCACGCAGGATGCGGCTGTCGTCTATCTCGATCCAGCGGCTCTCCTGGCGCAGCCACGCCCACCAGTTCCCGCCCCTGACCTCCGCCTTGACCGGCTCACAGTCGCCCGTCTCGATGCCATCCTTTTCGACCCGCGCATTGCAGCAACTGACATTGGTTCCAGGCTGTAGCCATAGCCGGTAGAAGTCCTTGTGCAGCGGGTGGTGGTGGTCCTGCCCCCTCGCCTTCAGTGGCAGAAACACGGTGACGACGGCGACAAAGGCCAGAGCCGCAGCCAGATATGAGGCCACGACGCGGATCATCGCGGCGGCCTTGGGGCGTCACTGTCGGACGGGTGCGGCGCATCCCACATGAGCCGGAGTTGCCGGCAGACGATGGCTTGCGCGTCCTCTGCGACCGACGCCACGTTGACATACGGCAGCGTGAAGGTGAGCGGCAGGATCGCGGCCATAGCTTCCACCTGTGCCCGCTCTTCGTCGGTGGAAGGCTGCGGCGTCACCAGCAAGGTGGGCCTGCCTCGCGATTCCATGATGCGGGCAAGGGCTTTCATTTCTTCACCATCAGTTCGGTGATGGACTGCACCATGCCGATCGGTATCGTGACGTCCCCGTCGCAATGGTCCCCGATGATCGAGGCCGCGAGCGTGATGTGGCCCTTGTTCCGGGCGACCACCCAGCCGACAGACTTGACTACCGGGGGCTTCTGTCCGCGCACTGTGTCGAGATGCTTCCAGCCCGATTCGTCGGACACGGCGTCAACCCAGATGACGCGGACCAGTTTCATGCTGCTCTCGCCATGCTATAGGTTGCCCGTGGGCCGTCAGACACCGCAGAGCCGGGCTTTAGTACCCGCAAGGGGAGTTTCTCGGCCGGAACACTGGCGGCCCACACCAATCTCATGCTGCCCTCTCGAACATGCTCGGCTGCACAGTGTGCCGCTCCACCTCGCCGTATTCGCAGTGGTAGACGATGGCCTTCATCGATCGATGACCGCGATAGCCGGCCCCGGCCGCGTAGGCGTCGAGCGGGGCCAGCACTTCCATCGTCTCGACCTTGCAGCCGGGAAACGATTTGAGGCTTTCGTGGTGGACGTGGCCGGTGAACCAGACGCGGTGCGCCGTGCGGCCCCACGCCTCTGGCCTGTCGTGCGCCATGATGCTGGGCAGCTTCTCGCCCTTGATCTTGTCGCCGTGGTGGGTGCCGATCAGCACGCGGTTCCACTCGAAATAGTGCACACCCGTGGGCGTTTTATCGACGGTGACGCGCGGCTCGTTCTCGTACAGGCACGACAGCAGGATACGCATGAAGGCCGCCGTAGCAGGGTCGTGGTTGCCGCCCTCGAAGATCACATTGACGCGCCCATGCCGCTCGAGCGCAGCGGCGATGATATGGCGCACGATCCGCACGCCGGTCTCGACCATTTTGGGGAACCGGCCGTCAGCGTCGAGCAGGTTCCGGTGAGCCGGCGTGACCGCGGCGTAGGAATCGTAATGAAGAAAATCCCCGAGGAACGGGATCAGCGCCTGGTCGCACGGCGGGCATGTGTCGATCAGGCGGACGGACGCATCGCGCATCACCTGTTCGGCAATCTTCAAGTCATACGCCTCGTCGCCCGTCTCGTCGGGCCACGCCATCATGCCGGTATGGTGGTCGCCTACAGGATACACCGCGAGCAGGTCGGCATGTGAGCGGCCCTTGGGCGCCTTGACCGGCGCGGCGCGCTTCACATCGCCCGCGATCTTCTCGGCGTAGAGCTGCCACAGCCGTTCGCGTTCAGCGTCGTCGGGCTTCTCCGAGATCCACTGGGCCGCGACGTTGCCCTGCTGGTCAAGGAAGGTTGAAACCTTCGTGACCTTCTTTGGGTCCGGTAGCTGGAACGTATCGGCCGGGTCGCGGCCGGCGAGCTTGGTCTTGTCCCACCGCCCGACTTCCTCCCCCGCGCTGTTGCGAAGGATGGACTGGCCTTTCATCATCAGGCGCGGCGGTAGCGTCGAGATAAAGCCCCGCCGCTTTGCCTCGATAACGCGGGCCTCAAATGTCGATCGGTTGACGTTCAGCGCGCGGGCGGCTGCCGATACGCTGCCATGCACCACGATGGCGTCTACCGCCTCCTGACACTTCTCGTCGGGAAGCGGGGCCTGGGCCATTTATTTGCCCTTCTCAATGGCGGACGCCAGCGCGGCGTTCTTTTGTGCCGATCCGGCCGAACTGCCCAGCCAGTAGCTCAGCACCATGCCGTAGCCGGTGGCGGCTGAACCGCCCAGCAACAGCAGGGCCTCCTTCATGCCTTCTGGCACGACCTTGGCGAACAGCAGGTAGACGAAGCCTGCAAACACGATAATGGCAAGGACGGAGACAATCGGCGCCCCCCAGGCTATCGCGCTGCCGGCCTGTGCCAGCTTCACGGTCTGATCGCGGGCGCTCTGCACGTCTGCAAGCTGCGCCTGCATCGTTTCAAATTCCTGCCGGCGCGCGTCGGCTTCCGCCTGGATAACGGCCATCTTGAACTGGAGCGCGACGTTCGGATCGGCTGCGATGGCCTTCTCGATAGCGTTGGCGTCGTCGGTGCCGAGGATCTCGCGGGCAATCCCCGTCACCTTGGAAATGGCGGCGCCGGTCTTGTCTCCCATAATCCAACTGGCGACCGTGGGCGCGAGGCCCAACAGCAAGGGAAGAAACGGCATCGGGTGATCTCCTTCAGATTGGCCGGGCTTTGGCTATGAGATGCGCGCCTCGAAAGCCGTGCCTTTGAACTGCTCTCGCTCGGCATTGCGCCGGGACGTGATTTCCGGGGGAATGTGCCAGCGGTCGAACTGAAGGGCCGCCTCTTCAAAGCGCATGGCGTTAATGCGCTTCAGCAGCGTCGAGGATTTGAACGCGCCGATGCCGACGTTGTAGGCAAAGGACACCAGCGCATCGAACTGGTGCTGTTCAAGCCCCACCGTCACGCTGTCGTTTATGGCAGCCTCAAACGCTTCCAGATGGCGCGCGAGATCCGCGTCGGCCTTTTCCTGCGTGATTGGCGGCCCGTTGGGGATGACGCCATGCGTATTTCCCCAGCCGTCAGTCCAGACGCCCACGGTGTCCTGATAGGGCTTCAGTCGGCAGCCCTCGCGACCGTGCAGCAGCTTGATGCCTTGCGGGCTGGTTTCCATCTAAACCACCATCGCAAAAAGAACGACCATCAGAAGCAGCGCCCACTTGCCCCAAGCCGGGCAATCGGGGCTGATAATCCCGCGAAGGAACAACACAGCGCCCACGATCTGGCCGAGCCGGCCGATGGCAGATGCCAGAACGGCACCGTCAGTCAGGAACTGAATACCGACGATGTAAACCAGCACCTCACGCGCTGCCGTCGCCCAAAGGAAAACAATGAACGCCAGGAGCAGATCCGGCCGATGCGCCGTCTTCCATCGGGACATGCCGGCAATGGCTCCCGCCGCGCACAGGATGCCCAGCACCTCGGAAGCGTTGAGCGCAAGCCACTGGATCATTAGTCGCCCCTTCCCGCGTTGGACTTGCCCGCCATGTCGTCGGCAATCGAGTCGATCCCATCGGAAATACCGGCCTGCAATTCATCGAGCCTGCGGGACAGGCGGCGCAGCACGCTCTTCTTGCGCCGCGCTATATCTTCCGCCTCGACCTTGAGGGCCGTCATCTCCGGCAGTTCGGCTTTCCGGGCCATCATCACGCGCCCACCTTGTCCGCAATCTTCTCCAGCACCGCGAGCATGTCGGAATCGGACTTCAGCTTGTCGCGGAACAGCGAAAGGCTGTCCTTCTGAAGCTCCCGACGCTCGCCGCGTTCCTGCCAGAACAGCCACAACAGAAGGCCGATGGCGGGCGCCGCCGACCCAAAGCCCTTGGCTAGTTCGGCCAGGTCGCTCATGGCGCCACGAAGCCCTGCGCATTGAAGTAGACGGCGCCCGTCACCGTGGCGGTAATCGTCACCACTTCCAGCAGCGTTGCCGCTGTTCCCTTCAGCGGGCTTTGGAAGTTGACCGAAAGCAGCGGAAGCGCCACCGTCTGAAGCTGGCATCGCCACAGCACCGTGCCCGCCGCGCCATCCCGAATGGCAAGCTCTGTCGCCGCCCCCAGCGTGGCCGTGTTGATCTGAATGTCCGTGATGTAGTTCCGAAGGCCCGCCGCTGCGGCAGCCTTTATCGTAACCGCCGTGGTCGTGTTCACGATGCCGGAAGCCGCAGCCGCATAGGTCCAGCGGTTTGCTGGGGCGGCATAGGGCGTAACGAGCTGCTTTCCCTGATCGTCGCCCTGTGCGAGCGCGTCGGTGGCGTCGGATACCGTGCCGGGAGTGGCATTGTAAACAACCAGCATACTGTTTGGGTTGAGGGCCATTGTTCTCTCCTTGCTTTCCTGTTCAGACGTGCCGCGCGATGGCAGCGACGATGATGTTGCGAACGTCGGCCGCGCTGATGTTCAACTGGCTTGCCATCGCCAGAAGCATCTGATTGTCGGAGCGCACGATGTCGGTGAAATCCCAATACATCGAGGCATCCTCGTCAGCCTCGATGGCGGCCTTGACCGCCGGCCACATGCCCCGCGCCTTCAGTTCCAGCGCAAAGCGGAGCTTGGAGGTTTCGAGCGGCGGCGTCGCCTGGCGCGCGATTTCTGCGTCTACCTCGGCCTGCGTCGGAGGCTCGACGCCGGGCGTGTCCCAGCGGATACCGGCAAGCGTCCGGTCCGTGTTTGAAAAATTCACACCCGGCCGCAGGGCGATTATGGCTTGCGTCAGATCGCTCATCAGAAACTCCCGAGATAGGTCAGACCGCTTTGCGCCGCGCCGCCGTTGTCGCCGTGCCAGGTGTGGGTCGTGCCTTCGGGATATTCGAGGGCCTGCATGTAGTGAAAGCCGAGGGCCTGCACGCGATGCGAACCGACGCTGACCTTGTGACCGTTGACTGCCGTTACGGTGGAGTTGGTACACTTCGGATAGCGGCCGGAAAAAGCCGTCGTGCTGTCGTAGCCGATGCCGGCGATGCCATATCGGCTCGTGGTGTCGTTGGTCCACTGCGCAGCGTATTCGGCCGAGAATGCATCTTCCTGCAAGCCCTGCAAAAAGCTTGCACGCATCGTCGAGGAATTGTTCGCGGGCCTGATGGTGTTTGTCGAATAGGCCCAGCTGTCCGTCGTGTCGCCAACAAGACCTTGGACGGTCACGCGGTTGTAGGCGTTCCAGACGTTGAGCAGCGCCGCGGTGCCGCTGGCGGCGACCGCACCGACATGCCAGTTGAGCTGGCTCGATCCATCCGATCGGACGGTGCCGACGTAGGTGCCGCGATTTGCTGCGGGTCCGTTGGTGATTGCCACCTTGTTGGTCAGGATGCCGGAGAGCATCTGCAATTCGGTCGTGCCCGCGCCCGTCCCGCGCGCCGTGTCGGAAGTCCAAAGCGGCCCACGGCCAAGCCGGATCGTGCCGGCGTCACTCCAGGCGAACAAATCATAATTGCTGTTTGCCGCCACGGCAGCGGGGCTTTTGGTGTTGTCCGTCGTCGTGTTCGTCAGTTCAGCAAAGGTAGTCGGAATGAAGGTGGTGCCGTTGTAGATGGGAATCAGGTTGCCGTTGTAAGGCGTGTAATAGATCGAGGTCGCGCCCGTCGTATTGGCAATCGGAACAGGGACGCCAGTGCTGAGCGTCAACCGGCCCTGTGGCGGGAAGAACGGAAGGACGCCCGCCACATAGCCAAGCCGGGAAACCGTCTGGAGGTGCCAGACTGGCGTGGTGGCAGAGCAGGTAACGGTCACGAGCGCATTGGCCGGAATATCGCCGGCCGCCAGTGCCGATCCATCCGGCCAGAAGATCGTGCCGGCGCCGACGCCGTTTACGTTAATCGTCGGGTTGGTGACGGTGTTCGCCCCCAATGCCTTGAAGCGGAACGACTGCCCGATGGCATAGGCCGTGATGGCTGGTGCCAGCGTGAGCGTGATTGCGTCCGCTGTACCGCCCGCCGCGATATAGGTTGTGCTGCCGTCCTGCACCTGTCCGGCCGAGGCATAGCTGTCGCGCGCCGTGGCATTGCTGACGCCGGTATGCCGGAAGCCCGCCATTGGCAGGTTGGCCGTAACGGTCGTCTGGCCGTCCTTGGCAATCATCGTCGAGAGCGCCGTAGACATATCGGCGAGCAGCGTGTTCCAGTCTGTCGGGGATGCAATGGAGCCAGACGACGCGGGATTCCACGAACCGGGAAGCGCCGGAGCCGAATAGGTGCCAGAACCGTTGAGGGGCATTGTCTTTCCTATGGTCCCATGAGTGTTTCAGCGAGGCCCGCCGCTGCGCCGACCCGGCCGGATGCACCTCCGGCCCGCTTCTTCAGAAGCTCCTCGGCCAAAGCGAGGATGCGGCGCGTCTCCGCGCTGTCGGCGTTGAGCGTCATTCGCCCGATCTGGTTCCGAACGGCCTCGTTCGGCTTCAGGAGCATTTCTGGAATGTCCATCAACCGCTCGAAAAAGCGCGGCGTGACACCGCCCGGCGTGACGCGGAAGCCTGCGTTGCCGGTATCCATCACTTCCGATAGCTTTTCGGCCGTCTTGGAACCCTTCAGCAGTTCGTTGCTGGTATTGGCGAAGATGCCTTCCGTCTCTGCGCGGCGCATGATCTCGCGCGCCTGATCGGGGCCATAGATCTGCGTCAACCGCGCCTGAATTTCGCTGCCGTTCGTCACGTCGCGCGCCAGGGAGCGCGCCTGGTTGATGGCGTTCCGGCCGCTGGTGAGGTCGCGGACGGTGTTGGTCGAACCCGCGCGCACGGCGGCCTGCTGCTGCGTGTTGGCCCCCGAAAGAAGCTCGGCAAGAGCCGGGGCCGACGAGTTCATTCCCTTTTCGGTCGTACCGCTGGCAAGGAACGCGCGGCCGGCGTCGAAATGCTCCGGCAGGGAGGCGGCCTGCGAATACAGCACGTCGGCTTCCGCCAGCTTGGGATTGGCGGCCTTCAGGCGGTCCATGTACTGCGTGCCAAGGTCGCGATACCACGACGCCATCGGGCCGGGCCGGGCGGTTTCCTTGTCGAAGCCCAAATCCCAAATGGCCTGCTTGACCTTGTGCATTATCTCGACGGGAGAGGCCGGCGCGCGGTCGGTACCGATGCGGGTAGCCTTCTCTGCCGTCATCACCCGATCGATGGCCTGTGCCACGGCCGGATTTTCATAGATCGCCATCAGTTCCGGCGACTGCCGGAGGCCCGCGTCTGCCATGTCGCCATAGACCTTCTGGCCCACGGCGCGGAGGTTCTGATCGAAGGCCTGCCCGTCGCCCCGCAAGGCAAAGGTCGACGGCGGCGATTCGCTACCCTCGAAAGCCGAGGTCAGGCGGCGCGGCGCAGCGCGGTCGCGGGCTTCCAGTACGTTCTTGGCATAGGTCGATGTTTCGCCCGGCAGCGTGTTGGCGCGGCGTGCTTCCCGCAGGAACTGCTGTTCGGTATCGGCCAGGGTTGCCCCCTCGCCCATCCGGGAAAGCCGCGCCTCGATCTGCGAACTGCTGGTGCCGCTGCGCTGAAGCGCGGTCGCCAGCCGGTCGATAGCACCACGTTCCGCGACGTTGCCTGTCTTGGCAACCACGGCATCGGCTGCGTTGCTGATGAAATTACCCGCGCCTGCCGCTCCGTCCGGTGCGGCGGCCGACAGGGATTGGGCGGGGATGCCGCCCTTGAACAAGCCACCAACGACGCGGGCAGCCGGCGCCACGATCTGCTCCGACACATAGCGGCCCGGCGCGGTTTCCAGCGCCCGGCTGGCGGCAGCGCCGACGAAGGGAATGGCAGCGCCCGCTCCGGCCCCCAAGGCACCCTGAAGGGCGGCCTGAGTGGATCGATCGGTAAAGCCACCCTCGCCCTCGCCAAAGCCCTGCGCGGCACCAAGGCCACCGCCTACGGCTCCCATCTTGACGGCGTTGCCGAGGAGGCTAGGCCCCATTGCAGTTGCGGCGGCCGGAAGGGCGGCCACGGACGTTGCGATGTTGCCGGCGATGTTGGCGGTGCCTGCGGAGATCGGATTCTGTTCGGAGAATGACTTGTCTTGCCCGCGTGTGGCGGCGAGGTTCTGGTCGTAACGGTCGCTGAAGTTTTCACCCGGCGCACCACGGCCAAGGAGGCCATGCGTTGCCGCGTCCAGGGCCGCCGTGATCTCGTCGGCATAGCCAAAGGTCACGCCGTTGGCCGCCTGCCGGGCGAGGTTATCGACAAACCCGAGGCCGCTTGCCTCCTTGCCGGTTTTCTCGCCCTTCTCCCGCGCGACGATGTTCCGCGCGCCTTGGGCGGCTTCCTGCGGAGAACCCGCCTGGATGCCCACCACCCGGCCATCGGGAAGCTGGATTTGGAAAACGTCGCTCACTTGATGCGCTTTCCGTTGATGTCGTAGACCGGGACGCTGCCCGCCGCGCCCTGTGCGGGCTGCTGCGGCTGGCTCGGCGTCGTCAGCACGTCCTTCGGATCGAGGCCGTAACGCTTGGCGCGTTCGGTGAACTGCGCTGCGATGCCGTCGTACTGCGCCTTGTAGGCATTCACGCGGCTTGCGGCCTGCTCCATGATGCGAGCGCGCTGTTCGGGCGGGAAACCGCTGCCGCCCTGGAACGCGCTGATCCAACCCTTGACCTGATCCGGCAGGCCCTGCGCGTTTTTCACCATGATCTGTTCGCCCTCGCGGACAACCGAGGTCGGGTCGAACAGCTTGGCGAGGCCATACACAAGGTTGAGGTCGGCCACGCGGTTGTTCTGCGTTGCCGCTTCCTGCATCGACTGGAAGATCGGCACGACCTCGCGGTAGTCCTTCACTGATTTAAGCTGGTTGAAGTCGTCCGCAAGTTTGCCGCTCATCTGAAAGCGCGAGGCCGGCGTGTCGATCACGCGCGGCTCCACGTTGCCGTCCGTTTGCGCGCCGACGATCTCCGGCCGGCGATAGGCGCGCATGTCGGGCTGAAGAAGCTGGCCATTGGCGGCCTGCTTGGGCTCGGCAATACGATTGTAGGCGGCGTGATACTCGGGAGACGACGGGTCGCCCTTGGTCAGAATGTGAACGTCGCCGGCCGCCGTGCCCGCGTCGGGGCCGCGCTGCTGCTTGCCGCCGTCTGTGATGATCTTCAGCAGCGCTTCCTGGCGCTTCACCTTGTCGGGGATCATCATGGCCGCCGTTACTTCCGCCTTAGGAAGCTGGAGGCCCTGATAGTTGATCGTCTCGCCGTTCGCCTGCGGTGCCGGCGCGTTGAGTGCTTGCGGGGGCGGCTGCATCTGCCCGTCTGCTGAGCCTTGCACGACTTGCGGCGAAAATTGCTGCGCGTACTGCACGCGGTTGTTGAAGCCGTGACCGCCCTGCGGGTTTTGTGGTGTGTACCCTGCCGGCCGGAAATAGGTCATCATTGCAGCCTGCCGCGCCTCCGGGGTCTTTGCCTGGAGGGCCTGCTGGTATTCGGGCCGCGTCTTGAACTCGTTGGCGTAAAAATCAAGTTGGGCGGTAGGGTTTGACGGGTCTTCGCCGCGCGCCTGCGCCTCGTTGACCAGAGACGAGCGGCGCTCATTGCGCCAACCGCCCATGCCGTATCCCGTGCCGCCATCATGCACGGCATTCGGGTTGAAGCCGCTCTCCTGATAGAGATTGCCGACCATCGTTGTCGCCAACTCAGGCGGGATGTTGTGGACGTTGACGAGATACTGAATTTGCTTTTGCGCCTCGGCTTTGGCCTGTGCCGGCGGCACACCTCCGGCAACCTGCGTATTTCCGCCACCGGCAGGCGTTGCGCCCGGAGGCGTGAGGCCCCAAGCCTGCATCGTGCGGGCCTGGTCCTCTTCCTCTTTCTTCGATTTGTAGTCGATCAGGCCCTTTTGGCGCTCAAAGCCCACGTCTTGCGCCAGCATCGCCGCCGCCGTGTCGGACAGGTTCGGGCGGCTTGCCAGTATCTTGCGCGCGGCGGCCGGATCGGTCGTGTAGAGCTGCATCGCCTGCGCGAGCGCGGTCTGGTCGGCGCCCTGCTCCTGCTTGGCTTGCGCCAGCCCGTAGCCTTGCGTGAGGCCGCCAATGCCGCCTTGCAGCGCCCGCGCGAGGCCTTCCAGCGGCGACTGAACAGGCGCGGTTGACGATCCTTGCGCCGATGCGCGCTGTCCGACCGCATAGATCGGATTTTCGAGAAGATAGTCTGCGAGCTTACTGGCCATGCATCACCTCCCGCTGAAGGTCGGCGTACAGAGGCGCGATTTCGGCCCCCACGATGGCGAGTTTTGCGCGATAGGCCGCGTGCAGATCGGGATGGTACTTGGCGAGGTAAGCCCCCCGCCCTTCGCTCCACCAGGCCGGGCATGTCGCACATTCCGGCGCGTTGACGTTGCTTTCGTAGACGCGGCAGATCGGAGCGCCAACCTCGCGGAGATAGGCAAACACGTCATCGTGTGACCAGTCCTCGATCGGCAGCCGCAACTCATAGCCAAGCGTCTGGTCGCCGCTGACAGCCGGCAGCTTTGCCATGTCGCAGCGCTTGGTGCCGCGAATGGCAAGCGTTACCCCGTCGGCCACCATGCGGGCGTGCATCGGCAGCCACAGATTATGACCGCAGCACTCATAGCGCCCGGAAATGCGCGTCGGGCTTCCCATCAGGATTGCAGGCGGCGTTCCGGTGCAGGGCACAAGATCGCTCGGCAGGCCGTGGATGGCTCCCCATGCCCGCGAATCGGAGGAAATGCGGACAAAGCGCGGCACCATTGCGGCCACGTCGTCCACAATCTCGCGGACTTCCGGCAGCAAATCCCCGGTATCGACGTGATAGACCGTGATTCGGTCCCAATCGTTCCTGAACAGATGGACGAGCGCGAGGCTATCCTTGCCTCCGCTGAATTGAAGGGCGATATTCCCGTGCAGGGGCAGAGGAGAAATCATGCGACTATTCATGGTCATGCTGCTTGCAACCCTTGCGGGATGCAGTACCCCATACGGCCCCAGCGGCCTCGCTGGCGGCTACGAGGAAACCCAACTTGCCCCCAACATCTGGCGCGTGTCCTTCACCGGAAACGGCTACACCTCGCAGGAGCAAACGCAGGACTTTGCCTTGCTGCGAAGCGCCGAACTCGCCACTAAAAACGGCTTCCGTTATTTTGGATTTGCTGGCGCTGCCGTGCGAGCCAATGCGGGAGGAGTCGTCACTGTGCCGGGATACAGCACCACCAGCGGCAGCGCTTCGATTTACGGCAATTCGATCTCCGGCAGTTCCAATACGATCAGCTATCCAGGCGCGGCTTATGCGTGGACCTACCCGACCGCCAACAATACCGTCGTGATGTTCCGGGATCGGCCGCAGGTTGAGGCGATGATCTACGACGCGCAGTTCATCTGCCGGTCGATCGGCACCAAGTACAAGGTGAAGTGCCAAGGCGACTAGGGCGATCATGCGAACATCGCCCCAGCCATGAGGGCGGAGCCGCCCAGTCCGAACAGGCCGCCCATCGCCGCGTTGCCGGCGCTACGATCCTGATTGTAGGCGTTGACCTGTCCCTGATAGGCCGCGATCTGCGGCGAGGTCACATCGGTTGTGGGAATTTGCGCCTGCGTCGGCGTCGCCCACGTCGGTTGCGTCACGCCGCCCCCGAAGCCCTGCAAGGCCTGATAGTCCTGTAGGGGCTGGTTACGGATCGAGGTCCGCTCCTGAATGCCCTGGTTGCGGAGCGTCTGTCCCTGCTGGAGGTTCTGGCCCGCGATGTTGCCGGCGTTGATCGTGGCCTGGTTGGAGGCGTCCACCCGCGCCCGCTCCAACGGGATCATGGCGTTGTTGTAGGCTTCCGATCCTGCCGCTACGCCCTGGTTGGCAAGCTGCGTCTTTTGCATGTCGGTCTGCCGGTTCAGATCCTCCGTCGATCGAGCCGTCAGCGCGCTATACGCATCGTTGCGAAGCTGGGTCTGGTCCTGCGGGAGTTGCGGCAGCCCGTCGTAGTTGAGCGGCGTGTTGACCGAATTGTTGACGCTGCCCAGCACGTTGCCGGCGGTGTCGAGCGCCCGGCTTTGCAATCCCGTCGTCTTGTCGTAGATCGCCTGCTGCGAGGGACTGAGCGTCTGCGTGGCGGTAAACCGGGGAATGTCCCGGCCGTCTATGCTCGCCGTGCCGGTCTGCTCATACGTCAGGTTGCCGTAGGGCGTCACCTGATTGGTGTTGCCCAGATAGGCGTTGGAAATGCCCGTCGCGACATTGGTATTCTTCTGGTCGTTCGCCGCCTTTTCGGCGTCAAACTTGGGGGCGCTGCCGCCGCCACTTTGCATTTTAAGCTGCCCGCCGCACCTCTTCGGTGCGGATTTTCCGACGTTCCCACTCCGACCGTAGAAGGCGCGCGATGACCGCGTGCGATTTAGGCCCGTAGTGGCAGGCTTGAACGCCCTCCTCGGTGAACCCGAGGCCGCGAAGCATGGCGCGTGCGCGCCGGTTCGCCGTGGAAGTTCTCGCCCAAACTCGATTTGTGGAGAGCTGTCGGAAAGCGTAGTCGCCCAAGGCGGATACGATGCCGATGCTGAATGCGTGCATCGTAACACTTGCCGCGCTCAATTCCAACGTCGAAAATTCCGGGCGATGGTTGGAAAACACAACCCCCGCTATCATGGCGCCGTCCTCGCGCAGCACCCCAAAGGCGCCAGCCACGTCCCGCCACACCGGCCGCTCGATCGGCGACAGGTCGGCCACGAATTTAAGAACCGCCGACTCCTGTCCGGTCAGCAGCGTGCGCCTCACAGGACGCCTCCGCGCTCCGCGAGCAAATCGAAAGAGTTGATCTGACAGGCACCGCCGCGCGTAGCGCCAACCATATGCACGGCCGCCCATGTGCCGATCGATCCTACCGACTGCCACCGGGCGTCCAGAACATTCGTCCCGCCCCATGTGCCCGGCCACGTCCAGGGCCACGCATTGCCCGTAACGGCGGTGGCCGAGATCGAGCCGGTCAAAACCGTAGTGGTGTCAAAATCGGTGTTTACCTCGATGCCGAACGCCACGCCCGAACCGGTGAGCATGACGGGCCGAACCATCTTGAACAGCTTGTTTCGTGCCCCGCCCGGCTGTTGCCATGACGTGCGGACTTCCCAGTTGATCTGGCTCCCGTTGTCCTGATAGCCCACGTCTGCGGTGTAGACGACGCCAGCGTTGCCCGCGAAGTAAAGCGCGCCGTTCGCCGCCCCCCAACAGTTCGTATTCATGTTGGAGAATTGGCACCATGCGCCCGTAATTGTATTCATCACGAGCTGGCCCGCCGTCGTGTTGGCAATCATCGGGACATTCACGATCAGATAGCGCGCCTTCGGGTAGGTCATCACCTGCCAACCGAAAAGCGAACTGTAGTCGCTGGCATACTGGCTGAAGAGCGTCTGTATTCGCGCCGTGATCGCCGCTTTCTGGTCGGATTCCCGCCCAAATTCCAGCAGCGCGTTCATGCTCATGACGCCGTTCGCCGTGACGATGGAAAGATCACCATTAAGCCGCGCCATGCACCGCCGGCCGATGGGCGCCGCCGTATTGAAGATGCCGGAAAGGGCGAAGGTATTGGCCGAGGTCGGGTCGGTGCCCTGATAGACGGCGATTTCGCCATTGCTGGTGATAACGGCCAGGTAATCGTCGGCACCGTCGCCCGAATCGCGGGAAAACGACCCGGCCGCCACGATGTAGCCGCCCTTGCGGAACACCGATCCCAGCGGGAACTCGGAGGCCGCGCCCGCAATGGCCTGCGTGCCCAGGTACCAGAGCGAGAGGCTGTTGTTCTGGACGAACCAAAGGCGCTGCTTGAACTGGAACACGTTGCAGAGCGTCGAGGACGTAACCACGGTGATGGCCGGCGTTGCCCATGTCGTGCCGTCGAAGCTGCGTACCGAGTCCGTGCCGTTGCAGCAGATCAGATAGGCGCCGCCCGGCGTCTTGATGTTGGTCCATTGCCAATCGGCGCTGCCGAGGCCCGTCACGACGGAGGTAGCCGCGCCCGAGGCCGTCGCGTCCCAAATCTTCGTGCTTTCGCAGGCAAATAGCTTGTCCGCGCCCGTCAGGCCGTAATAGGTCATCAGCGTGCGGATGGGGTTGGTCATGCCCGTCGCCCATGACGTGTAGCCCTTCCGCACGGCCACATAGTTGGCTTCGGGGAACACGTTGACGAGCGTTAGCGCATCGTCGGGTTTCATGTCCGAATAGCCGTCTCGGGCGTTCAGGCCGTTGACAGGAGCCGGAAGATTGTAAGCCGTGGCGACGGCACGCTTGCCGGCGAAACGTCGATCGGCGACGGCGGGCGCGAACATCAGGGCACCACCACATAGGCCGTGAGCGTGCCGCTCGCGAGGTTAATGGCGCCGCCCGTCAGGTTCAGGAAGTTGACCGACACGGTATTGGCGGCGCTCACCCATGCATTGAGCGCGAGGCCCTGCACGTCCAGAGAGAAGGTCGCCCAAACAGGATAGCCCACCACAGCACCCGTCACCGTGACCGTCGTGATCGGCGTTGCCGCCCCGCTCGCCACGTTCGGCGGGTCGTAGGTTGCCAGGCCCGTCAGAACCTGCGTCACCAGCCCGGCGAGGCGGTCAGACACCAAGGACTTGAAGATCCATTCCGGCGAGTAGATGGGAAGGGCGGTCGCCATTTAGCTGCCGAAGCCAGTGTCCGGAATGAACGGGCTGAGACGGGTCCACGGATAGTTGCGCGAGGCGCTGAGCTTCGGCATTCCGCCATCGCGGGCCGCCAAGCGCTGGAGCAGTTCGATCCAGCTCTGATATTCCTGGCTGTAGTCGAGGCCCTTGGCCCGCAGGAAGCGCCAACGCACGCCGCGCGCCACAAGCGTCTCATCGAAAACGCAGGTATCCGTATCCACGCTGAAAGCGCTTTTCGTCGGCGTCGTGTCGCCCGAGGCATAGACGTAGAGGTTTGAGACGTACTCATAGGCCACCGTGTCGCCAGCGGTCGGCGTCGGCGTCATCAGGAAGTCGTTCCCGCGAATACGAAAGCCATAGTACATGCTGGTGAAGGTCGGCCCCGCCTTCTCCTGCTGCCACTGTTGCGGACTCATTGGCCCCCACAGGGGGCGATCCACGGTGCGATCCCAAGCGGAGTTGTCGCAGAAGCGCGCAAAGTCCGTGGGCACGGCGCTGGTCTGGATGCTTGCCGCAACCGTGGTGAATGTCTTTTCCTTCGTCAGCTTCGTCCACGCATGATCCGGCCAGGACGCCAGTTCCAGCCCCTCGTCATTCATCAACGACCGAAGCTGAATGGTCTGCGTGTCGGTTGCCGAAAACGCGGCCGTGGGCACGGGAATAGCCAGCCATGACGCCGCCGTCTGAAGAATCGTAAGGGCGCTCATCCCTGTTGGTCTGCCAAGGTGCCCTGATTGACCGCCCAAGGCGGTACCATCGCGGCACGTTTCTTGGCCTCAATGGCCGCCAGTATATCGCCGCGAACGGAGCCATCGGACGCGCCGATCTGGACAGGCGCAGGCATCGGCGGAACCTCGGGAGCCATTGCGGGCTGGGCGGCAGCCGGCATTGCGGCTTGCGGGGCGGGCGTCGTGTTCCGAACGACCTCGGCAGATGCCTGCGGGAGCATGTAGCGGTCCATCGGCAGGGACGCGCCCGGCCCTTCAAAGGGCGGCAGCGCGGGAGGCGTCGCGGCGACATTGACCGGCGGCGCGGTCGGTACCTTCGGATTGGGATTGAGATGGCGTCCGATGCGGGCGAACAGTTCGGCCAGCACGTCTGGTTGGCCCGTCGGGCCGGGATTGCCGCGGCGAAGCGCCTCCGCTTTCCGGTATCGTTCGCTCACAGGGTCCATATCAGGCCGCCTTGCGTTTCGGTTTCTCCAAGTCCTTCAGCCGCTCATCGAGCGAAACGATGGTCGCCTGAAGCTGCTTGTTCTTCTCGCGTTCGGTCTCCAGATCGGCCGCCATCTTCGCCAGCGGCTGCTGGCCGGCGCGCTGATCCAGAAAAGCCTTGGCGCCCTGCTTGAAGCGCTGGAAGCCCATGAGGCTTTGCGACGCCGTATCGGCCAAGTTCGCCAGGGCTTCGATCGAGTGGACGCCCATCGCCTTCAGCGTCGAGCGGATGCCGTGATCGAGGATCGCCAGTTCGGTCAGCGGCGTTCCCGTCATGTCGCCCGTTTCGTTCTTCTTGAAGGCCGCGATCATTGGCCCATAGATGCGGTGGTTCTCGACCACCTGCCCATCGGGCTTCTTGCGTTCGACCACCAGAACCGCCTCGGATCGCATCAAGCCCGGCCCCTGCACATGAGCCAGCAGGACGGTGTCAAAGACTGGCACGCCCTGCGCCGCAGTCGCCTGATCGTCCTTTTCGGACGACCACTCAAACCAAACGACGTTCTGCTCTTTGGGGTTTTCGGGATTGGGGACGATAAAGGGAGTCGGGTCGGTCATTTGGCCTCCATGCCGGTCTTGGCCGGGTCCGGTTGAACAAAGGAAAAGACGGGGGCCGAAGCCCCCGCCCTGTAGTCAATCGCTAGAGGATCTGGCTCTGCGCGTGCGGACGATCGAGCGTGTAGATCGCCTTGTTGGCGCTGGGCACGCCGTTAGCCGAGAAGGCGGCCATTCCCAGAACCTGCTTGCCGTTGACCTGCGTGGTGGAGACGGTCGCAGTTGCCTGCCAGAACGCCTTGTCGCCGGCCGCCACGGTGCCGTTGGTGTTCACGACGGCAGCGCCGCCGATCTGGTACCAAGAGTAGGTGGTCGCCGAAGTGTTCGCCGTCATGGCGACGGCAAGCGCCTTGCCGGAGCCTGCCGCGCCGGCCCAGCGGACCACCGTAGCATCGGTCGCGGCGGTGACGCCGGCCGAGAGGTTGTATTCGACGACATCGCCCACCGCGAGCGAAGCCACGCCCGGAAGGTAGATGAACTCGCCGACGCCGAACTTGCCGGTCGTGTCGATGAACCGGCGGACGGTGCCCACCGGAACCTGCGGCCCAAGATTGGTACCCGCCGGCGACGTGATGACGGTATCGGCCGCATCGCCGGGATTGGGAGCGCCGCCCATCGTGTCGAGGGCAGCCCAGGAAGCAACAGCCATGTCAGTCTCTCCTTACTTGCAGACGGCCTGGAGCGAAGCGTTGCTCAGGGTCATGTTGCCGGCGAACCCGATGAGCTTGACCATCGCGTCCTGATTGGTGCTGAAGCGGTCGGGATCCAGCGGGACCATGTTCCGGTCCTTGTGGGGCCGGAAGTAGATGTAGTCCGTGTTGAACCCGTAGACGTGCGACGCCGGAGCGCCGCCGCCGAAGCCGCCGTCGAGCATGAAGTCGCCGCCCATGTACTTCAGCGTCTGGAAGCCGGCCGAAGCCTCGCTGGAGACGGTGATGCGCTGGATGGCCTGGAGCGAGGCCAGATAGGCCAGCCAGGCCGTGTTGTCGGCGACCCACAGATCGCACTGGTCCTTGCCGCGCGTGGTCTGCGCGTAGGCCGAATTGAGGCCGGTCTGGATCAGGGCTGCCGTGAAGGTCGTGCTGACGGCGATATTGCGCCAGAACGTCCACGTCGCGCGGTTGATGCCGCCGATGGTGCCCGAGGTCGGGGTATCGGCAACCAGCAACTGGGCGCCGCCGATCTGCTTGGAACCGGACGCGGTGCCGTCCGAGTAGCAGTCAACCGCGATGTTATTCATCATGGTTTTTTCGGCGTTCTTGATGCGGCTTTCGAGCAGGTCGATCACTGCGTCGGGGCCGCTGTTCATCAACTGTTCGAGGCCGGAGATCGAGACGGCGACAGCCGCCTGCTTCCAGTCGAACTCGGCAGCGGTGAACGTGTCGCTCGGCGCGATCGAGACGGCGTCGTAGCCGCTGTAGCGCGTGAACGTGCCGTTCTCCTGATACTCCAGCTCCTGAACGATGGAGCGGCCACCGGGGACGGTCTTGACGTTGCCTTTGCTCGACAGACGGTTGAGCAGGGCGTTGTTCTTCGTGACGTTGTCTGCGAGCTTCTTGGAACGGTTCTGAAGCGTCGTGGTCGTGATTTCCGAAAGATTCGGCGAGGGCATCGCCTGTCTCCTTGTTTAGACGGCCCCTCCGGCGGACTGGAACGCCCGCATGAGATCGCCGCGAATGCTGCCATCTGACTCGCCATTCACGGTGGTGTTCCCCGTGACCGGCGGGCCGGTGAGTGAGGCCCTGGAGGCGGCTTGCGCCCGCTGGACCTCTGCGGCTTTGGCTTTCGCGGCGTCCTCGGCCTGTGCAGCGAGAAGCTGCTGCCGGATAACTGGATGCGCCCAAGTCGCTTGTTCGTAAGCGTCCTTCAGATCCTTTGCCTGGCCGGACTTCAGGTACATTGCCATTTGCGGGCGAACGTCGTTGAAGTACGGATGCGCGGGGTCCGAGGCGAACGCCTCGATAGATTGGATATGCTGCTGGGATTCCCGCTGCTCAAATTGCGCCAACAAGGGCTGCAATCTCTGCTGCACGGTCTGAGCGACGAGGTCTTCGATCTGCGGCGGCTGGCCGGGGATACCCTGCTGGGGCTGTCCACCAAACGCAGACGCGGGATCGATTCCGCGTGCTCGAAGGATATGCTGGGCCAAAGCCACGGGATTGTCAACCGACAAGCGTGCGAACTGCACCATCTGCCGGAACGCCTCGCCGATCGATCCCGCCTCGTTGACCAGAAACTGCCGGTTGGTGTCGATCAGCTCCTTGATCGGCGCGACCTCTGCCCGCTCCGTCGCCAGGGCTGCGTACTTCTCCGCGATCTCGGCCTTGACCGGCGCCGGCAGGCGGTTCCAGTCAACCTTCGCCGCGCCCTTCCATTCCATCGGCGGGGGAATGTCTGCGGGCTTGGCGGCGTCCGGTGCCGGTGCTGCCTGTGATGTAATGGGTGGGGTTGCATCACGGGCAACCGCCGCGTCCTTCGGCTTGATCGTCAGCGTCTCGCGCGCCTTCGTCTCGCGCGCCTGCTCTTCCTTGGCAAAGCGCCCCTGCTCATCGCGGGCACGTTCGGCCGCCGTGCGCTCCTTGAGAGGCTCCGCAGTCTCGACGGGTGGCGTCTCGCCCATGTCGGCGACGGGCGGCGTGGCCGGCTCGATTTCACCGGAGAACGCCTTGGCGAGATCGCCCCGCAGGTCGTCAACTTCAGTATCAGCCATCAGCCTAGCTCCTTCGCGCGCCGCGCCGCATCGCTGCCGAATTGCCGGACCTCCTCAAAGGCCCGCTTGATGTCCTCTCCGATCTCGCGCTTGCCGATCAGGTCGGGCTTCTTGACGTGCTTGCTCATGTCCTCGTTGCCGACGGTGTCGTAGCCGTGGGCGCGGGTGGCGGCCTCGAAAGCCCGCTTGCTGTCGTAGGTCTTTCGGTCGGCGTGGTTCAGCAGGCCGTGGATGCCGTTCAGGCCGTCGCTGATGACGGACGGGCCGGGTTTGGTTTCCTCAAAGTAGTTGCCGCGTATTTCGACAACGGCATCGAGGTCTGCGTCGTAGCGGAAACGGGTTCTCATGAGTTGTCCCACAATCTTGTGCCGTCGAGGGGGTTGTCGGGCTGCGAACGGCGCCATTGACCGCCGATAAATGCGACCAAACCGCCCTCCATCTGGAAAGCCAGCGCGCCGCATCTGCATTGCGTGACTGCCTCACCGCTTCGGGGCTTTGAGCCGTCCGCGAATGTGAGAGTGTCGGGAGTGGATACGTCGTAGCGTGCCACGTCGCGATTGAACTGCGCCACAGGATGCCCGCGCTCACAGGTCACAACCTCGCCTTTAAATGCGTAGATCACGGGGCCACCGGCATCTGCGCCTGCTGCATGGCCTGCGCGTGCTGCTGTTCGGCAAGGGCCGCCTGCTGTTGCTGGGCGAGGCTTTCCTGCTGAAGCGCCTGCATGTTCATGCCGTGTTCGGCCTGCGCCTGCTGATGTTCCAGCGCCTTGGACTGCAAGTCGATCTGGCTCATTTGAACCTGTGCGCCGGCCTTCTGCTTCTCGGCATCGGCCCTGATCTTCGCGACCTCGAGGCCCGGATTTGGTGGCTGCGGCTGGTTGGCCTTCTGCGCCATCTGGTTCGTGAAGCTCTCGATGGCCGTTTCCAGCGTCTCGCCGATCTTGAAGCGACGTGCGCCAAAGGTGAGCATTTCACCCAGCATCGGTGCCGCCTCCGGGGCTTGCAGGAGGATCGGCCCGGCCGCCGTCAGAAATTGCGTCATGGCGGCGATGAACTCGACCGCCTTTTGTTGCTCGGCCTGCTGGTCAGGCTCGATGGTGCTGTCCGTCTCAACGTCGATATGGAAGCCCCGCAGCTTGTCGTCGCGCAGGAGCGCCATTACGTCGTCCCAAGATGGCTCTTCCATCGCCTTGAGCATTTCGGGAGGGGGCTGCGGCAGGTTCGGCGGTGGCGGCACCGGCTGGCCGGCTTGCTGGGCCTGTTGTGCCTGCTGCTGGTACTGCTGCATGTACTGCTGCTGCATCTGAAGCATCTGCTTCTGTTGTGCCGTCAACAGCTTGACACCGGACATCTGCGCCAGCGTCTCCTGGCTGAAGTGCTCGGCGATCACTTCGGCCATGAGCCGGATCGCATCGCGGGCAAAGCGCTGAATATCGCGCTGCCGGTCGCGGATGCGGAGGCTGCCCCACTGGCTCTTGAGCTGCTGCGCCGTCGCCGTCTCGTTGGCGTCCGATGCCCCGCGCACGATGTCGCCAATGCCCGTCACTTCGTACAGCGCGGCCTTGGCCTTCTCGCGCGCCTCGTAGCAAGCCACCAGAGCGCCCGCTACGTCCTTCAGCGGGAACCAGACGACGAGGCCATCGGCGCCGCCGCGCTCGGCCAGCATCGCCCAATTCTCGACCGGAATAAGCTCGGTATCCGATGCGTCCGACAGCAGGCGCTTCACGCTGTCCATATCGGCCGGGTACAGGCCGCGCAGTCGCAGCGATTCGCTCAGCTTGTAAATCTTGTTCGTGAGAAGGTCGATTTCGTCAGCTTGGTCCTGATACAGCGCGAAGTCGGGAACCGGCAGGATCGAATCGCTGGCCGTCGTGGCATTCACCGGGCGCGGGATCGGCCAGAAATTGTCGAACTTCACCGGCGGCGCCATGTCCGAAAGCAGATCGTCGGGATAGCCCGGCGCGACCTGATAGACCTTGTTGTGGCGCTTGCACCAGATCGTCCAGACGGTCGCCTTGTAGTCGCCGGCCTGTTCGTTGGGGGCCTTCTTCTCGTCGTCCGGGCGGTGGTCAAGCTGGATGCGATCGGCCACCTCCTCACCGAACTTGTCGGCGATCTCCTCCTTGGTCAGGAACGACCGATAGCCGAACCACCACACCTCGGACCAGATGCGGGCCGGATTGGTCAGCACGTCCTTCCAGTGCAGGTAGCGCATGATTGCCTGCTGGCGCGTGACCTTCTGGCCGGGCTGCGGCGTCGGGTCGTCCGGGTCGTCGCCCATCGGCTCGGTCGCCGCGTCGGCATCGTCGCCGATCTCCGCCTGGTACTCGACCACCGCAAGGCCACGCCCTGGCAGCAGCAAGTCCTGCACCACGTCGCGCATGGTGTGTTCGAAGTCCTGCGTATCGAGGCAGACGCCAATACTGCGCTCCAAGATGATCGAGGCCACGCGGCCAACCGGATCTGCGTCCTTGTTGCGGCGCGACACGTTCGGCACAGGCGATTGGTTGAACAGCGCCGGCCCGATGGTCTGCACGTTGGACCACAGCATCGCCATCTTCCGGCCGCGCGAGTTTTGCGCCATCTCGCGTCCGCTGTTTTCGTCCTTGTAGCGCCGGATTACCTTGTCGCCGCGCGTATGCCACGGCGCATGAACGCGCTTGGCGGTGGCGATTTCGCCCAGCCAGTAGCGGGCAGAGCCTACGGGCTTGTCGCCCTGTGTAATGGCGACGTTGTCTGCCAGTTCGCTCATATCCTGCCTCTTCCGCCCTTGTGCTGGCCGTGTTCGCGCCAGAGGTCGTTCATGGTGTAGTTCTCAATGCCGAATTTTGGCGCTTCCCTGGATGGATCGAGGCGCACATATGGGCGGCTCATGCAGGCATACCGCGCCTCGTCGGGCGCGTGATCCTCACCCTCGGTATCCACGTCCTCGGGCCGCGCTTCGTCGTGCTGGAGCGCCGGAAGCGTGCGAATCAGGTGTGTGCAGGTGTCGAAGAAATAGATCATCGGGCGGCCGTCTTCGCCCTTCAGGCGCGACCTCACCTGGTCCCAGCCGCCAATAGCGCCCAGCTTGCCCACACGGGCATTATCGGCGCGGTGAAACTGAACCTTGTTGCCGCTGCCCTTCCAGATGCGCTCAGCGATCGAGGGGCCGCCATCGGAGGCGAACGCCGCAGGATCAAGTACGCCATAGGAGATTTTCTCCCCGTCTTCGCGCTGGGCAATGCCCACGCCCACGTCTTCGGCCGTCAGCCGCAGCCCTTCGTTCGGGTTGCCATTCCAGCCGTACCACTCCCGATGCCGGATGATTGCGCCGCGCGGGAACGCATCGAGCGAGCCGTCGCTGATCGCCCACCAGCCCACGCTGAACGGCCTGGCGGAACCCCAATCGGCCGAACGAAAGCGCGTCCAGTGATCCGGGAGCGCCATTGGTTTGACGATGTGCTGCGGACCGAACTCCGGGAAGAACGCGCCCGCGATGACGCTCCAGTCGCCCTCCAGCCAGGCCCGCACCAGTTCGGCGCTGCCGCTCATGTGCAGGTTGGCGACATAGTCGCCGCCCAGGTAGCGGTTATCGTCCAGCCGTGACGGGATGTAGACGCGCTCGCGAACGACAGTCTCGCCCGTAAACGGATTCGTAAAGCGGCTTTCGATCCTCTGCCAGCCTCGCGGGGCCGGGTCGATGTAGCGGGCCTTGACCCACTGGTGGCCGGCGCCGCCCGGATTGCCCGTCGCCCGGAAGCCGCAGGGCACGCCAGCACCGGAACGCAGCGTCGCCATGAGCTTCATAATCGGCGTGGCGCTCGGGAAGTTGCCGATTTCCTCGACGTAGACCCGCGTGTAGCTGTGGCCCTGGTAGTTGTCGGCGTCGCTGTCACGCTCCAAGTAGGCGAACACCAGCCGCGCCCCGTTCGGGAATCGCCAGATCTTGTCCGTATCGTTGAAAACGGCACCTAGCGGCCGGTAGATGACCTTGCTGCGTTCAATCGTCTCGCGAAGCTGCTTGAGCGTCCGGCGGACCATAAGGCCGATGGCGTTTTCGCCGTATTCGTCGGCGTGGATGACGAATTCGCCTAGCACTCCGTCCGTCTTGCCGCCGCCGCGTGCGCCCCCATAAAACACTTCGAAGACAGGACACGTCACCAAAGCCGTCTGCGGGCCAGCCTGCGGCTTCCAGATGATCGAGTAGTCGGTGCCGTCAGGCATCAGTGCGGCCCGTGCTGGCTGGCCCACTCGTCCGCATCCTTGGCGACCGGCGGGGCCTCGACCACCATGCGCTTGTCTGTAACGGTGGTTTCGCGGCGCTCCACGAACATGCCGGCGTGCTTGCCTACCAGTTCCTTGGCCTTAATGGCGGCGCTGTATTGGTTCTCTGCGGCTGCCCGGCGGCTCAGTTCCTGTAGGTCGGCGATGATCTGGGCGGCGTCTATTCCAAGCGTGCCCGCAACCTTGGCCTGGCCCTCTGCAATTGCGGCAGCGATATTAGGTTTGGTTAAGTTCTCGCAACCAATGACAGCGGCCGTCTTCTCGCTGTACCCAGCACGAATGGCCGCCTGCGTGGCGTTCAGGTCGATCAGGTATTCGGCGACGAATCTCGTCTGCTTTGGATTAAGGGGCTTCGCGCCCATGCCGTTGCTCGCTGTTGTGAGCGTCGGCTTAGATCAGTGGAAAGTTCCGACTTAGAAAGTCAAGAGGATTTCGCGGTCCATCGCGCCTTGATGGCATCTCGTTCAGCAAAAATTGCCAGCACGCGCGCTCGGTTTTCGGCCTTTTCTTGTTTGGTGCAGATAATTAGCGCCGCAAGCCCGGTGGACTCAGTGTCCAGACTCGGCTCAAAATTATCGCTCATATAGATGCGGCTTAGCAATTCCTCGTCGGCAGCCTCAAAGGCCTCTCGCGTAAGCCGGTCAAGATCGCCGAAAGTCCAATCGCCCCTCATGCCGCCACCCTAGCAGCTTGGCGAATTGCGGCCAAGGATGCGGCCGGCAGTTCAAGGAACGTCGCGTATCTCACGCGCACATACGGGTCCAAACCCAAAGCTGCTCTCCTGCGTTGAACCGTGTCGGCATGGTGTCCGGTCTTTCGGGCGATTTCGTGGTCTGCGTGCGTCTTGTGGAGCGCGTGCAGAGTGGCCGTGTCGTCTTGGGTCCACGGCCTGCCGTTCATGCCGCCACCTGCTGACGCGGCTCTGTCGTGTCAGGCTCGAAATGCTTGCAGGTTCCGCAGGTGTTCATCTCGCTCACCCGTCGCGGCCCAGCCAGAAGGCGTATGGATGCTTGGCCGCCTCGTCCTGCTTCCATTTTTGGAATGCTGCCCAATCGTCGGGGTCTACGAACCGCATGCAGTCCGAGAACAAGGGTAGCCGGCCGCTTGGGGGCGGCGGCGGTGCCGGCGGTGCGCTAAACAAGCCAATCACGCCGCCACCTGCTGCGGTGTTGCCCAGGATGCGCGGACTTGCTCGATCTGGTGTGTCCATTCCTCGGTTGTGCGCGGAAGCGCGCCGAACATGGCAACGCGAGCCTGTGACAACGCCCGCTCCTCGCACTTGGCGATCTGCTCCGGCTTCAGGATCACTCTGGCGGATTGCTTGGCGAGGTCCGCCGCCATCATCAGGCAGGCGTTGTAGACCGGCGACGGCCGGGCCTGTTTGATCTTCGCGCCTTGCGTCTTCAGCCATGCGGCGAACGACTGTTTCTGCCGATCGGCTTGGGCTTTGATCGCCTCTCGGATGCCGTGGCCTTCGCTCGGTAGGTTGAGCCGCGTCGATGGCAGGTTAGCCTCAAAATTAGCCGGCACCGGGAACAGCGATTTGTCCTTGGCGACCGTGAAGGCGGCCAGCGTATCGGTGTAGGCCTGTTGCAGCGCGGGGCCTTCGTGCCGGGCAAGGCGAGCGCGGAATACCGGCGCCCATGCCGCCAGGGCCTTGGCGTTGAAGGCCGGGAACGCATCGGCCAGTTTGCTCAGCAGTTGTTCAACGGTCATTGCAGCGGCTCCCTGCTGTTCTCGATGGCTTGCTGGATTTCACGCGCTCGCTTCTCGCCCCGGTCTTCGGGCGTGGCCTTGCGGAAGGTCTTTTCGTTGCGGCACCAGTATTGAAACCCGAGATTCCAGTCCTGCCCCAAGGTGCCCTTGCTCTGATGGTGCAGCCTGAATCGCTCGGCAGTGTCTGCCGGATCGGTGCAGCCCTGCCCCTTGGCGTAGGCAAGCTGTTCATCGGTTGGCTTCCAGTCGGCAGGCAACTTCGTCTTCCGCGTTGCCTTGGGCGGCTTGCCGCCTAAATCTTCTTTAAGAGTCGCGTCCTGTCCTGTCTCATCACATCTCATCTCATCAGCCGTTCCAGAACGCGGCTGTCCCACCTCATTTCCGCGTCCTGTCCCCGTCTCCGTCCGCGTTCCGTCCCCCGCCGCGCGACGTTCTTTTTCCGCCCGATACTTCGCCTTGCGCTCGCGATCCCGCAGGCGGCGCTGCCACGATTCCAGCGCGAAGACCGCCAGAGCCTTGTGGTAGTAGCGGCCATCGGTGCAGATCGTGAACCCGTAGAGGGCGCGCTCCTTCACCTTGCGCCATGCCTTCACGTCGCGGCCGAAACCCGCGAGCCGACAGAGTGCCACGTCGTCATCGGGGAGGCTGGCGGCCGGCACTTGGTTCCAGGCGGCCCACCACAGTTGCAGGGCAGCGCGCCACTCTGCGTCCGAGGCGTGCGCGTCGAAGTCAGAACCGAACAGCCTGCCACCATAGAGCGGCATCCATTCCAGACCGCGAAGGTCGCAGTCGGCCGGCGTCATCGGTGCTTCGTTGCTCACGCCGCCTCCCGCTTCGTGACAAAGTGAACAGCGCGGGCAACTTCCTCTACCGACCGGCAAAGGACCATCCACATACCGCAGTCTGCAAACCGCCGGGACATGTCCCTCTGCTCGCGCGTGTAGTAGCCGTCGCGCTTCTTGAGTTCGATCCCTAGAACCTTGCCGCCAGGCGCGAATATCATCAGATCCGGCATCCCCGGCTTTAACCCCATCGCCTTGAGCTTAGCGCCGCGCACGCGCCCGCCTCCGCCCGCTGGAAATGTTGACCAGAACGCGGGCGGCTGGATCACAACGTCGAGATACTCAGCCACGGCGCGGTGCAGGGCTTCCTCGGATATGGCGGGAGGCTTCATGCCCGCACCCCTGCCCTAGGCGTCAACGCCAGAGCGGCGGTCACGCAGTCCTTCAGCCGGATCAGCGCCAGCAGCTTGTCGCCGTGCCGGGCGCGCTTCTTGCGCTTGCGGGCGGAAACGACGGCACGCTCTGCACGGCGTAACGCGAGCTGGGTCGCAGCACCTTGGCGGGTCATGGCGTTACCTCCAGGTCAGAAACCATCTGGATGCGTTCACCCAAAAAACGCATGCAGGGTACGGCCATCGAGTTCCCGAGCGCCTTGTAACGCGGGCCGTCGGGCGACATGCCGCCGCGCCACGGGATGAGGGTGTAGTCGTCAGGAAATCCCTGCAATCTTTCACACTCACGCGGCGTGAGGCGGCGCACCTGCATGCTCGAGAACGCCACCAGCGGCGCAGCATCGCCCTTGCCGGTCTCGCCGGACTGGGCCTTCAGCGGTGGCACGATGGTGTCGGGAGCGCCTCGACCGTTGCGGGCGAAGCGGCTCTCGAACGTGACCGGCTCGAGGACTGCCGCATAGCCCTGCCCCGGCTTGCCGCCTGATCCTTGCAGGCTGTCAGTGACCTCTGATGTTCGCAGTTCGCCGCGCACGTTTTCCATGAACGCCACGGCCACCTGGCCGCCGCCGTTCGCATGGCTGCCGTCGTGGCCCATCGAGCGCAGGGTGGGCGCCACCTCGCCCGCATCGGCGCCGTGGTCCTTCGCGCTGAAGGCTATCGCTGGAGGATTGCCGCTGCTGCCGCTGCTGCCGATCTTGATCGCGGGAGATACGTCTTCGTAGTTGCCAAATTCGGGCTGGCGATTGGTCGGATAGAACGCCGTCACCAGCGGCGTGCCGCGCCCTGTGCCGTCCTCGCCGACGTCGAAGCCCTCGCCGCGCAGGCTATGCGCTACGTCAAAGAAACCTCCGCGCGTGGGGATTAACGTCTCCGTCTCGTAGTCCTGTCTCCTCATGCCGCCTGCGTTGAGGCAATGGGAGATTTCCGGCAACGAAGAGGCCCCCCCCCCGTTGATATGCTGGTCCTCAAAACCCTGCTTGTCGCCAAAATGCGCGTTCAATGTCGGCGCGACATCGGCGCAGTGGATCAGTCCTCCGCCGCAGTCGAAGTCGGTGTCGAGGCCGCCGCCTGCAGTGCGGCGTGAAGGGATGGTGGGAGCTGTTTGCCGCGCTTTGCGGCGCGGCGGAGGATGCCCTTGCAAGCTGTGGTGCTCAAAAAGAACCGCCGCGGCACGTCGCCAGTCTCCAAGATGTCCGACAACAAACACGCGACGGCGTCTCTGAGGAACTCCAAAGAACTGTGCGTCGAGCACTCTGTAGGCGACGCCATACCCGAGTTTGACCATGCCCCCGAGGATGGCACCAAAGTCCCGTCCTCCGTTCGATGACAGGACACCGGGAACATTTTCCCAGCAGAGGAAGGTGGGCTTGTATCGATCAGCAATCGCCAGATAGGTAAGCGCCAGGTTGCCACGCGGATCGTCCATGCCCTTTCGCAGTCCTGCGACGCTGAAGGACTGACAGGGGGTGCCTCCGACGAGAACATCGACATCTGCATCGGGCCATTCCTTGAACTTGGTCATGTCGCCCCAATTCGGGACATCGGGATAGTGATGGGCGAGGACGGCGGACGGGAACTTGTCGACCTCGCTGAACGCAACAGGCGTCCATCCCAGCGGGTGCCAGGCAGCGGAAGCGGCTTCTATTCCAGAGCAAACGCTGAGATAACGCACTACGCGCGCTTCCGCAGGAGATGCGCGGGGATCGTGAGATCAATTTCCTGCGGGTCGAGGGTTGGTCGCCTCGGCGCCGCAATGGCACCTTCAGTTGCGTTGCTCATGTTCGCCTCGCTCAAAAAGGTATGGAATCGTCAAGGTCGTTGCGCGGCTTGGCCGGCGCCGAGGCAGGACGCGACTGCCCATCGGCAACGAACGGCGGCTGAATGCTGAGACTGAGGTACGGCCCCTTCTGCCCCTGCTTCTTCCAGCCGGCGAGCTTGACCTTGCAGTCTGGGGCATCGCCCAGCGCCGCCGTCAGGGCCGCCAGGAACTCCTGCGTCAGCTTGAAGTCCCCGTTGTAGTCGGGCCTATTGGCGTTGCCCTGCTTGTCCGTGATGAACAACGCGCCGGTTGTCTTGATGTCGCTCATTATTCGGCCCTCAGTGCTTCATAGAGCGCGGCCTTGATCCGTCGCAGCTCTGCATCCTCTTCCAGCCAGCCCGGCAGATTGGCGCGGGCGTGGGTGACGGCGGTGCGCTCGCGGCCGAAGATCGCCGCCGCCTGT
>Ga0208916_10000191_pt1 | contig 30958 bp, 59 predicted proteins | sample DEB19_08_DNA_5_FD_184523 | JGI IMG/M metagenome (GOLD analysis project Ga0208916, IMG submission 184523) | Aqueous microbial communities from the Delaware River and Bay under freshwater to marine salinity gradient to study organic matter... | ecosystem: Environmental > Aquatic > Marine >... | reverse complement strand
TTATAATGACACCAAAAGAAAAAGCAATTGAATTAATAGATAAATATATTAATTTATACCCAAGTTACATTGTAATGTTTCAAGGCGATTTTGATAAAGCAAAAAAAGACATAAAACAAGGTGCTTTAATAGCAGTAGATGAGATATTAAAAGTTGCATTTTATGCTACTGATGAAATTTACAATCATTATTTAGAAGTTAAACAAGAAATAGAGAAATTATGAAAACAGTTATAAAAAATCATTTAAATGAATTACAAGTATCAACTGCGAGAATGCTATTATATCATTCAGACAATAAAATGTTAATAAGTTACTTTAAAGACTTATCAGAAAAGTTGGTATATTTACAAGAATTAACAGAAATAGAATCAAAATACGACTGGGAACAAATAGAATTGTTTATTGATGGTTTAATTAAACAAGACCCAGAATTAACACATATTAATATTAATTACCAAATTAAAGATATTATAGATTTTGCTAAAGAAGCAAGGTTAAAAGTTAAAAAAGTTTAAATGACAGATTTTAAATGGCTGGAGAAAGTAGCGATTCATCACAAAGAATGGATTAAAACAATTCAGAAAATGGGCGAATATGATTATGCTGAAGACATTGTACAAGAATCTTATATTGCTTTAATGAAGTATGCAAATGCAGAAAAATTAATTGATATAAATGGCAATGTTCGTAAAGGTTATATGTTGTTCACACTTCGGTCACTTTATTATCAATATTACAATAAAAAAATAAAAGTAAATAAAGTTTCTTTTGATGGTTGCTGGGGTTTATTTGATGATTCTAATTTAGATGAACAAGAAGCATATCATAATATATGTATGTTAATTGATGAAGAAATAGAAAACTGGCATTGGTACGATAAAAAATTATTTAAACTATATAGGGACACAGATTTATCAATGCGTGATATAGCTGGAGAAACAAATATCAGTTTAATGTCAATATTTAATTCTTTAAAAAACCACAAAGAAATATTAAAAGAAAAGTTTCAAAAGGATTATCAGGATTATTTAGATAGAGATTACGAAAACGAATATTAATTAAATAAATTTAAAAATGGAAAACCAAGAAGCAATTAACGTATTAATTCAAGTTGCAAAATTAGCACAATCAAAAGGAATTTTATCCTTAGAAGATGCAAATGTAGTATTACAATGTGTAAATATTTTAACACTAAAAGAAGAAAACAATGGCGAAGAAATTAAATCTGAATAAAAATGTGTAAATTACATAAAATTAAAAATAAAGAGTTTATTATTTATCATTTAACACTTGATAATTATATTGGAGTTACAACAAATCTTCAAAAAAGATTGTATAAACATTCCAGTAAAAGTGGATTTTGCATTGATAACGATGTGATTAATATTTTATATAAAACTTTTGATTTAAAAGAAGTTTTAATAAAAGAATTAGAATTTCAGAAAATTTATAATTGTAAAAAAGGAGTTAGAAATCAAGAAGGAAATAAAAATCCTTATGCTAAAATTGTATTAGATTTAAATACTGGTATTTTTTACGACACTATAAAATCTGCTTGTGAAGCATTACAATATAATTATTCTAATGTTAGACAATTAATAAAACACAAAAATAATAAATTTAATTTAATTAAAATTTAAGATGGCTAAAAAAAATAATTCAAAAGGATTAGGTGATACTATTGAAAAATTTACAGAAATAACTGGAATAAAAAAAATTGTAGATACTTTTTCTAATATTACTGGAATAGATTGCAAATGTGATGAACGTAAAGAAAAGTTAAATAAATTATTTTCTTATAACAGAAATATTAACTGTTTGACTAAATCTGATTACGATGCATTAACAGAATTTTTAGACCCAAAACAATCAACATTAAACCCAAAAGAACAGAAAATTATATCAGATATATATTTTAATGTTTTTCAAATTAGATTGCAAATATCGTCTTGTAGTAGTTGCTGGAGAGGTAAGATTGATGAACTAAAACGAGTATATAACGAATACGAAATTAATGAATAACTGGAAAGAAATTGATTTGTTCAACTGGTTAAAAGAAAATGTTTACCCTGATTTAGTTAAAGCTAAAAATCAGATGTCAAGATGGGATTGTTACAGTCCCATCACTGGGCATAGATTAGAATTAAAGTGTAGAAAAACACATTACGCAACTTTATTACTTGAAAAGAAAAAGTATGATGCTATGAAATACGAATGTGAAAAGCATTTAGATACACCAATGTATTTTAACTCAACACCAAAAGGAATTTTTTCTTTTAATTTAAATTTAATTATACCAGAATGGGAAACCAATTTTAAAAACCCAGCAACAACACAATTTTTTAACACAAATAGAATAGAAAAAGAAGTAGCATATTTAGAACTAACAAAAGCAAAACAATGGAAGAAAATTTAACACAAATGGAATATTTAAAGACTGTAATATTAAGTCAATTACTTTTAGAATCAAATGAAAATTTATTTTTTACAAAGCAATACAAGCAGCAAGTTAAAAACAAAATCAATTCATTAAACAAAGATTTAGAAGAAATAGTAAGAACTGAATTTAAAGTAATTTACGATACTGATTCAGAAACAACAACTAATATTTTAAGAAATATTGATGAAATAGTTGAAAAATTAAAAACAAGTTCAATAGATGAACTGGTATTTATGAACGCAATTATAGATAAATACAAAGAAAACAAAGAATGGTTTGTTCAACACGAAAACGCTGAATTTTTAAAATTAAATTAATATGAAAATAGGGTATAAAAGTTACGATAAAACAGTTGTAATAAGTAGCAATGATGATATTGATGTTGAAGAATTAGGAAACATATTATATAATATTTGTTTAAGTCAAGGATGGCAAAAACAAACGTTAAAAGATATATTTACAAAACAAGTTATAAATGGCTAAATCAAAAATAGAAACCTATTCACCAAGTCAATCGGAATTAAATTCTATGATTGTATGTAATAGAAATGATTTAGCATATGTTATACAACCAATTAAAAACAGTAAAAAATATAATATTATTAAGTTTCAAATATCAAACTATTTAGAAGTTCATACATTAAAAGAAAATGATGTAAAATTAGAATTTAATGAATACGATGGTTTAAAAAAAGTAATGGAATTATATACACTACATTCAAAAAGATTAAGCAAATGAAAAGAAAAAAAATAATAAAAATAATAGTAAAATCAATAAATGATTATGATACTAAATATACAGAAAATAGAACTGATATTGAAATAGGATATTACAAAGGTATAAAAGATATATTGCATTTATTAAATTTAAAAAAATGAAAGATACAATAGTAGAATCAGTAATAGAACAATTTAAACAACGTTCTGAAGTAGGAATTAATAAATATGGTGTAACATTAGATAGAACTGATTTAAGTTGCTTAGAATGGATTAATCACGCTCAGCAAGAAGCAATGGATTTTATTCTTTATCTTGAAAAATTAAAACAATATGAAAAGTAAACAATCACCACTACAAAGAATCAATAGAATAATGGACTTTCTTTGGAAAAGAGGAAACAATAAAGAATCAGTTAATGAAGTATATCGTAAAATAATTAAATTAAAGCTATCTAAACGGTAGCTTTTTTTTATGTTAAATTTTTGTTAATGTGTTTTATTTGTCAATAAGTTGTTTATATTTGTACTCAACAAACAAACAATATTAATTATGTACAACTTACAAAAAATATTACTTGACAATTATTGCAACAAATATAATGTTGTAATTTCTAAAAAAGAATTTAAAAATAATACTTGGTATTATTACACACAAATGACTTGGGATGCAGAATTTAAAGAATTTCAATATTCAAGTTATTTAACTGCTGAATATTTATTCCCTGAATATTTATTCCCTGAACGTTTTAATATTGTCGAAGAAGAAACTGGAAAATTTAATCAATATTCAAATTAATTATGAGCAATAACTGGATTAACAAGACACAACAAGAACAAAGAGCAGAAGCGATTAAAACTCTTAAAAGAGCAAAAGAATTAGAAACTTTAAAAAACAAAAAGAAATGAAAACAATACAATATTTAATTGATAAGATAATTGATTTAAAAACAGATTACATTTTATTAAAACAAGAAAACAATACTATTAAAAGTAATTTTTTAGAAGCAAAACAAATTATTTGCGATTTAAAATTAGAAATAAACAATTTAAAATTATTCCTTAAAGACGAAGAAAAAAATGGATAAAGTAGAAATAATTAACCAATTAAAAAACTGTATTTATTTAGTAAGTAATACAGAAAATGTTTATCTTTTAAATGAACTTGAAGACGTTAAAAATAAACTAATTAACGAATGGGATAAAGAAGATATTTATATGCAAGAAATAAAAAACGTATTAGGTTACGATGAAACAATGAATAATTTAAACAACTTACTATGAATGAAGAAGCATTAATAAAAATAAAATCCAAAGTCGATGGATTGGATAGAGAATTAGAAAAATATATAAAAGCATTTTTATCTGGTGATAGTCTTACAAGTGATGAACATTTAGCAATTATGATAAATAGAACTGAAAATGAATTACAAGTTTATAATCATATTTTAAAGTTATTAATTTTTAATCAAAACTTAAATTAATGGTAGTTTTATTTGATGCAGATAGTTTGATATTTTCAAGTTGTTACAAGAAAAGAGAAACAATAGAAGATGATGGATTCCACCATAATATTGAAGATTCAATTGCTAAATTTGACGAGGTCTTTATGAGCATAATAAATCACTTAGAAGATTTTTACGAGATAAACGAAGTTAAAACGTTTTCTGGTTCTAAAGGTAATTTTCGTAAATACATTTCGCCAAAGTATAAAGCAAATAGAAACTATAATAATTTGCCACCGTTGCTTAATGAGATGCACGAATTTGTTAAAGAGCAATATAATTCAATTTGGGGTTGTGGATGTGAAACTGATGATGTAGTTGCTAAATACTGGTTCGAGTTATCAAATGAAATAGGAAGAAACAATGTTATAATAGTTTCAATAGATAAAGACTATAAGCAGTTCCCTTGTTTGATGTATAATTACCACGCAAAACACAAAGAGATATATGATATATCAGAAGAAGAAGCAAGATATAATTTCTATGAACAAATGATAATAGGTGATACTGCTGACAATGTAAACTACTGCAAAGGTTATGGTAAAAAATATGCTGAAAAGTATTTAGTAGATTGCAAAAGTAAATATCAATATACTAAAAAGATTTATGAATTATTTAAAACAATACACAAAGGAAAAGCAAAGCAAAGATATATTGAATGCTGGAACTTATTAAAACTTAAAACTGAATAGAATGGAAATAACAGACAGATTAAAAGAAATTATACTTCAAGAAACAAATATAAACATTGAAGAAAAAACAAGACGTAGAGAAGTAGTAGAAGCACGTTCATTATATTGTCACGCAATTAAGAAACTAAACCCAAAGATAACACTTCAAAAAATAGCAGATAGTTTAGAAGTTAATCACGCTACTGTAATCCATTCTTTAAATAATTATGGTATATATGAAAAATCAAATACAGAATTAAAAAACCATAGAAAAGAAATATTAAGATACTTTAAATTAGATGATGAAATAAATAAAGATATGAGTTTTACTGAAAGAAATTTAAACGCTGAAGTATATAGGCTTCAAGAAGCAAATGAATTATTAAAAGAAACAAATGAAAAGTTAATTAAACAAGCAAATAAATATAAAGAATTTGACTTTGAAATAATAAATAAACTAAACCAGTTAATGGTAGATACAAATGGAACTGAAAAGAATAATTTGATACAAGTTAGACTGGATGCGTTTTACCATATGAACAAAATAAATAAATAAGATGAAAAAAGAATTAAAAGCAGCGTCTTTAGAATACAGTAAAACTTGGTTGGATTTCAATAACACTGAAGAAGCTTCAAGAGATGGATTTGTCGAAGGTGCTAAATGGCAACAAAAACAAATGTATAGTAAAGAAGAAGTATTGCAATTATTGGTAAGGGCAGTTACAGAAGAATATGATAATTTAAATGAATGGTTTGAACAATTTAAAAAGAAATAAGATGAAACAATCAGCAGTAGAATGGTTAGAAAGCGAAATGCTAAAACCTAATTTAAGTATGAAAGATATACTTGAACAAGCCAAAGAGATAGAAAAACAGCAACAAGGTTATAGTGAGGAAGAAGTATTAGAAATACTAACTAAATGCACTTGGATTTTAACAGAAAGTAAGTTAAAATGGTTCGAACAATTTAAAAAAAAATAAGATGAAAAAAATGATAGAAGTTATAGAAGCATTGAAAAAAGATAACCTAAATAAATTATGGGATAAACTTTTAAAAGATTATACTGATGCTGATTGGATTGTTATTGAAAATTTAATAAATAACAATGATGAAATAATTAAAAGCAAAACTAAAAAAGGTAAAAGTAAATCTAAAAAAGTTTATAGAATATCTGATGGACAAATATATGAAAATGGTAAACAATGCTATGAAATGAATAATATATCTAAAGCAGTATTTTATAATTTAATTAGCGGAAGAAAACCAGATTGCTTTTGTGATTTTAAATATATATAAGATGAGAAATAAAATAGAACAATGGATAATTAGATTATCTAACTGGTTTAAAAAACTAAATGGTAAACAACTATAAGTTTAATTTATTATAAAATTAATAATAATATTTTTTAATTATGGAAGATAAAAGAAAATTTAATGGTGGACATAATACTGCTGGACGTAAATCTAAATCAGAAGAAGTTGCATTAATTGAAAAACTTGGTGCATTAGAACCTTCAGCATTTATGGCATTAGAAAAAGGATTAGAGAAAGGTGATTTTAAATTTGTACAATTGTTTTATAATTATTATGCTGGTAAACCAAGAGAAACAAAAGATATAATTGTAACTAATGAGCAACCTATATTCAATATAGACTTATTAGATGACATTTAAACCATTATTATATGGAGTTTATATTAACTACTGCAATAAAGAAGTTATTACGTTTAAAGCAACGTATTAAAGTTATTAGAGGAGGTACATCAGCTGGTAAAACATTTGGAATACTTCCTTTACTAATTGATAAAGCAATAAAAGAACCAATGCTTGAAATTAGTGTTGTATCTGAATCAATACCACATTTGCGTAGAGGTGCATTAAAAGACTTCTTGAAAATTATGATGGCTTTAAATAGATATAAGGATGAACAATTTAATAAAAGTACATTAAAATATACATTTGCAAACGGAAGTTATATTGAGTTCTTTTCAGTTGACCAACCAGATAAATTGAGAGGAGCAAGAAGAAATATTCTTTATGTTAATGAGTGTAACAATATTGATTTTGAAAGTTATTATCAAATGGCTATTAGAACGTCTGGAGATATATGGTTGGATTATAATCCAGCATCTACATTTTGGGTTGATAAAGAAATATTAACACAACCTAATGTTGATTTTATTACATTAACATATTTAGACAATGAAGCATTATCAGATACTATTGTAAAAGAAATTGAATCAGCAAAGATTAAAGCATTAACTTCTACGTATTGGGCAAACTGGTGGCAAGTATATGGACTTGGACAAACTGGTTCTTTAGAGGGTGTATGTATTACTGATTGGAATGAAATAGATTTACCATTAGATGCAAGAATATTATGTGCTGGAATGGATTTTGGTTATTCAAATGACCCAACAAGTTTAGTTGCAATGTATAAATATAATGATGCTTATATATTTGATGAATTGATTTATAAAAAAGGTTTATTAAATAATGATATATCTAACTTAATAAAGTCAAATGAATTAGATACTATTATATATGCTGATAGTGCTGAGCCTAAATCAATAGCTGAGTTGAATCAATACGGACATAATGTATTACCAGTATCAAAAGGAAAAGATAGTATCTTATATGGCATAAATTTATTAAATCAAAACAAAGTTTACATTACATCAAGAAGTAAGAACTTAATAAATGAATTAAGAAACTATATATGGCTAACAGATAAAACTGGTGTTAAAATGAATAAACCAATTGATTCTTATAATCACGCTATTGATGCAATGCGTTATGCTATAATGAGTCAATTAGAAAACCCAAACAAAGGGAATTATTTTATTTATTAATTGTATATTTATGCGGTGATAATCGACGCTAACTAATAAAAACTTAAACTATGACATACGGACAACAGATTGCAGTAATACAATGTTATATACATCATAAGAAAAACATTGAAGTGGTTATTAATTTACCAAGAAACATAGGCGAGATAAATAAAATGCATAAAATGTATTTAATTGCAAGTGCTTATTTAAAATAAATTTATATATTTGTAAAAAAAACAAACACTATGAAAGTATTTAAAGTATCAGGATGGTATCGTTACGGTGATAACGAAAAAGATTTTGAAGTAGAAATGTTTAAAACAGAAACGCCAGAAGAAGCAATTGAATTATTTAAAAATGATTTTAAAACTATAAATTTTTTCTCAATAGACATAAAAGAAATTTAATTGGAATTAAATGATAATTGGAATTAAGACTTACAGAAATGTAGGTCTTTTTTTTGTTTAATACAATAACGATAAAATATTATTATTATAAAAAAAACAAAATGAAATTAGAATTAAATATACCAACTGAATTAAAAGAAATTAAACTTTCACAATATCAGAACTTTTTAAAGATAGTTAAAAGCAATGATGACAATGAATTTTTAAACCAAAAGATGGTGCAGATATTTTGCAATATAGATTTAAAAGATGTTGCTGAAATAAGATATAAAGATGTTACAGATATAACTTCAAATTTAACTAATATGTTTGATGTTAAGCAACACAAATTTATTAATAGATTTAAACTGGGTGGAGTTGAGTTTGGATTCATTCCTAATTTAGAAGATATATCATTAGGTGAATATACTGATTTAGATATGTATATCGTTGACTGGGACACAATGAATAAAGCAATGGCAGTATTATATAGACCAATCATAAAGAATGGCTTAAATGGCACGTATGAGATTGAAGAATATAATGGTTCAATAAATTATAGTGATGTAATGAAACACGCTCCATTGGATGTTGTATTTGGTGCTAATGTTTTTTTTTACAATTTAGGCAAGGAATTATTGAAAAGTACAATGAACTATTTGGAGAACAACAAGGAGGTACAGAATATTCTGCAGTCGGGAACTTTGGGAGAAAATGGGGCTGGTATAACTCAATCTATGCAATTGCTCAAGGAAATGTCTTGGACTTTGACAGAGTAACTAAATTATTATTAACACAATGTTTAACATATCTAACATTTACAAAAGAAAAGAATCAAATAGAATCTGATTTAATAAATAAAAAATAATGAGTACATTTTACGAAATAACTAAAGTAATTAAAGACCAATTGCAAGCTGATTTGTTTGTAAACACAGTTACTATTGGAGATATATTTAAAGTTGATTTAAACAAGGTTACAATCTTTCCATTGAGCCACATAATTATAAATTCAGTTAGTTATCAAGGTTCAATATTAAATTATAACATATCAGTTTTATGTATGGATATAGTTGATGCTTCAAAAGAATTAGTTACTGATGCATTTGTTGGAAATGATAACGAACAAGACGTATTGAATACGCAATTAACGATTGCAAATAGATTCTTAGATGTATTAAGACGTGGAAGTTTATCTAATACTTATGAACTTGTAAACGATTCAGCAAGCATTGAATTTTTTGTTGAACGTTTTGAACATAAAATTGCTGGTGTTACTGTTACATTTGATGTTTCAATTCGTAATCCTATGACAATATGTTAGAAGTTGACGCTTGTATTAAAAGATTTCGTGACTATGTTATACAACAAAGTAAAAGTAATCTATCAAAGTCTGGACATAATAATACAAAAGGATTATATAATAGCATAGATGGTGAAATAGTAACTGAAAAAGGATTTACTATTGTAGGCTTTAAAATGGATGACTATGGAATGTTCGTTGACAAAGGTATAAAAGGTAAAACAAGTTCTAATAGAGCACCAAATAGTCCTTTTAAATTTGGAACTGGTAGTGGTAAAAAAGGAGGGTTAACTCAAGGAATTGATAAATGGGTTAAACAAAAAGGAATACAGTTTAGACAAAAAGATGGCAAAGGTGTTAAAGGTCAATTTCTATCTTACAAACAAACTTCTTTTTTAATTAGACGTGCAATATGGAACAAAGGAATTAAACCGAGTTTATTTTTTACAAAACCATTTGAGGCTGGATATAAAAAATATATAGATGTTGATTTAATGAAAGCATTTTCACACGATGTTGAAACAATGGTTGACTATAATTTAAAAGATATAAAATGAATATAATAAATGCAAGAAGTCCATATTTTATTACAGTAAATGAAGACGCTCAACTTGGAAGTAAAATTGAATTATTTATTTGGAACAATCCAGATAGCAAACCTATTACACCTACATATACATTTAGCAAAAAAGTACCAAGTTTAACACAGACTGAAAATACATATAACATTAGTTCTTTTATAAATCAATCAATTGAAAACATAAGTGTTGCTGATTCTGTAAATGACATTTATGTAAATGTAAGTGTTGATATTTATAAAGAATTTCCAGTTGGAATTTATTCATTAATAGACACACAAGATTTCATTGGAGTAAATGGTTATAATACTTTTTTAGATGGTTACAATAAAATAAATACAAATAAAAAAATTGTAGTATTAAACAATAACCTTAAAAAAATAAATTACAATAGAAGTGTAGATTATCCATTTGTAAATGTTTTTATTGATAGCACATTAGGCGATAAATTAGAATTGAATTATACCGATGTAAGAGGACGTAATTTAGTTAACACAGTTTTATTAGCTACAACTGATGCAGCAGTTAAAAAGATGTTTAAAGTTCCATTAACAACTTCATCAATTAAGTTTGATGTTCAAAATAAATTAAAAATAAAGTACACTAACGGTTCAACTATATACAGTTTTGACTATGATGTTATTTCAGTTTGTGAAAATAAATATACACCAGTTGTTTGTTCATTTATAAATAAGTTTGGAGGATGGGAAACATTAACATTCTTTAAAACACAGACAAATAATATTGAGGTTAAATCTACTGATTATAAATTTACAACTGCATCAATAAATTACAATCCATTAATTGGACAAAACAAAAGTTTTAATACAAACGGTTCACAAGTTATAAAATTAAATACTGGTTTAATAGATGAAATAGATAATGAAACTATTCAAGACTTAATGTTAAGTGAAACAATTTTATTAGATAACAAGCCAGTTATTTTAAAGACTAAATCTAATTTATTAAAAACAGATTTAAACGAAAAGATTATTAATTACACTATGGAATTTCAATACGCATATAATTTAATTAATGACATTGTATGATAAATGTATCTATATATATACAACCAATTGAGAATGGTATTTTTGAAAGATTAGATTTGTTTGATGATGAAAAAATTAGTATTACTTCATCTATTCAAAACATAAATGATATATCTAAAATATTTACAGACTTTTCTCAATCGTTTACAGTTCCAGCAAGCAAAAAAAACAATAGAATACTAAAAAACTGGTGGGAAAATAGTATTGATAATGGATTTGATGCACGTAAAAGAAAAAATTCATACATAGAATTAGACACAATTAACTTTAAGAACGGTAAACTTCAGTTAGAAAAAAGTTCATTTAAAGAAGGCATTTGTGATAGTTATACGTTAACATTCTTTGGGAATTTAATCAGCTTAAAAGATACTTTTAACGGTCTATTATTAAAGGATTTAAATACTGGTGAGTTTGATTTTAGTTATAGTGAAGCAAGTGTTAGAACAAAAGTTACAACACAAACAACTGATAATGTAAAATTTCCTTTAATTAGTTCGTTAAACGCTTGGACATACGCTGGTATTTCTACTGTTGATGGAACAATAAACGCAATGGAATTATTTCCAGCATTAAGATTGAGAAAAGTTTTAGAGTTAATAGAAAACAAATTTAATATTACATTTGAAGGTTATTTTATTGATACTGATTCAAGGTTTTTAAATGCTTATTTGTTGTTGAAAAATGCAGAAGTATTTACTATAAAATATCAACCTATATACATAAACTATCAAACAAAAGTTGGTACTGCAAATTATATTGATTTTAATTTAGCAACGGATGAAATGACTTTTATCGCTAATCCAACAATTCAAAAAAGAACAGTTACTATTAATATCACAAATTCAGTAGCAAATGTTCCGTTTACTTTATATTGTTATAAAGACAGTTCAGTTGTATCATCTGTTAAATTGATTTCAATGGAATTTTCTCAAAATGTTTTGTTGTTTGAAAAATTCGGTGGTGACGAAGATTTATCTAAATATAGTTTTAAAATAGCTTATGAAGGTAATTCAAGTTTTACAAGCAATGCTATTTTGGAAACAACACAATCTGGAATAGGAGCAACATCAATGACTATAACCCAAATACTACCAATAACACCTCCAGCAACAATTAACATTGCATCTTATATGCCAGACCAAAAGATTGAAGATTTCTTTAGTGGTGTTTTAAAGATGTTTAATTTAACCTGTTATTCTGAGCAAGAAAATGTATATAAAATAGAACAATTAGAATCTTATTATTTTAATGGTAATAAAGTTGATTTGTCAAAATACATTAGAACAGATAAACTTGATATTGATAGGAATAAATTATATAATAAAATAAACTTTCAATTTGAAAAGAGTGAAAATTTAATTTCAAGTAATTACTTATCTAATAACAGAATTTCTTATGGAGATTTAATGGCTGAATTTGAAAATGATGGTTCAAGCTACGAAGTTAAATTACCATTTGAAAATATTTTATTTAGTGGTGTTGCACCTAATTTAAGTTTGGGGTATTTATTAAAAACAGATTTAAAAGCATATATTCCAAAACCAATAATTTTATACGATTATGGAACGCTACAAAGTTGCCCACAGTTTTATTTCAATGGAATTTCTACAACAACTTACAATGCATTTGGAGGAGAAACTTTTATTGGTGGAAATACTTACTCAATAAATTTTGGAAGTGAACAAAGTCCAATGACAAATAATTTAATTGCCAATTCATTATATACACAATATTATCAAGCATATTTAGACAATGTATTTAATCAAAAAGCAAGATTAATAAAACTATCTGCGGTGTTGCCTATTTCTATTTTAACAACTTTAAAATTAAATGATTCTATTATTATACGAGATAAAAGATATATAATTAATACAATGACTTTTGATTTAACAAATGGAGAAACAAGTTTAGAATTACTAACAGATTTTAGAGAATTAAGTTTAACAATACCAGTATCATCAAATTATTCATCATTACATTATTCATCTTTACATTATTCAACTTAAAAAATAAATTATGCCATTAACTAAAACACAAATACAAACTTTAATAAATGTTAATTTAGCTGACTTTTCAGATATATTACCAGCTAAACACAGAGAAGTAGAAAATGAAATATTAAATTTTATTTCAAATACAACCGTAACTAATACTGGATTCGTAACAGTTGGCGATGTTGGTGTTGGTACAGTTGGACAATCTTATTCAGTTGGTGGTAATATATCATCAGCTATTTTAGACACAAGAACATCAAAGGGAAATATTATAAAAGTTACGGTGCAAAATTCAATGCCTTCTTTAAGTTATTTTGTTAGAACAAGTATAGAAACATTAGGAACTAAAACAAGTATGGAAATTGATAATGATATACATCCAATTGTTTTTAAAGTTGATACGCAAACTACATTCTTTGTTTATGTTGAAGATATGAGCGGAACTCAAAACATAAGACTACACATTGAAACAGTACCGAGATAATGATAAAACATATATTAGATTTATTAGCATTAGATGAATTTTACGGACAATCTGAAAACATAGAAATTGCAAAAGGTAAGTATCAATTAGTTACAACTTGGAAACAAGGATTTGAACAAATAAAAAGACAATGGAAAAGAAAATAATAGATTTAGAAGTTAAATCAAATGTTGAAGAATCAATTGCTGGATTAAAAGCCTTAAAAAGACAATTAAAAGATACTGCTGCTGGTTCTGATGAATTTAAAAAGATATATAATCAAATTGATGATTTAGAAGATAAAATTAAATCATCTAAAAATGCTTCATCTGATTGGATTGATAGTTTAGAATCTGCTGGAGGTCCTTTAGGTGCTTTAGGTGGTTCTTTAAATAGAGCAAAAGTAGCAACACAATCTTTTGGCGGTGCATTAAAAGCTACTGGAATTGGTTTAATTGTTGCTTTAATTGGAGGTTTAGTTGCTGCATTTAATGAGAATGAAGTTGCAATGAAAAAACTTCAACCATTATTAGATGGAATGCAGAAAATATTTCAAGGAATATTTAGAGCAGTAGAACCTTTATTTAACACATTAGTAGATTTAGCTATTAATGCATTGCCTATGGTTAGTAGTGCGTTTCAAGTTGTTTATTCAAGTGTTACTGCGGTGTTTCAATCATTAGGTTCATTAGGTTCTGCATTATTAAAATTAATGAAAGGTGATTTTTCTGGTGCTTGGAAAGATGCAAAAGCAAGTGTAAATGATTTTAGTTCTAATTATGATAAATCTGTAAAAAGATTTTCTGATGGTTCTAAAGAAATGACTAAAAATGAAAAAGAAGAAGCGGATAAACGAGCAGAAGAACGCAAAAAAGCCCAAGAAAAAAGAGAAGCGGCTGAAGAAAAAGAAAAAGAAAAAAGAATAAAAGCAGCTGAAGAAGAAAAGAAAAGATTAGAAGAATTAGAAAAAGAACGTCAAGAATTAATTGGCAGACAAGGGGCAAAAGCAAGGGAGGAATACGAAGCAGCAGAAAAATTAATTGCAGACGCAAGAAAAGCAAATGAAGATTCTTTAAAAACAGAAAACCAAATAAAAGTTGAAAAAGAAAATGCTGATTTTGAATTAAAAAAACAAGACTTAATTAATAAAGGATTATCTATTCAAGAAATAGAAATACAACACAAAAGAAATTTATCTAATTTAGATATTGAATATTATGCTTCAGAAGCAGATAAAGCTATTAAAAGTACTGCTGATGCAAAGGCACAATCAGAAGCTAAAATAAAAATTGCTGAATTAGAAAAAAAAGCAAAATTAGATGCCGCTGATGTTACTGCAAATACATTATCTGCAATGTCAGAATTATTAGGAAAAGAAACTGCTGCTGGAAAAGCTGCTGCGGTTGCAAGTGCTACAATTAATACATTTAGTTCAGCACAAAAAGCATATGATTCTACAGTTGGAATACCATTTGTAGGTCCAGTATTAGCTCCTATAAATGCTGGTTTAGCTATTGCTGCTGGTATTAAAAATGTTAAATCTATTTTAGCAGTTAAAGTTCCAGGAGGTGGTGGTGGTTCTGCCCCAAGTATCGGAGGTGGAGGTAATATGGCTGCTGCTTCAGTTGCACCATCATTTAACGTAGTAGGAGCAAGCCCAACAAATCAATTAGCACAAACAATTGGTAATAAAGAACAACAACCAATTAAGGCTTATGTAGTATCCGCTGATGTTAGTACTGCTCAATCTTTAGATAGAAATATTATATCAAGTGCAACTTTAGGATAAAACAAAAATTAAATAATTTAATTATAAAAATATGAGAATAGTAGAATTAATAATTGACGAAAACGAAAAGTTAAATGGTATTGAAGCAGTTTCAATTGTTGAATTTCCAGCAATAGAATCTAATTTTATATCATTAAACCAACACATTGAACTTGCAAAAGTAGATGATGAAAAGCGTATTTTAATGGGTGCTGCATTAATACCTAATAAAAACATTTACAGACGTAATGATAAAGATGAATATTATATTTTCTTTTCAGATGATACAGTTAGAAAAGCAAGTGAATTATTTTTAATGAATAGCAATCAAAATAATACTACATTAGAACACGAAGAAAAATTAAAAGATTTAAGTGTTGTTGAAAGTTGGATTGTTGAAGATACTGAAATGGATAAATCTAAAAAATACGGTTTAAATGCTCCAGTTGGTACTTGGATGGTATCTATGAAAGTTAACAATGATGTTATTTGGAATGATTTTGTTAAAACTGGCAAAGTAAAAGGATTTAGTATTGAAGGGTATTTCAGCGACAAATTAGAAATGAGTTTACAAGTTGAAAAAGATAATGAATTATTAGAAAAAATTAAATCAATAATATTAAAAAATGGGAAATAAAACAAGTTCACCAAAAGGTGGTAAAAAAGGATGTTTATGTAATGATGGTACATATAGTGCTAAATGTTGCAAAGGAGAATTAATTCAACAAGGAATTGGAACATTAGTAAGTCAATCAGTTTCAGATGTTGTAAACACTAACGAACCAAGAATTATAAATTCAACAAACGGTTAAAAATATAACAAAACTTTATAAAGTTTATTAATAAAAAAAAATAATATGACAACTGAAAAATTAGTAATGAATGCTTTGTTTGGAAAAACAAAATTAGCAAGTGAAAAAATAGAATTAGGATTTGATTTTAGCCAAATAACAAAACAAACTGATTCTGCATTAAAAGAAAGTTCAAGTGCAACTGCAAAATTAAATAAAGACGCTGCTGCATTTGCTGAATCTAAAAAGTCTTTTTCAAAGTTTCAAAATGTTCCTTCTACATATCAAAAAAATGTAGATTCTTATTATAAAGAATATGATAAAAAAGCATCTGAATTAGGAATTGATACAAAATCAACACAATTCTATAAAGAATATTTAGATGTTGTTTCTAAAATTGGACAAATTTCAGACAATGTTAGTCAAATGAAAGATGCAATTGCATCAGCTAAATAATAATTAAATAAATAAATATGAATGTACTAAATGAAATCAAAACTCTTTTGGGGATGGATGTAAATCTTGCTCAAATGAAACTTAAAGATGGAGTTACAGTAATAGAAGCAGATGCTTTTGAACCTGAAATACCAGTTTTTATAGTTAATGGTGAGGATAAAATTCCTATGCCAGTTGGAGATTACGAGCTTGAAGATGGAATGCTTTTAGTTGTATCAGTTGAAGGTGTAATTGCTGAAATTAAAGAAGTAGCAGTTGAAGAAGAAGCCCCAGAAGTTGAAGTAGAAATTGAAGCACAAACAGAAGCTCCATCTGTTCAATCTACACCAAAAAGAATTGTAGAATCAGTTTCTAAAGAAATGTTCTTTGCTGAAATTGAAAAACTACAAGCACAAATTTTTGAATTAAAAACTCCTAAACAAGAATTGAATTCTGATGTTGTTGTTGAGCCTTTGACACATTCACCAGAAGTTAAAATTGAAACTAAATTAAATAAAATTTCACCTAATCGACCAATGACAACTCAAGATATTGTTATGGCAAAACTTTTTAATAAATAAATTATGGCTACTACTACATCAATCAGTACAACTTATGCTGGAGAATTTGCTGGAAAATACATTTCAGCTGCATTACTTTCAGGTTCAACTATCGCAAATGGTGGAATCGAAGTTATGCCAAATATTAAATTTAAGCAAGTAATTAACAAAATGGCAACTGATGCTATTATTGCTAACGCTTCTTGTGATTTTACTGCAACATCAACTGTTACACTAACTGAAAAAATACTTGCTCCAGAGGAATTCCAAGTAAATTTACAATTATGTAAAAAAGATTTTCATTCAACTTGGCAATCAGTAGAGCAAGGTTTTTCTGCTTATGATTCTTTGCCTTCAAGTTTTGCTGATTATCTATTAGCACACGTTTCTGCTAAAGTTGCTGAGAAAACAGAACAAAACATTTGGAAAGGTGTTAATGCTAACGCTGGAGAATTTGATGGTTTTGCTACATTGCTTTCTTTAGATGCTGGATTGCCAGCTGCACAAGAAATTGCTGGAACTACTGTAACTGCTGCAAATGTTATTGCTCAAATGGGATTAGTTGTAGACCAAATTCCAGCTTCACTTTACGGAAAAGAAGATTTATATCTTTATGTTAGTCAGAACGTTGCTCGTGCTTACGTAAGAGCATTGGGAGGTTTTGGAGCGAGTGGATTAGGTTCTAATGGTACAAATGCACAAGGAACACAATGGTTCAACAATGGTTCACTTTCTTTTGATGGTGTTAAAATCTTTGTTGCAAATGGATTGGCTTCAAACACAATGATTGCTGCTGAAAAATCTAACTTGTTCTTCGGAACTGGACTTTTAGCTGATGCAAATGAAGTTAAAGTAATTGATTTAGCTGATATTGATGGTTCTGAAAACGTAAGAGTAGTAATGAGATTTACTGCTGGAGTTCAATACGGAATTGTTTCTGATATTGTAACTTACGGAATCGTAAACGCTGCTAACTAATAATTAGAAGCAAATTAATAAAGGGGTGGTAAAAAGCCATCCCTTTTTTATTAACTTTAAAAATATATAACTATGGCGTGCGATATTAGTTTGGGAAGAACCGAACAATGTAAAGATTCAAACGGTGGATTAAGAGCGGTATATTTTGTAAATTGGGGTGATGCTACATCATACACATTAGTTGATGGTTCTATTACTGCGGTATTAGGTACACCAACTGCTTACAAATATGACTTAAAAGGAACATCTACATTTGAGCAATCTGTTACAAGTTCAAGAGAAAATGGTACTACATTTGTAGACCAAAAATTAAGTTTAAATATTAATAAATTAACTGCTGCTGACCACAAACAATTGAAAATGCTTTCATACGGAAGACCTCAAATTGTGGTTGAAGATAATAACGGAAATTTATTTTTAGCTGGATTAACAAAAGGTTGTGATTTAACAACTGCTGCAATTTCAACTGGTGCTGCTTTAGGTGATGCGAGTGGATATAAAATGGAATTTCAAGGGATGGAAAAAGAGGCTGCTAATTTTATGACAGGTACTTTATCAACTATTGGATTTACAGTTGTAGAAGGAATATAAGTTTTTGTTTGTTTTTTTTAAAGAGGGTACTATTCATTTAGTATCCTTTTTTTATAGATTATATCTTTCCAATTTCTTTTTTAACTTCTTCTAAATAACTACTTTTTTGTCCTTCATTTGTGCCTTGAATTTTCCAAAGTGAATCCATTATTAATTGCATTTCATCAACTGCTATTAATGCACATTCTTGGTCTAAATAATCAAATGTAATGTCTTTATCAATCCAATCGCTTTCGTTTTCCCCTCTATGCAATAATGCAAACTTTCTTATCAATTCTTTTGCTTTTTGTTTTGGTGTTTTCATTTCTTTTTTTTTATGGATTATATTTTTTAATTTCTTCTACAACTTCATCTAAATATTTATCAAGTAAACTTCCTTTTGTTGCAAAAAATAATTTATCGTGAAAACTTCTAACTTCTTTAATTACTATTAATGCACAACTTTTTTCAATTGAATAATCTCCTACAAAACAAATTCCTTCATTAATATATTTATCTACTAACTCTTTTGCTTTTTCTTTTGGTGACATAGTTTTTTTTACAAATATATAAAAATTTTATTTAAAACAATTTTATGTTTAAATTATTATTATAAAAAAATATTATGATTATTTTAAAAGAACAAATACAAGCACAAACAATAAATTTTATTCCAAGAAAAATGGAAGCAACTACTATTGTTATAAGAAACGAAACAACAAAAGAAATAGTTGAAATTGATGCTGAATTTGTTTTTAATAATTACTATTTACAAACTACTAATATTTTTACTTTAAAAGAAAATACATTTTACAATTTAAAAGTATTAAATAATAATGAAATTGTTTATTTAGATAAAATATTTTGTACAAATCAAACTATATCTGATTACACAGTTAACGAAAATCAATACGTAGAGCATACCACAACGAACGAATATAAAATTTATGAGTAATATATCAATTTTAAATTTAAGTGCTTATACAAGTCCTTTAATTCAAGAAAATAAAAAGAATAATTATATAGAATACGGGAAAGACAATAACTATTTTCAATATTTAATTGATAGATATTTATATTCTGCAACTAATGGTGCTATAATTACTGGTATTGCAAATATGATTTACGGTAAAGGATTAGATGCATTAGATTCTAATAAAAAACCAAATGAATATGCTCAATTAAAATCTATTGTAAAAGATTCTGATTTAAAAAAAGTTGCTTTAGAACGCAAACTATTAGGAATGGCTGCAATGCAAGTTGTAATGGAAAAAAAGCAAGTTAAACAAGTGCTTCATTTTCCTATGCATACATTACGTGCTGGTAAGTGCAATGATAAAGGTGAAATTGAATTTTGGTTATACCATCCAGATTGGAAAAATAAAAAAATAAGTGAAGAAACTAAAAAGATTCCAGCATTTGGTTTTGGAAATGGTAACGAAGTTGAGTTATATATTTTACGACCTTATGTAAGTGGTTTTGATTATTATACACCAATAGATTATTCTGGTGCTTTACCTTATGCATTGCTTGAAGAAAACATTGCAGACTATCAAATTAATGATTGTCAAAACGGATTTAGTGGTACAAAAGTTATTAATTTTAACAACGGTATTCCTAACGAGGAAATGCGTGATAAAATGAAACGTGATGTTTTAAATAAATTAACTGGTGCTAAAGGAGAAAAAGTAATTATTGCTTTTAACGCAAATGCAGAATCAAAAACAACTGTTGAAGATTTACCTTTGAATGATGCTCCGGCACATTACGAGTATTTGTCTAAAGAATGTTTTGAAAAGTTAATTGTTGGACATAGAGTTACAAGTCCAATGCTTTTAGGAATTAGAGAATCAAGTGGTGGTTTAGGCAATAATGCAGACGAAATAAAGACTGCTACGTTACTAATGGATAATATAGTTATTAAACCATATCAATTAGAAATTACTAATGCATTAGATGAAATTTTAGCTATTAATAAAATATCTTTAAAGCTATATTTTAAAACTATTCAACCTTTAGAATTTGTTGATGTATCTGGAATGAATGCAGAAACAACTGAAGAAGAAACTGGTGTTAAAATGAGTTCAGAAGTTAACGTTGAATTAGATGACTTTATAAATTCAAGTGGTGAAATACTATCTGATAATTGGGTTTGTGTTGATGAAACGGAAGTTGATTATAATACAGAAGAAGAACTTGATAATGAAATTAATAATCTAAATAAAAAATCAATATTATCTAAAATATATGATTTTGCAACTGCTGTAAGTTCAAGACCAAACGCTAAATCTGAACAAGATAAAAACATTGATGGTTTTAAATTTATTACAAGATATTCTTATGTTGGTAATGAAACACCTGAAAGAGAATTTTGTCAAAAAATGATGCGAGCAAGTGCTAACAATAGAGTATATAGAAAAGAAGATTTAGAAAACGTAAACTCTAAAGTTGTTAATGATGGTTTTGAGCATAATGATACACCTTACAATATCTTTTTATATAAAGGCGGGGCGAGATGCCATCATAAATTCTTAAGAAAAACTTTTGTCAATATGGAAGGTGTTAAAATAGATGTTAATAATCCAAACACAAAAACTATATCTGTTGCAAAGGCTGAAAAATATGGTTACAGAATTAGAAATAAAAAAGAAGTTGCAATGATTCCAAACGATATGCCTTTAAAAGGATTTCATCCAAATAATAAAAATTTACCTAAAGACGTTTAAAATGGCAAAAGCATTATTTATATCAACAAATGATTTAGTTAAGAATACATTTATTAACGGAAATGTTGACCCTGATACTTATACGCAGTATATATTTCAAGCACAACAAGTTCACATTCAAAACTATTTAGGCACAAAATTATATAATAAAATCAATGATGGAATAGTTGCTGGAAACTTATCAAGTCCATATACAACGCTTTTAAACGACTATATTAAAATGATGGTAATACACTGGACTATGGTTGAATTTTTGCCTTATTCATCAATTAAAATAAGTGAGAAAGGAGTATTTAGACATAATTCTGAAAACAGTACAACCGTTGATAAAATTGATATTGATTTCTTAATAGCTAAGTCAATGGATACTGCTCAAGCATATACTAATAGATTTATAGATTATATGAGTTTTAATCAATCTTTATTTCCAGAATATAACAACAATTCAAATGCTGATGTATATCCAGATAAAGATGCAAACTTCGGAGGATGGATACTATAAAAGAAACTTATATACCAAAAGAAAAAAACATTAAAAAATTAGAAATGTTTTTAAAAAAAATAGAAGAAAAAACAATTAAAATAAATAAGATATGAATTTTACACATAAAAAAGGAGATACATTTGATGAGGTTGCTTTTTCTTTAAAGATTAATAATGTAGTTGTTGACTTAACTGGTGCAGTAATTAAAATGCAATTAAAAAAGAACGACAATCCAAGTGTATCATATTTATCTTTAACTTCTGTTTCATCTGCTGGTATTACTATAACATCACCAACTGCTGGATTATTTAAAATTAATAGTCAGATTATAGATATAGAATCTTTTAATTATGTTTATGACATTCAAATAACTTATGCTTCTGGAGTTGTTAAAACATACGTTTCTGGTAATTTCAATATAACTAAAGATATAACTGCATAATGGAAAATGAAATTGAAATTGGTGTAACTACTATCACAAATTTAATAGAGGTTACTGCTCAACCAAATGACCAAATTGTTGATATTGGTGTTACTGATAATACTGATGAAGTTGTAATTAATGTAACTCCATCTGTTATTGAAATAAACATAAATAAAGGAGGTTTAAATTCTAATATTGTAACTTCAGTTAATACTAAAATTGGCGATGTTGTTTTAACTAAAGAAGATATTGGTTTAGGTAACGTTGATAATACTGCTGATTATGATAAAATGATTTCATTAGATACTCAAATTGCTTTAAATGAAAAAGCAGATTTAGTTGATGGCGTTGTTCCTTCATATCAATTACCATCTTATGTAGATGATGTTTTAGAAGTTGCTAATTATGCTGCTTTACCATTGGTTGGAGAAGTAGGAAAAATATATGTTACATTAGATAACAATAAAATATATCGTTGGAGTGGTTCAATTTATATTGAAATTGCTTCAAACAATGCTATTTGGGGAGCAATAACTGGAACACTATCTAATCAATTAGATTTACAAAATGCTTTAAACGCTAAAGTTCCTTATACTGGTGCTACAAGCAATGTGAATTTAGGAGAATATGGTTTATCTACTGGTAATATACAATTTGATACGACTCCAACTGTTCCGCCTACAACGGTAGGAAGTTTGTCTTGGAATGATATAGATGGAACATTGAATTTAAGTTTAAAAGGGGAAAGTGTAACATTACAAATTGGTCAAGAAACAGTTGCAAGAATAGTAAATAAAACTGCTACTAATATAACACTATTAGAAGCAAATTATCAAGCAGTAAGGGTTACTGGAGCACAAGGACAAAGACCAAAAGTAGATTTAGCACAAGCAAATAGTGATTTAAATAGTACAACTACATTAGGATTAGTTACTGAAACAATTTTAAATAATGAAGAAGGATTTATTACCACAAGTGGACAAGTTAGACAAATAAATACAACTGGTTCTTTACAAGGTGAAACTTGGTTAGATGGTGATATACTTTATTTAAGTGGAACTGTTGCTGGTAGAATAACTAATATAAAACCAATTGCACCAATACATACTGTAATTATTGGATTTGTAGAATATGCTCACGCAATCAATGGTAAGATATTTGTAAAAGTAGATAATGGATATGAACTTGAAGAACTTCATAATGTTTCTGCTATTGCCCCAAATAACAATGAAGTATTAACTTATGATTTAGCAACTACTTTATGGAAGCCTAAAACAGTAATAAGTGCTTTAGAATATACACCAGCAAATGATTCAAATGTTGTTCATTTAACTGGTACAGAAACAATAACTGGTTCTAAAATATTTTCTTTATCTCCTTATTTAGAAACTGGTTCTTACTTAAAACAAGTTGTTAGCTTTTCTTACCCTGTTGGTTATAGTTCTATCAATGGAATTGCAAATGGTATTTTAATAGCTGCGTCCAGTACAAAATCTGCTCAGTTAAATATGACTAATTTAACTGGACTTAAAACTTTTGAGTTTCCAAATTTAAGTGGAACTTTAGCATTAACATCTGATTTATCTTCATACGTACCAACATCAAGAACATTGACAATAAATGGTGTTACACAAGATTTAAGTGCAAATAGAACTTTTACAATATCTGCTGGAATATCTGGAAGTGGAACAATTGGTAAAATACCCTTATTTACTGGAACAACTGCAATTGGAGATAGTAACCTTGAAGAACTTGCAAGTTATTTCAATATGACTAAACCTTTAAATATTAATTATTCAATAGCAACTGGAGGAGCGGCTTTACTTGTTGACTTAAATAATGTTTCAAGTACGGGTACAACTTTATTCCTACATAACGCTGGAACTGGAAATTTAATGTTTGCACAAAAAGCGGATAATACACAAGCTTTTTTAATTGCTGGAAATGGTAATGTAAGTATTGGAAACGTTACGGGTAATTCTAAATTGCAAATTAATGGAAATGCCGCAATAGGATATAGTTCTCCAACTACTGCTCCAACAAATGGATTAGTAGTTGATGGCAACGTAGGAATAGGAACAACAAGTCCGAGTGGAAAATTAAATGTATTTACTGGATTATCAGGAGCAACTTTGGATATTGTAAATCAATTATCAGGTTCTATATCATTCGGAAATGGTTCTGGCTCAACAACTGCTCCAACAATAGTTTGTAAATCAAATAGTAATACCGCATTAACTTTTATAGCTGCCACTAATGACACAAATACAACTGGAGATTATATTTTTAATGTAAGAAAAAATGATAATACTGACTTCACTACATTAACAAGTTCTGCTTTTAAATTTTCAAGATTTGCAACATCATTAGTTGATATTTTAAGAAATGGCAACGTAGGAATAGGAACAACTACCCCAACATATAAATTACAAATATCAACAGATAGTGCTGCTAAGCCAACTACTGCTTTATGGACTATTGCTTCAGACGCAAGAATAAAAGAAAACATAAATAAATACACAAAAGGATTAAATGAATTACTTAAAATTAATCCAATTACTTATGATTATAACGGATTAGGTGGATTTGAAAAGGGTAAAGGAGGAGTTGGTATTATTGCTCAAGAAATTGCTGAAATATTACCAGATAGTGTTAGTTCAATAAAAGGAAAATTAAACGAAACAGATGAAGAAGAAATTGACATATTAAATTTTAATGGTCACGAATTAACATATGTTCTTATTAATGCAGTAAAAGAACTAAAAGCAGAAATAGAATTATTAAAAAGTAAGTTAATATGAAAAAATTAAATAAAAAACTATTTCCTATTGCATTAGTATTGTTAGGAATATTAGACCAAAGCACAGATTTATTTTCGCAATTATTAGTTCAATTAAATACACCAGAATGGGTTGGAACAATATTCAAAATATTTATTATTATAGTAGGAGCATTTAAGATTTATTTAATACAACCAAAAGAATGAAACAATATTTTTTAGATTTAAAATTAAGTCTATTAACGGGAACTTATTTTGCAATAACTTTTTCTAATTTAGATAATATTATGAAAATAATTGTTTTCTTGTTAACGGTTGGTTATACAGTTCGTAGATGGTATTTATTAGAAAAAAACAAAAAAGAATAATATGAAAATTGATTTAAAAGGAATTTTATTACTAGAACAACTTGAAGGATTAAAATTAAATGCTTATAAATGTAGTGCAAATGTTTGGACTATTGGATTAGGAAATACTTTTTACGATGATGGTTCAAAGGTTAAAGAAGGTGATAAAATAACTAAAGACAAAGCATATTATTTATTCCATTTAATTGCTACTAAATTTGAAAAGTCAATTAATTTATTAGTTAAAAAACCATTAACACAAAATCAGTTCAATGCTTTATTTTGCTTTGTTTATAATATTGGTACAACTGGTTTTAAAAATAGTACATTATTACGTTTAGTTAATATTAATCCAAATGATGCTAATATAGCTAAAGAGTTTTTAAAATGGAATAAAATAGCTGGTAAAGAATCAAAAGGTTTAACAAATAGAAGAATAAAAGAATCTGCTTTATACTTTACAAAATAATGAAATATATATATATCATAATACCATTTTTATTTTTGTCTTGTGCATCACGAAAAGTAACTGTATCTAATTTAGAAATAAAAAAAGATAGTGTTTCACAAATAGAAACTAAAGTAGTTACAAAAGAAGTTTCTAATATTGAAATTCAAAATAATATCTTAATAGATGAATTTATTATTAAACCATTAGATTCTACTAAAGAAATTGTTATTGATGGTAAAAGCTATAAAAACGTTGTTTTAACGTATAAAAAAACTAAAGATAATAGTTTACATAGAAATAATAAAAACGTTTATAAGGATGAACAAAAACAACAAAAAACAGTTAGTTCAGTAATTAAAAAAGAATTTAAAAAAGAAATAGATAAAAAAGCTAATTATTGGGTTTATTTGTGGTTGCTTATTATACCTATTGGATATTATTTATATGTTTATTTAAAGAAAAAAGCGTTTAAAATTTAAGGCTATTATAGTACTTGTTTTAAAAATCATAAACACTTAATTCTAAACACTTTAATCTGAAAAAAACTTAACAAAATATTTACAAGTTGTTAAGGTTTTTAATTTGTATGCTAATTGCTGCTTTACTTAAATCTAATAATTTAGATAATTCTAAGTTTTTAATTTTTGGGTTAATATTTAAAATATATTTAATTTTATCTTTTGATTTTAGTTCTTTGTTTTTACAAATATTTTTAATTTGAATATCTTTTAATAATTCATCAAGCATATTATCCATATAATTATCTTTCTTATTATATTCTTTTTTATACTTACCAACCCAGTAATAAATATATGACAATGTTTCTTTATAATCAGTAAAACACTTTATAGAATGTAACTCGAATCCGTTACCTCTATTGGAATACCATAATAAATCATAACCATCATATATAATTTTGTGGTTTTCGATTTCTTTTAAATAATTTAATTCTTTAATTGAATAAGCCATATTTTTTGTTTTTATTAATATACGCAAAATTAAACTATAAATGCAGAGTTTTAAAATAAAAGTTATTTACACTAATGTTAATAAAGTATAATTATATTTGAATATGGAAAAGAAACCTAAAAGAAGTATTTTAGTTAAAAAATTAGACACAGTCTTTTCTATATATATAAGACGTAAAGATGCAATAGATGATATTGCTGAATGTGTTACTTGTGGTAAAAAAAGCCATTGGTCTAAACTTCAAAATGGCCATTGGGCAAGTAGAAGGCATTATAGCACACGTTGGGACGAACAAAATTGCCACGTTCAATGTTCAGGATGCAATGTATTTAGAGCTGGTGAAATATACTTATATACTAAATATCTTTGTTCAAAATTTGGTGATAACTTTCCAGAACAAATGTATATTAAGTCACATAAAATAGTTAAATTTGCGGATGTAGATTTAATAGATATGATAGAGTTATACTCTAATAAAATACTGGCTTTAGAAAGTAAAGAAAACTAAAGGGATTTAAAACCTACTTTACAAGGTTGTGGAACGGGAGCATATACTTAAAAGTTATAATATGCAAGTTAGATAGAAGGTGGGAAAGGCTAACATTTTTTAAAATATTCTATCCAGTTTTTTTGTTTGTTCAAAGGGTGCTTTAATTAGTACCCTTTTTTTTATTTAAAACTTTAACATTTCATTAACACTTTTATATCTAAAACAGTTATATATTTGTACTCAACAAAAACAAACAAAATGAAAGAAAATTTAAAAAACATTGTATTAGCATTTATCGGATGGTGCTTATTTTTAATTGCATTATTAATTTTAACAAACAAATAAAATGAAGGATTTATTAGATTTCCAAAGATTTCAAATACAAAGTTTACAAAATAGAATTTGTGAATTAGAAAATATTAACAACACATTATCTGGATACTGTTTTGAAGCATTAGATGAACGATGTTCAGCAGAATATAAGAATATAATCAAAAAAGAAATATACACCTTAAAACAACTTTAAAATGGAATTAAATAAAAATTATAGAATAATTTATGATTCGGAAAATACTATTTTACAATTTTTTGAACCAAGAATTAAAAAGCTAAAAGATGGAGTTATACAAGATTTCGGAATGGCTTATGAGTTTACAGAAAACTTTTACTATCCAAGTCTTAAAACCGCATTAAATGGATTTTTAACAAAATGCACTTGGAATTTAGAAACTGCTGAAGAAATTTTAATTGAATTAAAAAAAGTAGAAACATTAATTAAGAATATAAAATAAATATGAAAGATTTAACATTACACGAAAAACTGTCTTCAATTCAAAAAGAATTTAAAGCAAACAAATCAAAATTTAATAGTTTTGGAAAATACAATTTTAGAAGTGCTGAAGATATTTTAGAAGCATTAAAGCCTTATAATGAAAAATATGGTGTATCTTTTATTATTAGTGAAGAATTAATATCTATGTACACTGACGTACATTTACCAATATTAAAATCTACTGCAACTATTTTTGATAACAATGGAATAAATGAAATTTCTGCAACTGCAATAGTAGGTGTAGATTTAAATCAAAAAGGAATGCAAGTTCCACAACAATTTGGTTCTGCAAGTTCATACGCTAAAAAATATGCATTAGGTAATTTATTATTGATTGATGATACACAAGATTCTGACGCAATAAATAAGCACGATAAAACACCAGTAAAAGACGATTTAAAATGGTTAAATAAAAATACACCAGAATTTAACAAAGCAATTGATTATTTAAAAAATGGTGGTAATATTGCAAATATAGAATCTAAGTATAAAATGACTAAAGAAGTCAAAGCAGAATTAACTAAATAAAATATTATGGAAAAATATAGAATTTTAGAAGTAGATGGTAGATTTATACCTCAATTTAAAAATTGGTTAAATAGATGGCATAGTTATTCTGGGATTACTGGTTATAAATGGTCAACAATTGAGAATCAATATGATTATTGTTCTAAACCAACCATAGAACACGCAAGAGAATTTATCGATAATTATGTTAGAAAAAACACAAAAAAAATAACAAAAATACACGAATATTAAATAAAACTGAATAGCTGACAACAGTAAAAAAAGGTAAGCAAATAAATAAAAACAAATATTATGAGTGCATTAATTAATTTATCATTAAGAGTAGACAAATTACCAAAAGAAAAATTTGTACAAGGTAAAGATGGAGCGGTATATTATAATTTCACTATCGGTGTAAATGATGATTCAAACCAGTATGGTCAAAATGTTTCGGCAACTGATTCACAAACTAAAGAAGAACGTGAAGCAAAGAAACCAAAAACATATCTTGGAAATGGTAATGTAGTATGGACTGATGGAAATATTAAATTAGCAGATAAAAAGGTAGAAGCAACTGCAAAAGAAGTATCGGATAGTTTGCCATTTTAGATAAATTTGGGGTCGAGATATTAAATTAAGACCCCTTTTTTTGTTAATAAGTTTACCATTCTAATATAAACAATTACCGTTTTAATTTATTATATTTGTATTAATAACTTAAATTAAAAAATTATGAGTGCAAAGATTTGTTTTAAATGTAATATTGAAAAAAAATTAGAAGATTTTTACAAACACAATCAAATGCCTGATGGTAGGGTTAACAAGTGTAAAGAATGTAATAAAAAAGATGTAAGAGAAAATTATCAAATAAAAGCGCAAGATATATCTTTTATAGAAAAAGAACGTGAACGTTCAAAAGAAAAATATCATAGATTAGATTATAAAAATAAGCAGAAAATTTGGGATAAAGATAAGCCTTGGAAATCTAATTCGATATATAAAGGATTAAGAAGTAAATTTAAACACGTTCCAGCTACGCATCATTTGCATCATTGGAATTATAACAATGAATTTTTAGAAGATATTATTATTTTAGAAAAATTTAATCATAGAAGGGCACATAACTTAATTAATTTAGATTTAATTAAAAGAGTTTATATAGGGTTAAATAATGAAATTTTAGACACAAAAGAAAAGCACATTTTATATTTAATTGAAAACGGTATAAAATTTTAAACAAAACAAACAAATGGATAAAGATGCACAAAGATTGCTGATGCAATTATATGAAGAAGAATGTACTATAAATCCATTAGAAAAAGTAATACATCCAGAACCAGCTATATCATTTGGTTTTAAAAGTTATGAAACAAAAGATGGAAGTGTAAATTATCCAACACCAATTGGAACTTATGGTAACTTTAGTTTTATTCAAGCACCACCAAAATCAAAGAAAACGTTTTTTGTATCATTATTATCAGCAGTTTATTTAGCTGGCAATTTAGAATCATTTGCTGGTGAATTAAAAGCAACAAGAAATGACAAACATTTAATACATTTTGATACTGAACAAGGGAACTTTCACGCTGCAAACGTATTTAAAAGACCTATTGATATGACTGGAATAAAAACAGATAAATATCATACATTAGCATTAAGACAATTATCTTTCAAAGAACGAGTTGATTTTATAGAATATTATCTTTATGATAAATTAGAAGGAAAAAATATTGGATTAGTTATTATTGATGGTATTGCAGATTTATGTTCTGATGTAAACAATATAGAGGAATCAAATGCAGTAGTACAAAAGTTAATGAAATGGACAAAAGAATTAAATTGCCACATAATTACTGTAATCCATTCTAACTTTGGAACTGATAAACCAACTGGGCATTTAGGTTCAT
>Ga0208916_10000190_pt1 | contig 30986 bp, 32 predicted proteins | sample DEB19_08_DNA_5_FD_184523 | JGI IMG/M metagenome (GOLD analysis project Ga0208916, IMG submission 184523) | Aqueous microbial communities from the Delaware River and Bay under freshwater to marine salinity gradient to study organic matter... | ecosystem: Environmental > Aquatic > Marine >... | reverse complement strand
CCAAACGATGGCGGCGTGCCGATGCGGATCAAGCCTTTGGGCGCACTGACAGCGCCGCGAACCCGCGACTCGACTTCTTCAAAGCGGTGCAGTAAATCTGCGCCGTCTGCCAGCAAGAACAGGCCAGCCTCGGTCAGGCTGACGCTCTTGGTGGTGCGCGTCAGCAATTGCGCGCCCAGACTTTCCTCCAGCCATTTGATGTGCTTGGTGACGTTGCCCTTGGCCATGCCAAGCCGCTCAGCCGCTGCGGTAAAGCTGCGCCCACGGGCCACTTCAGCAAAAATTTCGATGGCTCTGAGTCGGTCCATGTGTCTGCATTTCCTAACTTTGGTGCGGGTCCAGCTGTTTCGAATTCGAGAACAATACTATTCCATTTTGGGGCTATGGCTGCGCTTGACTTGTCGTTAACATCAAGAATTCTTCAGCCATGACGGGCTAGTTGAATCCATAAAAACGACGGAGACACCCCTTGAGCCTTTCCCCAGAATCGACTTTGAACGCCAGCACTCAACTGATTCACCAACTGTTCTATTTTTTGGATGAAGCGGATTACCCGAAGTTGGTCGCCCTGTTCACACCACAAGGCACTTGGAAGCGTCAAGGCGAGTTGCTGGCAGGACATGCGCAAATTCTGAACGCTCTGGCAAAGCGCCCCACCACGCAGCGCATTCGTCACGTCATCAGCAACACGTTTTTATCCGCCTCTGAGGCAGCTTCGGCCACCCTCATCGCCTACATGACGGCTTACCGTTTTGACGACGGCAGTCAGACAACGGGCTCCGTCACCATCAGTCGCCCTTTCCGGCTGTCCGTGGTCCACGCCAAACTGGAAGTCACAGACGGCGGCTGGCGCGTGGCTGAACTAGACCTTGTCCCAGAGTTTGAATTTGCCGCAGACAGTACGTCTCTTGCAGCGCTACAAAAATGAACTCGCCCAAGGCCACCAGCTTCATTCACCAAGCCCTGCGTACCCGGGTGATTGCCAAGCCGGGCGCGGTCGCTGAACTTGGCCGCGAACTGGCACGCCTCGGCTGCCAGCGGCCGCTGCTGCTGTCCGGTCAGCGCACCGCTGCCGGCCCGGTCTGGGCCGATGTCCGGCGTTCCTTGGGCGAGCTGCCCTTTTTGGCTGTGCAAGACATCGAACCGCATTCCTCGCTGACAACGGTTGAGCGTGTGGTCCAGCTAGCCCGCGAGCACGGTGCTGATGCGCTGGTGGCCGTCGGTGGCGGCAGTGTGTCCGACACGGCCAAGGCTGTCGCGCTGGTGCTGGCGGAAGGCGCGCCACTGGCGCAGCATGCCTCACGCTTTGTGCCACCGACCACGGTGTTGATGCCTGACTTGGTGAAGCCCAAGCTGCCCATTTTGTCGATCGCGATGACAGCTTCTGGCGCTGAAGCCACACCCTCTTTGGGCATCCGAACACCCGAAGGCATCAAGCTGCTTTTTTGGGACGCTCAACTGGCCAGCCGCGTGATTTTTCTGGACCCTGTGGCGAACCTCGCCACACCGGCTTCAGTCATGCTGTCGACCGGCATGAACGGGCTGGCGCACTGCATTGAAGGCCTTTACTCCAAGGCCGGCTCGCCCATCACGTCCATCCTGGCGCTGGATGGCATCGTCAAATTCGACCAAGCCTTGCGGCAGGTCGCCGCCATGCCGCAAGACGTCAACGCACGCGCCAATTTGCTGCTCGCAGCGCACATCTCGGGCATGGTGCTGGCGAGTGCGCGCAGCTGCCTGCATCACGCGCTCTGCCATGTGATGGGCGCCACCTTAGGCGTGGCGCATGGCGACGTCAACTCGGTGGTTTTACCGCATGCGCTGCGCTTTAACGCAGCCGCCGCCGCGCGTGAACTCGCACCTGCTGCCGCCCGACTCGGCTTGCCCGGGTCAGCTGCCGAAGCCGGCGAAGCTGCTGAACAATTGGCCAACTGGTTGCACGAACTGCAGCAAACCATTGGTGTGCCAAGCCGCTTGCGCGACCTGGGCGTCCCGCGCGAGCAACTCGCGGGCGTAGCCGAAAAAACATTGCACGAGCGCGGACTGGCCTACAACCCGCGCAGCGTCAACAACGCCGGCGAACTTGAAGCCATCTTGCTGGCCGCCTGGTAATTTTTCACTTTTTCACCCTCCCACCCACTTGATTGGAGAATTCAGATGAACATCATTGAAAGCGGCAAAATTTTGGGCGCCCGCGTCGAGGGACTTGATTTGTCCGTCCCCCTGACCGACGCTCAGTTTGTGCAACTTGAGCAAGCGCTTGGCCAATATGGCGTCTTGAGTTACCCACAACAAACACTCACCAGCCTTCAGCTCAAGCAATTTTCAGAACGCTTTGGCAAGCTGGAAGTCAACGTCGCCAACATGTACCAAGACGTCGGCTTGCCCGAGGTGATGATTCTTTCCAACAAAGTTGAAAACGGCAAACCACTGGGTCTGAGTGATGCAGGTCAAGACTGGCACACCGACATGTCTTACAGCAAGATGATTGCTTTTACCAACGTGCTGTACGGCCTCGAGATTCCGCACCGCGACGGCGAACCGCTGGGCAACACCGAGTTTTGCAATATGCATGCCGCCTATGACGAGCTGCCAGAGGCACTCAAGACCCAATTGACCGGTATGAGCATCACGCACAATTTTGAAAAGTTTTGGGAAAAAATGCGCTTAGAAAAAGGCCAGCGTCCCCCCCTGACAGACGCCCAGCGCGCGGCCAAGCCGCCGGTGTCGCACCCGATCTTCATGACCCACCCGATCACCGGCAAAAAAGTGCTCTACGCCAACCCGGGTTATTCGATGCGAATCAATGAACTGCCTGAAGCCGAGAGCACCGAGATTCTCGAATTTTTGTTCAAGCACCAGTTGCAGGAAAAATTCCAGTACCGTCACCGCTGGAGCGTCGGTGACGTGCTGATGTGGGACAACATGGGCACGCTGCACAACGCCGTGCCCGACTACCGGCCCGATGAACACCGTTACATCAAGCGCTGCCAAGTCATGGCCAATCGCTATTTTGAAAATGCAACCGCATGAAAGTCATCAGCTACCGCCAAGGCAACAGCCCGGTGCTGACTGGTGTTGTCGTTGACCAAGGCGTGCTGGACATCAGCGCATGGACGGCTGAACTGGCACCATCTAGCGAGGCCGTGCAACGCAATGCGGCAGCAGGCACAGACGCCCCAGCAGGCGGCATTTTGCGCTGGCTGCAGTCGGGCAGCGGGGCCATCGCCGCACTGACCGAACATGTCCGCGCCGCTTTGCTCAAGCCTGACACTCGGTTTGAACAACTCGACAGCCTGCAGTTGTATGCACCCGTGCCAAGGCCCGGAAAAATCATCGGCGTAGGCCGCAATTACGCTGACCACGCGAAGGAAACCGGCGTTGCGCCGTTCGAGAATCCACGCATTATTTTCAAAGTGTCGTCGTCTGTCGCGGCGCCGGGTGCTGCCGTGGCGCGGCCGGCCTCGGTCGCCAAGATGGATTTCGAAGTTGAGCTGGCTGTCGTGATCGGCGGCTACGGCAAAGACGTTCCCGAATCAGAAGCTTTGTCGCTGGTGGCGGGCTACACGGTGTTGAATGACTTGAGTGCCCGTGAGTTTCAGTTTGACATCGCACAAGCGCAAACCACCTTCGCCAAAAGCATGGACGGCTTTGCGCCCATGGGCCCTTGGATGGTGACGCGCGACGAGATTGCCGATCCGCAAAAGTTGGAAGTTTTTTGCTGGCTGAACGGCGCGCAGATGCAGCACGGCCACACCGCCGACATGCTGTTTCCGGTGGCCACATTGATTGCCTATGTGTCGCGTTTCATGACGCTCGAACCCGGCGACATCATCGGCACTGGAACGCCCGCCGGCATCGGCGCATTCCGGCAACCGCCGGTGTATTTAAAACCGGGCGATGAACTGCGCTTGGAAGTCAGCCAAGTTGGTGCTATGACGCATCGGATTGCCTGAAGCTGCTCGCTCAAGAACCATTTTCGACATCACTATAAAAGAGACACCATGAAAAAATCCCTGCTCACACTCGTCGCGGTCGCAGCGTTCACCGCGACCACTGGCGCCGCACTGGCTCAAAACGTCTACCCCACTAAACCCGTGCGCTTGGTGGTGGGCTTTGCCGCCGGCGGACCGACCGACGTCATTGCACGCGTGCTGGCCCGAGACATGTCGATCACCTTGGGGCAAAGCGTCATCGTCGACAACAAGGCGGGGGCCAGTTCGATGATCGGCACCCGCGAAGTGCGCAACGCACCGGCTGACGGCTACACCTTGCTGTTTTCGTCGCTCGGCATGAACGTCAACCCGATCTTGCTCGGCGACATGGCCGGCTACAACCCGAAGACCGATTTCGCCCCGATCTCCAACGCCGCCAACCTGCCACTGGTGGCGGTCAACGCCTACGACTCACCGATCAAAAGTATGACGGAGCTGCTCAAACTGGCCCGCAGCAAGCCTGAAGCCGTGACTTTCGCGTCATCTGGAACCGGCGGCTCCGGTCACTTGGCGTCAGAGTTGCTGGCAACACAAGCCAAAGCCAAAATGCTGCACGTGCCTTACAAAGGCAACGGCCCCGCGTTGCTGGAAGTCATGGCCGGCCGCGTCGATTACATGTTTTACCCCGTCATCGGCATTGCCGAAAATGTCGCCTCCAAACGCCTGCAAATTTTGGCCGTCGGCACCGCCAAACGTCTGCCGCAGTTCCCGAACGTACCGACGATGTCTGAGGTCGGCTTCCCTGGCTTTGAAGAAACCGCACCGTGGGTCGGTATGCTGGCACCCGCTAAAACACCACCAGCCATCATCGCTAAATTGCATGACGCCATGACCAAAGCCTTGGCAAAACCCGACGTCAGAGCGCAGCTTGAAAAACTGGGCGCGGTGATCGTCGGCGACACGCCGACTGAATTCGCCGCCTTCCTGAAGCGCGACCATGAGCGTTGGGCCGCAGTGATCAAGGCCGCCGACATCAAGCCAGAAGCCAACTGATTCATAGCCGTCGGAGTCACTGTGTCCACTGCATCCAAAGCCTTTTCCATTGAAGACCTGCGCAGCGCAGCACGCCACCGACTGCCGCAAGCCATTTTCGATTTCTTCGACGGCGGGGCTGAAGATGAGTTGACTTTGGACGACAACCAAGCCGCCTTCAGGCGTATTCGGCTGCTACCCAAAGTGCTGACCGACGTGTCCAACATAGCGACCAGCACTCAGTTGCTGGGCAGCGCTGCCGCCCTGCCGTTGGCGATTGCACCGACGGGCGCGGTGGGTTTCGGCTGGCGCGGCGGTGACATCGCCATTGCCCGCGCTGCGGTTGCCGCCAACATCCCCTACACGCTGTCGAGCGCGGCCACCGCCTCCATCGAACAAGTCGCCAAGGCGGCACCCGGACGACTTTGGTTTCAAGCCTACATTTTGCGCAACAAGCCTTTTTTAGATGGCTTGATCGCACGGGCGCTGGCGGCGGACTATGAAGCGCTGATGATCACCGTTGACTTGCCTGTGGGCGGCAAACGCGAGCGCGATTTCCGCAATCACTTCTCGGTGCCGTTTCGTTTCACCGCCAAGAATCTGTTGGACTTTTCGTGCCACCCACGGTGGCTCTCGGACATCGTGCGCTATGGCATGCCGGTCATGGAAAACATGATCGGGCTCGACATGCAAGCTAAGAACGCCACGGCCATTGCGTCGTCGGTCGGGCGCAGCTATGACCCGGCTTTTGACTGGGCCAGTCTGCAAAAAATCCGTGACCAATGGCCGCGCAAGCTGATCGTCAAAGGCATCTTGCGCCCTGATGATGCGAGTCGGCTGGCCGACATGGGCTGCGATGCACTGGTGGTCTCCAACCACGGCGGCCGTCAACTCGACGGCGCGGTGGCCACGCTGGACGCACTGCCGGCTGTTGTGCAAGCTGTCAACGGCCGCATGCCCGTGTTGCTGGATGGCGGCGTGCGGCGTGGCTCGGATGTTTTCAAAGCCATCGCGCTTGGCGCCGCTGGCGTGCTGGTGGGCCGGGCCACGCTGTATGGCGCGGTGTCTGGTGGCGAAGACGGCGCGCACCGGGCGCTGGCGATTCTGCGCGACGAGTTCACGCGGACCATGCAACTGAGCGGTGCCTGTTCAGTCGCCGACATCCATTCTGGGTTACTCTTTGGCGCTTGACTGACAGCCCGTCCAAACACCTGAGAGGATTTTCATGCGCGCAGCTTGGTATTGCAAAAATGGCGAAGCCCGGGACGTTTTGATCGTCGGCGACTTGCCTGATCCAGTCGCTGGTCCGGGCGAAGTGCGCATTCGCATGGCGACCTCAGGCGTCAATCCCTCAGACGTTAAATCCCGCCGAGCCAGGCCTTTGTCCCACGACAAGATCGTCCCGCACAGCGATGGTGCCGGCGTCATCGACCAAGTCGGTGCAGGCGTTCCGGCCAGCCGGATCGGCGAACGCGTGTGGACCTGGAACGCGCAATGGCAACGCCCCATGGGCACCGCCAGCGAACTCGTTGTGTTGCCCTCAGCACAAGCCGCGCACTTGCCCGACGATGTTGATTTCGCGGCCGGTGCCTGCCTCGGTATTCCAGCCTTGACAGCCATTCAGGCAGTTCGCCTGAGTGGTGATGTGGCCGGTAAAAAAGTACTGGTGATTGCAGCCTCATCAGCTGTTGGGCACTACGTTTCGCAACTGTTGTCGATGGCTGGTGCGCAGGTGATCGGCACCGTCGGTTCCCCCGAAAAAGCCAAGCATGCACAAGCCGCTGGCGTGCACGATGTGATTTTTTACAAGACCGAACCGGTGGCTGAGCGTCTGAAAGCGCTGACAGACGGCCAAGGCGTTGACGTCATCATCGACATGGATTTCTCAAGTACCTCGGCCCTGCTGACCGCCGGTGGACTCGCGCCGCATGGGCGGGTGGTCTGCTATGGCTCCAACGTGGCCACAGACCTGCCGATCAACTTCAGGACCATGCTCTCCAATTCGCTGGAACTGAAGTTCTTCCTGGTCTATGACCTGCAAGCCGCCGACCGCATTGCCGCTCTGAAGCAACTCGGCGACTTGCTTCAGGCCAACCGTCTGCAGCACGCCATCAGCCGGACTTTTGCGCTGGCCGACATCGCACAGGCGCATGAAGCCGTCGAGGCAGGGCAAGACATTGGCAACATTGTGCTGACGTTTTAAGTGGCCTTGTTCTGCTGACCTTTGGCTGGATGAGCACCATCAAATCTGTCCGGGCACTTTGGCACAGCCTGCGCGCTGACACATTTTTCCTGATTCTGTTGGCCGCGCTGATGGTGCTCAGCATCGCCGACCCAAGTCGAATAGCGCACTTTCCGTCGCTGGTCGACTGGCCGACGATCGCTGCGCTGACAGGCTTGTTGATATTGACCAAAGGCTTGGAAGTCAGCGGTGCCATGCATTGGCTAGGGCGTCGCCTGATCGGCCTGATGGCGACCGAGCGTGCTGCTGCGCTGTGGCTGGTGATGGCCGCAGCCCTGCTGTCCACCGTACTGACCAACGATGTGGCGCTTTTTGTGGTGGTGCCGCTCAGCTTGGGCGTTTGCCGCATCACCCACATGCCGGCCACGCGCTTGATCGTCTTCGAGGCGCTGGCGGTCAACGCTGGCTCGGCTTTGACCCCCATTGGCAATCCGCAAAACATCTTTTTGTGGCAACTCTCGCACGTGTCGTTCGGCGAATTCGTGCTGCACATGCTGCCGCTGGTGGCGCTGCTGATGGCGGTGCTACTGGTCGTGACGGCTTTCGCATTCAGCAGCCGGCCAATGCACATCGCCGATGATCAAAACCATCCACCCGTGCGCCTCGACCAGCCGCTGCTGTGGGTCTCGCTGGCACTCTACCTGCCATTTTTGGTGGCTATTGATTTACACCATGCAGGCTGGGCTGTGCTGGCAGTCTTGCTGATTTTTATAGCCTTTCGGGCGCGCGTGTTGGCCATCCTCGACTGGGGCCTGCTGCTGGTATTTATCTTGATGTTCATCGACTTGCGCCTGCTGGCCGGCCTGGGCTTCGTGCAGGACACCATGCAAGCACTCGGCCTTGCGCAAGCGCTGAATCTTTACCTCACCAGCGTTGCCGCATCGCAAATCGTCAGCAACGTGCCAGCGGCGATTGCGCTGGCTGAATACTCAGACAACTGGCGTGTCATCGCCTATGGCGTCAATGTCGGCGGTTTCGGCCTGATGGTCGGTTCACTGGCCAACTTGATCGCCCTGCGCATGAGCGGCGACCGCCGGGCATGGCTGGTGTTTCATGCGTATTCGATTCCGTTTCTGGGACTCGGGGCCGCACTGGGTTACGCCATCTTGTTTTGACGGGCTAAAATGCAGGCCATTGCGGGTATAGCTCAATGGTAGAGTTCTTGCTTCCCAAGCAAGCCACGAGGGTTCGATTCCCTCTATCCGCTCCAAATTGACCGCTTCAAACTTTTAAGGCCTTTCAAGGTTCTTTTTTTGAGCGACTGAAAGTTTACCGATGAGACTTAACTTGGTCGACGGATCTGATCACATGCGCTCATAACAACACGGCCTTAACTCATTCGGCACAGTGTTCAGTCACGAGATCCGAAGAACTCTGATGGTAGTATTTTCTGACCATCCGAGGGCAACCATCTGGCGGGTAGCGCAAACAACAACCCCGCCACTGAATCAGAGATGTTTGGCCGGTGACCAACCATGACTGGCCAAGTATTTTTCACCAACTTGAGTCGGCTCTTGTTCAAGTGGCGTGGCCATGGTGTCATTCCATCGGTTCATAAAACCAAACAATGAAATCACGGCCGTAATTTCAACAATCTGATCGTCATCCCAGTGACGCCGCATTTTTTCGAACATGGCATCGTCTACGGCATTCGGCACAGACGCGGCAGCTATCGAAAAATCGAGCGCAATTCTCTCTGCCTCTGTGTAAAGCGGACTTGACTGGTAGGCCCAAACGGCCTCCAGCTTTGCGGAGTCCACACCAAGATGCAGAGCACCGCCGGCGGTGTGAGCCATACAGTATTGACACCCATGTGCTCTGCTCGCCACGTGGGAAATCAACCTCTTGAATCCAAGATCGACTGTGCTGTCCGGATCCCAGACCGCACTGGCGAGTCGTGCCAGAGCGGTCACCAGCTTGGGCCGCCGCTGCATGATCAAAACGCTGTTAGGCACAAAGCCCAATGACTGTCGGTATTGAGCAAACGCTTTTTCCAGCTCAATTGCATTCAAGCTCGGCTCCAGTGGTGCAATTCGGGGCATGCGGGTTACTCCATTTTTCCGATGCGTTTGACAACTTCGTTCAATCTGCCAATTTCACTGTCCCAGAATTTTTGGAACTCAGCCGAATCCATATACGCCATCGTGCCTTCCGACTTTTCAAGACTCGCCAGAAACGCCGGGGACTTGACCACCTGCGCCACTGCACTTCTTAATTTTGCGAGTACCGGCTCGGGCGTTCCCTCCGGTGCCAGCAGCCCTGTCCAAGGCAGGTAGTTCACATCCAAACCTAATTCGAGTGTGGTCGGAACCTCCGGCAACTGAGGCCAGCGCTGGCTGTCCAATACCGCCAATGCGCGAACCCGACCACCACGCAGGTGCACCATGCTGGATGATCGTGGCAACAAAGTGAAGTCGACCTGCTTGCCCAGCAAGCCCTGAAGCAAAGGCCCGCCGCCGGTATAAGGAACATGGTTGAACTTAACACCCGCCGCATGGGCCAGCATTTCAGCCGGGACATGGACTGTTCCGTAAACACCTGAAGACCCGTAACTCACGACACCCGGCCGAACTTTGGCATCCGCTAGCAACTGACGAAAATCCTTGTAGGGACTGTCTGCATGCGTGAGCACAACCATGGGATCTATAGAAACACGCGCGACCGGCTTCAGTTGGTTCAACAAAAACGTTGGTTTCTGATTGTTCACCCGGGATTGCTCGGGCAACGTGGAAATGCTCGACAGCGTGAACAGCAGCGTGTACCCATCAGCCTTGGCGTTCACCACTGCAGCCGCACCTATGGCGCCGGCAGCGCCAGCCCGATTGACAGGCACCATCGGCTTGCCCAGCGCAGTTTCCAGAGCTGGCAACAACATCCGGCCAACCGTATCGGCGAGTCCACCGGGCGGAAAGGGAATGACCAAATTGATCGGATGGTCTGGATAAACCCCTTGGGCATGCGTGAGACCGGGGAGCAGCGAACCACCAACTAAAACGCCAACTGAACACAACACTGTTCTTCTTTGCATTTTTGTCTCCTTCAGTATTTATTATTTGATTTCTATGACTGCGTTGCGCAACACACCGATATGCTCAATCTCAGATTCAACAACATCGCCGGCCTTCAAATAACCGCTGGCGCGCACGATACCGTTCGTACCCTTCCAGCGGCCTCCCAATTCAGCGTCAGCCGACCAAGCTGTGCCGCTGGGTGTTCCTGTGATCAGAACGATGCCTGGTTTGAGCGTCATGCTGAGCGAGAAAAAATGGACAATTTGAGCGACTGAAAAAATCATGTTGGCAGTGGAACTGTTCTGCCGCAGTTCTCCGTTGACCCGCGTGCGCAGCTGCAGGACCTGTGGATCGGGAATGTCGTCGCACGTCACAATGCATGGCCCCAAAGGCGCGCTTGTATCGAAGACCTTACCCCGACCAACTTCGTACCATACCGAGCCGTCCGCCCGAAAGCGAACTTGAAGATCACGTGCCGTCATGTCATTGACGATCGTGTAGCCGTAGACGTGTTCGAGCGCTCGCTCAACGGGAATCTCATAGCCAGGCTTGCCCATCACGATGGCCAATTCGGTCTCTGCGTCAAGTTTGCGAGTCAGCCGCGGATTCCAACGGATGCTGTCTTGGTGGCCAACAACGCAATCTGCGGTTTTGACAAAAAATTCAGGCTCCTTGCCGCTGATGTCGGTGTTGGCTTTTTCCGCCACGTGATCTTGATAATTGCTGCCGCTACAAAGCAGGGTGGTTGGTGTGATCGGAGGTCCTAGCCGTACCGTCGTCAGATCCAAAATATCAGCACCGCCCTGAGCGGCTTTTCGCAATGCTTCGCCAGCGAGGGCATCGCCTTGCGCGCCAGCTTGGATCAACGCCGTGGTGCTGACCAAAGCCGCTGCCTCAGCTTCACTCAACGTGCGAATTCTGCTTAAAGCAGCCAGCGGATCGATTGTTACCGCACCCTTGTTCAAGGCCAGGCGCAAGACGCCGTCTTTCCAGTACTGATAAATTTTCATGTGTATTTCATCCTGTTAGTCGAATCGAGTGCTCATTACGTCCTTCTGTGCCGCTGCAGTCAAAACGGTTGACCAATGATGGCAAAATTTGGATTGGTTCAAACCAATTTATAAAGATCTACATGCCAACCAAACGGGTATTGCGCGAGCGCAAAAATGACGAGGTGACTCCGGCCATTGACCGGTTGCGTAGCTACATCACGGGCACTGGATGCAAGGCGGGTGAACGGCTTCCTGCTGAACGCCTCCTTGCCGCAGATCTTGGCATGAGCCGTGGCACCTTGCGACAAGCTTTGGCCCTGGCTGAATCTACTGGTGAGATCTGGCGACACGTTGGCAAAGGGACGTTCATTGGAACTAGCGCACCAGCCAATGGGGATGAGCTTGCAAGCCAGTTGGCGCGTCTTTCCAGCCCCATCGAGGTCATTGAGGTTCGCGCACTGATAGAGCCTCGCTTAGCCGCTTTGGCGGCTTTAAGAGGCACGCCGCAGGGCTTTTCAGCACTCACGACGATTGCCAATAAAGGCCTTGCCGCAATAAACCCGTCCACCTCAGCGCGTTTAGGAAATGAATTCCATCGCGCCATTGCGTTGATGGCGGGAAATCAATTATTGCTCGGTCTGTTTGACGCGGTGTTCAAGGTCAGAGACCTCAACACGTGGGGGAAACTCAAGCCGGTCACTTCAAGTGCGAAGGATTTAAAGCAACTTTGGGAGCACCACGCGGAGATAGCAAACGCGATCACAAACCGTGATGTGAGAGAAGCTGAGGCATTGATGCGACAGCACATCGACCAGTTGCAAAACGCCATCAGCGGTCAGGACGCGTTGCTAGCAGTCCAGCGCAGCCCAAAAAGTTGGCTGAGCGGACTGTAATCGTTTGACTTTCCTGAGCACTATGGGGTGATGCTGATCCCAGTCATTAAATAGCTGGCCTGCTTATTTCACCAAAGAAGGCAACCACAGCGAAAACATCGGCACGTACGTCACCAGCAGCAAGCAGACGCCGAGCGCACTGTAAAACGGCAAGATGGAGCGCATCACTTCGCCGACCGATATACCGCCGATGGCGCAGCCGACAAACTGCACCGAGCCGACCGGTGGCGTGTTCAAACCCAGCGCGCAGTTGATCAGCATGACGATGCCGAACTGGATCGGGTCCATGCCGAACTGCATGGCGATGGGCAAGAAGATCGGTGTGCAAATCAGGATGGTTGCCGCCATGTCCAAGAAGGTTCCGAGGATGAACAACAAGACGTTGATCATCAGGAAAATGACCCACGGCTGACTGCTCACAGACTTCATCATCTCGCCGGTCATTTGCGGTACTTCGTACAGCGCCATGAAATAACCAAAGGCATTGGAAATACCAATCAGCAGCAGCACTACGCCGGTCGTCTTACAAGCCTTGATGCACGCCTTGAGGAAGTTGTGCAATGACAGCGAGCGGTAAACCAGCACCGTCACCATCAGCGCCCAAGCCACCGCAATGGAGGCGGATTCTGTCGCCGTGAAGGCACCGGACAAAATGCCCACCAGAATAATCACGACCACCAGCAAGCCCGGTAGTGCCGCCCCAAAGGCCTTCATGACCTCACCCCAACCCGGGAAAGCACCACGTGTTGGGTAGCCGCGCTTGACCGCCACCCAATACGCCGCACCCAGGTTGCACAGCGTCAAGATGATCGCCGGCACCAAGCCAGCCAAGATCAAACTCAACACACTGACCGAGGCGATACCGGACGTGGCCAACGTGAAGATGATCATGTTGTGCGAGGTCGGCATGATCGCGCCCACCAGCGATGCATGGGTGGTGACGTTGACGGCGTAGTCGGCGTCGTAGCCTTCCTTCTTCATCAACGGAATCATCACCGAGCCCATCGCTGACACGTCGGCCAAGGGCGATCCGGCCACGCCACCAAACAAGGTGCAGCCAATCACGTTGCTCATCCCCAAGCCACCCCGTACATGGCCGACCATGCTGTTGGCAAAGCGAACAATGCGGTCCGCAATACCGCCATAGAGCATCAGCTCGCCGGCGAAAACAAAAAACGGAATGGCCAGGAAGGAGAACACCTGCATGCCCCCGACCATCTTCTGAAACACCACCGCGACTGGCAAACCCGCCGCGAGGATGGTGGCCACTGAGGACAGGCCGATTGCGAAGGCAACCGGCACGCCGAGCACCAGTAAAAGCGTGAAACTCAGTGCGAGTACGGTCAGTTCCATGTCGGCTCCACCACTTGACCACGCACCAGCGCGACCACATGTTCAATTGAAAAAATCACAATCAATACGCCGGCGATCATCACCGGCACGTAGTCAATGCCGTCGGGCACGGGCAGCATGGGTTTTTTCTCGGTCCACTTGGCGCTGGCCCAGAGCCAGCCGCCCTGCACCATCAGCACACCGAAAGTGCCGACCAGCAGGTGAATCAGTATTTCGATGCGGTGCTGCCACTTGTCGGGCAACAGACCGACCAACGATTCCAGGCCGATGTGACCGGCATCGCGCACGCCCACAGCCAAACCAAAGGCCGTTACAAACAAGACCAACAGCAGCGCCAAGGCTTCAGCCCAGGTGGGTGTGTCATTGAAGACGTAGCGCCCGATGACTTGCCACTGAACGCACAGAATGACCGCGATCAAGCAAGTCACGGCGAGTACCAAGCTGAGCTTGGACAGCGCGATGCAAAATTTTGTATACATTGAGATTCCTTCCACGCACCGCGCTGGACTTTTTATTTGGTGTCTTGAACCGTTTTGACCAAGCGCTTCATGTCAGGCGTGGTCATGTACTTGTCGTACACCGGGCCCATGACAGCTTGGAATGAGGTCTTGTCAACCTCGACGATTTGCGCACCAGCGGCTTTGACATTGGCCAGTGATTTGGCTTCTTGCTCGTCCCACTTTTGGCGCTCAAACACCACCGACTCTTTGGCTGCGGCTCGGATCATGTCTTGTTCGGCCTTGGGCAACTTGTCCCAAATGACTTTCGACATCACCAAAATTTCGGGTGCCATCGAATGCTCAGTCTTGGAATAGAACTTGACAGCTTCAACGTGTTTGGCCGTGTCGAAGGAAGGAATGTTGTTCTCGGCGGCATCGATCAAACCTGTTTTCAAACCGGTGTAAACCTCGCCATAAGGCATGGGTGTGGCGTTGGCACCCATGGCGCTGATCAACGAAACCCACAGGTCAGACTGCTGAACGCGGATTTTCATGCCCTTGGTGTCCGCCACGGTCTTGATGGGTTTTTTGGCGTAGATGGAGCGTGCGCCGCTGTCATAAAAGGCCAGGCCAATGAAGCCAGTCGACTCGCAGCTTTTGAGGATTTCTTCACCCACCGGGCCATCCAAAGATTTGCGCATGTGCGCTACAGAGCGGAACAAGAACGGCATGGTCGGCACCTGCGTCATCGGGCAGATGGCATTCATCGGGCCGACGTTGACGCGCGTCAGGTCCAGCGCACCGATCTTGACTTGGTCGATGGTTTCTTTTTCGGAACCCAAGGCGGCCTTGTTGAAGACTTTGATTTTGTGTTTGCCGCCGCTCTTTTTCTCGAGCAATTCACTCATGTGCCGAACCGCTGTGACGGTCGGGTAGTCGTCTGCGTTGTGCGTGTCTGCCGAGCGAAATTCAGTGGCATAGGCTGAACAAGCCACGAGGACAGCCGCAGCGACTGCCAAGTTTTTTTGAAATTTCATGATGTCTCCTAAAGAGGTTTTATTGAGAGAGGTTTTAAGCAGTGAACAAGAAGCAAGGAAATCAACACAAGGGAAAACGGGAACAAACAGGTTCGGGCAGACCGCGCACGCCCACCTCTAGCGCAAACACCGCGCCGTTCAGGCCGGCTTGCTCAGGCAGCACGCCGCCGGGCAAGATGGAGGTCACAAAAAGCAGGTCCAAGTTCGGGCCGCCAAATGCACACATGGCCGGCTTGGACACGGGGACGCTGACAGATTGAAGCAACTCGCCTTGCGGCGAAAACTGATGCACCAGACCTGCGTCGTTCGCGCAAATCCAGTAGCAGCCATCCGCATCCACCGCCGCGCCATCCGGGCGACCGGGCAAAGAAAGCATGTCGACAAACAGGCGCTGATGCGACAGCGCTCCGCTTGCTGCATCGCGGTCAAACACCCAAATTTTTTGAACCGAAGGATGCGAGTCAGACAGGTAGTAAGAAGCACCGTCAGGGCTGAAGCCCATGCCGTTGGGCGTCACCAGCCCGCTGATTTTTGACTCGCTCAAACCCGCTTCGTCAAAGCAATACACCGCACCCACAGGGGCCGCCAGCGACATGTCCATGCACATGGTGCTGACCCAAAAACGACCTTGGGCATCACAACGGCCGTCGTTGAAGCGCATGTTCGGCAGGGGATGTTTGATGGCGGCCAGCAGCGTGGCATCGGCGTCAGCCCCCTGCCCCAGCTTGAGCAAGAAAATCCCGGTTTCCATCGCCGCGACCAGCGTTCGCGGCTCATCCGTTCGGTCGGTCAATGCAATACAGCCCACACGTTCGGGGGTGTGCCAGGTTTGCTGCGTCTGGCTGGCCCAGTCAACCCGGTGAAGAAGGCAGCCTTCGATGTCAACCCAATACAAGGCTTGCTCTGCCACCGACCACACCGGACACTCACCCACGCGGTCGCGCGAGCTGGTCAAAATGCGGGTTATTGGCAAGTTCATGGTCACTGAAAAGGGCCGGCTTTGACAAAACCACCGCCCTGGAACTGCACGGCGGGATCGTTCAAATCAGGCGCTGCTGTGCGGGCATAGACCGCTTCTTTGAAAACGTCGGAGCTGTCTTGCGGCACGTAACCGACATGGCGGGCTTTGCTGTTGTCCCACCAAGTCACCGCATTGTTGGACATGCCGAAAATAATCGAATGACCTAACACCGGCGTTGTCAAACAAGCGGTGATCAATCGGTGCAAGTCATCAAAACTCAGCCAGCTGGCCAGCATGCGGCGATCGCGCGGCTCGGCAAAAGAAGAACCGATTCGCACGCAAGCGGTCTCAATCCCGTAGCGGTCAAAGTAAAAGCGCGACAGGTCTTCGCCAAAAGCTTTGCTGACGCCATAAAAACCGTCGGGACGCGCAGGCTGTTCAGCGTTGATGGTTTCGCTTTGGCGGTAAAAACCCGTCACATGGTTAGAACTGGCGAACACGACTCGCTTGACGCCATGCATGCGAGCGGCCTCGTACAAGTGATAAACACCCAGAATATTGGCCTGCATGATGGGCTCAAATGGCCCTTCAACCGAGACACCGCCCAAGTGAATGATGGCATCAACGCCCGCCACCATGCTGTTGACTGCGTCGGCATCGGCTAAATCGGCCAAGACGATTTCCTCGTTGGAACCGGCCTCGCCAAAAGCCACGCGATCCGAAAGACGCAAAACCTCACAATTGGCTTTGAGACGTTCTCGCAGTGCTTGACCCAAACCCCCTGCAGCCCCCGTCAACAGCAGTTTGGGATGGCTTTTGCTCATCATCATTTGATTCTTTCCCAGGTTTCTCGACCATTCAGACACAGCGATATCACGTCAGTCATGCGTTGTCCGACAAGTTAAAAATTATCTGAGCGAGCGTTAGACAAGTCAAGGAGATTCCAGGCGATTTAGGGAATACCCTAGGTTTCTTTCCGCGTTTTACGAAAGACGCCATAAACTGAAAAAAAGCCACGCTTTGCTCGCAATGAACACATAATTTTTATCCAGAGTGAAAAGATAAAACGCACCCTTCATGGCAAGCGCAGCGCGGCCATCCATCTCAAAGATCCGCGGTGATGGACTGCTGCACTGCGCTCGCAGTGACGGCATTTTTGGCCTGTTATTCACGATTCGTGTACGGTATCCGAACGGATTCGGAAAACTCGCCATGACAGGCAGCCGTTGCAACGCTCTTGACGAAGAATTGTCAGCTCTGCAAATGCAAAAAAGGCCCTTACGGGCCTTTTTGAGGGAGAAATTTAGGCGTCTGACAATTCAGATCAACGTCACGCCCGTCTTAGACTGCAGCAACTCCCGCGTCAAGCCTGGCGCCATCTCCATCACTTTCTCATGCACATTCACACCATCGCCGGCATGGCTGTGGCCGCCTTGGAGGACGGCCTGCTGCCGATCTCGATGTTTGCCACCCCTTTTTACGACAAGCAGATACACCACGACTACCAAGGCACGTCTCTTTACCCTGATTAGCGCGAACGGCTGGTGCAATCCATGGGCGGTGCCAAGACAATGATTCTGCGCAACCATAGGCCGCACCGTCCCTAAATGATTTCTACGACTTTACCGACTGGAGCGCGCTTGCCAAGTGCAAATAGCGGCAGCCAAGAGCGGCGTCTTGCGGGTCTTGCCCGCCACCTTGCCGCCAAGTCGGGCGCTGACTTAGGCACCTTCCAAAGCTTGCATCCGCAGGGTGAAGGTGCGACCGAGTTTGAAGCACTGATGCGCAAACTCAGACGACATCAGAGCAGCTAACGGACTTGAGCCACAAGCATTGGCCGGTGGATGGTGAGGCCTGAATCCGGACTGATCTCAGCGTCTCACCAACCTGCCTCTTATTCGGCCTTGATGTTGGCGCTTTTAGCCAACTGAATATAACGCGCCGAGTCTGACTTGATGAGTTTTGACAAATCCTGCGCCGTGCCCTTGTAAAGCACCACGCCAGCGTTTGAGAGGTTTTCTTGCACGCGCAAATCGGCCAAAACTTTGTTCACATCGGCGGTGATTTTCGAAACGACTTCTGGCGGCATTTTGGCTGGCCCCATCAGCGCGTACCAGATAGAAAAGTCGAATGGCTTGAGTCCTTGATCCTCAAAGGTGGGCGTGTTGGGCAACATCGAATAACGCTGCGCAGTTGACACGCCAAGCGCCTTCAGCTGACCACTTTTGACATAAGGGGCCACCAAGTTGGCGCTGACGATGGCCAGCTGAATTTGACCGCCCACCACATCGGTGAGGGCCGGTGCGCAGCCTTTGTAGCCAACGTGCGCTGCGGCGACGCCGGTGAGTTGACGCAGCAACTCCATCACAAAGTGCTGCGGCGTGCCAATGCCACAAGATCCGTAGTTGAAGCTGTCGGGTTTGGCTCTCGCAGCTGCGATCAGCTCTTTGACGTTGCTGACGTTGGCACTGGGGTGCGCAGCCAACGCGATCGGCGTGATGCCCAACAGCATGATCGGCGTCAAGTCTTTGTCGGGGTCGTAAGGGAGCTTGCCTATCACGCCCAGATTGGTGACCATGGTGCTGTTTTGGAGCAACAGGGTATAGCCGTCAGGCTGAGCGCGAACCACCTCTTGGCTACCAATATTGCCAGACGCACCGGCCTTGTTGTCCACCACCACGCCCTGCCCCCACAAAGGCTGCAGCCCTGCCCCCAGCTGGCGCGCCAAAATGTCAGAGCCACCGCCTGTCGCGTAGGGAACGACGATGCGAACAGATTTGTTGGGGTAGCCTTGCGCATGCGCTGCAGTCAAAGGCAGCGCGGTACACAGCAGGGCCGCCGCAACCACCGAAAGACATCTTGTAAGGTTCATTCATCGTTCTCCTGTATGTGAAAAATTAGGCCATTTAGGCGTCGAGGTCGACGTCGCCTAGCCGCTTGATCCACAGGTTCCACGAACGGGGAATTTGGCCGTCGTTCATGTCAGATGCCAGTTGCGCCTCTTCTTTGTTGAGAAAAGTGATCTCACCAAGCGGCTGTGCGGCCAGTTGCAGTTTCGCATTCACCTCGGCGTAAATGGCGCGGTAAATAGCCTGCTCTAACGAGGTCCCGACAACCGTTGAGCCGTGGCCGCGCATCAGCACGCAGCTGTGCTGACCCAACGAACGGGCCAGCGCCTCGCCAAGGTAAGAGCTGCGAATCAGCATGTCTGTGTTGCCACCGGCTTCGCGAATTTCAAAGTGAGCCGAACCCTCGCCCAGAAAGCCAGACATATGAAAGACCGGCTTGAGCCGGTTGTGGGTGATCGCAAACGGCAAGACGCTGGGCGAGTGACTGTGCACGATAGCCATCACGTCTGGCCGAGCGCGGTAAATCTCGCCGTGGATAAATCGCTCGAGGTAGGGGCGTTCCGTGGTGTCCGACACGGCGTTGCCATCGTAGTCATAACAAACGATGTCTTGGCGGCGCACCATGCTGGGCGCACGGTTACATGACAAGAGGTAGGTGTCGGGCACCGTGTCGTGACGCACGCTTGCGTGGCCCAGTCCGTCGACCACGCCGTGGTCGTAGAGAATGCGGTTCGCGTAAACGAGTTTGTCGACAAGGTCTCGGGAAGGTTTTGCAACGGGCATATTTGGATGTCTCCTGAATTTGATGTTGGAGGTTATCAGGTGAGCGCTACACGACCCTCCCGACAAGCGTCCAAACGCAGTGCTGGGTGCATAAAAAAGCCACAAATGAAAACGTTTTCGGCCGTCGGTATCAACCTCAATTCTGTTGACAGATTCAAATCAACGTCACGCCCGTCTTAGACTGCAGCAACTCCCGCGTCACGCCTGGCGCCATCTCCATCACTTTCAAACCCTGCGGGGTAACGTCCATGACAGCCAGATCGGTGATGATGCGGTCAACCACGCCAAGGCCTGTCAACGGCAGCGTGCATTGGGTCAAGATCTTCATGTCTTCAGTGCCGTCTTTCTTTTTAGCGACGTGTTCCATTAAGACGATCACGCGCTTGACCCCGGCCACCAAATCCATCGCACCGCCCATGCCTTTGACCATCTTGCCGGGGATCATCCAGTTGGCCAAATCGCCCTGCTCGCTGACCTGCATGGCGCCAAGGATAGACAGGTTGATCTTGCCGCCCCGAATCATGGCGAAGCTGTCCTGCGTACCAAAGATCGACGAACCCGGGATGGTTGTCACGGTTTGCTTGCCAGCGTTGATGAGGTCGGCGTCAACTTGGTCTTCGGCCGGAAACGCGCCAATGCCCAACATGCCGTTTTCAGACTGCAGCCAGACTTCAATGTCTTTGGGCACAAAGTTGGCCACCAGCGTCGGGATGCCGATACCGAGGTTGACGTAAAAGCCGTCTTCGAGTTCTTGGGCCGCACGGGCGGCCATCTGGTCTTGGTTCCACGCCATGTCAGGCTCCTGTTGGGTTGCTGGCCGGTGCGCTCACCGTGCGTTTTTCAATGCGCTTTTCGGGCTTGGCATTGAGCACAATGCGGTGCACGTAAATGCCAGGCAAATGAATGTCGTCGGGCGCGAGTTCACCCAACGCCACAATTTCCTCGACCTCGACAATGCACAGCTTGCCGGCCATGGCCACCGCCGGATTGAAGTTGCGGGCGGTCAATCGAAAGCGCAAGTTGCCGGAGGTGTCAGCGGTGTGCGCTTTGACAAACGAGACATCAGGAACTAAAGAGCGCTCCATGATGTAGTTTTCACCGTCGAACTCGCGCAGCTCTTTGCCTTCGGCCACCAAGGTGCCAACACCGGTTTTGGTGAAAAACGCCGGGATGCCGGCACCGCCTGCGCGCAACTTTTCAGCCAACGTACCCTGTGGTGTGAACTCCAGTTCGAGCTCGCCAGCAAGATACTGGCGCTCGAACTCTTTGTTTTCGCCGACGTAGCTGGAAATCATTTTTTTGATCTGCCGTGTTTCCAGTAATTTGCCAAGGCCAAAGCCATCGACACCGGCGTTGTTGGAAATCACGGTGAGGTTTTTAACCTGGCTTTGTTTGAGCGCCTCAATCAGCGCTTCAGGAATACCGCACAGGCCAAAACCACCGACCGCTAAAAGTAAGCCATCTTTGGCAACGTCCTTGATCGCAGCTTCGGCCGAGGGAAATATTTTGTTCAAAAGTGTCTCCAGTTGAGGCCGCGAAGCCGGGAACGCATCTCGCAGCAGAGCCATTACCATACTACGTAACGCATTACGTAGTTTTCCCTAAAGGTTTGCCCCATGGACGTGGATTACCAACAGGCTTTTGACTTGGCACCCGTCGGCTTGGTGTTGTCGCGAAACCGTGCCATCGTGGACTGCAATCAGCATGTGTGCGAGATGTTTGGCGCTGCGCGCGAACAACTGATCGGCCAGTCTTTCAAGGCGCTGTACCCGAGCGCCGCTGAGTATGAGCGCATCGGCGCGCGGCTGACGCCGATTTTGAATGCCAACGGGGTGTATGCGGACGACCGCATCATGAAACGCATGGGTGGGCGTTTTCAAGACGAAACATTTTGGTGCCACGTGACTGGCCGGACTCTGAACCGCGACGCCCCGCACGAGGCTGGCATCTGGACTTTTGAAGATCTGAGTTCAAGGCGCCCGGTCACCGCTGAACTCACCGCCCGCGAACGCGAGGTGGCCGCGCACCTGATGGGCGGGCTGACGTCCAAAGAAATTGGCCGTGCGCTGGCTATCAGCCACCGCACGGTGGAGGTTTTTAGGGCCCGCCTGATGCGCAAATACAAGGCGTCAACCACGGCCGATTTAGTCCACAAATTGTTGGCCGGCTGAGTCATCCACGGATCCATTGACGCGTCTATAGTCAATCTATGCATTACACAAAATTGCGCCTACGTTTCCTGACCCGTCGCGGTTTGGTCTATCCACTTTGCCTCTCGCTGACCATCTTGCTGCTGGGCGGCGTCGGCTTTTGGTACCTAGAACCCAAAGTCCAGACACTCAGTGACGGACTCTGGCTGGCCTTCACGACAGCCGCCACCGTGGGCTACGGCGATATTGTGCCCAGCACACATGCATCCCGCGCTTTTGCCGTCGTCGTCGTGTTGCTAGGCCTGGCGGTGTTGTCGCTGGTCACCGCCTCGGTGTCAGCGGTCTTTGTAGGCCATGAAGAGCGCGACATCGAACGCGAACTCATGACAGAAATTCGAGCCCTTCGCGCAGAAGTCGCGGCTCTGGCTTGCGCTGGCACTGAGAATTCTGGTGTAAACAGTGTCAAGCCACCGGCATAAGGGCCGTTTTGGACAGGCTTGCGATTAACATCGCGCATGTCATTTTTATTCCGCTTTTTTTTTAAAACCCTGCGCGTTGTCCTCGGTCCAGTGATGCTGCTGAAAGAACGCTTGAGCCGGCCCGCCGGGCTGGTGCGTCAGCCGGCAGCGCAAGAAACCATTGACAAGCAATGTGAGAGCCTGGCGCTGTACCAATACCGGACCTGCCCTTTTTGCATCAAAGTACGCCAGGAAATGCGGCGTTTATCGCTGCCGATTCAGCGTATTGACGCGCAACCCGAAGGCCTTGACAGGGAAGCGCTCCGGCAAGGCGGCGGACTCGCCAAAGTACCCTGCTTGAAAGTCACGGACGCTGCCGGCAGCAGCCAGTGGCTTTACGATTCCGACAAAATTGTTGACTATCTGCGCCGCCGTTTTGCCGACAACTCAGTCCTCTCCTGAGACTATTTTTCGAATGTGCTCGGGCAGGGTTTTGGCTTTTTGCGCGGGGAAGTCAACCCAAATGATGGTCGCGCCACCGGCCGCGTGAATCACGCCTGGCTGGTCTGCCCGCTCCATCGTGGCCCAAGTTTCAAAGGTCGTGCGCGCAGCGTCGCTGACGAACATCTTGACCAGCACGTCGCCCGGGTATTCCAGTTGCTTGTAGAAGTTGCAAAAGGCGTTGACGATCACCGAGCCGTCGCCCTTGGGATCCGGCATCGCGCCAATGCTGCGCGTCCAATCAACGCGGATCGTCTCCAAGTAACGGAAATATGAGCAGTTGTTGACATGGCCCATCACGTCCATGTCGCCCCAGCGAATCGGGATCAGCATCTCGTGAACCAGCTTTTTAATCTCAGGAATCTCGATCTTCATGTGTGTGCCTTGATGGTGAGCAGGATGCCGGACATGTTCAACTCGTACACGGCGGCATAATCAAATTCAAAAATACATCGTCCGACACCGCCCCCACACGATTATCACGGAGCCCCCACCGCATGAACAACGAAGACATCTTGACCCAATTCGGCCCCCGCGAAGCCATGGACTATGACGTGGTGGTGGTTGGCGGTGGTCCAGGCGGCTTGGCCACGGCGATTCGCCTGAAGCAACTGGCGGCAGCAAAAGGCACCGAGATTTCCGTCGTCGTCCTGGAAAAAGGCTCAGAGCCTGGCGCGCATATTTTGTCGGGTGCGGTGATGGACCCGATCGCCTTGACCGAATTGATCCCTGACTGGAAGGCGCTGGGCGCGCCGTTGAACCAGCCCGTCACCGCTGACGAAGTGCTGTTTTTAAGCGAACAAGGTTCGACCAAAACGCCGGGTTTCTTAGTTCCCGACTGCATGCACAACAAAGGCAATTACATCGTCAGTCTGGGCAATGTGGTACGTTGGTTGGCGCAGCAAGCTGAAAACCTTGGCGTTGAAATTTTCCCTGGCTTTTCTGCGGCTGAAGTGCTTTACAACGAAGATGGCTCAGTCAAAGGCGTGGCCACCGGCAATCTGGGCGTCAGTAAAACCGGCGAGCCCGGCGAGAACTTCCAGCTCGGCATGGAGTTGCTGGGCAAGTACACGGTGTTTGCCGAAGGCGCGCGCGGTCATTTGGGCCGCCAGTTGATCAGCCGCTTCAAGCTGGACGCCGGCAAAGACCCGCAAGCCTACGCACTCGGCATCAAAGAACTCTGGGAGATTGACCCGGCCAAACACAAACCCGGCCTGGTCGTGCACACTGCCGGTTGGCCGATGCAATCCGACACCTATGGCGGTGGCTTCATGTATCACTTGGAAGACAACAAGGTCACGCTAGGGCTGGTCACCGGGCTGGACTACAGCAACCCTTTCCTCAGCCCGTTTGAAGAAATGCAGCGCTGGAAAACGCATCCTGCGATTAGCCAATACCTCGAAGGCGGCAAGCGCATCAGCTACGGTGCGCGCGCGATCACGGCGGGTGGTGCCTTGAGTTTGCCGAAGACAGTGTTTCCGGGTGGCGCCTTGATCGGCTGCGAAGCCGGTTACCTGAATGCAGCGCGCATCAAAGGCAGCCACGCCGCCATCAAAACCGGCATGTTGGCGGCAGAAGCGGCTTACGCGGCAGTGACGAATGGTCGCCAACACGACGAACTCAGCGCCTACCCGGCGGCCTACGCCAAGAGTTGGCTGGCCAAAGAACTGAACCAATCACGCAACTTCAAAGCCTGGTTCAAAAAAGGCTTGTACATGGGTTCGTTCATGACCGGCATCGAGCAGTGGTTGCTGCCGCGTCTGGGTATTCAGAGCCCGCCGTGGACGATTCACCGTACGAAGCCTGACCACCTCATGTTGAAGTCGGCGGCTGAGTGCCAGCCTATCTTCTACCCGAAGCCAGACAACAAGATCACCTTCGACCGCCTGAGCTCGGTGTTTGTGTCAAACACCAACCATGAAGAACAGCAACCCGCGCACCTGACGCTGAAAGATGCCAGCGTGCCGGTTAACGTCAACTTGGCCCTTTACGCCGGCCCTGAAAGTCGTTATTGCCCCGCCGGTGTTTACGAGTATGTGAAGAACCCGGACAACACCGACAGGCTGCAGATCAACGCGCAAAACTGCGTGCACTGCAAAACCTGCGACATCAAAGACCCGACGCAAAACATCGTCTGGGTCACGCCCGAAGGCGGCGGCGGACCCAACTACAGCGGCATGTGAGCGGCCTTCACAGCCGCAGCGACTGAACGCACGCGCCGCTCAGTCGCGATAGCGGTCGCACAGAGCTTGCGTGGCGCTGCGGAAAGTCCCAAGGTCGCTGCCGACGCCCACGAAGGTCGCGCCCAGCGCCAGGTAGTGGCGTGCTTGCGCTTCGACTGGCGCCAAAATGCCGACCGGTTTGCCGGCTGCCTTGACGTCGGCAAATATTTTGGCAATCGCAGCTTGCACTTCCGGGTGCCCCGGGTTGCCCAGATGGCCCAGCGCAGCGGCCAAGTCGGACGGGCCGACAAAGATGGAATCAACACCGTCAATAGCCGCAATTTCTTTCACTGCAGCGACGCCCGCCAAGCTCTCGATTTGCACCATCACGCAGATGTGCTCGTTGATGTTTTTCAAATAATCCGGAACGGAGCCGTAGCGATTGCTGCGCTGCGACACCGCCACACCGCGAATGCCTTGCGGTGGATAACGCGTGGCAGAAACCGCATTGCGCGCTTCTTCAGCGCTTTCAACGAAGGGCACCAAGAAGTTGTAAAAACCCGCGTCCAGCAGTCTTTTGATCTCGACCGCGCTGTTGCATGACGGCCGTACGATTGGCGCGGTCGGGCTGTCTTTGAGCGCCATTAGCTGCGGAATAAACGTGTTGACGTCGTTTGGCGAATGCTCACCGTCCAGCAATATCCAGTCAAACCCAGCCAAGCCCAGTACTTCGGCCGTGATGGGACTGGCCAGCGACGACCAGCAGCCGATGAGTTTTTTACCCGCCAGCAAATCGCGTTTGAAACTGTTGGGAAAAGATTGATAAGGAACGGTGGGCGTCATGGCAGGCTTTCACAGTCAATTCAGGTGTTGAGGAAAAATACAGCGTTAGCTTTATCGCATCTGTTGATGCACAGCACTGGACATTTCATGATACTTTGTTAAAGTCACCATCAATTCAGATATCAGTCATAAGTTGTCCGACATTAATCAACGCAGCACCCACTCTCATCTCATTCGCCCCCAGATGCTCCCCCCACAACCCCTCGTTACCGCCGACAACGGCTTGGCCGCCTTCGCATTGCAAGACCGAGGTGAACAACGCCGCCCGCGCGGTTTAGTGACTGAAGTGGTCGACAGCCTGGCCGGAAGCATTCGGGAAGGCCAACTCCAGCCAGGCACCAAACTGCCAACCGAAGCCGAAATCATGAACCATTTCGGCGTCAGCCGGACGGTGGTTCGAGAAGCTATCTCAAAACTGCAAGCCTCCGCACTGGTTGAAACCCGACATGGCATCGGCACCTTTGTGTTAGCTCCCCAAGACCCGGACAATTTCAAAATCGCGGCGGAAGACTTCACCACGATCGCTGACGTGATTTCAGTGCTGGAGTTGCGCATCAGCTTAGAAACGGAGACCGCCGGACTGGCCGCGCTGCGCCGCACGCCTGAGAACCTGCTGGCCATGAAGACCGCCCTCGACGCCTTCAAGGTATCCATTCAACAAGATTCTGATGCCGTACCGCCTGACTTCCAGTTCCACATGGAAGTGGCTCAGTCAACCGGCAACCGCCACTTTGCCGACCTGATGACCTACCTCGGCGCGATGATCATTCCACGCACCCGCGTCAACACGACGCTGAACGCACCTGAGGGTCGGCTCAAGTATTTGGAGCGCGTCCACAGTGAGCACGAAAAGATCTATGAGGCGATTCACCAGCAAGATGTCGAAGCCGCCCGGGCGGCCATGCGCACGCATTTGTCCAACAGTCGCGAGCGCCTGCAAAAAGGCAACAATCTGCACACGATGCAGCCCTAGCTGAATGTCGAGTAGGGGTAATTGACGCGTGTCAATCAGGAAATTCACCAGAGGGGCCCAAAGCCATTAGCCCTTAAGCTACAAAACCAGTAGCAAAGTCCCTTTCAACCAGTCAATCTGCGTTATATTTACCGCTCAAGCGTGCGCTCATTGAAGCTACGAAAATTTCAAAAGAAGTCGGAAAGAGGAATAGCTCAATGAGTGCGAAGGAAAACGCGGCGGTGACCCAACTGCTGGAGTTGCTTGAAGCGCGCTATGCGCTGCGTGTGTTGTGGGCTCTCAAAAATGGCCATCCGCAGACATTCAGACTGTTACAAGACAGCGTCGGACACATCACGCCAAACACGCTCAATACGCGCATCAAGGAGCTTCGCGCGGCCGGCCTGCTGCACCACGACGGCGATGGCTATGTTGTGACTAGCCTGGGCGCGGACCTCTTGAAACGCCTGGCAGAGCTGCCCGTTTTTGCCGCCAAGTGGACGGCAAGCCAAGCCAAAACAAGCACCCTCAAAATACCCGCCAAGTGAGCCCGTTGGCGGCGCGGGGCTTTTAATCAATCCCTTGTCTTGAAAAGGGCCTTAGCACCCCCAATTGACATGCTTGATCGCATTTTCTGATCACATTTCACATCAAGTTCCAATGTCTCACAACAACTCATCCGAACAAAATCAAACCCTGACCGGCACCCCCAGTCCCGAAGAACTCGAAGCGGCGCAAGCGGCCAATGAAGTTGATGCCATGGAGGCGCTGCCTGGTTTGCAGGCCGAAATTCTGGCCTTGCAAGCTAAAAATACCGAATTGGCTGACAGCTACCTGCGCGCCAAAGCTGAGGCCGAAAACGCCCGTCGCCGGGCTGATGAAGAAATCTCAAAAGCCCGCAAATTTGCGGTCGAGAGCTTTGCTGAAAGCCTGTTGCCGGTCACCGACAGTCTAGAAGCGGGTTTGCAGCTGAAAGAAGCCAATGCTGAGCAAATCCGCGAAGGCACAGAAGCCACGTTGAAGCAGCTTAAGAGTGCGCTGGAGCGCAACCGTGTGATGGCCATCGACCCGGCCGCCGGCACCAAGTTTGATCCGCACCAGCACCAAGCCATCAGCATGGTGCCGCTGCCGGCTGAGTCCACGCAAGAGGCCAACACCGTGGTGATGGTTTTGCAAAAGGGCTATCTCATCGCTGACCGTGTGCTGCGCCCGGCACTGGTCACGGTGGCGGCGCCTCAATAAGTTGCCGCTGAAAATAAGCACTTGATTTAGGTCTTGAAGTTTCAGCACTTAGCCTTAAATCAGCTTCGTAGCACGACACAAGCATTTACTTTGCCAGATGAGCAGCCCCCAACATCAGGGTCTTCTCTCGGCAACATTGATTAAAAATAACAGGAGTTGAGCATCATGGGAAGAATCATCGGCATTGACCTCGGAACCACCAACAGCTGCGTTTCCGTCATGGAGGGCAACACGCCCCGCGTCATCGAAAACTCTGAAGGTGCACGCACGACGCCGTCCATCGTGGCTTACCAAGAAGGTGGCGACGTGCTGGTGGGCGCTTCGGCCAAGCGCCAAGCCGTCACCAACCCGCGCAACACGCTGTACGCGGTCAAGCGTTTGATCGGTCGCAAGTTCGCCGAAAAAGAAGTGCAAAAAGACATCGATCTGATGCCTTACAAAATTGTCGCCGCCGACAACGGTGACGCTTGGGTGCAAGTGCACGACAAGCAGCTCTCCGCTCAACAAGTCAGTGCCGACATCTTGCGCAAGATGAAGAAAACCGCCGAAGACTATCTGGGCGAAGCCGTCACCGAAGCGGTCATCACCGTGCCAGCCTACTTCAATGACGCGCAACGTCAAGCCACCAAAGACGCTGGCCGCATTGCCGGCTTGGACGTCAAGCGCATCATCAATGAGCCAACGGCAGCTGCCTTGGCCTTTGGCCTCGACAAGCAAGAAAAAGGCGATCGCAAGATCGCTGTGTATGACTTGGGCGGCGGCACCTTCGACATTTCCATCATCGAAATTGCCGACGTTGACGGTGAAAAACAATTTGAAGTGCTGTCGACCAATGGCGACACCTTCTTGGGCGGCGAAGACTTCGACCAACGCATCATCGACTTCATCATCGACGAGTTCAAGAAAGAATCCGGCGTCAACCTCAAAAGCGATGTGCTGGCCTTGCAGCGCCTGAAAGAAGCCGCCGAAAAAGCCAAGATCGAACTGTCGAGCAGCGCGCAGACCGACATCAACCTGCCTTACATCACGGCTGATGCCTCGGGCCCGAAACACCTGAACATCAAGATGACCCGCGCCAAGCTGGAAAGCCTGGTTGACGAGTTGATCGAGCGCACGATTGCACCTTGCCGCATGGCCGTCAAAGACGCCGGCATCGACGTCAGCGCGATCCATGACGTGATTTTGGTCGGCGGCATGACCCGCATGCCCAAGGTCCAAGAGAAGGTCAAAGAATTCTTCGGCCGTGAGCCACGCAAAGACGTCAACCCTGACGAAGCCGTCGCTGTCGGCGCTGCCATTCAAGGCCAAGTGCTGTCGGGCGACCGCACCGACGTCTTGCTGCTGGACGTGACACCGTTGTCCCTGGGTATTGAAACCATGGGCGGCGTCATGACCAAGATGATCAAGAAGAACACCACCATCCCGACCAAGTTTGCACAGACCTTCTCGACCGCTGAAGACAACCAGCCGGCCGTGACGATCAAGGTGTTTCAGGGTGAGCGCGAGATCGCTTCCGGCAACAAAGGCCTTGGCGAATTCAACCTTGAAGGCATTCCACCAGCCGCCCGTGGCACGCCACAGATTGAAGTGTCTTTTGACATCGACGCCAATGGCATCTTGCACGTCGGCGCCAAAGACAAAGGCACCGGTAAAGAGAACAAAATCACCATCAAAGCCAACTCCGGTTTGACCGAAGCTGAGATCCAGCAGATGGTGAAAGACGCCGAACTCAACGCAGCGTCTGACAAAGAAAAAGTCGAGTTCGTTCAAGCCAAGAACAACGCTGAAGCCATGGTGCACAGCGTGCGCAAGTCTTTGGTCGAGTACGGCGACAAGCTGGATGCGGGTGAGAAAGAGAAGATCGAAACCGCCATCAGCGACATGGAAGAAGCGCTCAAAGGCGAAGACAAAGCTGCCATTGACGCCAAAAATGCAGCGCTGATGGAAGCCAGTCAAAAGCTGGGCGAGAAAATGTACGCTGACATGCAAGCCAGCCAAGCGGAGCAAACCGCCGCTGCCGGCCCTGGCGGTGCGGCTGGCGCAGCTGGCAACGACGCCAAAGCAGCCGACGATAATGTCGTTGACGCCGAAGTCAAAGAAGTTAAAAAGGGTTAAACCTTTCTTCGGGCCTCGGCCCGTTGCCTCAAAGCGGAATCCGGGCTCAGCCCTCGATTCCGCTTTCCTGCTTCCGGATACCCCGAATTAATTTCACTGAATACGCAGTTTCATGGCCAAAAAAGATTATTACGACACGCTGGGCGTCGCTAAAAACGCCAGCGACGAAGACATCAAAAAAGCATATCGCAAGCTCGCGATGAAGCACCACCCTGACCGCAATCAGGGTGATGGCTCCAAGGCTTCTGAAGAAAAATTCAAAGAAGCCAAAGAAGCCTATGAGATGCTGTCGGACGGCAACAAACGCGCCGCCTACGACCAGTATGGCCACGCCGGTGTCGACCCGAATCGGGGCGGCGGCGGTGGTGGCGGTCCGGAGGGTTTTGGCGGTTTCGCTGAAGCCTTCGGCGATATTTTTGGCGATGTCATGGGCGGTCGTAACCAGCAGCGCGCTGGCCGTCAAGCCTTTCGCGGTGGCGATCTCAGCTACGCGATGGAAGTCACCCTCGAAGAAGCCGCTAACGGCAAAGACGCACAAATTCGCATTCCCAGTTGGGACGACTGCCGCACCTGCCAAGGCAGCGGCGCCAAGCCCGGCACCAAGGTTGCCACCTGCACTACCTGCCACGGCCACGGCGTGGTGCAAATGCGCCAAGGTTTTTTCAGCGTCCAGCAAAACTGCCCGCAGTGCAAAGGCACCGGCAAACTCATCCCTGAGCCCTGCGTGGCGTGCCACGGCGTTGGCAAAACCAAAACCAACAAGACCCTCGAAGTCAAAATCCCAGGCGGCATTGACGACGGCATGCGCATCCGCTCGACGGGCAATGGCGAGCCTGGCACCAACGGCGGTCCACCCGGCGACCTGTACATTGAAATTCGCATCAAGAAGCACGACATTTTTGAACGTGAAGGCGATGACCTGCATTGCGTGGTGCCCATCAGCTTTCCGCGGGCGTCGCTCGGTGGTGAAATCGAAGTGCCGACCCTCTCAGGCAAGGCCGCCATCGACATTCCTGAAGGCACGCAAGCTGGCAA
>Ga0208916_10000188_pt1 | contig 31078 bp, 27 predicted proteins | sample DEB19_08_DNA_5_FD_184523 | JGI IMG/M metagenome (GOLD analysis project Ga0208916, IMG submission 184523) | Aqueous microbial communities from the Delaware River and Bay under freshwater to marine salinity gradient to study organic matter... | ecosystem: Environmental > Aquatic > Marine >... | reverse complement strand
GGCGTCCTGTGTAGCGTGCGACTGCGCGACACAGGTGGCGAGACTTAAATCAGACCGCTAAACATGTAGATCTGCCCGAAAAAGGCTTGCGGACGGGGGTTCAAATCCCCCCAGCTCCACCATACCGCATGACAAAGGCCGCTAACGACATACAGTTAGCGGCCTTTTTCATTGGTAAATCAACGACTTACGTTGCAGTGGTGTACAAGGACAGACATTGACTGCTAGACCGGCATGGGGGTATAAATGGGGGGAGAAGTTAAGAAAACAGGGGGGGGTTAGGGTCTGTACCCCCTTTCCCGCTGGCGTACCCCCCATATTTGCGAAGGTTATCCCCCCATGTTGACTGATGCCGAATGCCGCAATGCAGTTTGCCCACCCGACAAGAAGCAGGCGCGTTTTGCCGATTCCGGTGGCATGTACCTACAGGTCAGCCCTGCAGGCTCAAAGCGCTGGTTTCTGAAATACCGCATTGCAGGGGTTGAAAAGCAAATGGCGTTGGGTAGCTATCCGGATGTTGGCCTAACGGCGGCACGCAAAGCCCGTGATGCAGCTAAGCTGCAAAAGTCTCAAGGTGCTGATCCGCTGCAGGCGCGCAAGCTGGCAAAGCTGAAAGGGACGCGCACCGGAGGCGACACGTTCAAATCCGTAGCCTTGGAGTGGTACGGTAAACAGTCCCCCCAATGGAGCGAAAGCCATGCAGAGCGTTCATTGCGTCAATTAGAGCGCGACCTGTTCCCTTGGATTGGCGAGCGGGGGATGACTGAGATTCACGGCATGGAGCTTTTAGCAGCGTTGCAAAAAATTGAAGAACGTGGCGCGATTGAAACAGCCGACAGAGTACTGATGCTGGCACGGCAAGTTTGGGACTACTGGCTACCTACTGCCGATGTGGAGCAGAGAAATATCACCGAAGGGTTGAAAGGACGGCTCATGCCATATCGTGGTAAGTCATTCGCCGCCATTCTCGATCCGGTGCGCATGGGTGATTTGATGCGGGCTATCAAGGGCTACAAGGGCGGGCCTATTGTGAGAACTGCTTTGCAGTTGACACCGTACCTTTACCAACGACCTGGCAACCTACGCATGATGGAGTGGGTTGAGCTGGATTTAGACGGGGCAATTTGGACGATCCCCAGCATGAAAATGAAGCGCACCAAGTTGGAAAAAGAGCAGGGCGAAGCCCACACTGTGCCGTTGCCTACGCAGGCAGTGGCCTTACTTCGCGGCATCCAGCCTCTGACGGGGGGCGGACGTTATGTGTTCCGCGGTGAGCGTAGTCACGACAGGCCTGTTTCTGACAACTCCGTACGCAGTGCACTTTATGCGTTGGGTTTCGGCAAGGAGCAGAGTTGGCACGGTTTTCGGGCAAGCGCACGCACCATGCTCGTAGACGAGTTAGATCTTGACTTCAATGTCATCGAAGCCAACTTGGCCCACGCGGTGAAAGATGCCAACGGTCGCAGCTACAACCGGACGCAGTATGTGAAGCAACGGTTCACCATGATCCAGCAATGGGCTGACTACTTGGACAAGCTGGCTGCTGGCGGCGATGTGCTCCAGTTGAAGTTGGCGTAAAACAGTTTTAATCACGTTTCGCTATCGGTTTTCCTCTGGCAAAAATCTTGGGCTGGAAGCGGAATGATCGCTGAGGTGAAAAACTACAAATTCTTTAAATTTTAATCAACAAAAAAACAACATAAATCAATTATTTAATGATTATTTATAGGAATTAGTTAAATAAATTGAAAATAACGGATACCCGTTTGCTTTGAAAATGTCAAAAATGAAAAATACCCCTATTGGCAAAACGTGCCAAGGTCATACAGGGGGGGTAAATGTCAATTTTCAGAATGCCGGATGTCAAGGTAGCAACCGGACACCGTTCCCATGCAAGCATTTACAACGCCATCAAGGCGGGGCTATTTACAAAGCCGGTGCAAATTGGTCAACGCTCTGTTGGCTGGCCAGATACAGAGGTTTTCGCCATCAATGCTGCGCGCATTGCAGGCCAGACAGAGACTGAAATTCGAGAACTGGTGATGCGCCTGCACGCCAAGCGCACCGAACTAACCAAAGCATCAGAGCTGGTCATGACTTACACCAGCACCATGCAAAAGGCAGCTGACGCTCCCGACGTCAACGGCCTGCCCAAAGAAACCATCGGTAATGCTTGTCCCAACACCGCTGCTATCAAACAAACCCCCAAGGGCAAAGCCATTGCAGCTGAAATATCCCGTTTGGCACAAGCAGGCCACGCCGTACACAAGGGCAGCGCGCGCGACTTTACCGCCTGCAAGTACGGCATGTTCAAGTACTGCGAAGACTTCGTAGCGCTACAAGCCTTTGCCCGCAAAGTGGGAGCGTCGAAATGAGCGGTGCAATTGACCAATTCCGCTTAACCATCAATAACGCCGGTTTGGCAGCGCCGGATGACATCATCGACGACGGCCAGATTCACCGATTCAGCACGAACGGCAAGGCCCGTGATGACTCCGGCTGGTACGTCCTGCATACCGATGGCATTGCAGCTGGCGCATTCGGCTGCTGGCGCGAAGGTCTGCAATCTAACTGGTGCGCTAAGTCGGAAGCCGCGATGAGTACGGCGGAGGGTGAAGCCCATCGGGCGCGCATGATAGCCATGAAAGCCCAGCGCGAAGCCGAAGCAGTGCAACGCCATCAATCAGCTGCGACTGATGCCGCTCAGCGACTGGCCAATGCGACACCTTGCACTCAGCACGCATACACAACAGCCAAGGGCGTGCAATGTCATGGCTTGCGTGTTGACGCGGCAGGCACGTTGCTCGTGCCCATGGTCGACACCGCGGGCAAGACGCACAGCTTGCAATCAATCACGCAAGAAGGCGACAAGCGATTTCTGCCCGGCGGGCGCGTGAAGGGCTGTTATTACCCGATTGGCAAACCAGCTGGCCTTCTAATCGTGTGCGAAGGGTATGCAACCGGCGCAAGCATCCATGAAAGCACTGGCCATGCTACCGCAGTGGCTTTTAACGCAGGCAATCTGGAAGCGGTGGCAGTGGCGCTGCACATCAAGTACCCAACGCTAAAAATCATTATCGCCGCTGATGACGATCACCTAACCACTGAGAACCCCGGCATGACGAAAGCCAAGGCCGCTGCTCTTGCTGTAGAAGGGCTGCTGGCGATTCCTAAATTTGGAGCCAATAGGCGAGACAAGGCGACTGACTTCAACGACCTGCATCAATTGGTCGGAGCTGGCGCGGTGAAGGCGTGCATTGATGCGGCGACGGCAGCGTTGGACGACTGGCCAGAGCTTCAATCTTTAATTGTGCAGATAGCGCCGAACCAATATCCACTGGATGCGTTGCCCGACATCGTGCGCTACGCAGTGCTAGAAGTTTCCAGTTTTGTCAAAGCGCCGATTCCATTGATCGCGTCTTCTGCGCTGGCCGCGTTGTCACTGGCCATACAGGCTCACACCGACGTAGAGCGCGCCGATAAGTTGCACGGGCCTTGCAGTTTATTTCTATTATCAATTGCAGACAGCGGCGAAAGAAAATCAACTTGTGACGGCTTATTTATGGATGCCATTCGGGTCTATCAAGCGATGGAACAAGAGGCGGCGAAGTCCCTTATCAAAGCCTACAAGTCAGAGCACGACGCATGGGAGGCTCAGCGCGGTGGCTTGAAAGAAAAGATCAAAGGATTGTCCAAAGAAGGTAAACCCACCACCGTGCAAGTCAAGCAACTGCACGATTTGGACGCGATCGAGCCAACAGCGCCGAGAGTGCCGCGTCTGATCTACGGTGACGCCACACCAGAGGCTTTAACTTTCGCACTGGCAAAGCAGTGGCCATCCGGCGGCGTGATCAGTAGCGAGGCGGGTAGCGTTTTTGGCGGGCACGGCATGAGCGGTGACTCTGTGATGCGCAACTTGGCAGTATTGAATCAGCTGTGGGACGGCGCAACCCTAAGCACCGAGCGCAGATCATCGGAGAGCTTCACAGTGCGAGGAGCACGCTTGACGATGGCCTTGCAGGTGCAGGAAGCAACCATTCGTGCATTCTTTGACAGCACCAAAGGACTGGCACGTGGCACCGGCTTTTTGGCGCGGTTTCTGGTGTCATGGCCAGAGTCGACACAGGGTACACGCCACTATACCGACGCTCCGGCCAACTGGCCTGCGTTGGCAAGCTTCAACAACAAGTTGACAGCGATATTGAACAGGCGCGTACCGATAGATGCTGATGGCGGTTTGTCCCCAGCTATGCTGACTCTTGCGCCTGAAGCCAAGGCGGCATGGGTGACATTTCACAATGCCATTGAGGCAGAGCTGTCTACTGGACACGAGCTACACGACGTGCGAGACGTGGCTAGCAAAACGGCAGACAACGCAGCAAGACTTGCCGCACTGTTTCACACCTTCAGCGGCAACATCGGGCCGATCGACTTTGAGGCGATGGAGTCAGCAACGCGGGTGACGTACTGGCATCTGACAGAAGCTAAGCGTTTTTTGGGTGAACTGGCCATGCCTTCTGAACTGGTGAACCCAGCACGGCTCGATAATTGGTTGCTCGACTATTGCAAGCGCGAGCGCACCGACAAAGTGGCTACACGGGAAATACAGCAATTCGGGCCAAATGGTTTACGTAACAAAGCAAAACTTACTGAAGCGATCAAAGAGCTAGCGGATCTTGGAAGGGTGCGCGTCATGAACGACGGAAAGAAACGGCTCATTCAAATTAACCCTGCGTTGCTGGCGGCTTGTTCATGAGTCTGGCTGACCTTCTCAAAAAAGGCAGTTTGAGGGAGCTTGCTAGTGCTACATCTGCTACTTTTGCTACTCGCGATCCATTTAGTGGTTCAGCAATAGCAACTGTAGCGACAGTAGCAATAGCAATAGCTCCAGACACTACAGTCATCGACCCGGATCGCTGGTGCTGGCCACACAGTAGCGCCATGAACGGCGCAGAGATTGACACCTTCATGTTGCGGGAAGCGGGGTTCAAAGCCAAAGGTGTCGCTGATGCCGAAGCACTCGCAGATACGCTGGTGATCCGTGATCGCGAGTTAGATGACAGATGGTTTTGACTGCCGGCCAAAAGCTCGCGATCAATTTTTCCGATTCCAAAAGGCAACTCATGAAGGTAGCCTTCTAAATTTTTAAACGACTACGGTAAGGCTCATGGCCATTGAGTTGATTGAATAGGAAAGTCGTGGCAGGCAGTCGCCCATTTGCTGAAGAAATGCGTCATACAACGTCGATTGCTGACTGACTTATCCGGAAGTTGTTGATGAGTTCTATTTCTCCGAACTTCAAGTAACAAGTCATCTTACCGCGTACAGCCAAACAGTCCCGATGAACTTGGCCCCTTGCTGTACCGCATATGGGGTGGAAATTTTTGGTTACGTTGAGGGGGATTTGGTAAGAGTTCCAATTGGTCTTTTTTTAAAAGAAGAAATAAAGTTATGTACCCACCGAGTTTAAATATGTTGTAAATAAATTTATCTCATTCGGCAATGGATATATAATTAATTAAATAAATAATATTTACTCGTGGTTAATTTTTATTAAATTTCGAAATTCATGATCATGAATAATATTAATATTTTGTCCTTTTAATTTATAATCTTCGGCGCGTTTTCGATTAGCACTTTGTTCAACTCCATTGAATTTAGATGAATCTCTATCGCCTTGCACAAGAATTGTTGTCCTCTTAGTGACGCCTTTGTCTACATCGCATCCAACTGCTGCCGCCAAAGCTGCATTGATATGCTTTTCATCGTCTGGATAATCAGTGAAGACAATAACTTCACCAGTTAAATGGCCTGCAGGATTCCCAAATCTTTTAAGAGAAATTCCATTTAGTACAGATTTGTAGTGGCTTTTATTTCCTTTACTTTTTTCTGAACTCATATCCTCTGTACTCCTTGGCTTTTTATTATTTTTAATCCATGATTCAAGGTTAATTTTTGATTCATTAATTGCAGTAAGTAATATGAATCCAGCGGCTTTTGCATCTTCGAGGGCATCATGAGCTTTGTATTCATATCCAAACCTACTGCACAAATCTGAAAGATTAGAGCCTTTAATCTCTGTATCTTTCCAAGTTTTTTTTGCAACTTCTTCTGTGTTTAGCCATGTAGTTGATATTTGCTTCAATCCGTAAAGTTTAAATGAATTGAATAAGACGCTGTAATCGAAAAATGTGTGGCAGACGGCAACTTCACTTTCTAATAGATGACGGATATGCTCTGCCACTTCTGGTATTTTTGGCATACCATATACCAATTCCTTGTTTATTCCGTGAATAGCAATTTGTTTGCGACCGAAGTCAGTTTCCGGATCAATTAATGAAGACCACTCTTCAACAACCTTGCCATTAACAAATTTGGCAATTCCAATCTGACAAATTGATCTTTTACTGTTCGCTGTTTCTACATCTATGGTTACAAAGCTATTCATTTAATACCCCTTGTAAATTTAAAAAGCATATTTTTTATAGCAGCTCGTAAAAATTACTATCTTTTTTTCGCGATTGCACGTAACGGCTATGTCTCGATCAACATCAATATCTAAATTTTCACCACGTAATCCTTGCCACATGGCCAAGTAGTTAAATACCCCATATTTAATCTTGCGCTGAGTATTTTTATTAAGTTTTTTGATAACCTTTGGAGGATTAAATCCACCTTTCCAAGGAAGCATTACTAGTTCATTGTTAATGGCTTTTAATGCAATCTCTTGATTTTCAGTGCTTAGTTCGCGGCCACGTTCCCAGCTTGTTATTAGCCCCAGTCCGACAGTCCCCCAGCAGTCATTCCAGTTGGGATTAGAACGAAGTGGTTCTGTAATTGATCTATATACTATCAACTGTCCTTGCCTTTCACTTCGCTCGCATGCGCCAAATTAAATTTGTCTAAAAGATTTATAATTTATATTACTTTTAAATTTATATTAGGCAAGTAGGATGAAATCTCTTGCTGATGTGAGTTATTAAAAGTTTTGATTGGCAGTTGAATTCCTCATCCATACATCTAATTTGTTGGCCGTTTCGTTGCTTGCATTTCTATCTTTTCGAATAACTCATCTATGTGGCGGCTACGTATGGGTTGTTATCGATGTTGGGGGGGCATGAAAAGTCCACGCCCGAGCTTAGGAAACCGATCGGTTATGAGCGTGCGCACAAAGTCGAAATTTGAACGGGGTATTTAGTAACTTTGGAGATAAAAATGACGGCTGGAAGAAAACCAAAACCGACAGCCCTTAGATTGCTTACGGGAAACCTCGGCGGGCGAAAGCTCAATGCCAATGAAGCCAAGCTAGACCTCGCGCAGCCAACGCCGCCCGACTTCCTCAACGACCACGCCAAGGTCGAATGGGGCCGTATCGTCGGCACGTTGTTTCGCGCTGGATTGATGACGGAGTTGGACAGAAGTGTCCTCGCCGCCTATTGCCAATCCTATGGTCGATGGGTGCAAGCTGAGCGCGCCCTTGCGCGAACGGCCGACGCACAAGCTGACGCAGACCAAGCGCTGACTATCGTGACCCACAACGGAACGGCGATGCAAAACCCACTGATCGGAATTGCCAACAAAGCAAAAGCCGACATGGTGCGCTTTGCGCTGGAGTTCGGAATGACCCCGTCGGCACGCTCAAGAGTGAGCGCGAGTCCACATGAAATGGTCGACGACCTCACAAGAGAATTCTTTGGAAAGCCCCAAGTGCTGAACTTATATGGCGAGTGATTTCTGGAATTGGAATCACTAATTGATCGTGCCCTCAATTTTGAGGACATGTAAACCTGCGCGACTTGCGATTGAGGATGCCCATGGCTTGTAGATGAAAGGTAGCTAAGCCAAAGCGGGGGTACAAGTGGGGGTATAAATTGACTTTTAAAAACCGAAAAGTGATCATCCATAAAGGTTTCAAGCTATCTTTCAATTGACCCCAGCCCACCATACCGCATGACAAAGGCCGCTAACGACATACAGTTAGCGGCCTTTTTCATTGCAAAGATTTGTACCCAGTCCGCATTGTCGGCGTCATAGTGCCAAATCGGGGCCATTCAAGCAGCACTCCTTGCGAGTGCAGTACTTGCTGGAATTCTTGCAAATGTTCAGTTTGTGAACGCACTGCACGCGGCGGGAGGTTTTTGCATAGTGAGAATGCAGCCAGAGAACCTGCAGCCTCGCCAATACTCCACTCGGTCGCGTGCTCGCGATAGGCACCGTTGGTGATCCGCGTCGTCCCGATGTTCTTGCAAGCGGGCAGTAGGTTGTCTACCCGCTGGGGCAGTAATGCGCCTAGCGGAATCTGAAACGGATAGGAATCGATGTCGACAGTGTTTCTTCCTCTGGTGCTTGGATGCAGGTCAATGCGATAAGCCCCAATGCCCACACTGTCATGAAAGGGCTCAGCTGCATCCTGTCCAAGTCTTGCCACCACTCCGATGTGCTGCTCCAGTACAGTGAATTCGGCCAAGATGCGACGGCCCTCACGCCAGTAAACCTGCTGGGCAAGACCATCTTTGGTTCCGAGCACATCTCCACGCAAGCGGAGGCCGGGATAGCCCTGACCGCCATCGTGTCGTGGGGCCTCGGTTTGCATCCAGTAAAAAAATCCCAAACTAAATTGGCGGGCTTCGTGCAAGGCCTTCTTTTCTTGGTCTGGCGAGACACCGATCAGAGGGCGCTCCCAATAGTCCATCTGTGGCCAATTGGCCAGTGTGATGTCGCTGGCATAAGCACCGGGTTGAAAATGTCCCCGCCAGGCAATGCGCCGGGCGTGCCACAGGTCGTAAAGCCCTGGCTCATCTGTAGGTCCGACAAACAAGGGACGCACCCGCGGCTGGTGGGTCACAAAATCCGACAAAGTCCAGCTGTATTGCGAATTCGGCCAGCAATCGAGCTGTAGGGTGCGGTTGCGGTCATACCCTTCAGGCTTGTCAATGACATGGTGCTCCCCCGGGTGATACTCCATCGCGAAGCACCAAGTTGCGGCTTGCTGATCCCATGGATCAGCTTTTGCAATGGCATGTGGTTCCTGTGTCTGTGATTGAGCCTCTGCGCCAAATACATGTTCGACTTGGGCCATCTCCAGCAGGGAACCAGTTTCAGTTGCATCGATGAAAAGGGATGCCTCCAGTACGATGTTGGCTTCATTGGAAAGGTCTTGCAAATGCACCGCTGTGATAAGGTCTCCCTGTGTTTCAGCCCGCATTAGACGATGGCGGCGCAGCAAGCGCAATTGACCATTGCCCACCCATGGTGCGAGCAATTCATCGATCACGCGCGCAGCAACCCAGGGTTCGTGACACAAGGTGCTGACATTACCTGCACCAGGGTTTAGGCAGAACGCACGGGCTGCCGTGGGCGTCAGGGGTAGGTTTTGACGGTAGTAGTGGCGTATGGCTCGGCGTAGTTGCGCATAACTTTGCGATGCGACCAACGATTCGATCCAAGGGTATTCGTCGGGGGGAACGGCTTGCGCAGTCAGCTGACCACCGAGCCACTCAAGTTCCTCCGTCAGCACCACTGACTGACCTAAGCGCAAGGCTGCCAGCGCAGCGGAGACGCCTCCAAGTCCGCCACCCACAATCACCAACTGAGCCTTGGGCATGCAGGATGTAATCATGCTCAATCGACCTTGATACCCATGTTTCGAATTGCTTCACCATACCGTTGGGTGTCGTTTTCAATCAATTTCTGGAAATCCTCGGGCGTGCCACCGCCTGTCTCAAGACCCAAACTAGCGAGTTTTTCGCGAATGTCGGGTAACTTCAGCAGTGTGTTGATCTCCCGATTCAATCGGCTGACGGTGGCGAGTGGCGTACCTGCCGGAGCCATGAGGCCAAACCAACCAATGACTTCGAAATTGCGGATGCCTTGTTCGATGGCAGTCGGGACATCCGGCAGCGCAGAGCTGCGTGTGCGTGAGGTGACGGCCAGTGCTTTGAGTTTTCCGGACTGAATGTGCGGCAATGCGCTGGAGGGAATTTCAAAGCCCAACTGCACTTCGCCTGACAGCAAAGCCGTCAAAGCTGGACCGGAGCCTTTGTAGGGCACTTGAACCATGTCCACAGAAGCATCTTTCTTGAGAAATTCTGCTGCCAGCGCTGTCCTGGTCGCGCCTCCGCCTCCAGCGGCATAGTTGAGGGTGCCGGGTGCTTTGCGGGCTGCGCCAAGCATGTCGCCGAGTGTTTTCCAGTGCTGAGCGCTGGGGGAAACGATCACGATGGGTGTGGCAGCTATCTTGGCCACGGGGGCAAAAGCCTTGACCGGGTCATAACGCAGATTGCTGTAAAGCGCGCCACTGCCAGCATGACCGGATGTCACAAACAACAAGGTATGACCGTCTGCAGGTGCGGTCGCCACAGCAGCACTGGCGATTGTCGCGCCAGCGCCGGGCTTGTTCTCGATCACCACCGGCTGGCCTAAAGCTGCCGACAATTTCTGTCCAACCGCGCGGGCCAGGATGTCTGCTGAACCTCCGGGTGCGAAGCCAACGACGAGTTTTACTGACTTGGCCGGCCAGGCAGCTGACTGCGCTCCCACAATCGAGGAGCAGGCGCAAAGAAAGGCGGCAATGATCATGCGCCGGGGGGCGGGTTTGTGTGTGTCGAACATGGAAGGCTCTCCTGTATTTAAGACCTACCAAGGTCCAATTGCTGTCATCGTATGCATCCCCGACAATGCAATCCAATACCAATCTGGGGTTTATGAACAACATTAAGTTCTTCATGGAAGAATAAATGTCATGAAATTGCGACAAATCGAAGTGTTCCGCGCAGTGATGAGTACGGGCTCAACAACCGAAGCTGCAAGATTGCTACACGTGTCACAGCCGGGCATCAGTCGCTTGGTGCGTCACCTTGAAATGCAACTGGACGTGGCACTATTTGAACGCCGTAGCGGGCGGTTGGTGCCCACGGCAGAGGCCCGCGAACTGCATGAAGAAATCGAGAAAGTTTATAGGGGGGTCTTGCATGTGCGAGATGTTGCCGCGCATCTGCGCTACGGTACCCACACCACCCTACGGGTGCTCTCCAGTGCGAACACAGCTTTGGAACTGGTTCCACGCAGCATGGCCATGCTGATTCGTCGAAACCCGACGGCCCGTGTACTTTTCGAGTCACTTCCAACCCGAGAATTTGTCAAGCTGCTTGTCTCAGAGGAAGCTGACCTGGCTATCTCCAGCGCCCCCCTGGATCATCCATCGCTGGAAGTCGAAGAAATCGGGCAATGGAAACTCCTGTGCGCTCTGCCGGCGGATCACGCATTAGTTGGGCAGAAAAGGCCCAAATTGGCGAGCGTGCTGGCGGGACGACTGGTGGCTTACAGCAATGAGGCCCCACAAAGTGCCGTGATAGATCGCTGGATTGAGTCTCACCGCGTGGCACGAAACGTGGCAGCCGAAGTGCGCTCAGGATTGGCCGCTTGCGCAGTGGCTGCAACAGGGGTGGCTGTGGCATTCGTAGACGACCTTTCGGCACGTGCCCACAAGGCAGATGGTCTTGTCTTTGCGAGCATTGAAGACGCTCCGAGGTTTCCTGTTTATCTCGTGAAAAATCGCCATCGTCCACTGCCTCGCCTCGGAGAAGCTTTTAGCGAGATTGTTCGCGTACAACTCCAGCTACTTCAGGAAACTGCCATTCCGAAAGCGGGGTTTGTATTGCACCAGTGATTTGACCGATGAACGCGTGCTTCTGGCCGTAAGTCAAGTTGGGGGAGTCGCTGTTTGCCCTGATCGCGCCTCACTGTGCCTTGGCGCAGTTCGATAAACTGCGCCACTTGATGGGCAGGACGGCTGACGTTGATGCGCCTGCGGTCACTGACAGCCGTGCGATTTTGAACCGCTTGCTGATCGACTTGTTTATAGACCCGATTGAACCGGAATGACGCGTGCAATGGCCTTCCATTTGCATTCGCTCGAACCAGTCAACGCTTTTTGATGGGCCAGCCTCAGGCAGCGACTTCGTTCTTCATGACGCCATTGGCGACGCTTAGAAACAGGTCACACCGTTCCTGCACAAATTCGTCGAGAACCGCCTCCGTCATGGGGTCTTGCCCCCCCGCGACCGTCAAATAGTAAGAATCAGAAGTGATCAATGAACCGAGCAACTTGGCCAGCTTTGGGATGTTGCGGGTCGGCTCGATCTGGCCAGAGATGATCAACTGAGTCACGACTCGTTGACGGACCTGGCCATGCTTGGCGACCAAGTGATCTCTGAAGAATTGACGGATCTCACTGTTGTGTCGAGCCTCGCCGACGACCAGCGAATGAAATGTCAAGACGTCCTCCCTGTACATGTAGGCGAGGTATTGTTTTGAGACGTCGATGAACGACTGTCGATCGGTGATGTCGCCGGCCATTTGCTCTAAGCTGTCGGACAGCATTTTCGACTTGGTCTGCACGTAGGCCGTGAAGAGGGCGTTTTTGTCCTTGTACCGCTTGTAAAAAGTGGGTCGTGAGCTCTTCGCCAGCAGGCAAATTTCTTCCACAGTGGCGGCCTCGAAACCTTTCGAGATCAGCACCTTCTCCGCCGCAATCAGCAATTCATCAGTCAGTTTCATCGTCAAATCCATATGAATCAGCTTGTAATTTATCATAAATTTGGCGATAGATTTTGCTAAACATAGGGAAATTAATTAGATACATTCAGTTGATTTTAAATTACATTGTGTAAATAAATATTTACAAAGGATGTTTACATGCTTTACTTTAAGTCATCTGTTTCACGCGATATCTTCTCGCCGGCGACGCTATTTTTGGGCCTCATGCTGGTGCTTTCGCTGGTGATTGCCCCGCGCCCCGCAGAGTCGGCGACTGTTGAGTGGACCGGGGTTGTGGCCAATACATGTGTGGTCACGCTGAACAGCAACGGCCTGTTGGGTGTTTCAGTCAACGGCCAAGCGATGAGCTCGGACCAAACCGCAGGGCAGCCCGCCAGCGTGGCGGTGATGAGCACGGGCCCCAACGTGGTGACCTTTGGCAGCCCCGCCATGACCTTGTGGGCGCCAAGCTACACAGGCAGCCCGATCGTCAGCAGCAAACAGCAATCCAACAAAGGACATTCCAGTGCTTGGATGGTCACCGCACATCAAGCCGCGATTGAGCCGGGGGACACTCTGTTTGAGGTTCATGCGCAGTTAGCCGACGCCGCCAACGCCTTTCCGATGGGGGCGTACAAAGTGTCGAGCGAGGTCACCTGTGCCCCAGCGAACTGACGCCATGGAACGCTCAACGGGAAACTGTGTCACCAAAGCCATTGGCGGGCTCTTTTTGCTCGGAATTTTCAGCACCGGTGCCTTTTCACAAGGGCTCACGCCCATGCAAAAAACGGGGGTGACCGGCTCGGACCAAAAAGTGTTCAGCCTCACCATCATGAACCCCTATCTGAAGGAGATGATTTATGAACTCAGCGCAGAAGACCGCAGCACAGGTGCGCGGCAACCCGATGTCAAATTCACAGGACGGCGCGGACGACTGGGCGCCAAGGGCCAAAAGAAGTTGCTGGTCCTCATTCCGGTCAAGGCTGACAAACGTGAAGTTCGCGTCTGCCTGCGCTTCCCTGACATGCAGGAGTCGGTCCGTCCTCGCGTTTGTGGTGATTTCACTGCTATTGCCTTGCGGGGCCATGAGCGCCAACGGGGTTTACATGCCCCCGCCACCGATGGGCGTGGGGGGTGAAGACTCGATCACGACAGGGACTGGGACCCATTGCCGAACGTCCATGAATTCCAACAAGGGCTATGTCGACCTGGGGGTCACAGGAACACAAGGCGCCACCAGCGATGTGTTTTCAGGATTTTCAGCACCAAGGCAGGACACCGCCACGGTCTATGCGCGTGTGGTGATCCCCCTCGGGAATGCCCCCCAAAAGATAGATTGCGGCAGATTCATGCAACTGGAAATAGAGCGGCTGGAATCAGAGATCAAGATGCTGCGCTATTCCCCAGACTAAACAAAAAAACAAAACAGGAGACAAACATGTCCTACAACTTCATGATCATTTCAGTCATCGCCGGTTTGATGGTGCTTCCCCAGCGGCTACTGAAGGTGGCCGCCATTGTGTGGGGTGCCCGATGATGGACGGCATCAACAAATTAGAGTCGCTGCATCAGATGAACTCCTTAGATTTGGTCTTCATCTTGGCGGTACTTTTTTCCTTCGGGGTGTTGGCAACCTTCGCACGCTGGGCCATGCGACAGCTCGCCGAGGTCGCAGAGCCCGCTGCCCGCCTGAAAATTCTCAGGCTTATCCCGCTCGTCCGGCTGGGCCTTGTCTTGGTGGCGCTGGTGCTCATCACGCCTTTCTTCATGGAGCCAAGTTTTAAGAACATCATGACCCTTCTGGCGAGCGCCGGTGTGCTGCTTGCGTTTGTGTTCAAGGACTACGGCAGTAGCCTCGCCGCAGGCCTGGTGGTGGTCCTCGAGAACACCTACCAAGTGGGCGACTGGATCGAGATCGATGGCGCGTACGGGGAGGTGCGGCGAATCAACCCGCGGGCAGTCCACATCGTGACCTCGGAGGACAACGAGATCATCATCCCGCACTACCAGATGTGGTCAAAGAAGATTTCAAACGCCACCAGCGGAAATCGCACCTTGTTGTGCGTTGCTGATTTTTATCTCGACCCGAATCATGATGGGCAGGATGTCATCAAGTTGCTGAAACAAGTCGCAGAGACCAGTCTCTACAGAAACCCTGAGTCAAAGGTTTCTGTGGTTGTGAAAGAACAGCCTTGGGGGTCGCACTACAAAATCAAGGCCTATGTCAATGAAAGCCGTGAGCAATTCGCGTTCATCACGGACCTGACGGTTCGCGGCAAAAGGTCATTGCTACAGAAAAGGATCATGTTTGCATTGGCGATTCCCTCTGTGCTTCTACAGAAGTGAGTGAACAGATTCCGCAAACGCATGCTCAAAATGCGTGGGGTTTTTCACTCTTGGGGCTGGCCGAGGCACGGTACAAATCAGTGTACTGGCGGCTGTATGTGGCGACACGGCAGAAAGTAAAAAGCCTCTGCTGCTAAATTAATAGCAGCAGAGGCTTTAAATACTTGGTGCCCGAGGCCGGAATCGAACCGGCACGCCTTTCGGCGGGGGATTTTGAGTCCCCTGCGTCTACCAATTTCACCACCCGGGCAGTAGATTACAAGCTGCAAATTATGGCACAGTGTGAGGCTATGAATTACAAGACTATTGAAGATGCCATCGGCAACACGCCGTTGGTCGCATTGCAACGCATTCAGGCCGCCGAAAACCGTGAGCGCAACAACGTTTTACTGGGCAAGCTCGAAGGCAATAACCCGGCGGGCTCAGTGAAAGACCGGCCAGCGTTGTCGATGATCAAGCGCGCGGAAGAGCGCGGTGACATCACGCCGGGGGACACGCTGATTGAGGCGACCTCTGGCAACACCGGCATTGCACTGGCGATGGCGGCGGCTATCAAGGGTTACCGCATGGTGCTCATCATGCCGGAAGACCTTTCGATTGAACGCGCGCAGACCATGAAGGCCTTCGGTGCAGAACTCATCCTCACGCCCAAGTCGGGCGGTATCGAATATGCCCGTGACTTGGCCGACCGCATGCAGAACGAAGGCAAGGGACGGGTGCTCGACCAGTTTGCCAACCCAGACAACCCGCGTATTCATTACGAAACCACCGGCCCCGAAATCTGGCAAGACACCGGCGGCAAGGTGACGCACTTTGTCAGCGCCATGGGCACCACCGGCACCATCACCGGTGTCTCGCGTTACTTGAAAGAGCAAAACCCGGCGATTCAAATCATCGGTGCTCAGCCGAGTGAAGGCTCACGCATTCCGGGTATTCGCAAATGGCCCGAGGCCTACATGCCGAAGATTTATGACGCCAGCCATGTCGACCAATTGGTCTTGGTCAGCCAGCTGGACGCGGAAGACATGTGCCGACGCATGGCGCGCGAAGAGGGCATTTTTGCCGGCATCTCAGCGGCGGGTGCGTGCTGGGTGGCCCAAGAGATCGCCAAGACTGTGCGTGACGCGGTGATTGTGTTCATCGTCTGCGACCGCGGTGATCGTTATTTGTCGACCGGCGTTTTCCCAGCTTGAACAGGAGCAGTTGTATGACCAGTGATTTCAAGTTTTGCCCCAGCTGCGCGACGCCGTTGGGCATGGTGACGGAGATGGAAGACGGCGGTCCCAAAGCCCGTTTGCGTTGCACCAATTGCGACTACACGCACTGGAACAACCCGACGCCCGTGTTGGCAGCTGTTGTAGAGTACGAAGGCAAGATTTTGCTGGCGCGCAACGCGGCTTGGTCGGGTGAAAAGTACGCGCTGATCACGGGGTTCATGGAAGCCGGCGAGACGCCAGAAGGCGGCATCGAGCGTGAAATCGCCGAAGAGACCAACCTGAGCACCAGCGCGCTCAAGCTGATTGGCGTCTATGACTTTCAGCGCATGAACCAGATCATCATTGCCTACCATGCGGTGTGCAGCGGTGAGGTCAAGCTGTCGCCCGAGCTGGTCGACTACAAGCTGTATGCGTTTGAAGACGTGCTGTGCTGGCCCGCCGGAACCGGCTATGCGATGGCCGACTTTCTCACGTCACGTGGGCACACGCCGACGTTCATGGAGTGGTCTAAGAGGGCCATTGTCTGATCCGGTTTTACTTCAGCCCTGAATTGCGAGGCCAGTGTTCTGCTTAAAATCAAAATAACAAACGTATCGACTGAACTTGACCATCAAGTTCAAAGCCCACGGGCTGAAAGAAACTCATGAATATTGACAAAGAACTCGACACCCGTGGGCTGAACTGCCCACTGCCTATCTTGAAGGCCAAGAAGGCGCTGGCCGACATGGCCACTGGCCAGCTCCTCAAAGTGGTGTCAACCGATGCGGGCTCGACCCGTGACTTCCAAGCCTTTGCCAAGCAAACCGGCAATGACTTGGTCGAGCAGCAAACCGTTGGCACGGACTATATTCACGTGCTCAAACGGCGCTGACACACCGACTGCCCGCTCGCAGTTCAGGCGGCAGCCAGCAGGCGTGCTGTCGTTAAATTTTCAGAAATTTGCAGCTGGCTCAAATAGGCCCTGAAATGCGCGCCCACTTCTGGGTGTTGCAAGGCCAGTTCCACCGTGGCTTCCAGGAAGCCTTCTTTGCTGCCGCAGTCGTAGCGTTTGCCTTGGTACTGAAAGGCATAGACGCTTTCATGCTGCATCAAACCAGCGATACCGTCCGTCAGCTGGATCTCGCCACCGACACCGCCAGCTTGCTGCCGGATCTGGTCAAACACACCCGGCGTGAGGATGTAGCGGCCCGCCACACCCATGCGTGAGGGCGCCACTTCTGGCGCTGGCTTTTCAACCATACGCGAGATCTTGATGAGCCCCGGCCGGACAACATCGCCAGCCACAATGCCGTAGCGCCGCGTGTGCTCTTCGGGCACTTCCTGCACCGCGATGATGGACTGCTGCAGCTCCTTGAACTGCGTCACCATTTGCGTCAGCACGGGTGGCGAGCCGACCATCAAGTCATCGGCCAACACCACGGCAAACGGTTCGCTGCCGACCAAGTGCTCTGCGCACAGCACAGCGTGGCCAAGGCCGAGCGAGCGTGGCTGGCGCACATACGAGCAAAAAATGTCGTCAGGCACGACGGAGTGAAGCAGCTTGAGAAGCGCGTCTTTGTGCGCAGCTTCAAGCTCTCTTTCGAGCTCATAAGCAGTGTCGAAATGGTCTTCAATCGCGCGCTTGTTGCGGCCAGTCACAAAAATCATGTGACGAATGCCGGCTGCGTAAGCTTCTTCGACAGCGTATTGAATCAGCGGCTTGTCGACGATGGGCAGCATCTCTTTGGGCTGGGCTTTGGTCGCCGGTAAAAATCGGGTGCCTAAGCCAGCAACTGGGAAAACGGCTTTTCGAATAACGGTGCGTGGGGTCATGGACTTCCTGTCGTTGGTGATCGTTGGCTCAAGCTCAAATTAACACAGGCTGATCTGTTGGCAAGCTCAATAGCGGCATTCACCGGCCAAAATAGGTTTGGTCTGACATGCATGCGCGCTGTTGTCCTACGCCTTTTTTCCGCTAAAGCACATGGATCAGTTCAAACGGGCTAATTGACCGCGGAGCTTTTCAAGCGTGGCGGTGTAGTCGGTCAGCCGCTTTTTCTCTTGCTCCAGTACGGCGGCAGGTACCTTGTTCACAAAAGCTTCGTTGGCTAATTTGGCGTTGACCTTGACCAGTTCGCCCTCCAGTCGGGTGGCTTCTTTGCCAAGTCTGGCTTTTTCTGCCGCCACATCAACCTCGACAAAGAGGCAGATCCGTGCGTCCCCAACCACGGCGACCGGTGCGCCTTGAGCGGCTGTCGCCCAGATGGTTTCGTCTTCAAACACCTGCACGTCGTTGAGCTTGGCCAGCGCCTTGATGACTGGCGCGGCTTTGCGCATGAAGTCGGTGTCGCCGAGCACCAGCAGGGGCATGCGCAGGGCAGGTGAGACATTCATTTCACCGCGCAGATTGCGGCAGGCGTCGACCAGCGTTTTCAGCTTGGCCACGTGTGCCTCCGCTTGCGCATCGATTTTTTGCGGTTGGCTCGTCGGGTAGTTCGCTTCGCCGATGAAGCGGCCCGCCAAGCCGGCAACTGGCGCAACTTTTTGCCAGAGTTCCTCGGTGATGAACGGAATCACCGGATGCGCCAAACGCAAAATAGCTTCCAGCGTGCGGATCAAAGTGCGGCGCGTGGCGCGTTGCTCGGCCTCGGTGCCGGTTTGAATTTGCACCTTGGCAATTTCCAAGTACCAGTCGCAAAACTCGTCCCAGACAAACTGGTAAATGCTGCCAGCGACGTTGTCGAGCCGGTAGTCGGCAAAGCCTTTGGCCACGTCCGCTTCGACGCGTTGCAGCGTCGAAGCAATCCAGCGGTCGGCTTGCGAGAAGCTCATGTAGTTGTGGAACTCGCCGCCGGGTTGGCATTGCTCTTTGGTGTGTTTTTCGAGCCCGCAGTCTTGGCCTTCGCAGTTCATCAGCGTGAAGCGGGTGGCGTTCCACAGCTTGTTGCAGAAGTTGCGGTAGCCTTCGCAGCGCTTGCTGTCAAAGTTGATGCTGCGGCCCAAACTGGCCAGCGAGGCAAAGGTGAAGCGCAGCGCATCAGCGCCGTAGCCGGGGATGCCTGCCGGGAATTCTTTCTCGGTGTTCTTGCGCACTTGTGGCGCGGTCTCGGGTTTTCGCAGGCCTTGTGAGCGCTTGTCTAGCAGCGGTGCCAACTCGATGCCGTCAATCAGATCCACCGGGTCCAGCACATTGCCTTCGGACTTGCTCATTTTTTTGCCCTGAGCGTCTTTCACTAAACCGTGGATGTACACGTGGTGAAAAGGCACTTGGCCGGTGAAGTGCGTTGTCATCATGATCATCCGGGCGACCCAGAAAAAGATGATGTCGTAGCCGGTGACCAGCACGCTAGATGGCAAGAACAGATCCAGCTCTTTGGTTTTTTCTGGCCAGCCTAAAGACGAGAAGGGCACCAGCGCCGATGAATACCAAGTGTCGAGCACGTCTTCGTCACGGCGCAGTGTTTTTCCGGGGGCTTGTTTCTGAGCTTCTTCTTCGTTGGTCGCGACATAGACGTTGCCGTCTTCGTCGTACCAAGCGGGGATTTGATGGCCCCACCAGAGCTGGCGAGAAATGCACCAGTCTTGAATGTTGCCCATCCACTGGTTGTAGGTGTTGACCCATTGCTCGGGCACGAACTTCACGGCACCGCTGTCGACCGCGTCAATGGCTTTTTGCGCGATTGACTTGCCGGTGGGATCTTGCGGGCTGACCTTGTTCATGGCGACAAACCATTGGTCCGTCAACATCGGCTCGATCACCTGACCGGTGCGGGCGCAACGCGGCACCATCAGCTTGTGCTTCTTCACTTCAACCAATAAGCCCTGCGCTTCCAAGTCAGCGACGACGGCCTTGCGCGCCACAAAGCGGTCTAGGCCGCGGTACTTTTCAGGTGCGTTGTCATTGATGGCGGCGTCCAGCGTCAGCACGCCGATGATCGGCAACTTGTGGCGCTGGCCGACGGCATAGTCGTTGGTGTCGTGTGCGGGCGTGACCTTGACCACGCCCGTGCCAAAAGCGATGTCGACGTAATCATCGGCAATCACCGGAATCTCGCGGTCGCACAGCGGGAGTTTGACGGCTTGGCCAATCAAATGCTGGTAGCGTTCGTCTTCCGGATGTACCATCACCGCGACGTCGCCAAGCATCGTTTCAGGCCGCGTGGTGGCGACTGTCAGCGAGCCTGAACCATCGGCCAGCGGGTAGCGGATGTGCCACATGAAACCGTCTTCTTCTTCGCTCTCAACTTCCAGGTCGCTCACCGCCGATTTCAAAATCGGGTCCCAGTTGACGAGGCGCTTGCCGCGGTAAATCAGGCCTTGTTCGTAGAGCTGCACAAAGGTCGAGGTGACGACCTTGGACATTTTGGGGTCCATGGTGAAGTACTCGTGCTTCCAAGACACCGAGTCGCCCATGCGCCGCATTTGTCGCGTGATGGTCGAGCCAGATTCTTCTTTCCATTCCCAGACTTTGGCGACAAAGTTTTTGCGACCCAGATCGTGCCGCGTTTTGCCTTCGCCGGCCAGCTTGCGCTCGACCACGATCTGCGTGGCGATGCCCGCGTGGTCGGTGCCCGGCACCCACAGCGTGTTGTCGCCCGACATCCGGTGGTAGCGCGCCAGCGAGTCCATGATGGTCTGGTTAAACGCATGGCCCATGTGCAGCGTGCCGGTCACGTTGGGCGGTGGCAGCTGAACCGCAAACGAGGGCTTGGCGGCGTCCAGCGTCGGCTCGTACAGGCCGCTTTGCTCCCAAGCCGGACCCCAATGCGCTTCCAGCGCGGCAGGCTCAAACGATTTGGACAGAGATTGCAGGCCGGGTTGATCGACAGGCTGGACCGGCTGGACCGGTTGGGTGGGGGCGTTGCTCATGGGGACTTTATGAAGTGAAAACGTCCCGCAGCGAAAGCGCTTTCAAGGCGGGGACGAAAGCCGTGATTTTAACTAGCTGGCGGACTCGGTCGGGCTGCGGCAGATTCACCCAAATCAGTAGCAAAATTGCGCATCCTCTCTAAAATGCGCAAACCTTCAAACGCTGGAGCTTTTTCATGATTTTTTCTCGACGCCTGGGCTTGGCTTCTCTCATTCGTTACGCCGCAGTATCCGTTGTCTTGGCCCTGGGTTGCAGCTTCGGCGTAGCGATTGCGCAGCCGCTCAAGCCGATCAAAATTCTGGTCGGTTTCCCGCCTGGCGGTGGTACCGACGCAGCGGCGCGCATTTTGGCTGAAAAGCTCAAGGACGAGTTGGGTGTGGCGGTGATCGTCGAAAACAAACCGGGTGCCGGCGGACAGATTGCGGCGCAGGCCCTGAAAGCCGCAGCGGCCGACGGCAGCACCTTGTTTTTGTCGCATGACCACACCATCACCATCTTGCCGATGGTGACTAAGAATCCGGGTTACGCACCGGCGCAAGACTTTGCGCCGGTGGCTGGTTTTGCCACTTTTGTGAATGCCTTTGCGGTGTCCGGTGGCACACCGGCCAAGAGCTTTACCGAGTATGTGGCTTGGGTCAAAACGCAGGGTGGCAAGGGTGCCGTCGGTATTCCGGCGCCGGCCTCAACGCCAGAATTTCTGGTTAAGGTCATCGGTGACAAATTCAAGCTTGACTTGCTGTCTGCGCCGTACCGTGGCAGTGCGCCCATGATGGCCGACATGCTGGGCAACCAGATCGGCGCGGGCGTGGCCTCGGTGCCAGACTTCATTGAAAACCACAAGGCCGGAAAAGTCCGCATCGTGGCGGTGCTGGGCGCTAAAAGGCAGACCGCCTTGCCCGACGTGCCGACGTTTTCAGAGCTCGGTATGAGCGGCTTGGAAGACCTGCCGTACTACGGAATTTTTGCGCCAGCGGGCACACCGAAAGCGTTTGTCGACACGTTCTCTGCGGCCTTGGCCAAAGTACTCACGCTGCCGGACGTCCACAACCATTTGAGCCAGATGGGGTTGACGGTAGGTTTCATGACGTCGAGTCAACTTGCTCAGCGGGAAAAAGCCTACGCGCAAGCTTGGGCGCGCATCATTCAAAACAGCGGTTTTCAGCCGCAATAAATTTGATTTTCACGTCCACTGATGAAGTGGGCTCCATCCACTGTCTAGGAGATTTCTATGGCTGCTCTCAAAGGCTCCAAAACGGAAGAAAACCTGAAGTCTGCATTCGCCATCGAAGCCCAGGCCAACCGTCGCTATCTGTACTTCGCCAACAAAGCCGACGTTGAAGGTCAGCCCGACGTGGCGGCTCTGTTTCGTTCCACGGCGGATGGCGAAACCGGGCACGCCCACGGCCATCTTGAGTGGCTCGAGAAGTGCGGGGACCCCGTCACGGGCATGCCTTTTGGCTCGACCCGTGACAACCTTGCATCGGCTGCCGCCAGCGAGGCACACGAGTCCAACGACATGTACACCGACATGGCCAAGACCGCCCGTGAAGAAGGCCATGACGACGTGGCCGACTGGTTTGAAACGCTGGCCAAAGCGGAAATCTCACACGCCAACCGTTACGCCAAGGCCTTGGCTGAACTGGTCGATTGATGTTTCGGTCAGTAGAGGCCTGGCAGCACAATGTCTGTGGTGTCGGGCCGCACCCAGCGCGGTGATTCGCGGGAGGTGTCCATGCAGCCGCCTTGCGCGTAAACGCCTTTGGGGTCGCGCAGGCGAAACATGCGTTGCGTGATGCGTTCAATCTCGGCGGGCTGAGTCATGGTTTGGTCGACCCGTTGCGCGACTAATTTTTCATCCATCTGCAATTCACCGTTGGCATCTGGCGCGGTGCCGTTTCGCCATTGGTAAATGTCGACGCATTTGGAGGCGAGGGTGAAGGGTTGGTTGAGTTGCCAAAAATTCGAGAACTGCCCACCGCCCAAATAGAAAACCCAAGACCCCTCAAAGCCCGCGACGTCGGATGACGCGTCATCCGGGTTGCGAAACCACACGCGGTCGCCCGGGATGTAATAACTGATCGGCAAGGGCGTTTCCATGCTGCCGGTTTCACGCAAAAAAACATCATGAAACCGACCTGACATGACGGCTCGGGTTTCCCATTGCTTTTGCAGACCCGCCAATAAAGCCGGGTTGCTGATCTGGGCTTCTTGCGCGATGGCCAGCAGCAAGATGTATTCCGTCGCGCGGTAGCACGAGAACGAATAGAGCATGCCAGACGCCTCGGGCTGCGTGGCTTTGATGAGCGCTTCAATCAGCGACGAGCCGGGCCGCACGGTGAACCCGGTTGCTTCTTGGTAGGTCCAGCAATCATCGGGTCGCTCGGCTTTACTGGTGTGAAAGTTCAGCGAGGTTTTGCGGGCGGCTTGCACAATGAACTGCCGCATGCGGACGGCGGAGATCAACTCTTCTGCGTTGGGAAAGCGCCAAGCCACCGGACTGGCCAGTATGGTGAGCCAAATTTCGCGCGCCAAATCATCTGCGTTGTGGCGGCTTTGTAAGCTTGCACGTTCACACAGCTCAAAGCTGTTCAGGTCGGGCATCCAGGCGGCCATGCGTTCTTTTTTCAGGGCCCATTGCCATTCGCCTTGTGCCGCGTTGCACTCAAAGCCTTCAACATCCTCGCTCAAGCCCAAGGCGTGTAACTCTGCACTCACCATTTGACGCGCAACATCAGCCTTGCGCGGGTTGGTACTTTGGATGACGACTCCATGGCGGGTCTGGAGCTGCGCGGCGGACGATATGAAAGCGTTCATGGGCAGTGATGAAACGAAAGAAAAAAGAAGCGGGCCGCCGCGGCTGGTTTCAGCGCCTACCGAGAACACCACGGAGAGCTCTTCGCCAAGGGGCCGTTGGGGACTCTACCCAACGATAGAAGAGATTAGCAGCCCATAGGCTGGCTGCCCATCCGGCAATACCCCAGCTTAAAGCAACGCTTGCAGAACTGGTTTCTGGTGTGAAACCAAACCACGTGAATGCCGCATTGGTAAGCAGCAACACCGGAAAATGCATCAAAAACAACGCATAAGATTGAACGCCCAAGGTGTGAACAGTGGTCTGAGTTTTGCTCTGATTGGCCTGCTGATGTGAGGCCGTTCCCCAGCCAGCCAACGTCAGGGCAACGCCGATGGCCAGAGCAATGCGCTCTCTGAAATCTATCGTCAACGCCAGTAACCCGACGGCGAGAGCCAAGACAAACAGGGTCTGTGCATACGCACTGGCCGGGGCTGCGGGTGTTGCGTTCAGCGGTTGACGACGCGCCCACCAGGCCAGGGCGCCGAGTCCATACGCGCCGAAAAAATACACCGCCCAATTGTCCAGCTCAACGTAGCGATTGAACACCAGCAGCGACACCGTGCAAAGTGCGGCGACGGCTGTTTTCGCGCGTTTGCGCTGACCGCCGCCACTCAGCCACAGCATCAATGTCAGCAAGGCAAACAATTGGAAATCCATGGCCACATACCAGACGCCGGCAGACAAGGACTCTGTCCCTAAGATGCCTTGCAGCATGGCCATGTGAGCCAGCCACTGCCCCCAATTTGGGGCGGGTGCTGCGAGATCGGCTGTCAGCCAAGGGCGTAACCAGGCCATGCACAACATGACAACACACAGGGCGACCAGATAGGGCGGCAGTAAGCGGGCGTAACGTTTGAAGATTGCGGTACCGGGCGCACGCCAAGCGTCAGCGGACGCTGACAAGCCCCGCGCAGCCAAGTAGCCGCCGATCACAAAAAAGACCTGCACGGCGATGAGCCCATGCTCGTACAGCAAGCCCATCACATCAGGCAAGGCCGCATGCAGTGCCTGGGACACCGGCCCATAGACCGAAAAATGGTGCAAGACGATGAACTGTGCCGCCAAGGCTTTGAGCACGTCAAGCAAAGGGTAACGTGCTGCCGGCAGAACCGCCGTGCCCGGCATCGTCACCGCAGTCGAAGACAAAAGTGGGTCATCGGTGTCAGGTCAGGTGTTTGGCTCAGACAGCGTGCTCTGGCTGTCGTTGACCTGTTGCTGAATGTAGGCCAGCGCTGCTTCAACTTGGTCCACCAAAATCAGGCACAAGTCGCCCGGTGCCAAGCGCGCTAAGGCGGTGTCAATGGCCTTGAACTCACCCCGAATCTCTTGCACATGGCGTGTGCGTTCGGCACCGTCCAAACCTTCGCGCAACAGTTGCATGACTTCGCCGTCGCTGCGGCCGCGTTGGCAGGCGTCTTCGTAAAGCAGCACGTCGTCAAAGGCGGTGCCCAGAATTTTGGTTTGGTCTCGAATGTCTTGGTCACGCCGATCGCCCGCGCCGCTGATCACCACCACGCGTTGCTTGGCGGGCATGTTGTCGACGGCGTTGACCAAGGCTTGAATGGCATCCGGGTTGTGGCCGTAGTCAGCAATCAAGGTGGCACCGCGGTAGTCAAACACGTTGAAACGGCCCGGCACGCCTTGGATGTCGCTGATGAAAGTCGACAGACCGAGGGCGATGGTTTCCCAAGGCACATTGATGGCCCAAGCCGCAGCCACGGCGGCCATGACGTTTTCAGTTTGAAAGCCGATTTGGCCTTGCCGTGTCAGCGGCACTTCGGCCAAGGGAATGCGGAAAAACTTCTTGCCTTCTTGGGCCACCACATGGCCATTTTCTGTGTAGACCACACGCTTGCCTTGGGCCCGATGCGTGGCCAAAACAGCGCTGTGTGGGTCTAGCGCAAAGAAGGTCACGTTGCCGGGGCACATTTTGGCCATCATGGCGACCGAGGGGTCGGCGGCGTTCAAAACGGCCATGCCGTCGCTCGCCACATTCAAGACCACCACGCGTTTGAGAACCGACAAGTCTTCCAGTGTGGTGATGTAGTTCAAGCCGAGGTGATCCCCCGAGCCCATGTTGGTGACGATCGCCACTTGGCAGCGGTCAAAGGCCAAGCCTTCGCGCAGCAAACCACCGCGTGCGGTTTCAAATACCGCCGCGTCGACGTCAGGGTGCATCAGCACATTGCGGGCACTGCGCGGGCCGCTGCAATCGCCGTCGTCGATTTGTCGGCCGTTCACATAGACACCATCGGTGTTGGTCATGCCGACCCGCAGCTTGTGCGCTTTGAGCAAATGCGCCGTCAAGCGCACCGTGGTGGTTTTGCCATTGGTGCCGGTCACTGCAATGACGGGAATACGACCGTCCTGGCCGTCGGGATACAGCTGGTCGATGATGGCTTGACCGACCGCACGGCCCTTGCCAAACGACGGGCTGATGTGCATGCGCAAGCCGGGTGCGGCATTGACTTCCACCACGCCGCCGTTTTGTTCTTCGAGCGGGCGTAGCACCGACTCGCAGACCACATCGACGCCGCAAACGTCGACGCCGACCATTTGAGCGGCCGCCACCACACGCGCCGCCACATCGGCGTGAACATCGTCGGTGACGTCGGTCGCGGTGCCGCCGGTCGACAAGTTGGCGTTGTTGCGCAAGACCACGCGACGACCTTGTTCAGGCACGCTGTCGGGGTCGAGCTCTTGCGACTTGAGGCAACCGATGGCGATGTCGTCGAACTTGATTTTGCTCAGAGAGGTCGAGTGACCTTCACCGCGGCGTGGGTCGGCGTTGACCTCGGCCACCAGCTCGCGCACGCTCAACACGCCGTCGCCCACCACCAGCGGTGGTTCACGCCGTGCGGCTGCGACTAATTTGTCGCCGACCACCAACAGTCGGTAGTCGCTGCCTGGCAGGTATTTTTCAACCAACACATCACCGTAGTAGGCGGCAGTGGCATAGGCCCGGTCGAACACCTCGCGTTCCACCACATTGACGGTGACGCCTTTGCCTTGGTTGCCGTCCAGCGGCTTGAGCACCACGGGCAGGCCAATTTTTTGGGCTATCGCCCAGCCGTCTTCTAAGTCTTTGGCGGGCCGGCCCAGCGGGACGGGCACGCCAACGGCCAGCAGCAAGGACTTGGTCAAGTCTTTGTCCTGCGCGATGGCTTCGGCAATGGCGCTGGTGCTGTCGGTTTCGGCGGCTTGAATGCGCCGCTGCTTTGAACCCCAGCCGAACTGAACCATGCTGCCTTCAGTCAGACGCCTGAATGGAATACCGCGAGCGATAGCTGCATCGACGATGGAGCCGGTTGAAGGGCCTAAGCGCACAGCTTCGTCCAATTCATGCAACTCGGCCAAGGCCTGATTCAAGTCAAACGCTTCTTGATTTTGTGCGGCCATGCAGAGCTTTTCAGCCCAAGAAAAGGCCAGACGACCGACGGCTTCTTCGGTGTACTGCACGACCACTTGGTAGACGCCGGTCTCTTCAGTCGGCGTGGTGCGGCTGAAGGTGACGGGGCAGCCGGCATGGGCTTGCAAGTCCAGCGTGATTTTTTCCAAGGCATTGGCCATGCTGGCTGGCTGGCCTGGATGCGGGCCTTCTAAGTGGCCTAAGGCTGGGAAAATACGCCGCAATTCTTTTTCAAAGGCACTCCCCGTCGGCAAGGCGCATTCGTCGGGCGAGCAGGTGACGATGGCCTCGATGCTGGTGTGGCGGCTCCACAAGTTGGGGCCCCGCAGTGCTCGAATTCTTGAAACTTCCATGAACAGGTTTTCCTGAAGTGAGTTCGGTGAGCGTCAGTGGTCAGTGCGAGGCAGGACTTTGGCCAAAGCTCTTGGTGCCGGCACGAATCAAATCAGTAGGCACGCCCAAGGCCCAAGCCGTGGCTGCGGCGGCCAGAAGCTCGTCGCAGGTGAGGATTTGATCGCGGAAAAACTTGTCGATGGCGGGCAGTTGCCGGTTCAGCACATCGGTTTCGTGCGTGCCGTGGGCCAGGATCAAGTGGCCCTTGCGCCAAAACACCACACGACCGTCAGTGGTGCGGTGTTTCACCAAGTGCGGGTTGGTTTCCGATGCGGCATAAAAAATAACCTCGCCGTCGCAGTAGTCGGCCAAGGCCGCCACGGCGTCGTCTTGCGCATTCAACACGGCAACGCCATCGGGCAGCACGACGTCGACTTGCGTGCGTGCCACGTTAGGCATTTGTTCATCGCTGTGGATGTAGAGGTCTTGCAAGCCGTCGGCTTTGGGCATGGCCGTGACCACGCCGACATGGCAGCGGTCGTAGGGCAGGCCTTCGGTCAAGACTTGGCGGGCAGTGGTTTCAAACACGGCCGCTTGGACCGCACGGTTGACCAGCAAGCGCTGGGCGACTTCCCATGTCATGCCCTCGTGGTCTTGCAAGCAGCGTTGACCAACAAACAAACCCTTGGCCGACGACAAGCCGGTGCGCAGGCCTTGCAAGTGCAAAAACCAGCCAATCAAGTGGCTGGGGCCGGTGGTGTTTTCATGGCCGAGCAAGCCGACCACGGGGATGCGGGCGTTGCTGTCATTGGCAAACAAGTGGCTGGCAATCGCTTCACCGACCGGGCGAGCCGGGCCGGAGCCTGGCTTCAAGTGCATCAACAGGCCGGGTCCGGCGTTGACTTCCACAATGGCGGCGCCTTGGGCTTTCATGGGCTTGGAAATATCCTGGGCCACCAAGTCGACCCCGGCAATGTCCAAACCGACGATGCGGGCAGCCAAAGCGACCAGTTCGGCTACGTCGGGGTGCACCAGATCGGTCACATCCATGGCCATGTTGCCGGTGCGCATGACCATCACGCTGCGGCCCAACTCAGGGATGGAGTCGCCGGTCAAGCCTTGGCGTTTCAGCTCCATCACGGCGGTCGGGTGCTCGTGCAGCCGGATCGTGTCCAACGGGAAGTCTTCTTCTTCGCCACGGCGCGGATCGGAGTTGATTTGGCTTTCGATCAAGGCTTGAACCGAGTGGACGCCGTCACCCACAATGCAGGCCACTTCGCCTTTGTTGGCCGCAACGACTTTGCCGCCGACCACCAACAGGCGGTGCTCATCGCCCAAGATATGACGCTCGACCAAGACTTCGCTGCCTTCCGCTTCAGCTAACGCAAAGGCGGCTTCGACCTCGGCTTGGGTGTACAGCTCCAGCGACACACCACGGGCGTGGTTGCCGTCGACCGGTTTGACGCACACCGGCAAGCCGATGTCTTGCGCTGCCGACCAAGCTTCTTGCGGCGACGCCACATTGCGACCTTCGGGCACGGGCACGCCGCAGTTGGCCAGCAAGCTTTTGGTCAGGTCTTTGTCTTTGGAAATACCTTCGGCAATGGCGCTGGTTTGGTCGGTTTCTGCGGTCCAAATTCGGCGTTGGCTGGCGCCGTAGCCCAGCTGCACCAAGTTGCCATCATTCAGGCGGATGGCCGGAATACCGCGTTCGGCAGCTGCGTTGACGATGCACGCGGTGCTCGGCCCGATGCACAGGCTGTCGACCATTTGGGTCAAATCGGCAATGGTCTGGGCGACTGGGTAGTCACGGTCTTCGATGGCGGCCATGACCAAGTCGCGGGCGGCTTGCAAAGCGGCGCGGCTGACGGCTTCGTGTCGGGTGCGGATGACGACTTTGTAAATACCGCGGACGCCGGCTTCGCGGGCTTTGCCGAAACCGGTTTGCATGCCGGCGCGGTTTTGCAGCTCAAGCGCCACGTGCTCCATGATGTGGCCGGGCCACGTGCCTTCTTCTAAACGCTTTAAAAATCCACCACGTTCGCCAACGCTGCAGCGGTGTTCGACCAAGCCAGGCAGCAGGGCTTGCAGGCGCAGGTTGAAGCCGGGCAGGGTGTCGGACGGGCAGTCTTCAAGGGCGCCAATGTCGATCCATGCTTCCATGACGGGCCGGTAGGTCCAAATATTGGGCCCGCGCAAATGCGTCATGCGCAGAAATTTGATGTCTTTAACGCTCATGGGCGACGCTACTCTGGGAGCGTTGACGTGTAACGATAGAATATCTTGATGATTGCGGCACTGGCAAAATTCTTCCGATAAACAGGGCGAATGGACAGTGTCCTGGCCGCTTTTTTTCTTAGCCGCCAACACATGTTGACTCTTGTTGCTTGAACCTTTATGACCCCCAACGCCCTTACGCCCAATAACTTGCTGGGTTTGCCTTCTGATTGGCGCGAGCAGGGTGTTTTGCAGGTTCATCCTGATGAAAACGTTTCAACTAGCTTAGAAGTTGACCTGAACGACAATTTAAATTTCGTTAAAACTTGCCTGATTTTGACCGATCAACGGGTCATCTCTGGCGAATTGACGCAAAAAAACTGGTCTTCTTGGCCGTTTCAGCCTCTGCAAACCTTGGTATTGAGCGATCACGCCGGTGTTGGGACTTTGTCTTTGCACGCGAACGGCCAGCGTTTGGCGGTTTGGCGCTTCACTTTGGGACGCCTTCCGGCGGTGTTGCGCTTCAAAACACAGTTTGATGAGTTGCACAAAGCCGCATCTCCAAATGAGCTCAACGCCACGCCAACTGAACTGGCGCAAGATGTGTTGCTGGACGACATTTGCCCGGTCTGCCAAAGCCCGATCGACGCCGCCGAGGACGACTGCCCGGTTTGCGCTGAAAAAGAACACCGACCCACCTCGACCTTGACGCTGTTCAAGTTGTGGCGGTTTGCGCGGCCCTACCAAGGCCAGTTGCTACTGGGTTTTGTGTTGACTTTGGCCGCCACGGCCGCGACTTTGGTGCCGCCTTACTTGACCATGCCTTTGATGGACGAGGTCTTGATCCCTTACCAAAACGGCGCGCATATCGACCCCCTCACGGTGTCCTGGTATTTGCTGGGTTTGTTGGGTTCGGCCTTTGTGGCTTGGGGCTTGGGTTGGATCAAGACCTATATCTTGTCCTTGGTTTCTGAGCGGATTGGCGCAGATTTGCGAACCACCACTTACGAGCACTTGATGAAGTTGTCGCTCGAGTATTTTGGTGGCCGGCGCACGGGTGATTTGATCGCCCGGATTGGCAGCGAAACCGACCGCATCAACGTCTTTTTGTCTTTGCACTTGTTGGACTTCGCCACCGACGTGCTGATGATTCTGATGACCGCCATCATCTTGTTTTTCATCAACCCGGCCTTGGCCTTGGTGACGCTGCTGCCCTTGCCCTTCATTGGCTGGTTGATCCATATCGTGCGTGAGCGTTTGCGCACCGGTTTTGAAAAGATTGACCGGGTCTGGTCCGAGGTGACCAACGTCTTGGC
>Ga0208916_10000187_pt1 | contig 31098 bp, 25 predicted proteins | sample DEB19_08_DNA_5_FD_184523 | JGI IMG/M metagenome (GOLD analysis project Ga0208916, IMG submission 184523) | Aqueous microbial communities from the Delaware River and Bay under freshwater to marine salinity gradient to study organic matter... | ecosystem: Environmental > Aquatic > Marine >... | reverse complement strand
GGCCGCACAAGCCACGCCCATTTGCACACTGCACAACAGCAAAGCGCCAGTTTTGAGGCGGTGCATCTGGCGCAACTGGTCTTCGCTCAGACGCTGGCCCACGCTCGCCAGGTCAATCGCCTGGCCCCCGGCCATGCCTTGGTAGCCAGAGGCACGCGCCAACAAAGCCACACAGGTCGCTTGAGCCGATGCCGCCACACTGCCGTCCTGGGGGGTCAGCATTTCAAACGCCAAAGTTTGCAAGGCATCGCCCGCGAGCAAGGCCTGCGCCTCACCAAATTGCACATGCACCGTCGGTTTGCCGCGCCGAAGCACATCGTTGTCCATGCAGGGCATGTCGTCGTGCACCAGCGAATAGGCATGGATCAGCTCGATCGCACAGGCCGCATTCAGGGCGGCCGCACTTTGTCGGGCATCGCCTAAAGCCTCGGCAGTGGCCAGCACCAGCAAGGGGCGCAGGCGTTTGCCGCCATCGAGCACGGCATAACGCATGGCCTGACCCAAAGCGGCGGGCGATTCGGCCTGAATGGCATCGGACAAAGCAGCCTCTACGCGGTCCAGATGCACTTGCATCCAGGCTTTTAGGTCAAAAGGACTCATGCGCCACTCCAGGGTTTGAGTTGACCGCCGTCCAGTACCTGAATCTGGTCTTCCACTGCCTTGAGCTTGTCGCGGCAAAAAGTCAGCAAAGCCGCGCCGCGCTGGTAGCCGCTGAGCAACTGGTCCAGGGGCATCTGACCCGACTCCAATTGCCCCACCAAAAGCTCCAACTCGGATAAAGCAGCCTCGTAAGTTGCGGGCAAAGCCGGCACAAGGGCGTCAGCGAGGTCGGATTTGGCAGCCTTGGGCATAAAAGTGTTCCGGGAAAAGCGTCAATTTTAGGCGTTAAGCATCCGTCCAGCTGACAAAAGCCCCTTTAGTCCGCCTGCACAAAGCGTCATTTCGGCGCATTTTCAGGATGTGTGGCCGAACAGCCCGCTGCGCAAGGGCCTCCGGGGTAGAATCAAAGCTCATCGGCAGGAAATTTCCTGTCATTTTTTTGCGCCGTTTTCATTGAATTCAGCGCTTTGTCCCTGCCCCTTCATAGGGGGAGTCTCTAGGTCAGGTCACCCATGTCTGATTTAAGTCTTCAACTGCAGCAGGCCGCAAGCCAACTACCAGTTTCCACTTATTTCGATGAGGCGCTGTTTCAGCGCGAATTGAACACGCTCTTCCGGCAAGGCCCCCGCTACGTGGGCCACCAGCTGGCAGTGCCCAACCCGGGCGATTATTACGCCCTGCCCCACGAAGCCGAAGGCCGTGCCTTGGTGCGCAACGCCCAAGGCGGGGTCGAACTCGTCTCCAACGTCTGCCGCCACCGCCAAGCGGTCATGCTGAATGGCCGAGGCAATCTGCAGACCCAGCAAAAAGGCAGTGCTGGCGGCAACATCGTCTGCCCCTTGCACCGCTGGACCTACGCACCAGACGGACAACTGCTGGGTGCGCCGCACTTTTCGCACGACCCCTGCCTGAATCTGAACAACTACAAGTTACAGACATGGAACGGCCTGTTGTTTGAAGACAATGGTCGCGACATCGCCGCCGATCTGGCCGGCATGGGGCCACGCTCGCAGCTCGATTTTTCGGGCTACGCGCTTGACCGGGTCGAGTTGCACGAATGCAATTACAACTGGAAGACCTTCATCGAGGTCTATCTGGAGGACTACCACGTGGGTCCTTTCCACCCGGGACTGGGCCAGTTTGTGACCTGCGACGACCTGAGCTGGGAGTTCAAGGAACACTATTCGGTGCAGACCGTGGGCGTGTCGGGCGGCTTTGGCAAACCCGGCTCGGACACCTACAAAAAATGGCACGAGGTGCTGCTGAAGTACCGCAACGGCCAGTTGCCCGAACGCGGCGCCATTTGGCTGACGTATTACCCGCACATCATGGTCGAGTGGTACCCGCATGTGCTCACGGTGTCTACCCTGCACCCGATCAGCGCCAACAAGACGCTGAACATGGTGGAGTTTTATTACCCCGAAGAAATCGTCGCCTTTGAGCGCGAATTCGTCGAGGCACAGCAGGCCGCTTACATGGAAACCTGCATCGAGGACGACGAGATCGCCGAGCGCATGGATGCGGGCCGCAAAGCCCTGCTGGCGCGTGGCGACAACGAGGTCGGTCCCTACCAAAGCCCCATGGAAGACGGCATGCAGCACTTCCACGAGTGGTACCGCCGCCAGATGAAAAGCCTCTGAGAAGACCCTCTGAGCAGAAAGCACCGATGCAAGCCTCCTGGATGATTCTGGCGTCGCTGTTTTTTGCGACGATGAGTGTTTGCATCAAATTCGCCGCGCCGCATTTCGACACTTTTGAATTGGTCTTCTACCGGGGACTGATCGGCATGGCCTTCATGGCCACCTTGTGCAAGGTGCAAAAAGTGCCTTTGCGCACAACGATTCCCATGATGCACGTCTGGCGCTCCATCATCGGTGTGGCCTCGCTCTCGGCCTGGTTTTACGCCATTGCCCATCTGCCATTGGCCACAGCCATGACGCTCAACTACATGAGCGGGGTGTGGGTGGCAGCCTTTTTGATCGGCGGCACCTTGGTCATGGGCCGCTTGCAAGACGCGGGCAAACAAGGTCCGATTGTGCTCACGGTAATCGCAGGCTTCAGTGGCGTGATCATGATCTTGCGCCCCACGATCGAGCAAAACCAGCTGTTTGCAGGCGTCATCGGTCTGCTTTCCGGCTTAGGGGCTGCACTGGCCTACATGCAAGTGGCCGCACTGGGCCGAGTAGGCGAACCAGAATCCCGCACGGTTTTTTACTTCTCCATCGGCACCACGGTCGTGGGTGGTGTGGTCATCTTGTTCTCGGGTGCCAGTGCCTGGACCTGGCCAGCCGCCTTGTGGCTGCTGCCGATTGGCGTGCTGGCCGCACTGGGCCAGCTGAGCATGACCAAAGCTTACAGCCGAGGTGCCACTTTGGTGGTGGCCAACTTGCAATATTCGGGCATCGTATTTGCTGCCCTGTATGGCCTTTTCTTGTTTGGCGACCAGATCCCCCTCATTGGCTGGGCGGGTATGGCGCTCATCATTGCCAGCGGCATAGCGGCCACCGCCTTGCGCAGCCGCGCCCTGCCCAGCGCCCCTGCCGAAGAACACTGACCCCGGAGACACCGCATGTACAGCTTGTTGATCAACGCCCGCGAATTGCAACAACTGCAGCAACAAGGCACCCCTTGCGCTGTGCTGGATTGCAGTTTTGATTTGATGAAACCGGAACTGGCCGATGGTTTTTTTGAAGCGGCGCACATTGCGGGTGCCAGGCACGCCCATCTGGACAAGCACTTGAGCACACACCACCCGGACCAAGCGGTGAACGGTGGGCGTCACCCCTTGCCTCAGCGTGACATCGTGGCGCAGTGGCTGGGCAGCATGGGCATCCACAATGACATGCAAATCGTGGTGTACGACCGCAACAAAGGCCATTACTGCGGCCGCTTGTGGTGGATGCTGAAATGGCTGGGACACGACGCTGTCGCGGTACTCGATGGCGGGCTGCAAGCTTGGGAGGCTGCAGGCGGCAGCTTGGCCTCGGGACCAGCCCCCGCGGCGATGCCCGCGCAGTTTGAGCTGAAAGCGCCGCTGCGCCAATTGGTACTCACCGCGAAGGTCGCCACCGAATTGGGCAAACCCACGCAAACCATCATCGACGCCCGCGCCGGAGCGCGTTACCGAGGCGAGGTGGAGCCACTCGACCCTGTGGCGGGGCACATTCCCGGTGCACTCAACCGACCATTCACCGAGAACTTCACCGAAGACGGCTTCTTCAAACCAGCCGCAGTGCTCAAAACCGAATGGGACAAAGTACTGGCTGGGCGCACCGTCAGCAGCGTGGTGCACCACTGCGGCAGCGGCGTGACCGCAGTGCCCAACCTGATCGCGATGGAGTTGGCAGGCTTTGGGCCTACGGCGCTGTATGCGGGCAGCTGGAGCGAGTGGAGCCGCACCCCCGGCCTGGCCTGCGCTCAGGGCTGAGCGCCGCCCGCAGCCAAACCACAGAGCTCATTCAGTGGCTGTGGCCCGCTGCCGAACTGACCAGCACCACCATCCCCATACCCACGGCCAGCCAGATGATTTGTGCTGCTGTCTCTCGTGCAGACAGGCGTTTTTGCAATTGGGGAATCAAGTCTGCCAGTGCGACATAAATAAAGCTGCTGCTGGCGACCACCAAAAAGTACGGCAGCCAGTCGTGCAAGGCATCGACCAGCACATAGCCCACGGCGCCGCCAAAAGCCGTGATGGCCCCGGCCATGGAAACCTTGACGATGGCCGCTCGGCGGCTGCTGCTGCCTTGGCGCAAAACGGCCAAGTCACCCATGTGGTGCGGCACTTCGTGTGCCATCACGGCCAAAGCGGCAATCACACCCAGGCGCATGTCCGCCATGAAAGCCGATGCGATGAGGATGCCATCGCCAAAACAATGCACGCTGTCTCCCGCCAAAACGGCCCACTGACCTCGCGGAAGATCACTCACAGTCCCTGAGCTTGCAGGGTGGTGTCCATGCACTTCGTCGTGCGCATGGGCCTCGGCATGGTCATGGTCATGGCCGTGTGCATGACCGCTGTTGTGCCCGTGATGGTGCTCATGCCCGTGGTGCCAAAGCTCGGCTTTGTCGAGCAAAAAGAAAAACACCAAGCCCAGCAAGAGCGTCAGAAACAGCTCATGCGCTCCAGCTTCGCTTTCGAAAGCCTCGGGCAACAAATGCAAAAAAGACGTGGCCATCAAGGCCCCGGCAGCCAGACTCAGCATGTGCTGGGTGTAGCGGCTCAAAATGCCAAAACTGAGCCAAGCCGCCACCCAGACGCTGCCGATGCCCGCCACCAAAGTGCCCACCAAAATCGCCAATAAAGTCATCATGTTTCCCGGAATGCTGTGCACCCCAAAACAAACCGCCCCAAAGGGCGGTTGTTGCGTTCAAAAAGTCAAGCCACACCCTGGCGCTTGAGCCAGGCCAGCAAGCGCTGCCAGCCGTCTTCTGCCGCCGCCACGCGGTAGCTGGTACGGTAATCGGCATGGAAAGCATGCGGAGCCTCAGGATAAACCACAAACTCACTGGCTTTGGCCGCAGCTGGGCCCTGCGCCAGTTCAGCTTTCATCTTATCAACCGTGTCAAGGGGGATGCCCGTGTCGGCAGCACCGTACAAGCCCAACACCGGTGCCTTCAGCTTGCCCACCAGAGCCAGCGGGTGCGTGGGCGTCTGCGCTGTCGCATTGCCCACCAAGCGGCCGTACCAGGCCACACCCGCCTTGATTTTGGGTTGGTGCGCGGCATACAGCCAAGTGATGCGGCCACCCCAGCAAAAGCCGGTGATGGCCAGCTTGTCGGTGTTGCCACCGTTGGTCGCCGCCCAAGCCACACAGGCGTCCAGATCGGCCATGACCTGGCCATCGGGCACTTTGGAAATCACCTCGGCTTGCAGTTTGGCGATTTCGCCGTACGCACTGGCGTCGCCCTGGCGCACGAACAGCTCGGGCGCAATCGCCAAGTAACCGGCCTGGGCCAGACGGCGAGTGACGTCAGCGATGTATTCGTGCACACCAAAGATCTCGGAAATCACCAGCACCACGGGCAAACCGGTTTTGCCTGCAGGTGCGCTGCGGTAGGCGGGCATCTTGAAACCATTCACATCAATGGTCACCTCGCCAGAAACCAAACCCGTTGAAGGGGTCTTGATGGCCGTTTGGGCCATGATCGGCATGGCCGCTGCGGCATAACCTACGCCCAAAGCGGCTTTCAAAGCCACTCGGCGTGTGGCACCGCTGGCACCAATTCGTCCACCCAGCAGGGCTTGTGTGTCGTTAATCAGATCGTTGTTCAAGGCGCGTCTCCAAAATCGTCCGTGAAAGGGGTGCTTATCTTGGCACATGCGCTTTTTTGTTGCACGAACCCGGACATTTAAACTGCTCCCATGCCCGACACTGCCCTGCCCATTCTGTATTCGTTTCGCCGCTGCCCCTATGCCATGCGAGCCCGACTGGCATTGCATGTCAGCGGCCTGGCGCACGAGCACCGGGAGGTGGTTTTGAAGCACAAACCCGCCCACATGCTGGCCTTGTCGCCCAAAGGCACGGTCCCGGTTTTGTGGCTGCGAGCCTCTTCGGGTGATCAAATTCTGGACCAAAGCCTGGACATCATGCTGTGGGCACTGCGCCAGCACGACCCACTGGCGTGGCTGGCCGATACGGATCAGGCCATGGCCGACGCGCAGGCCCTCATCGCACACAACGACGGCCCCTTCAAATACCACCTAGACCGGTACAAATACCCCAACCGCTCAGGTTTAGAAAGTGGCCATGCCGACCGTGACCTGGCCGCAGTCTGGCTGCAATCGCTCGATGCCCGTTTGCAGGCGCAGCCTTTTCTGGCTGGTACGCATGAAGGCTTGGCCGACGCGGCCTTAGCCCCTTTCATCAGGCAATTTGCCCACACCGATCCGGGCTGGTTTGCGGCGCAGCCCTGGCCTAACCTGCTTGCATGGCTGGCCCGATTTGAGGCCTCTGAGCTGTTCAAGGCCATCATGCACAAGCATGCGCCGTGGCAAGAGGGCGCTTGATGCTCAGTGCGCCTGTTCCCAATTGGGTCCAAAACCCACTTCGGCCAGCAAAGGCACTTTCAGATCGGCCACGCTGGCCATGATGCGCGGCACCTCGCTGCGCACCCATTCCACCTCAGCCTCAGGCACCTCGAACACCAGTTCGTCATGCACCTGCATGATGACTTTGGTGGCCTTGCCTTGCTCGTCCAGCGCTTTTTGCACTGCCACCATGCTCAGCTTGATCAAATCAGCCGCCGTGCCCTGCATGGGCGCATTGATGGCGGCTCGCTCGGCCCCGGCGCGGCGCGGGCCGTTGGGGCTGTTGATCTCGGGCAGCATCAAGCGGCGACCAAACACCGTCTCGACATAGCCCAAGGCCTTGGCCTGTTCACGGGTGGCGTCCATGTACTGCTTGACCCCCGCAAAGCGTTCAAAGTAACGGGCGATGTAGTTCTTGGCAGCCGTGTTGTCGATGCCCAGCGCCTTGGCAAGCCCAAAGGCGCTCATGCCATAAATCAGGCCGAAGTTGATGGTCTTGGCGTAACGGCGCTGCTCGCTGCTCACCGTATCGGGCGTGAGGCCAAACACCTCGGCGGCGGTGGCCTTGTGCACATCGAGTCCGTCATGAAAAGCCTTGAGCAAGGCCGCATCGTCGCTCAGGTGCGCCATGATGCGCAGCTCGATCTGGCTGTAGTCGGCGCTGGCGATCACGCAGCCGGGCGGGGCCACAAAGGCCTCGCGCACCTTGCGGCCTTCGGCTGTGCGCACCGGGATGTTTTGCAAATTAGGCTCGTTGCTCGACAGGCGGCCTGTCACGGCCACGGCCTGCGCGTAATGCGTGTGCACACGGCCTGTGCGCGGCAGCGCCATTTGCGCCAATTTGTCGGTGTAAGTGCCCTTGAGCTTGGACAGGCTGCGGTGCTCCAGGATGCGGGCAGGCAGCGGGTAGTCTTCGGCCAGTTTTTCCAGCACCTCTTCGTCGGTGCTGCGTGCGCCCGTGGCGGTTTTCTTGACGACGGGCAGGCCCAGCTTGTCAAAAAAGATTTCGCCCAGCTGCTTGGGGCTGGCCAGGTTGAAGGGCTGCCCCGCGATCTCGTACGCCTCGGTTTCGAGCTGCACAATGCGCTCGCCCAGCGCCTGGCTTTGCGCGGCCAGCGTGGGTGCGTCGATCAGCACGCCATTGCGCTCGATGCGGTAGAGCGCTTCGCTGGTCTGGATTTCCAGCTCATAAACATACTTGAGTCCCGCATGCGCCTCGATCTGCGGCCAGAGCGCCAGGTGCACATCCAGACACTGGTCCGAGTCTTCGCACGAATAATTCGCCGCCTTGTCCACATCCACCTGCGCAAACGGGATCTGGTGCACACCCTTGCCACACAGGTCTTCGTACGTCACGCCTTTGCGCCCCACATGGCGCTCGGCCAGGCTAGAGAGGCCGTGAGGTTTGTGCACTTCGAGCACATAGCTCTCGAGCATGGTGTCGTGGGCGTAGCCCTGCACCTCAATGCCGTGGTTGGCGAACACATGCCGGTCGTATTTGATGTTCTGGCCCAACTTGTGACGGGCCGGGTTTTCCAGCCAGCCCTTGAGCTTGGCCAACACCTCAGCCAAAGGCAGTTGCTCGGGCGCACCCGGGCCGTTGTGGGCCAGCGGAATATAGGCCGCCTCGCCCGGCTGCACGCTCAGCGAAATGCCCACGATCTCGGCACGCATGGCGTCGAGCGAGGTGGTTTCGGTGTCGATGGCCGTCAGTGGGGCTTGCTCAATCCGGGCGAACCACTGGTCAAACGTGGCCCAGTCGAGCACCGTGTCGTATTTCAAGTCGCCATTGACCGAACTGGCCGCGATGGCGGCACTGTCCTGCACGGGCAATGCCAGTGCTTCTTCGTCTTCCGAAGCACCGAACAAATCCCCCATGCCCATGCCCGTACTCTTGGGCTTGGCGGTTTTGGCTTTGGGCGTGGGCGCAGGCATGGCCCCACCCAGCGACTGCACCAACCCTTTGAAGCCATAGGTCTGGTAGAAATTCAGCAACTTGTCTTTGTCGGGCTCGTGCAGGTGCAAGCTGGCCAATGAGGGCAAATCGGACACCCAGCCATTCAAATCGCAATCGATCTTCATGGTCACCAAGGCGCGGCCTTTGGGCAGCCAGTCCACGGCCTGGCGCAAGTTTTCACCTGCCACGCCCTTGATCTCGTGGGCGTTTTCCATCAGCTTGTCGAGCGAGCCGTATTCGAGCAGCCACTTGGCCGCTGTCTTGGGGCCCACTTTGTGCACGCCGGGCACGTTGTCCACCGGGTCGCCCACCAAGGTCTGGTAGTCAATCATCAGCGAGGGCGGCACGCCAAACTCTTCGGTCACACCCGCCACATCGCGCACCTTGCCGTTCATCGTGTCGATGATGGTGATGTGCGCGTTGACCAGCTGGCTCAGGTCCTTGTCGCCGCTTGACACCGTGACCTGGATGCCCTGCTGGGCGGCCGTGTGCGCCAGCGTGGCGATCACGTCGTCGGCCTCCACGCCGGGCACGTCCAGCACCGTCCAGCCCATCAGGCGCACCAGTTCGTGAATGGGTTCGATCTGCGTGCGCAAATCGTCAGGCATAGGACTGCGGTGGGCCTTGTACTCGGGGTACATCTCGTCGCGGAAAGTGGGGCCTTTGGCGTCGAACACGCAGGCGGCATAGACGGCGGGCACATCCTTGCGCAGCCGCTCCATCATGTTGATCATGCCGCGAATCGCGCCCGTCGCGGCACTCGTCGGATCGCCGGGGACGGCCCGCAGGTCGGGCATGGCGTGGAAGGCACGGTACAGGTAGCTGGAGCCGTCGACCAGCAAGAGGCTGGGTTTGGATGTTTCAGGGGTGTTTTCGCTCATCCCCCGATTGTGTACCGGCTTTACACCCGAAAAACCACCATGACTTGGGGCTGGCGGCGCGGGGCCTCAGAGGCGCTTCGCTTTGCCACATCGGCCCCGCGCCGCCAGCCCTTTCCGGATCATTTTTGACTTATCGCCCTCTACAATCGTCGTTTTATTACCCAAGCCAGCCCGAGCTGGCGCTCACACCTCTTCCCATGGCGGTATTCACCGAAGTCTCTGAAGCCCAGGCCAACGACCTGATGCAAGCCCTGAATTTGGGCCAACTCACTGCCTTGCGCGGCATCGAAGGCGGTATCGAAAACACCAATTACTTCGCCACCACCGATCAGGGCGAGTATGTGCTCACCCTGTTTGAGCGCCTGACACATGCGCAGCTGCCGTTTTATCTGTTGTTGATGAAACACCTGGCCGGGCGCGGCATTCCCGTGCCGGACCCTGCCGCCAACCGCGATGGCGATGTCCTTCACACCGTGGCCGGAAAACCCGCTGCTGTCGTCAACAAGTTGGCAGGCAAGAGCCAATTGCAACCGCAGACTGTGCACGCAGCCGCCGTGGGCGAAATGCTCGCACGCATGCACCTGGCGGGGGCCGACTACAACCGCAGCCAGCCCAACCTTCGCGGCCTGCCTTGGTGGAACGAGACCGTGCCCGTGGTGCTGCCTTATCTGGACGAATCCCAGTCCAGCCTGCTGCGCAGCGAACTGGCCTTTCAAAACCACACGGCGGCCAGCGCCGCATATGCGGCCCTGCCACGAGGCCCGGTGCATGCCGATCTGTTCCGCGACAACGTGATGTTTGACGGCGAGCGGCTGACGGGTTTCTTTGATTTCTATTTTGCGGGGGTGGACACTTGGCTTTTTGACTTGGCGGTGTGCCTCAACGACTGGTGCATCGACTTGCCCACAGGCGTGCACGATGCCGAACGCGCCCAAGCCATGCTGAAAGCCTACAACCAGGTGCGCCCCTTGAGCGCAGCAGAGCGCGAGCTGCTGCCTGCCCTTTTGCGGGCAGGGGCTTTGCGTTTCTGGATTTCAAGGCTCTGGGACTACCATCTGCCCCGTGAAGCCTCCATGCTCACACCCCACGACCCCACGCACTTTGAGCGCGTGCTGCGTGGCCGCGTCGACCACCCTGTTTTGGCCTCTGCCCTCATTTGACACCATGAACCTGCACATCGTTCCCGCCCGAACAGGCCTCCACTGGGCCATGCAAGGCGTGCGTACCTTCTGGCGCCAGCCACTGGCCATGTCGGGCTTGTTCTTTTTGTTCATGGCCAGCGTGTCGATCGTGTCCATGGTGCCCTTTGTTGGCGGCGCTTTGGCTTTGGTGATATTGCCTGCGCTCACGCTGGGCATGATGGCCGCCACACAAACCGCCGTGCTGGGCAAATTTCCCATGCCCAGCATTTTGTTTGTTGCGCTGAAGGCAGGCCCCCAACGCAAAACCATGCTCCACTTGGGTGGCTGGTACGCGATGATGTTTTTGGGCCTGATGCTCGCGTCCATGCTGGCCGACGGTGGCACCTTTGCCAAAGTCTATTTCGGCGGCAGCCCCATGACGCCTGAAGTGGTCAATACCGAATCATTTCAAGCGGCTTTGTGGATCTCGATGGTGCTGTACATCCCGGTGTCCATGATGTTCTGGCATGCCCCGGCTCTGGTCTATTGGCATGGTCTGCCTGCCGGCAAAAGCCTGTTTTTCAGCCTTGTGGCCTGCTGGCGTAACCTGAAGGCTTTCTCGGTCTATGTGCTGGTCTGGATCGGCATTTTCACCGGCTCAGGCATTCTGGCCTTGCTGGTCGCCAGCTTGCTGGGCGATCCGCAGTTGATGATGGCGATACTCATGCCCATGGCCTTGATGGTGGCAGCCATGTTCTTCACATCCATGCTGTTCACCGTGCAAGACTGCTTCAGCGCCAGCCCTGACGAACCTGTTTAACCCGGCAGGCTCACGGGCAAAAGCCCGTCAGCATCTGGCGTTGGGCTTTGCATCTCAGTGGTGATGGCCGTGCGCACCGTGCGCGTGGCGGTGGGTCACCTCTTCTTCTGACGCAGCACGCACTTCCTGCACCGTCAAGCTCAGGGTCAAGTGCTGACCAGCCCAAGGGTGGTTGGCGTCCAAAATGACTTTGTCGCCCTTGATCTTGACCACATTGAAAACCTGTTCATGGCCCTCGGCCGAGCGGCCACGCAGCTGACCACCCACTTTGACGCCCGGTGGGAATTCGCTTTTGGGGATGGTCTGCACCAGTGCCTCGTCGCGTTCCCCAAAGGCGTCTGCCGGGGCCAGCTTCAAAGTGGTGGTAAAGCCAACTTCCTGCCCTTCTAACGCTTCTTCAATTTTGGGGAAAGTGTTGTCATAACCGCCGTGCAGGTAAGCGGTGGGCTCTTGTGTCTTGTCGAGCAACTGGCCTTGGGCGTTCACCACTTTGTGGTGCATGGTGACGACGGTGTCTTTGGTGATTTTCATCTGGCATTTCCAAGTTTTGAAACCCTGAATTGTCGTTCAGTTGCGCGGCCCCCAGCGACGGGCGATCCACATCGGTCGTCCTGACACCCGTCGTCCTCGCGCATGCGGGGATCCATGCCTGCGACGACCATGGATTCCCGCCTTCGCGGGAATGACGAAAAAGGGCAATGACGACAAAAATAGACGCGAAGCGCACTCAAACCACGGTGAGTTTGGCCACGCTCAGCGCCAGCCACTTCACGCCGTGGCGCGGGAAATTCACTTGTGCGCGGGCATCGACCCCGGCACCTTCGACCGCCAGCACCTTGCCCTCACCAAATTTGGTGTGGAAGACGTTTTTGCCAGCGCTGATGCCGTGCTCAGGTTCGGCCTTTTGCACCGGCACGGGCGGGCTTTTGTAGGTTTCGGTGCTCAGGCTGCTCTGGCCCCAGGCCGGTCGGGCATGGCGGCTTTGCGCCGGGGTCTGGCCCCAGCCACCACCAGAACCACCAGAACCACCTGACGCACTGCCATAAGCGCCGCCACCACCGCCCGTGCCCAGGTTAGAAAATCCGGCTTGCTTGGGCGTGATCCATTTCAGGCATTCTTCTGGCAACTCTTCCAGAAAACGGCTTTTCAGGTTGTATCGGGTCTGGCCGTGCAGCATGCGGGTTTGCGAATGGCTCAGATAAAGGCGCTTGCGGGCGCGTGTGATGGCCACATACATCAGACGGCGCTCTTCCTCCAACCCGTCAAAGTCGTTCATCGCGTTCTCATGCGGGAACAAGCCTTCTTCCAGGCCCGTGATGAACACCGCATCAAACTCCAGGCCCTTGCTGGCGTGCACCGTCATCAACTGCACAGCGTCTTCTCCGGCTTGCGCCTGGTTGTCGCCCGCCTCCAACGAAGCGTGGGTCAAAAAGGCCGCCAGCGGGCTCATGATCACGCCATCCTCCGAAAACTCATCGATCGTGTCTGTACTTGGCTCTGAGCTTCCGCCAAGGCCCTGACTGGCGGGGCTTTGCGTCAGGCCCGATCCGCCCTGGGGTAAAGCCACCGCACTGCGGCCAAAGCCCTCTTGCGTGACAAAGCTCTCGGCCGCGTTGACCAATTCTTCCAAGTTCTCCACCCGGTCAGCGCCTTCTTTTTCGGCGCGGTAATGGTTCACCAAACCGGTCTTGTCCAGCACCAGGTCAATGATCTCGCGCAGAGTCAGGCCCTCGGTTTGTTCCCGAAGCACATCGACCATGGCCACAAACGCCGCCAGATTGGCCCCTGCCTTGCCCGTGGTGGCGCTCACCGCGTCGTGCAGCGAACAACCTGCGGCACGCGCAGCGTCTTGCAACTGCTCGATGCTGCGTGCCCCAATGCCGCGCGGCGGAAAGTTGACCACCCGCAAAAAGCTGGTGTCGTCGTTGGGGTTCTCCATCAAGCGCAGATAGGCCAGCGCGTGTTTGATTTCGGCGCGTTCAAAAAAGCGCAAACCGCCGTACACCCGGTACGGAAACCCGGCGTTGAACAAAGCGGTCTCGAGCACGCGACTTTGCGCGTTGCTGCGGTACAGCAGCGCAATCTCTTTGCGTGCAAAACCGTCTTGTTTGACCAGTTGACGCAACTCATCCACCAGCCACTGCGCTTCGGCAAAGTCAGACGGCGATTCCACCACCCGCACCGGCTCGCCCGCGCCCTGATCGGTGCGCAGGGTTTTGCCCAAACGCGTTTTGTTGTGGCTGATCAGGTGGTTGGCAGAATCGAGGATGTTGCTGTAGCTGCGGTAGTTCTGCTCCAGCTTGATTTGGTGTTTGACCTGAAACTCACGCACAAAATCGGCCATATTGCCCACGCGGGCACCGCGGAAGGCGTAAATGCTCTGGTCGTCGTCGCCCACGGCCAAGATGGCGCACCCAACTCCGTCATGAGCGCCCTCACCCGGTAGCCCGGCCAGCTGCTTGAGCCAGGCGTATTGCAGCTTGTTGGTGTCCTGAAACTCGTCCACCAAAATGTGGCGAAAGCGGCGGCGGTAATGCTCGCGCACATGCGTGTTGTCGCGCAGCAGCTCATACGAGCGCAACATCAGTTCGCCAAAATCCACCACGCCTTCGCGCAGGCATTGCTCTTCGTACAGCTGATACAGCTCTACCTTGCGGCGGGTCTCGTCGTCACGCACCGGCACGTCTCCCGGACGCTGGCCGTCTTCTTTGCAACCCGAAATGAAATACTGCACCTGCTTGGGCGGAAAGCGGTCTTCGTCCACATTGAACTGCTTGCACAGCCGCTTGATGGCCGACAACTGGTCTTGCGTGTCCAGAATCTGAAACGTCTGCGGCAAACCCGCCAACTGAAAATGCGCCCGCAAAAACCGATTGCACAGCCCGTGGAAAGTGCCGATCCACATGGCGTTCACGTTCACCGGCAGCATGGACTGCAAGCGCAGCTTCATCTCCTTGGCGGCCTTGTTGGTGAACGTCACCGCCAAAATGCCGCCGGGCGAGACTTGCGAGGTTTGCAGCAGCCAGGCGATGCGTGTGGTCAACACCCGGGTCTTGCCAGAGCCTGCGCCCGCCAGGATCAGGGCGTGCTCTGGTGGCAAAGCCACGGCACGGTGCTGCTCGTCGTTCAGTTGGGCCAACAAAGGGGAGGAAGTGTTCGATTGGGTGTCTGACAGCATAGGGGGAGATTGTAGGAACTAACTTGTCGAAACCGAGGCCCTTTCGACGGCTTAAAAAAGCAGTCAGGCAATGCGGGTAGAATCAGACACCGGGCCCAAGATTCTTGTGCCCGGTTTTTTTTGCCCCGAATCTGCAATGGGTTCATTTCAGGGGCCAGAAAACCGGCCAAGCCAAGCGCTCATTCGTTCCTTTTAACGATTCCTTTTTGGAGCTTGGTTTTCTCATGGAAATTTTTGATTACGACAACATCTTGTTGCTGCCACGCAAGTGCCGCGTGGAGAGCCGTTCCGAGTGCGACGCGGGCGTCGAACTGGGTAGCCGCAAGTTCCGCCTGCCGGTGGTGCCTGCCAACATGAAGACGGTGGTGGACGAGTCCATTTGCCTGTGGATGGCGCAAAACGATTACTTTTACGTGATGCACCGTTTTGACCTGGACAACGTCCAGTTTGTGCGCGACATGCACGCCAAAGGCGTCTACGCCTCGATTTCTCTGGGTGTCAAAGCCCCTGACCGCGCCACGGTGGACCAGCTGGCCGCCGAAGGTTTGGTGCCTGAATACATCACCATCGACATTGCGCACGGCCATGCCGACAGCGTGCGCGACATGATCGGCTACATCAAGGCCAAATTGCCTGCGAGCTTCGTCATCGCCGGCAACGTGGCCACGCCCGAAGCCGTGATCGATCTGGAAAACTGGGGCGCTGACGCGACCAAAGTGGGAGTGGGCCCCGGCAAGGTCTGCATCACCAAACTGAAAACCGGTTTTGGCACGGGCGGCTGGCAGTTGTCGGCGCTCAAGTGGTGCGCTCGCGTGGCCACCAAGCCGATCATTGCCGACGGCGGCATCCGCAGCCACGGCGACATTGCCAAGAGCATCCGTTTTGGCGCGAGCATGGTCATGATCGGTTCGCTGTTTGCCGGCCACGAAGAGTCGCCCGGCAAGACCGTTGAGGTCGATGGCGAGATGTTCAAAGAGTACTACGGCTCGGCCTCGGACTTCAATAAGGGCGAGTACAAGCACGTTGAAGGCAAGCGCATTCTGGAGCCGATCAAGGGCAAGCTGGCCAACACGCTGATTGAGATGGAGCAGGACGTGCAAAGCTCGATCAGCTATTCAGGCGGCACCAAGCTGATGGACATCCGCAAGGTCAATTACGTGACCTTGGGTGGTGACAACGCTGGCGAACACCTGTTGATGTAACGCCGTCACCGCGTTTCGTCAAACAAAGGGAGTCCATGGGCTCCCTTTTTTCATGCTCAGTCGGTCAGCCAGTGGGTGACAAAAGACCGGAACACCGCCATCACCGGCAGTTCGGTGCGCCCTGCCAGGGTGATGAGCGCCAGCTGCGCCCCCCCGCGAAAGGGCGGGTCTAAAACCAGTTCCACCAGCGAGCCATCGGCCAGCCCCTGCCGAGCGGCCCCCACAATGCCCAGAAAAATCGCATCGGTACGGCGCACTACGTCGATCAGACTGGAGATTTCTTCGCACTGCAAGGTGGTCATCTGAGCCGGGTTGGCGCGGGGGCCATAGTGGTCCACCATGGTGCGGGCCACCTCTTGCGACAGCGGTGTCGAGGCGATGGGGTAAGTCAGCAGGGCTTCAAATGGCACCGACTCAGGCTGGCGCGCCAAGATCGGGTGCCCCTGACGACACACAAAACCGGCCCGCATCTCGACGATGTGCGCCATTTTCAGGTCAGGCGCAGCATCTACCCGCCGCACATCGACCACCAGGGCGTCCAATTGCCGCTCACGCAACTGCACCAGTTGCAACTCGGTCGATCCTCGCGACACAGCCACCTGAACCGTCGGATGGTGTTCGGCCATGTGCTGGAGCCAGGGCGTCATCAGCATGGCCCCCGGCCCCGAACCCAGCCCGACCCGCAAACTGCCCAGCCCACCCTGTTGCAGCAAAGCTGCCCCCTGCCGCAGTTCTTGCGCCTCATGCACGATGCGCCGGGCCCGCTCCAGCACCGACTGGCCCAGCGGCGTCAGTTCGTTCTTTTTGCCAATGCGGTCGACCAGTGGCCCGCCCAGTTCTTCTTCCAGCACCTGAATGCTGCGACTGAGCGCCGACTGGGTGATGTGCAGCTTCTCGGCGGCACGGCTGAACGAGCCTGTCTCGGCCAGTGCGAGCCAATGCGCCAGATGTTTGAGGTTCATGTATTCATTTTACGAATGAAAATCATAAAAATAAGTCATTGGACACATGAATTTTGACTTCTTACGATCTGTGCATGGTTTTAGGACCATTCAAAATCCAACAGTAAACAGGAGACAACATGAACGTCAAAACCCTTCTCAGCAGCTTGCTCGTCGCGGCCAGCGCTTTCGGCCCTGCTTGGGCGCAAACTTACCCGGCCAAAACCATCAGCCTGATCGTGCCCTACCCCGCAGGCGGGCCTTCTGACTTTTTTGCCCGCAAACTGCAACCCGATGCGGCAGCCAAGTTGGGCCAGACCATGATCATCGAAAACATCGGTGGCGCTGGTGGCGCGATCGGCATGGCCAAACTGGTCAATGCACCGGCCGACGGCTACACCCTGAGCTTGGGCAGCCCGATGGAGTTGGTGCTGGCCCCGATGGCCATCCAGGGTGTCAAGTACAAATCCGAAGACTTCAAGTTGGTCGCGCAGTTCGCCACCACCAACACAATTTTGGCAGTGCGCAACTCGCTCAACATCAAGACGGTGGACGAACTGCTGGCCCTGGCTCGCAAAACCACTGACAAGCCTCTGAGCTATGGCAGCGTGGGCCCTGGCTCGCTGTACCACTTGATTGGCGAGCGCTTTTCGCAGCTGACCAAAGTGCAGATGTTGCACGTCCCCTACAAAGGCATTGCCCCCCTGTTGACCGACCTGATGGGTGGCCAAATCGACATGGCTTTCCTGCCCATGGCCGGCTCCATCCCCCAAACCCTCATCGACGGCAAGATTCAGGGCCTGGCCGTGACCTCTAAAACGCCGCACCCCTTGTTCAAACAGTTCCCCGCCATGGCCGCCATGAAAGGCTTGGAAGCCATGGACTTTGACATCTGGGCGGGTGTGCAAGTGCACAAAAACACGCCAGACGCCGTGGTCAACACCCTGAACAAAGCTTTCTATGCGGCCGCTGAAGCCCCCGAAAACCGCAAGGCCCTGGAAGGCAGCGGCAACGTGGTCTTGCCATCACGCACCCCGGCCGAGCTGGCTCGTGTGTACCAAGGTGAAATCGAGCGCTACCGCGCCATTGCCAAGTCGATCAACCTGCAACCCCAATGAGCCACAGGGACTGACCATGAATGCCCCCAGTGACGCTTTTCTGCACGACAAACTGCAGGCCCTGCATGCCGAAGCGGATGAATTCATTGCGGTGCGCCGCGATATTCACAAGCACCCGGAGATGGGCTACAAAGAGTACCGCACCAGTGATCTGGTCGCCGAGCAACTGAGCGCCTGGGGTTATCAGGTCACGCGCGGCCTGGGCGGCACAGGCCTGGTGGGCCAGATCAAGAAAGGCACGGGCAACAAAAGCATCGGCATTCGGGCCGACATGGACGCCCTGCCCATTGACGAAGCCACTGGCCTGCCCTATGCCAGCTGCAACGTGGGCATCATGCACGCCTGCGGTCATGACGGCCACACCGCCATGCTGCTGGCAGCGGCCAAGCACATTGCCCAGCAAGGCGTGTTCTCGGGCACGGTGAACCTGATTTTTCAACCCGCCGAAGAAGGTCTGGGCGGCGCGAAAAAAATGATGGAAGACGGTCTGTTCAAGCAATTCCCGTGCAACGCCATCTTTGCCATGCACAACATGCCCAGCCACCCGCAAGGCCACTTGGTCTTGCGCGATGGCTCGGCCATGGCGTCTTCTGACAACGTGACCATCACCTTGCACGGCAAGGGCGGGCACGGTGCCATGCCGCATGTGGCGGCCGACCCGGTGGTGGCCGGATCGGCCATCGTGCTGGGCCTGCAAAGCATCGTGGCCCGCAACATTGACCCGCAGCAAATGGCCATCATCACAGTGGGTGCGTTCAACGCCGGGGTGGCCAACAACGTGATCCCGCAAACCGCCACACTCAAGCTGAGTGTTCGTTCACTCGACCGCGATGTGCGCGTCCTGCTCGAAAAGCGCATCACCGAGCTGGTGCATGCGCAAGCCCAAAGCTACGGCGTCACGGCCGAGATCGACTACCAACGCGGTTACCCGGTGCTGGTCAACCACCTGCACGAAACCGACTTTGCCCGCACGGTGGCCGAAGAACTGGTAGGCGCAGACAAAGTGGTGCGACAAGGCCGCGCGCTGACTGGCAGTGAAGACTTTGCCTTCATGCTCGAAGAGGTGCCGGGCAGCTATTTGCTGATCGGCAATGGCGACGGCACAGGTGACGGCCACGGCGCTTGCATGGTGCACAACCCCGGCTATGACTTCAACGACAAAAACGTGGCGATCGGCTCGGCTTTTTGGTCGCTGCTGGTGGAGCGATTCTTGCCTGCTTGAACCTGCGGCACTGTTATGCAAAAGGGCAAGCCAAATGGCTTGCCCTTTTTTTGGGGTGTGGGCTTGGGATCAGGCCGATTTCTGCCCGATCAAGGTTTTGGCCAGCACGTTCAGGCGACTGCCAGGGCGGGTGAGGTCTGTAACCACACTGAAATGGTTCAAACCGGGCAGGTCTTCGCAGACGGGCACGGTCTTGGGCCCCCACGCTTGATGAATCAAGCGGTTGTGCCGCAAAAACTCAGCGCTCTCGTCACCCCCGACCACGGTGTACAAAACCCCTTGGCGAGGCCGCTGCCATTTGGCCGGGCTGGCCATGCGCACATGGGCTGGGGTGATGCGCAGATCGCCCTGCACAAAAGGTGTTTTGCGCACAGGCGCCAGATCGAACAGGCCCGAGATCGACAAGGCCTTGCGCACCAAGCCAACAGGCAAATCGCGCCCCAGCTTCTTCCAGTCACAAGCCAGCAACATGGCGGCCAAGTGGCCACCCGCCGAATGACCGATCACGGTGATGTTGTTGCGGTCGCCCCCGTGCGCGCCAATGTGACGCCAAACCCAGGCACTGGCTTGTGCCATTTGCAAGGCGATGTCGAGCACGGTCACAGGCTGCGCCTCGGTGCCGGGGCACAGGGCGTAATTGACCACCACCACGCAAGCGCCCATGTCGCGCAGCGCAGGCGCCACAAAAGAATGGTCCGCTTTGTCCAGACTGCGCCAATAGCCACCATGGATGAAGATCACCACAGGCGCATCGGCACGGGCTGCCGGAAAAATGTCCAGCGTTTCGTTGGGTCCGTCGCCGTAACGCACATCCAGCTGCGCTGGCAAGGTCTGGCGTGCCTGCTCAGAGGCGTTTTTCCAATGCGCAAAATGGTCGGCAAAGTCAGGCACCAGCGCCCGGTTGTTGTACATGCGGTCGTGCCAGGCGGCGTCTTTTTTGGGCATGGGTGTCTCCTTTTTTAGATTTTCATTTCCACTCGAAGCTGCACATTGCGCCAATTGCGGTCGGTGGTTCGGGCTGTCTCGCTCGCACCGCCGCTGCTGAACGTCGTGGCGGTCTCGTAGTGACGGGGCAGCAAGTTGCTGACCGTCAAGCGCAAGGCCGTCGCAGCAGAATAACGCCACAGACCATACACATCAACCACGCGCTTGACACCCTGGTATGAGAACTGCTCTTGGCTGCGACGGGTGTCGTAGTCAGGGTTCCAGTTGACATTGCCGCCCACGGTCAACGGCAAGCCGCGCAAGCGGTAATCGGCGCCGAGGTTCGCGGTCATGCTGGGCTGCTGGTCCAGCCGGTTGTCGGGGCCTGGAACCTCCTTGACCTTGGAATGGAAAAAGCTGACGTTGCTGCGAATGTCCACAGGCCAAGCCTCTGCCCAAGCTTGGTTCAAGCGGAATTTGGCTTCCAGCTCGATGCCTTGGGTGACCGCATCGCCCACGTTTTGAGGCGTAGACACCCAGCGCGTTTGATTCGACCAATTCACGGTCTGCAAGCTGGTCTGGTATCGGATCAGGTCCTTGATATTCCGACGAAACACATTGGCACTGAGCACCCCACCGCCCTCCAAGTAACGCTCGAAACCGAGGTCAATCCCGGTGGCCAGCTCGGGGCGCAAATCGGGGTTGCCCAAACGGTCGGGCTGGGTGGGCACATTGTTGCCAGAGATGGGGTAATCGCGCGAGTACCGCAGCGGTGCCACCAAGTTGTAAAGCGTGGGGGTCTTGTAGCTGCGCGTCAGGCTCATGCGGATCTGGTCGCGCTTGGCCGGATCGGGTTTCCACAAGGCGTGCAACAGCGGTGTCCACACCTGGCTTTGGTTGCGCTTGAGGGTTTCGCTCACTTGCCCCTCGGTCAAGATGCTTTCGTAGCGAACGCCCGCATAGGCCGACCAGTTCGGGTTGATCTTGAACTCGTCTTGGGTGTAAGCCGCCCAACGCGCCGTGCTGGCCTTCAGGTTGCCGCTATCGTCGCCCGCACCCGCGCTGGCCTCTTCGACGCGACGCACGCCTTCGTGCTCCAAGCCACTGACCAGCTGATGTCCATTCTCGAGCACACGGGTCCACTTGCCATTCAGGCTGGTGCTGCGGTCTGTGAAGCGCTGCTCATCAAGGGAATTGGCCAACAGCGCCGTGGTGCTCACAGCCGTCTGGGTGATCTGTTGGTCGTACTGGGATTGCCCCAAACCGAAACGCACTTCCAGACGGTCATCGGCTGACAAGCGCTGGCTCCACTGGCCGTTCAAACGGGCGGCGGCATAGCGGCTTTGGTTGTCGGTCAAGGCGGCGTCGGTGATGGCAGGCGACGTCAACCGCCGGGCATCGGTGCGGCCTTGGGCTGCGTATTCGGAATAAATCAAAAAAGGCGTCAAGGTCAGGCTTTTGCCCTGCTCACCTTTCCATTGCAAACGGGCATTGGCGTGCACGCCTTGGCGATGGCTCTCCGACTGCGCCATGCGTACCTGGTCACCGGGGCTAAGTGGAAACGTCGAATGGATCTCGGTCACGCTCTCATCGGCACGTCGGCTGTCCATCGCAGACAGCGTGAACGTCCCGCTCAAGGGCTCGGTTTTGAGGTTGTGCACCCAATTGAGCTGGTTGGAGCCCTGTCCATGCTCTTGGCTGCGGGTGATCTTCAAATCGTCCGGATTGGCCCTTTGCCCTTCACGCAGCACGATGTTGATCGTGCCTGCGATGGCCTGCGCCCCGGTTTCGGCGGTCGGCGCACGCAAAATCTCGATGCGCTCGACCTGCTCTGGCGTCAAAGAATCCACCGAAAAACCCGGCGGCATGCGCTCACCGTCCAGCAAAATCTGTGTGTAGCCGCCACCCAAGCCACGCATGCGGATGGCCCCGCCCCGGCCCGGTGCGCCTTGCACCGTCACACCCGGCAAACGCTTGAGAACATCGCCCAAGGTGGCATCGCCTTGCTTCTCGATCTCTTCACGACCGATCACGATTTTGGAGGCCGTAGACTCCCGCCGCACTTCGGTGTCGTTGTTGCGATTGCCACGAATCTCAACCTGACCGAGATCGGTCACTGCGGGCGTGGTCGATGGGGTTTGCGCCAAGGCAACAGGAACGGCCAGACAAACTGCCGCCGATGCCGCAAAGACCCGCGACAGAGGCATCGAAGGCCCTGTCAGAGGCATGAAAAACGAGGGAAATGAAGGGGTGGAGCTGGTGTCGCGCATTTGCCGATTTTGACAGCCTCAAATGACACCCGTTTGAAGCCCCATGAAAGACCGGGACTGAAACCCGATCAATCAGACAAGCGCTCGCCCGATGGGCAAGCCTTGGTTCATGCTTTTACTCGCCTGACTTGAACAAGGCAGCCACCTTGCGCTTGGGTTTGATGTTGGCCGAAATCGACGAACGCACAGTTTGAGGGCCGCTGGGCTCCCAACTCGGTGCGGTGTCGGTGGCCGCCGCCTCGTAGGGCTTTTGGAAAAACGGATCGCGGTTGACGGGCGCAGGACGGAAGCCGCCACGGCGCTCTTGAGGTGCGTCCAGCGCATCGCGCGGGTCGTGCTCCCGACGACGGCCTTCGGGGGCACGCGAACGGGGACGGTCTTCGGCGCGTTCGCCCCACTTTTCAGGCGCAGGACCTGCGGGACGGGTGTCCAGCTGCAGGGTTTCCACCTCCAGCTTTTTCTTGATCAACTTTTCAATGTCACCCACCAAGCGGTTGTCAGATGGGCTGACCAAAGTCACCGCCAAGCCCGACGCACCAGCGCGGCCCGTGCGACCAATGCGGTGCACATAGTCTTCGGCGTTGAAAGGCACATCGAAGTTGAACACCGCAGGCACATCCTTGATGTCCAGACCGCGCGCGGCCACATCGGTGCACACCAGCAAATCGACTTCGCCTTTTTTGAAGGCTTCCAGTGCTTTCAAGCGCTCGTCCTGGCTCTTGTCACCGTGCAAAGCCGCAGTGCGCAGACCTTCACGTTCCAGCGAGCGGGCCAGGCGGCCGCAACCGAGCTTGCTGTTGACAAAAATGAACGCCTGCTTGATACCCCGGTCGTCCAGTACTTTGCGGATCACGCGGCGCTTGTCATCGTCTTGCGCGGCGTAAAAACGCTGCTCGACGGTGGATGCAGTCTCGTTGGGGCGAGCCACCTCGATGGTGACCGGGTTTTGCAAGTAGCTGCCAGCCAGGCGCTTGATTTCGGGGGAGAACGTGGCCGAGAACAGCAAGGTGGTGCGTTGCTTGGGCAAGAAACTCAAAATGCGTTGCAAATCGGGCAAAAAGCCAATGTCCAGCATGCGGTCGGCTTCGTCGAGCACCACATATTCAACTTGGTTAAGCACTGCGTTTTTGGCTTCGATGTGGTCCAGCAAACGGCCCGGCGTGGCGACCAGCACCTCAACGCCTTTTTTCAGCTCCAGGGTCTGGGGCTTCATGTCCATGCCGCCAAACACCACAGCGCTGCGCAGCTGGGTGTACTTGGCGTACATCTTGATCTGCTGAGCCACTTGGTCGGCCAGCTCGCGCGTAGGCAGCAGCACCAAGGCGCGCACCGGGTGACGGGCGGGCGATGTGGAGGGGTTTTCGTGTTTGAGCAGGCGCTGCAGCAAAGGCAGCGAAAATGCCGCCGTTTTGCCTGTGCCGGTCTGGGCCGCGCCCATCACGTCCTGGCCCGTCAACACTACTGGAATGGCTTGGGCCTGGATAGGGGTCATGGATTCGTAGCCCATTTCGGCTACGGCTCGTGCCAGCGTGGGCGCCAGCGATAAATTTGAAAAAGAGTCGGTCATTAACCTGCTATTGTCGCATTTTGGCTGACGCGCCCAAAATCACGTTTTAGGCAAGGTCACGCCCACCTGGCCCTGGTACTTGCCGCCACGGTCTTTGTAGCTGGTTTCACAGACTTCATCGCTCTCGAGGAACAACACTTGGGCACAGCCCTCGCCCGCATAAATTTTGGCAGGCAGCGGTGTGGTGTTGCTGAATTCGAGGGTCACATAACCCTCCCACTCGGGTTCAAACGGCGTGACGTTGACGATGATGCCGCAACGGGCATAAGTGCTTTTGCCCAGGCAAATGGTCAGCACATTGCGCGGAATGCGGAAGTATTCGACCGTGCGGGCCAATGCAAAACTGTTGGGCGGGATGATGCAAACATCGCCTTCGATGTCCACAAAGCTGCGTTCATCGAAGTTTTTAGGGTCCACCACGGTGCTGTAAATGTTGGTGAAAACTTTGAACTCGGGCGCGCAGCGGATGTCATAGCCGTAGCTGCTGGTGCCGTAGCTCACGATTTTCTGGCCTGCGGCGTTTTGACGGATCTGACCGGGCTCGAACGGCTCGATCATGCCGTGCTGCTCGGCCATGCGGCGGATCCACTTGTCGCTCTTGATGCTCATGATGCGTCCTTTGATGATGGACATGATTTTAGTGGCGATCCAAGGGCACCGCCGGTCAGTGGCTACACGGCTCCGACCCGCTTTAACGCGAAATTTTGCCCACCACGCCTTGCACAAGGTAGTTCATGCCCAAAATCTGGGCATCGCTCAGGCTTTGACCGGCAGGCAAAACCACGTTGCCTTCGTTGTCCATGATCGGACCGGCAAAGGGGAACAATTTGCCCGCACCCACGGCCTTTTGTTTGGCGACAATTTCATCTTGAACTTTTTTCGGCACCTTAGGACCGAAGTCGCCGACGCGGATCATGCCGTCCTTGACACCACCCCACACACTGCCCGAAGCCCAAGTGCCTGACATGGCGGCTTTGACCCTTGCCGCGTAGTAATCACCCCACTGGTGCGTCACGGCAATGATCTGCGCATCGGGGCCGATCTTGCGCATGTCGGAGTGGTAGGCCACCGCCATCTTGCCGCGCTCTTGCGCTGCGGCCATCACGGCGGTTGATCCGGTGTGAAAAGCGATCACATCCACATCTTGGTTGAACAAGGCCATGGCAGCTTCGCGCTCTTTCGGTGGGTCAAACCAAGCATTGAGCCAAACCACTCTGACGGTGGCTTTGGGGTTGACCGATCGCATGCCCAAAGTGAACGCATTGATGCCTTGCAGCACCTCTGGGATCGGGAAACCTGCCACATAACCCGCCACGTTGGACTGGGTCATGCGACCGGCAGCAATGCCCGCCAAATAGCGGCCTTCGTAATAACGGGCGTTTGAGGCCGCCACGTTGGACGCCGTTTTGAAGCCCGTGACCGATTCGAACTTCACATTCGGAAACTCTTTGGCCACCTTGAGCGTGGGCTCCATGTAACCAAAGCTGGGCGTGAAAATGATCTGATTGCCCTGCTGGGCCAAATCACGGATCACGCGCTCGGCATCTGCGCCCTCGGGCACATCGGCCACAAACGTGGTCTTGACCTGATCACCCAAAGCACGCTCGACAGCCTTTCGGCCCTCGTCGTGTTGCTTGGTCCAGCCCGCCTCGGTGATCGGCGAGACATAGACAAAACCAGCTTTGATGGGCTCGGTGGATTTGGTGGGCGTTTTTGCCGAAGTTTGGGCAGGCGTTTGAGCCTGAACGGCGGATAAGAAAAAGCAGGCGGCCACGAGCGTGGCAGCGAGGTTTTTGTACATGGTAGTCCTCTACATGGCCCCGGGGATTGAACAAAACGAAGCCCGCCGGGGCAGCGGGCTTCGGGGCGTGATTCTAGCAAGAGCGACGAGAGAATTAGTCCTGCTCGGAAAACCCTTGAAAGCAGCGCTTGAGTTCATGCATCCAGTGGTGCTTTTGCTCTTCGGTGGCAAAGCTCGCCTCAATGCTGTTGGCGGCGAGTTTGTAGGCTTGTTGGGCATTCAGCTGCAAGGCGGCGAAAGTTTGCAGATAGTTCTCGTTCAAGTAGCCGCCAAAGTAAGCCGGGTCGTCCGAGTTGATCGTCACGCACAGGCCCGCCTCCAGCATCTGGCCCAGGTTGTGGTCGGCCAGCTGCTTGAACACGCACAACTTGAGGTTGGACAGCGGGCAAACGGTGAGTGGGGTCTGCTCATCGGCCAGTCGTTTCATCAAGGCTGCATCGTGGATGGCTTGCACGCCATGGTCGATGCGCTCCACTTTCAGAACATCAAGCGCGCTCCAGATGTAGGCGGGTGGCCCTTCCTCACCGGCATGGGCGACGACATGCAGGCCCAGCTCGTGCGCACGCGCAAACACGCGGGCAAACTTCTCGGGCGGGTGGCCCACTTCGCTGGAATCGAGACCCACGCCAATAAAGTGCTCACGCCAAGGCAGGGCTTCTTGCAGCGTGGCCAGGGCTTCGTCTTCGGACAAGTGGCGCAAAAAACACAAGATCAAATCGGCGCTGATGTTCAGCTGCGTTTGCGCATCGCGGCAAGCGCGGCTCAGGCCCCCGATCACCTTGGCCATGCTCACGCCACGCGCCGTGTGGGTTTGGGGGTCAAAGAACAATTCGGCGCGCACCACATGGTCGGCCGCCGCTTTTTCAAAGTAAGCCCAAGCCATGTCGTAAAAGTCTTGCTCGTGCAACAGCACACTGGCCCCGGCGTAATACAGGTCCAGAAAACTTTGCAAGTTGGTGAAGGCATAAGCGCTGCGCAACGCCTCGACATCAGCGTAGGGCAACGTCACGCCGTTGCGCTGGGCTAGGGCAAAGATCAGTTCGGGCTCAAGGGAGCCTTCGATGTGGATGTGCAGCTCGGCTTTGGGCATGACCCGCAGCAATTCAGGCAAGCGATGGGGGGCGATGGCGTGGACTTTGAACATGTCGATTTCCCTGTGTGGGTGGTGCGCCATGTTAAGCCGGAAATTAGCCCAAAAATGAGAAAGCCGCCTGACTTGCATCAGGCGGCTCAAGTGTCACAGAGGAAAACCGAGAGATGGATTCCCGATCGAGTCGGGAATGACAAGCCCCGTGAATTCCCGATCACGTCGGGAATGACAAGCCCCGTGGATTCCCGATCAAGTCGGGAATGACAAGTCCCGTGAATTCCCGATCGAGTCGGGAATGACAAATCAGCGGAATTCCCGAACAAGTCGGAAATGACGCGTCACTTGCCGGGGATCTTGCCTTCCACGCCCTTGACGTAGAACATCACACCGCCCAGGAACTTGTCGTCAGCGACAGCGTCTTTGGCCAGCACTTCTTTACCAGCTTGGTCCTTGATAGGGCCTTTCCAGATGGTGAAGCTGCCGTCTTTCAGACCGGCTTTGATCTCGTCGATCTTTTTCTTGGTGTCTTCTGGCACGTCAGCGGCCACGTTGACCATGTCGATCGCGCCTTCTTTCACGCCCCACCAGCTTTGGCCGGTGCTCCACTTGCCTTCCAGCGCCTCACCCACGGCCTTGACGTAGTAAGGACCCCAGTTGATCACAGCCGAACCCAGGTGGGCCTTGGGGCCGTAGGCGGTCATGTCGGAATCCCAACCAAAGGCACGCTTGCCCAATTTTTCGGCGGTTTGCAGCACTGCCGACGAGTCGGTGTTTTGCATCAGCACGTCGGCACCGCCATTGATCAGCGAGGTGGCTGCTTCTGTTTCTTTCGGTGGGTTGAACCACTCGTTCACCCACACCACTTTGGTCTTGACCTTGGGGTTGACCGACTGGGCACCCAGGGTGAAGCTGTTGATGTTGCGCACCACTTCAGGGATGGCGATCGAGGCGACCACGCCCAGCGTGTTGGTCTTGGTCATCTTGCCAGCGATCACGCCAGCCATGTACGCGCCTTCGTAGGTGCGGCTGTCGTAAGTGCGCATGTTCTCGGCAGTTTTGTAGCCGGTGGCGTGCTCGAACTTGACGTCTTTGGTGTCAGCAGCCACTTTGAGCATGGGCTCCATGTACCCAAAGGTGGTGCCAAAAATCAGCTTGTTGCCTTGGGCCGCCATGTCGCGGATGACGCGCTCGGCGTCAGCGCTTTCTGGCACTTTTTCGACAAAGCTGGTGACCACTTTGTCGCCGAAAGCTTTTTCGACTTCTTTGCGGCCGTTGTCGTGCGCAAAGGTCCAGCCGCCGTCGCCCACAGGGCCGACATAAGCAAACGCAATCTTCAGGGGCTCGGGCTTGGCGGGCGCTGCAGCGGGGGCTTCGGCCTTGGGCGCTTCTTCTTTTTTGCCACAGCCGACCAGTGCGGCGGCGGCCACAGCGGTCAGGGCCACCATCTTGACGATGGAGCGCTTGGAGATGTCTGTCATGTCAGTTCCTTTTGTTGTTGAACAGGGTTACAGGGGTTGAAAAAAAGCAATTATGAACCGGGATAAAACGGTTTACCCAAGGAAGCGGGCATGTTCACACGAATCCAAGCCGGATTGCGCGAGATCAAGGCCAACACCACGATGGTGGCAATGTAGGGCAGCGCCGTGAGCAACTGGCTGGGCACCTCAACGCCCATGCCCTGCAAATGGAATTGCAGCATCGTCACGCCACCAAACAAATAAGCCCCAAGCAAAACCCGTGCCGGACGCCATGTGGCAAAGGTGGTCAGCGCCAGCGCGATCCAACCCTTGCCCGCCACCATGCCTTCGACCCACAGCGGGGTGTAGCTCACCGAGATGTAGGCCCCGGCCAAACCGCACAATGCGCCGCCAGCCACCACCGCGGCCAAACGGATGCGGCGCACCGGGTAGCCCAAGGCATGGGCCGAAGCGGGCGATTCGCCCACGGCTCGCAGCACCAAACCAGTGCGGCTTCGGTACAAAAACCAAACCAAGACCAAGACCAGCAGCATCGCCACATAGACCAAGGGATGCTGCTTGAACAAAGCGGGCCCGACCCATGGGATGTCGGCCAAACCGGGGATGGCGTAGTTCGCACGTTCGGGCAGTTTTTCTTGCACGTAGCCAATGCCCACAAAGGCCGAAAAACCAACGCCAAACAAACTCAGGGCCAGCCCCGTGGCGTATTGGTTGGTGCCCAGCCAAATGACCAGCACGCCAAAAATGGCCGCCAGCACCGCGCCCGCGCCCATGCCCGCCGCAAAGCCCAGCCAGTCGTTGCCCGTGTGCACCACGCAAGCAAAGCCCGCAATGGCGGCGCACAGCATCAGGCCCTCGGCGCCCAGATTGACCACCCCGGCTTTTTCATTGATCAGCAAACCCAAGGCGGCCAAGGCCAACACCGTGCCCGCATTCAAGGTGGCGGCGATCAGCAATGCATAAGACTCCATCAGACACTTCCCTTCTTCGATGCCACCCAGCGCAAACGGTAGGCCACCAAGGTGTCACACGCCAACAGGCAAAACAACAGCAAACCCTGGAACACACCCGTGATCGACTTGGGCAAACCCAGCCGCGACTGCGCCAACTCACCGCCGATGTAGAACATGCTCATCAGCACCGCCGACAGCACCATGCCCACTGGGTGCAAACGCCCGACAAAGGCCACGATGATGGCGGCAAAACCGTAGCCTGCAGGCACATACGGCGTGAGCTGTCCGATGGGGCCCGCCACCTCCAGTGCGCCCGCCAAGCCCGCCGCACCGCCCGAAGTCAAGAGCGCGACCCAAAGCGCCTTGCGCGAAGAAAAGCCCGCGTAACGCGCCGCATCGGGTGCCAAGCCGCCCACTTGCTGGGCAAAGCCCGCCCGTGTGCGGAACAAAAACACCCACAGCAGCCCCGCGCCCACCAGCGCCAACAGCAAGCCCACGCTGACGCGTGAGCCGCTCATCAAGCGCGGGATCTGCGTCACGGCCTCAAAGGTTTTGGACTGTGGAAAGTTGAAACCCGCAGGGTCTTTCCAGGGGCCGTAAACCAGATAACTCAGCACCATGTCGGCCACATAGACCAGCATCAGGCTGACCAAAATTTCGCTGGCGTTAAAGCGGTCACGCAGCAGCGCCGTGATGCCCGCCCACAGCATGCCGCCCAGCACGCCCGCCAGCAGCACCGCCAACACGATCCATCGACCCGTGTCTTTGTCGGCCAGCAAGGCCACGCCCCCGGCGCACACCGCACCGATGACAAACTGCCCCTCTGCCCCGATGTTCCACACGTTCGACCTGAAGCACACCGACAAGCCCAGCGCGATCACCAAAAGCGGGGTGGCCTTGACCATCAACTCGCCCAGTGCGTAGCCGGTTTTGACCGGTTCCCAAAAGAACATCTGCAAACCGCGCACAGGGTCTTTGCCCAGCGCCATGAACAAGGCCACGCCCAGCAACACGGTGAGTACCAGCGCCAGCAAGGGCGAGGCATAAGTCCACAGGCGCGAAGCCTGAGGACGGGGTTCAAGCCGCAGCATGTTGCGCTCCTTGTTGTTGAGACGCGGCAGAGGTGGCCTCGGGCCACAGCCCACTCATCCACTCGCCAATGCGCTCCACCGTGGCCTCGGTCCGCGCCACTGAGGGCGACAAACGGCCCTTGGCGATCACATGCATTCGGTCTGACAACTCAAACAATTCGTCCAGCTCCTCACTCACCACCAAGACCGCGCAACCTGCGTCGCGCAGCGCCAAAATCTCGGCGCGGATTTGCGCCGCTGCGCCCACGTCCACGCCCCAGGTGGGCTGCGACACGATCAACAACTTGGGGGCTGCGCTGATCTCGCGCCCGACAATGAACTTTTGCAAATTGCCACCCGACAGCGACTGCGCCGGGGCATCTGGCCCGGCCGCCTTGACCTTGAAACGCTCGATGATGCTTCGGGCCTGATCGGCCAGCGCCCCCATGCGCACCCAGCCGCCCGCACCCAGGGCTTCGCTGCGCGTCAGCAAGAGGTTTTGCGACAGGCTCAGCGATGGCACCGCCCCGCGGCCCAAGCGCTCTTCGGGCACAAAGTGCAGACCTAACTGCCTGCGCGGCACAGGCCCCAAGCCCGCCACCGCCTGGCCCGACAAACACACGCTGTCCGCTGCGCACTGCACGCCCGCGCGGGTGTCCTCCCCCGACAAGGCCCACATCAGTTCTTTTTGGCCATTGCCCGAGACCCCGGCCAGGCCCACCACTTCGCCTGCCCGCACTTGCAGGTCGATGCCCTCTAGGTCCACGCCAAAAGGGTCTTGGCGCTTCAGGCTCAGGCCCTTGACCGACAAAACCACTTGGCCCGGTTCACGCGCCAGATGCTGCAAAGCCGGTGGCTCGGCCCCGATCATCAAGCG
>Ga0208916_10000184_pt1 | contig 31441 bp, 28 predicted proteins | sample DEB19_08_DNA_5_FD_184523 | JGI IMG/M metagenome (GOLD analysis project Ga0208916, IMG submission 184523) | Aqueous microbial communities from the Delaware River and Bay under freshwater to marine salinity gradient to study organic matter... | ecosystem: Environmental > Aquatic > Marine >... | reverse complement strand
TGCGCGTCTTTAGCTGCGATGGCTTCGGCGTGGCTAGCGGTCAGCTCGGCAAGCTCCGCGTCTTTCGCGTCAAGTTGCGCTTTGATATCAAGCCATAGCTGGCCGGATTCGGTTTGGATGGTGAACAGGTCTTTCATAAAATTAGGCACTCCAAGTTGGTATGTATCGAGTTATTCCGTTGTCGTTAATAGCTATCCACTTTGTTGGCTCTCCAGCAACTGGCGAATCCGTATTATAATACATAGTGGCACTGTTAGACCCGCCGTTGCCAGTCAAATCCGTATTCGTAGTCAACAAAGCATTGCCACCGACAACAGTAATGCCACCGTTGGCCGTAAGCAGTCCGGTAAGCGTAGTTGCTCCGGTGACTGCTAGGGTAGATGAACAGGTTGTTGCTCCGCTAACTCCCAAGGTGGACTGGCAACTCACCGTGCCGCTGAAAGTCTTGTTGCCAGTGAAAGTCTGCGCTAGACCAAGCACGGCTACGGTGTCGGTTGCAGTAATTAGCGGGAGATTAAGCTGCCTACTTGCCGTGACTACGCTCGGAACGATGGTTGTGGTAAATGCGTTAGTGGCGTTTTTGAGAACAACGGTGCCAGCTGTGCCTGTCGGCCCCGCCACACCTAGCGTTAGGGTGCTTGTGCCAGAGAGCGTCGTAAAAGCGCCAGCGCTTGCCGTAGTGCCGCCGATGGCTCCCGGTGTGGTCAGCGCGGTGGCGATGTCTGCCGAGGCTATCCCACGATAGGCAGGAGCGCCTGCTGTCGCTGTTGCGAACAACGCCTGCGTGGCGGTTGCGCTGGTGGCTGCTACTGCGACGGTGCCTGTGACGTTTGGAAGGTCAATGGTCTTGTCGCTAGAAGCAGCATTTCCGCGAAAGGTAGTGCGCGTCCCTGCGTTGCCAAATTCAATGCTTCCGGTGTTACGTGTGTCAATGCTTCCGCCAGCTTGGCTAGTGTTGATCGATCCTCCGGTGAAAGAGGTGTTGATGTTGCCGCCGCTGTTTTGAGTGTTTATGCTTCCGCCGCTTGCGTTGGTGTTGATGAAGCCGCTTGCGCTGGTGTCTATGTTTCCAAGCATCGTGAGAATGCCGGAGCCTCCCGCCGCAATAGTGATGCCATTGATGGAAGTCGCCGTGGCTGCTCCCAGCACCGGAGTCACAAGCGTCGGCGTGTTGGTCATCGCCACGCTGCCAGTGCCGCTGATGGTCAGCAGTTCCGGCGAGCCTGTCCCGGCTGTCGTGCGGCCAATCACGCGAGCGGTAGCCATGTGCGCTAGTTTCGCCAGCGTCACCACATCGTTGTCGATAGTCCAAGTCGCACCGCTTGCGCTTACCGTGATCTCCCCCTTGTCGCCGTCTGTTAGTGCGCCACTCGCCGTCCATGTGAGTGCGCCTGCGCCGTCTGTGGCAAGCTGGAAGCCATTTGTGCCGAGTGCGCTTGGAAAGGTGAGGCTTTGCGGGAAGGTGACTGTCTTGCCTGCTGCGACTGCAATAACGCCAGCCACATTGTCCGTTGGCGTTCCGCTCAGGCTGTAGCCTGGCATGATTTGCAGTTCCAGCGGAGTTGTCAGGATGCCGTTGGCCGAGTCGTAGATTTCTAGCGCACACCACGTATTGCGATACGTCTGCAAGAACGTGTTAAGTTGCGCGCTGTTGAGCGGGTTTACCGTGAACGTGTAGAGCGTGGTGTCGCTCAACACAGGTGCCGAAAGCTGGATCAGGTAGCTGCCCGTAAAGTCGTTGTCAGCTTTTATCCCAGATGCCGTAAAAACCGGTGCAGCCAATACCACCGCCACTCCAGTTTGCACAAAACGCACTGCAAATTTTACAATGTCGCCTTGGACCAGCCCTTGAATTGGGTCTGTCTCTGTGGTGCCCCCTAAAGTGGTTGTCCACTTGCGAAGATCCATGTCCCAATAGAGCGTTACGGTAATATTCGCCATAAGTTTTCACCCAAAAAGGGCGTCCCGCTTTCGCAGGACGCCCCGGTTGAGGGTTGGTTTTGTTTACAGACCGCTGGTGCAGACCGTAAGCGACTGATCGTTCTGGCACCGCTTGTAGAACAAAACCCAGCCGTAGTTGGTGTGGATCGGTTCCGGTGCGTAGATGAACTCGGCAAAGTGCGCGCCCCACTTGTGCATAGGATCAAAGCACACGTTGTTGGATACGATACGCTCGCCGCCAGTGATGAACTTCCAGTCGCCCGTCCACATAGACGGCTCATAATCAAGCCCGGCGTTGTCAGGAGTCAGGATGTCCGCCTTGAACTGGCGACGATGCGGAATGACGATGGCTTCGTATTCGGCGTTCTGATATGCGCTGGTTTCGGTGGACTTCTGGCCGTGGGTTGCAGAGACAAACTCAAACTGCTCAACTTCAACAAGAATAGAGTTGTTGTAGGTAAAGCGCGGAGGATTCACAACCGGAGCAAACCGGAAGTTTTTGATCTGCCGGGAAGCGCCAATGGATTTCAGAGTCTGAGCCATTGCGCCTTTGCCCGAGTCGGCATACTGGAAGTCCTGCCGGAAGGCGTTGGGCGAAGAAGCCGAACCGTTCTGGAACAAGCGATTGAGAGCCTCCAGGCCGATGAAGGCCGGGAACACAGGACCGTCTGGCCCCATCTCAATTTCTTCGCCGTCTGAGTTGGCAGCACCGTCGCCAATAAGGCGAACAGCTACGCCGTCCAGCCAAGACCAGTTCAACTGCGAAGTTGGCTTGATGGTCGGATTGGTAGATGCGGTTACGACGTTGGAGAATCCACCAGCCGCCAGCGACATCTTGTTCGAGAACTTGATGATCTGGTCGCGGAACTCCAAGTCGATCTTGCGCTTCACATAGTGGGCGAGAGACGGGATGTAGTGCTGCTGGATGAACTTCGTGGGCTGATGCGCGAAACTAAGCGTATCGCGGCAAATAGACGGTCCCTGAAGCTGGAGCTTGCGGGGCGAGTATTGCAGCGTATCAAATCCAACAGGGACAGAAGTGAAGCTGTCCGCGCAGATACCGCCAGTAATGGACGGGCCGGTGGAACCGGATCCCGCGCTGTCCAAGGTAACGGCAGACCAGCCAGCAGATTTGCTGTCAGGCTCGACGCGGCCAGCGATGAAGGTTGACATCGTAACGCCCATGTTTCGAGGAAACACGCCGCGTTCGACGAAGTTAAAGTAAGGTGTCGCCGGAGTTGGGATACCATAGATTTCGCTGCCGAGATGCTCGGTAGCGATTTGAATTGCTGCAAACGGATTGGGACAGGCCATGATAGTGGGTAAGTAAAACTGCGTATTTGTGGACGTGAAACCGTGCGAAATTCCCGCCGATAGCGGGCGCACGTTTTGGTTTCAGGCGGGCCAATTCCTGTGATACAGCCCAAGTTTTTTACCGGAGGAGCACGGCTTAATAGAACCTCTGAACGGGTTTCTACGGTGGTTCCTTAAAAACGTCAAATGTTATTTTAGCGAATCTCAATAAATACGTCTTCCGTTCTGCTTCGCAATTTCTCCACGTTGCGGCGAATCTCCACGCCCACATTCCACGCCAGCACAACGAACAACATCTTTGGTTCTTTTAGATTGGCAATCTCGTCAAACGGCATAATCAGCATCCCGCTCGTCACCTTGTAATGTTTTGTCGGCGTGTTGTCGGCCAGCACGTCCAATTTTGCCCCTGCCATGTTAAGCATGGAAATGCCCTTTGCCGCCGCTCCGCAGCCAACAGTGAGGAATCCATCCTTCTTGAATCCGTCAATCGTTCTGCCCAGCCGCTCAATCTTCTCTGCAATATGGGTTTTCCACCATCTGTAAAGCCCTGGTCTAGTCAGCCCCACCGCATTCTCCCATTGCATCCGTTGCGCCACACGGACGGACGGCTCGCCAGCGACTCCAAGCACAAAAACGTAGCTGGTGCCGTGGATGTCGTTCATCACAATGTCCAGCAGCCGCAGTCCGGCGCGCTCGGCTAACCGCTTCATTGACCCGGCGTTGAAGTAGCTGACGTGTTCGTGGTAGATCGTGTCGCACTCGCCCAACACCACCATGTTTGCCTGCGAAGTGGCGACAAACAGCCGCGACTCCTTGTGCATAATGTCCGCGCATCGGGACAGGAACTCCACTGGCCGGTGCGTGTGCGCCACCACATTCTGCGCGGTGATGATGTCAAATGTCTCGTTTGACTGGAATTTAACATCCTCAAAAAGCGAAATGCGAATGAGATGCCCTTTGGCTGCGGCAATTCCTGCCAGATTTTCTGCCGGGTCAACTCCCGACGTTAAAAGCCCGAGTGACTTAAACGCATCTAATTGGCTCCCGTCATTGCTGGCGATGTCTAGAACCCGTTTGGCATTTGGAACGTAGGACAGCGCCGTGCGAGCAAACCCTGAAAAGAAGTCCGATGCAGTTTTTCCAGTTCCAGAACAGTAGGCGTAATCACTGTAAAGCACCAGCGGATCAACCGCCTCCGACAACTGCAAATGGCAGCAAATCTTGCAGCGGTTGACCGCCAACGGAAACTTTTCCGTCACACCGTAGGTATTTACCAACGGCATCTGCCCAAAGTTTACCAGAGGAACCAGCGCCCCCTCGCAGCACAAACATCTATCTATCGCCGTGTTCATTGCGGTTGCGGATTGAAAACACTTTTGGTTCGTATGAAGGCATCGGGTATCCTGTTTCCAGTCGGATCGTGCTATCACCTGTGAATTTGCGGCAGAAATCAATCACTGGAACGGCAGTTCCGCTTCCGCAATCGAATACGCCAGACTCCTCCTCTTGCAGCGCAATATCCACCAGCCGCTTTGCCGCATCCTGAACAGGGATGAAATCGCGCATTCCGTCAATGACTTGAAAAGATTCGTCTCCACGCTCCATTGCGCGCCGAAGACTCGGCAGCAAACATTCTTCGCGTTGCCCTGGCCCATAGACATTCCAGAACCGAACCCACTTGGCCGTAGGGAGCCGCCACAACAAACCGTCGCGGACGCTAATCTTGGCAAGTCCATAAACCGGAGGATCGTCCACCAACTCCAAGCAGCTTCCCGCTGCGGTAATGTTTGTGATGCCGTCTCCGATGACCGCGCTAAGAAATCCGTGATGCCACTGGACCTGCGCCGAGTGCAGATATGATTCGTAGTTAGGAAGATGGCCCCAGCCAAGATGGATCACCCCCTCGGGACGGTCAGTAAAGTCTGGCACAATCTCGACATCACGGCTTTCCAACTCACGGACAACGTGACGACCTACAAACCCGCTTTTTCCTGTGACGAGCATTTTCATAATTAGAAACGATAAACCAACAGCATGTCATCAAACCGTCCCTTCACTCCTCGCAGGTCGATTACCTCGCAGTTTGGATGAAGTGCGCGAAGCGATGGGACGCTAGATTCGGGACTGAGGATGTCTTCAATAATGTAAAGACCACCTTCCTTGACTCGCGGTGATAGCAAGCGAAACGCTGCCTCTTGGTCGGCTTGCATATGGCTTCCGTCATCAATGATGATGTCGAACTTTGTTTGACCAAGCGCAACAATAGCCGCTTGGCTTGTTGCATCTGCCTGGATCACATTAAATCGCGGTGGTTGGAATCGCGACGTGTCAAACACCACGGAAATGTCCACACCGGTTATAGTGCTTTTGGGTCCGAAGTATTCACCCCACAAGTCCAGTGACTTTCCTGATGCCAGTCCAATTTCCAGAACGTCGGCAAATTCCCGATACGGCGAAAACAAACGCTCGTATGATTCAATGTAGGAATGAGTTGATCCTTTGTCATTATGACCAGCATCGCTTCCAAAATGCCCAATGCGCGTAAAAATGTCAGTTAGTGATTCCATGTAAGTTTGTATGCTTCGATGTCCTTTTGGTGAACGGGAGTATGTGGATCGCGGAACATATCGTCACCACCAATCCGCTGCCAGAAATCATTGTCTAGTGGAAGATGTAGGAAGACTTCATTCATCCTGCGAAACAGGTAAAGTGTAAACGCCCCGCTGGTATGGTTTGGAGTCCAGAACAAGCGCATGTTTTGCCAGTTGTTTCGGAAGTATTCAGCCATTTCTGGAAAACTGGTCTTAGCGCAGAGGTCACAGAACTTATCGACTGCCGCTAACCCACGCTCTTTCCAATCCTCTGGCACTTCACCGAACGCCGCAAAATCGTTGTAGAGAATGAAGTGATCGTGAAAGTTTGGAATACCAATGTCCGTGTTCGCGTTCATTCCGAACTGATAGATATTCTTTGCAGCGTCTCTCGACGTATTGAACATCCCGTAGTTTCCGTAGTGTTCGTGAATGAATATCTCGGTGTTGCCTATTACACCAAGGATTCCGCTGTTAATTTCTAGAGCATCAATTGCCTTCTCTAAGTCCACCAGTTCGTCTGCTGCGTTCCAGTGCCAGTCAAACGGGTTGATATAGCGGATCGTAAAACCGTTTCCGCTTACTTCATTCCACGCTGCAAGATAGTTTAAGAACGCCATTGTCCGGCAGGAACCGACAATCAACACACAACGCGGCCCGCTGCCGGTCTGATAGAATCCATCCCGCAGTTGCGCCCGCTTGGTGTCAAAGGTGTAGATCATGGTAGGTTCTTCTTTAGCTCCCGCATCAGCTTTTCATCTAGCCGCCTATTATGATCTTGCTTTACGCGAAAGAAAAAATGCCCCTTGGCTTTTTTTAAGTCGGCAAAGTCGGTAAATGTAAACGGTTCACCAAGCCCGTAACACATGCACAACCACTTCCCCTCAAACTGATCATCAATCGTAGCAAAGACGCACCCTTGATTCATTGAAATCCCAACCCCTTTGGCGCAGTCCGTTATGGCCTCGTCATCCATGAGTCCGTTCTTCCACCCAGCCCCAGCTTTGACCATGCGCTCCACAACATCACGCGATATGATGTATTGCCCGCCTCCCCATAGAAATCCAACAGACGGATTGGCTGAATCGCCGCCAGCCCATGCACCTCGCAATACGTCCGTCTCCGGCAACGTGTCGCAATGCTTGGCTAGATTGCCCTTATGTACGTAGCAGCTTGAGTTAGGTCGCGCCAAATACTTCCAATCCGGCAGTTCCAGCGCCCATCCAAACGCTTCCAAAGTGCGGGGGCTGATATTCTCCAAGGAATCTTCCATTGCCGAATATCGCACATTGTCACGGATAAGCTGATTGCTGCCGTGGGCGCAGTAGTAAAGCGTCTGCACATCAGGATGGGGGTCAGCATCCCACGTTGCCAGTGAGACATCCATCAGATCGCCCCACGGTTCGCGGCGAGAGCTTAGAACAAGCACGAGCACACTGCTCATGCCAGCGCCGCCTCCAGGTTCTTGCGAATATCATCGTTGAGTCCACCCCAAGAATACGACTGATGGACAAACGGAACTCCCAATTTCTCGTCGGTGTTCTGCCATTGCACCTTGCTGCGATGAAAATACCACAGCCACGCTCCGATAACATTCCACTCGCTGAACTCATGGCCCGGCTGCGCGATGATGTAACTTTCCAAGCTCATGCCGTGTTTCTGCCAAAAGAAGTCGCGCAATCCTTGCAGCATCCATTTCTGGACGCTCAACGGATGCCTTCGCATAAACTCGTATTCTGGAAATACTCCGATGGCTTTCTCCACAACCTTCCTCCATGTCATCGTGTTTGGATCATTTAAACTGGAGTATGGTGTGTAGAGCCACGAATCAAACGCATTACGGGCCGAAATTGGCCGAGTGAATATGGTATCACTGTCCATAAACAGAAACACTTCGGCATCGGAAAAGCAGTCCGCGTGCAGCTTGGTTAGCTGCTGATGCATGTATCCATCGCATCCTTCATGGACATAGAAAACCTTTTCGACTGGTCCGGTTGGTGGCGTTTGCCCATTTGGAACCACCACAATTACGTTTCTAAATCCGGTAGCAAATCTCTGGATTGAACGAAGGCAATATTTCAGCCACTCGAAATCCTTTTCGTAGCTACGAATGAAGATGTCGCAGTTCACAACTTTCTCCCTGCTCGCGCTTTTGCCATGCGATCTTTTGCGGCTTGAATCTGCGTTGGCGTGCGCTGCTTTTTCCCATCTGTAACCGGAGTTGTTACAGTTTGCGCTTTTAGCTTTTCCTGCAATTCAGCGATTTGACGAAGCATTGCAGCAACATCAACAGTTGCGGGGGCCGGGGTTGCACCGGCAATCTCCCCGCCGATGAGAACGGGGTGTGTTACACTTACACTACCCCGCGATTCGCGAAGACGTTCAATCAAGCTGCCGTCCTTGTTTCGATGAAACAACACGGCACTTGGTTCCATAATGGAAAGAGAATTAGCGTCAGGAAAAACTGGAGGTCCGCTTTCAGGGTCGTCCCAAACACGATAGAATTTGTCGTGGATTAGTTCTGTGTGATGTGTGAACGGCGTGATATCTTCGGCTAGAAACACATCCCACGGCACGTTTGAAAGCTCCCACAGGCGCGTAGTGTAGTCGCGCACTCTGCCAGGATACACTCCAACGCCGCTGTTGTGTGAGCGTGTTGGCGTAATTACGCGATCAAGCATAAAGGGCTTCTTGGCCTTAAGATACTCGTCCTCAATTTTGTCTAGCCAATCCGGTGTCAACGGAACGGCGTCTGGCTCCATCCAAAACCACGGTACATTAAATTGATCTGCAACAGTTTTCAAGCACTCATGCCACATGATATTGGCAATTGCCGGATAGTTTGTCTCCGAGTCGCTGATCTTGAATCCGCCAACGTGGTTGAAGTGGGGCTTAAGGATTTCGTGAATTGGGTCCGGTGTGGTGTCTTCGTGATACCCAAGCAAAAGATCGTGTCGGTTAGTGCCACCCAACTCTGCAATCCAGTTGGCAAGACGAACGGCTTTTGCTTTGTCTTTATGACAGAACGCAATAACAAGGATCATTGTCCAAACGCCTCCGCGATCATAGAGCTAAACGGTTTTGAATTGCCAGTGGTTGCCGTTTGTCCTCGTTGCGTCAGAGAAGGCGAGCGTCCATGAATGGCTTTCAACTCCTTCTCCATTTCTGCCACCCTGGATTCCAGCGCAGCCTCACGCTCGCGGGTTTCCAGAAACAGTTCGCGATATACTGGCATGGACTTGGCCTCAATTACCGCTTCCACATCGGCATAAGGATTGTCCTGAATGTAGGCGCGTGCGCTTTCTACTACCCCCCTTGACTTGGTGTTCCAGTCCTCATGTCCATCTACTTGATTTAAGATTTCCAGCTTTGATCGCATCCGTTTGGTCATGTCATCAAATTGCAAGAACTTGTTTTTTACAAACTCGCCATGCTCGGACAGTTTTTCCATGCGCTCGCGTTCAATGCGGTATTCCAGAGCTTGTTTGGCATTTGCACGATCATACTCGGCACGATCATGGAGTTCGTCCAGGTTGTCCATGATACGGCTAATGCGACCGCCATCAGGATCAATTCCCATTTCACGAAGCGCATTAGAACGAGCCTTACCCCTCAAGTTAAGAGCAGAACTCATTTCGTCTGGATTGACTTCCATCTCATCCGCAAGCGCCTTGGCTTTACCAATTTCCTTTTGGCGCGGTTCAATGATGTCTCGTTTGAAGCTCTCTGTAAGCTCTAAATCAATGCGAGCAACACGCTCTTCGTAGTCAGCAATTCGTTTGTCGCGCTCGGAAAGGTGTTTTTCCAGTGTCTCAGGATCGCGGCCTTTGGATTTCCAATCTTCAATTTGCCGTTCTAGTTCCGACCGCTTGGCGGATTCTTCTCGCGCTGTTTTCTTCAATGCCTCCCAGCCAGCCTTGCCCTTGGCATCCAGTTTTGGCGGCTCGGCAATTTCATCCACAGCAGTTTTTTCTGGCAACGATTCTTCAACGGATCGGGTATCGGAGTCGGGCTTTTTAAACAAAGCGTCAGGAACCGACTTGGAGCTTTCCTTTGCAACCTCAATTGGTTCCTGTGATGGGCTTTCGGTTTCAACAGGCAAAGCGTTATCTCCTTTAAACGCATTTTCTAATGCCGCGCTAAACGGACTTGATTTGGTTTCGGCTGGCGATGTTTCTGCAATGGTGGTACTCATATTGTTTTGGTATTAGATGGTTTCTGACTCGGAGAATTTGTCGTCTGGTTCAAAGTGTTTGTCTTGCTCTGTGGAAAGGGAAACCAGAAAAGCCCGCAACCGTTCGTGTCCACGAATCTCAGCAGCAAGCACAGGTCCGCCATGTAGCACATCTGCATCACTTCGCGCTGTAATAATTCGCGAAGGGCTTTCGTCGTCTATTGCTGATAGCAACGCCGAGAATACTGGTTTGCCTGCCAGTTTGCGCCAGTCAGCGCCCCACTCTTTAATAAAATCTGCTTTAGTCATTGCTCATCGGTTCTTCAATTACTTCGGTTTCTTCAATTTTTGGTTTTCGTTTTTCCATGTCCATCGCGGTATAAGCGCGACTCTCTGCTGTAGAACGATTGATGTCTGCCGCAGCTTTAGCATCAGCCAGAGCCTTATCAAATTGCGCCTGTTGCAACTTCATCTGCTGTTCAAACTGTTGCTTCTGTTGACGAAGCGCCATTGTAGATTGTTCCTTCTGCGCTTTGATTTCCAGATTGCCCTGCACCTTTGCCATCTCCGGCGTCGGCTGATCGGGCGGCGGTGGCGCGTCTTCTTCCTGTTGTTCCAGCATGGCTTTAATCTCGTCCTTAAACGCAGCCAATTCATCAAGTGCGCCATTAAACGCTCTGTATTCTTTTTGGCGTGTGGGATTTGAAGCCAATCTTGCAAGATGCTCTTCCGCGTGTTTGCCTTTTGCTTCCAGACGGTCGTAACATTCTTCTGGTTCCTGCTCTCCGGCTTGACACATTTCCATGTCTTTCTGCATAGACGGAATATGAACCTCCAAGTGGAGAACGTGATTCTGTCTTGGAGCTACTATGGCCTGTGCCTCTTCGCCCAACATGGAGAAACCATTGTCCTCCTGCGCTGCCAACGCAGAATCGTTTGTAGCGTCTCGCCCAGTTGTAATGCTGGGAATGATTGAGTCCACACTGTGGTAACTTGTCATCACGGAAACAAACTGGCGCTTGATTTCGTTTTGTCCAATCTCATCAAAGCGGTCGATGTTTGCCATCAACTGATTGACAATTTCAATCCGCATAGCTGCGCTTCCTAGTCCCAGCGAACGATTGGCGCGGATGTTCGTAACGGCCTGCAATGCTTCGCGTTCAACCCCAAGTTTGTCGCAAAGCATATAGCATCGCTCTTGAAACTTTAACGCTTCTTTTGCGCCTGGATGATACGACTTTAAATTAGGGTTTGTTGCCCTGCGCCACATTTCCGAATACTGCCGGTCTTTGCACCGCATATAACGGTTATACAAACCCTTGGAAATCTTTGCACGTTCAGCAGCGCGAATCATCGCGCCCTTGGCGGTTTCCTCCACCGTAGGAGCGCTCAAATCTTGCTGGCTAGATGCTGCCGTGTTCTGGATTAGCGTTTGCGTAAACGCAGCAGAAACCTGTAGCGCAGGGTTGATCCCCTGACTCATGTTCAATTGGAGCGGATTGATCCCGTTTGGGATGAAGTTGCCACCACCCCATTTGACCATCTTAAAGTCTTCCAGCTTGGAGTTTGTGGTCGGTTGCCACATCGGTTTAATGCCCGTCACCACAAGATCTGCAATGCTATTGTCGATCTGGTTAAGCAACGCACAGAATGGGTAGATGTCCGTGCCAAGCCCCTTGATGGAATGATACGTTCCGTCTGCCCCAATGTCGTAAGGGAACAAGCAAAGGCACTGATCCCACCCCTCATACTTGCTTTCGCTGTCAAAAAGAAATGCATAATCTGCCACCCCATCTTTTGCAGGAACAATCTTTTGAGAAATTGTTCCGTCCATTTCCTCAACAAACAACGTGTAAAGCGAGATTCGCTTGGTCTGCGTTTGGGTCACGTAGATGTCGCCATTCTTAAACGCCTGATTCCACCTCTGCCAATCGCGATTCCAGCCGTAGGCATCGCTGTTGTTGTTGGCGCTGTCCATGATGACAGATTTTACTGCTTCAACATTCCAGCCCGCTGCTGTTGCCGCCTTCTCGTTCTCAATCTTGCGCCAAAGCTGTCCTGCGCTCATTGGCGTAAAGACCATTGCCATCTCGCAATTGTCCAAGGAAATCTCGGTGCCGTCTGGGAAGTAGATGTTTCCAGCCAGAATTGCTTTTGGTCGCCAGTCCAAGGAATCCTCCCATGCCAAGATGCCAGGGCCATGCAGGAGCATCTGCAAGTCGCAAAGCTGGCTCATGTCATCAAACCCGCGCCAGTTGAAGACCATGCTATGGAAATACTCAGCAAATCCACGCATCAATTCTGCGTCCTGCGCCGAGTCGGCATATTCCAAATCGCCATCAATGCACAAAGGAACCTCGCACACCATGTCGAAGAACGGCGTCCACGCGTTCATAATGTTCCCGCGATGCCGCTTAAAGTTTAGATTGGAGTCGTTGCCGCGCCCGGCCCGAACAAGATCGTTCTGCGCCTTTGGCGCGTTGCCGTCAAATGCGCCTTGAACCTTGGCGCGACGAGCAGCCCGCAGCCTGTCGTCGTTGACAAATCGCTGACAGATCTTTAACGCATGTTTAGGGTTCGAGACGCGAGATTTTACCACCTCACCCGACTCGGTCAGGTCAGCAAGTTTTCCATCTGGAGTCTCTTGGTTATACATCTGTGGGTAGTTTTTACGTTATTTACGTAAGTAGTCAATTTGTTTCTGCGTCCAGCGCCTCAATTTCTTGTTTTTTCCAGCATTTTTGTGGGAAAAGCCCCATCATTTCCGGTGTAACGCCACGTTTTAGATGCTCAATCGGCACCCAGACCTGTGCTTTGTTGCTGCATTTGCAAACCGAACAGGCGTGGAGGTCCAAATCTATGGATGTTCCTTCACCGCCAACAACGGAAACAATCAGTTCCGCAAGCTCTGTGCAGTCTCCTCCACATGGCCTAGAGTATTTAGCGTTCCGGCTGCACAGAAAACATATAGCAGCACGTCGTTCGGCCTCGGCGCGATCCACAGTTTGGCGTCCACCAGCAATAAATGACGCCATAACCTTTGTGCCGTTCCATATATCGCGCCAGTCTAAATCAACTCCGTTAACCGAAATACCGTCACCAGAACAAAAACGGCGGGCGGTCTTTGCTCCAAGCTGCTCGCAGATGTATTGCTCAATGTCTAGCTCGTCAATTGGCGGGAAACCGTTGGCGGTGCAGTAGTCACGAACCTGCCCAAGCAAGAGGGAGTATGTGCCACTGTTGAAATTGTGGCCGGTAGCTGGATGTTTAAACGGGTATCCCCCAGGAGGCACCATTGTTTTGTTGGTTAGCGTCATCTCGTTCATATTGCAAAAGCTGAATTTGAATCTTCGTAGTCTGATTCGTTTCCTTCCATGTTCATTTTCTCAGCAGCCGCGTTCCAAGCGGTTGAATCTATCACCACATTGTCCGCTACGCTTGCTGGCATAATCCCCTTCTTGCGAAGGACAAAGGCGGCAATGCAGGCTGCATCCGCCAAATCGGGACTGCGAGACTTTAGCTTTTTCATCTCGCTCTTGGGCAGCACATGAGTCTTGTTGTTCTTACGGACGTAATCGCGGGAAGTCAACTCGCGGATTGTGTCGGCGTCGGTAAGCCCTCTAACCTGTCCGCCTTCAATAAATCGACGCATCGAATACCAAATTTCCGTCACTTTGTTCCCGTAAAGCTCATGCCACGTTGTTGGTCGATCTGCGGATACCGCGGTCTTTTCCGCTGCTCCACCGAACTCCACGGGAATAATGTCGCGTGACCAGCTTCCTGACATAATGCCAAACGGACCGGCACCCTCGCCTGTTACGTCACACGCCAGGTTGTGGGGTAGAATTGGATGCGGCTTGCCGTCAATCTTGTAGTTCCGGCATGTCTCTTCCACGGCAGCAGCAATGCCGTAGTGGATGAAGCGTTTGTCCTGCGTCATGTCGATGTTCACAATGACCGGGGCTTGAAACTCAATGCCTTTAACGCCGCTGGCAAACTCGCCAAACTTGAACGGATAAAGCACGCGCCTGTCGCCGCCCTCAAACGCTACGTCAAAGCCAGCGCCCATCTCCCAGCGCGCCTTCCACATAGCTTTGTCAGCGGTATTGAACTGTGACAGCAGGAACGCATCCATGACCGTTGTGGACAATCCAGACGGTGCCCAAAAGCCTCGGCACTCGCGCCAGTAGTCAGGGGTGTTCTCTCCGCCAAAGAATCGCGCATCCTTTTCCAGCTTTTTGCGTCCAATGTAAAAGTGATACTTGGCCGGATTATCCAATGATGGCGACTTGTGACCATCCAAATGCACGCAACAACCGCCCAGCTTGGTCAACCAGAACTCGTCATTCACCGTAACGCTGTTCCAACCATCCATCGGCTCACAGTAAATGCCGTGTTGGTCAGAATAGTCAGTGGCGTTGCCCAGTCCGATAAACTGAAACTCCATTGTGCCAGAATCTAAGTTGCGACACGCCTTGGCAATAGCCTCGGGCATAGCCGTCATCTCATCCGTCACAACAAACACGCGACGATTATGAATACCTTTGATGCGCCCAACCGCGTTATCCACAGAACCTCCTTGATCGACTGCACGCCCAAAGATCGCGCTTTTTGTATCCTCACCGCTCCATCGAATAATGGTGTCGGATGGCACAATTTGTAACCAGCCAATCGTGGGATCAGACAATGGATGCTTGCACTTCTGTATCCAGTCCACCAGTTCGCTCCAGATACGCTGTTTAAGCGCAGTAACGCTGGTTGAGGTCAACATACAGGTTGTATGCTCGCGGGCGCACAGCCAGTTGCAAAGAACCCACAACGCGGCTCTAGAACTTTTGCCAGTGTTGTGATGAATGGCACCCTCCGCAAAATAGTGGTGCTGCTCCGGCACTGTCAGATCGTAATAAATTCTGCTTCCAACACCCGTTATTGCTTGCACCAGTCTCCGCTGCACCGTACAGTCAGCCCATGAATGAAATTCCTGCTCCTCGACATGGCCCGCTTGGTGCCTGTGAAAAGAATCGCACTCTTGTTTTTGAGATGAACGCAAAAGGTTGTTCTCTGAGCCAGATTGGCAAGAGGATTGGGACAACACACACTCGTGTATCTCTATTTCTTCGCAGGAATGGAGAGACAAGGACTTTTCCAACTGCGTGGAAGGGTGAGCGGTGCTCCACATGGAATGGTGGCCGCGTGATTGATGAGGATGGCTACGTTCTGCTTTACATGCCGGGTCATCCGATGGCGACAAGGATGAGGAAGAGATATGTTCTTGAGCACCGATTGGTAATGTCAAATCACATTGGCCGACCGCTTTTGAAAACAGAGGTGGTTCATCACCGGAACAAAAAGAAGGACGATAATCGGATTGAGAATCTTGAGCTTTACTCAAGCAATGGCGCGCATCTTCGTTCTGAACTAAAGGGGCAATGCCCAAAGTGGTCTGAGGATGGGAAATCGCGTATCCTGTCAGCGTTGAACCGACGGAAAGCTCGGAAACAAACCTGTATCCATCCGGCGTAAGAACTCGATGATTTGCCGTGGCGGTAAATTTTGATCCGTCATCCAATAGAACCTCAAATAGTTCTGCCGTTCCTTTTATGAACGGAACGTCCGCCAGAATCGGACCTCCAAGTGTCATTACCCACGACGGCTTTCCGCTTTTGTAACGTTGTTCGACGGTAGGGGATTCCCCGGTAGTTGGATCAAGTATCCGTGTGTTGGCGTCAATACATCCCGCTGCTCCTGTAGCTGTTAATTGCTCCCACCAAGGATAATCGGATTCAATCTTTGCGCCAATAGTTTGTTCAACAGTTTCTTTCGCACCGCACAACGCGCCAAAGAACAGGTCGCTCCACCTGTCCCACATGAATAGCGGTTCCGGCCAAAGCTCAGTAACAAGACGTTTAAACCATTTTAGTTTTTCCTCGCCCTTACCAAGTCCAAACTTAGTCAAACACAGATGCCACGGCTCGTAACCGGGAGGCAACGCAAAGTTGTCGTAACTAATGCGCGGCGCGGGCTTGGCTTTTAATGGCACCGCAATCATCTGCGTTGTTTTATTTGTTTTCTTTTTACACGCGTTCGCAAGTAAGGAAAATTCATCTCAAATCGCTCCCATTGGTTTTCCGGTTCTCGTTGAATTGGCTTGCCTTTTGAATCCTTATCTAAGGCTCTTGCAGTTTCTTTAATAAATTGAGGCACAAAACGTCCGGTTATACCTCCACCAATGCTTCCAACATCTGGTTTGTTGCGGAAAGCGGCTATGTCAAGCATTTCGCTAACCATAGGGGCTTCCTCTAAGACTCCAAGATAAGCTGCCAAAGCGCCCACTGCAAGTCCTTGTGTCTTACTATCACTTTTTTTAAGTTTGCTGTTTGCTACTCGACGAAGCGTAGCTCCAATTTGCACTTGTTCTAGAAGCGGATTGTGAACCATCCAGCGCGGAACATCAACCCCATAAAATCGCATTCCGCCAAACTCTACATCATTGTCATTGCGTTTTTGTCCACGCGAATAATAACCACCAAATGAATTAGGCATAACAAATCCAATTGCCAACAATGTTGCACCTAGTGATCCGCGCGCTAGATTTCGGATTATTATGTCAACTTCTTCTGGTTTTAAATTTTCAAGTCCTTTGCGAAATCCCTCTCGTAAATTAAATTCACCAGTTGCTTTTTTCTCCATAAATATGCCGCGCAGTCCAGCATTGCCAATACGAGCTGGGGCCATAAGTGTTCCAAATGAGTATTCAAAAATGCGAGCTACAATATTAGTAGGAATTTTTACAATTGGCAGCGAAAAATCAGCTGCAAGTTTTAAAACTTGAGCAGAAAACATTGGTTCGCCACGTTCGTTTTTAATTTTTTTAAGGTATCCGAGCGCAGCTTTATATGTATTTGATACCACATTATCCTCGCTAAAAATTGAAGGTTTAGCCGCGCGTTTATATGCTTCCTGCCCAATACGAAGTTGAGTCATTGGATCGCGCGGATTAAATACCTCACCACGTCTTGCAGATGCCTTTGCTTCACTTTTCATTTGATACTCAAAATATCGCACCCAAGCATTGCGCGCAGCCGGAGATTTTAAAGCATAGTGCATGTTTCCTAAATAGTTTTTTAATTCAGGTGGCATTACACGCGGATCGCCATAAAGCAAATCAATATCAGTGTTGCCAGTTTTAAAGGCGTCCTTTGCATCTTTAATAAAGTTTCTAAAAGTTTCCGTCACAGCTTTTATTTCTGTTTCTATTGAAAACTGGCTACGCGTAGTCGCTTTCTCACGAATAGAACGTGGTAGGATTTTAGAAACCGCAGCGCCAACAGCTTGTTCAATTGGAGCAGCAGCTATAATTTCTGCCGCTGCACTGGTCAATTTTCCAATTACTTTTGTACCAGCCAATATTGCCGTGCGTGACCATTCGGAAATACCTTCAAATATCTTAACAGAGGTTGTTCTGTTCTTGCGTTCATAAGCTGCTTCTGCCTGTTTAAATTTAAGTTCCGTACGTTTATGCTCCGCCCGTAGCGTATTCAACTCCATGTCCGCCTTAATTTCCTCCGGAGTCAATGGCACAGGCTTGGCAGCTTTGGCTTCCGGCTTGAACTGGTTAGTAAAACGGCGCATGGTCTTATCGGCAATGCTGCGTGTTAGACGTGCGCGCTCGTCGCGCAGTAAACGCATGGCGGGCGATAGTTTTGGCTTGGCGTCGATTTCCTTTCGCAAGTCCCGCATAGCCTCCAATTCGGCCCGTTTTTGTTCATTTTCCGGCGTGTCAATGCGCTCGTTAGGATTGGCGCGGCGTGTGCCCTCGGTGAGTTCCTTATCAACCCTAGCAATTTCCGCATCGAGCGCACGGCCAATCTTTGCCGCATTCTCGCCAGTGGCCTCTCGCGCATCTGCAACGAGCTTTTGCAAGGCGGCATTACGGCGTTGTTTAGCGTCCACGGTTGCACTGACCGGCCCCTCCTTTGCACCTGGCTTTGGCCGAGTGCCATTGGTCAGAATATCGGAAAGTCTGTCAGCCGCGGCGTCCAGCGCCATCTGAGTATTTTTCTCCGTAAAAGCTGAATCGAGGTCGCGCAGGCGCGTCACTTCCGCCGCCGCCGCTTTGGCTTGGTCGCGCAGATACTGAAGGTGCTGATTAAGCGGTCCCTGTGGTTTTTCTCCAGGCGGAAATTTGTTGGCTTTGGCATCTGCAAGCCGTTGCTGCCAATCCGCGTTTTGGCGTTCGGCAATGACTGTCAATCGTCGAAGCTGTTCTGTTTCCGTAATTGGCTCCTTTGGGAATATGGTGTCGTGATCAGCCTGCGCCTGATCGGCCTCAGCTTTTAGCTGCTTTGCTTCGGCGTCATATTCGATTCCGCTCTTGTCTCGCACCAGCCGCTTGCGCGTTGCCATTGCGAGGTCCAGTTCCTCCTTCTTGTTTCGCAGGCGGCTTTTTATGGCATCCAGCGCGGTCTTGAGCTGCTTGGCTGGATCAACAGGCTTGAGTCCTTTGGATTTGACAATGCGCGCAGCCTCTCGCTCGGTGATGCGCTGCTGCGGGCTTCCCTCAATCCTCCCAACGCCAGTTCTGTCTGGCGCTTCGTTCAAGTCTCGCGCACCCTCCAGTTTTAAGAGGGCCGTGCGTTCACCAGATGTTTGAGATAACGTCACTGCTGCCGGTTCGGTGGATGCCGGTTTCCAGTCGCCATAGCGCGTCCATGCCCGACCACTTTCTCGCGGGGTGATGTCAGGCATGACCTCTTGCAGCGCCGCATGAACGGCGGCGTCAATGTCTTTCATCTCCGTCATGCCCTCATCAATGAATTGTTTTGCCAATGCGCGGGCGTAGCCTTGTAGTTTCTTAGGAAGATCGGCGCGGTTTTCAGTCTTGGCGGCAACTTTCTTTGCACCTTCTATGGTGGCAGTGCGTTCGGCGGAAAAGTCACGCGGAGCTTCGGATGCAAGATTGTCAACTTGCGCCTTGGATTGCTCCCAAAGTTTTTTTGCGTGAGGTTTGATCCAGTCCCCAAGTTCCACCGCCATTTCCGCACTCCACTTGGTGAATTTAACAGCGCCCTTCGTCAGCTTTGCTGCTCCGTAAATTGCCGCGTCGGCCAGAATGGTAAGATCGGGTGCGCTACCAAGCTGCCCTCCTATCTTCTGCCTGATTCGGATTAGTGCTTCCGCTGCCTTGGCGTCGGCATAGGCAATGACCTTTTCGCCAAACGGCTTATTCGGCACGTAATCATTGGGAATACGTTCCTTTGCCGCAGCCTTGGCGGGCTTTTTTCCAGCTTCCGTTAGCAAATTTTCCAATTCCGAGATGCGATGCTTCTGCTCGTTGATCTCCAAATTTGCTTTCTCTCGCTCTGCAATGACGGCGGCTTCCGCTTCGTGCTTTGCAGCATCCTCTTTTAGTTTTTCCAAAACTATTGCATCTGCCGGACTATTTGGATCAAGACGTTCACCTTTGGCTGCTTCTATTTTCCGTCGTAATGCGTCAAAAGTAAAATCATCACGTAACATTTGTTGCCAAAATTGACCAAATCGTCCCCACGTTGAACGCGCATCCTGAGCTGCTTCGTCCAATTTGCGAATTTTTTCGTTAATTTCAGAATATGTAATCCTTGCAACATTACGCTCCAACTGTGAAAGATCTGGATCAACACTTCTATTAGCAGCATCCTCGCGTTGGCTTTTAAGTTTACTCCGATCCACCAACATTACTGCCCCATCTTGAAGAGAAATAGTTCGTTCCTGCGGGTTTTCGGAAGTTAAACGAGCCACAATCTCGCTGCCCTTATTTGGATTCTGTTCCAATACCGCTTCCGCATTGTCAAGCGTGGCAATGTTCTCAATCTTTTCTTCTTTTGTTACCGGATCAAATCCTTCAGTTGCTCGTTCTTGATTCACTACAGATTCTTTATTAGATGTAGCACTTGCTTTTAACCTGGCCTCCATTGCATCTCGTTCTGCTCCACCCATTCCACCAACACCAGCCTGCCGCAATGCCTCCTTATCAGCCGCAGCCTTTGCAGCTTCCGCCACCGACTCAGGTTTTGGCGCAACCGGTGAAGCAACCTCCAGCGCAGCGGGCGCGGCAGGAGTCGCTCCAGGCTCCTCAATGCGTGGCGAGAAGGGCTTGCCAGCAGCATTCGCCGCCGCTGTTGTCTTGATAACACCAACAGCAGTAGCAGCCGGATCAGGCGGTTCTGTTGTTTTAGCAGCAGTATCTTTGGCTTGCCTTCTTTCCAGTTCTGTGATCGCTGCTGCCCTGTCTGTCGGGTTTTGAATTGTTCCATTCTTGCCGTCCAGAGCGTCTTGTATTGCCTGCGAATCTATCCCATCATAGGCGTTAGGCTTTGCTGGTGGTCCTGCCGTGCCGCTAGGCATTGCAGTTCCTGCCGCTTCAGCAGCAGCAGCAGCAGCATTTGGTGCAAGCGCATCCGCCCTTCGCTTTAATTCGTCAATAATGATACGGGGCGCATCATCATGTAGATCCTTAACAATCTTCGGGTCTGTTAAGGAAACTGCAAGTAATTCATCCGGTGCCTTGGATATGATATCGCGAGTTTTGGATAACAATATGAAATCCGCATCACTTTTAACATGCGCCGCCGCCGCGGCTGTCATTAGTCCTGTAAATCCAGCGCCAACAAGTGCCGCCCCCGCCCTGTCCATGTCACCTTCTTTATATGCGGTGTATGCTTCTTTACTCTGTTCGACCGTACCTTTACCCATCTCTACCGCAAAGTAAACCGAAGCCGCTTTTTGTAGCGCAGCGGGCGCTCCGCCAAGGCCAATGGCAATCAGCGCATTTGTCGGCGTGATTAAGTTTTCAACATTGGTTGAAAGTGCGTCAACGCCCGCGCTTCCGGTTCGCGGAATCAATCCACTAAATATCGGAAGGTCCATGACCTGTGTAACTATTCCTGTGTTGCCAAGCCCCATTCCTGCAAGTCCTTGTTCCTCTTGTTGTGGGGGTTCCGGTATGTCACCAAATATTGTATGCACAATTTTTGGCGGTCCATCTTCTACGCCATCAGCCGCATCTTTCTCTGCATCCTGTTGTTTTTGCCGCTCATCTTCTGTAAGTTCTCGCGGAGCTTTAGGCTTTAGTGGACCTTGAGTTAGTTGAAATAACGGATTTAGCACCTCGTTATAACTTCTTTCACGAAGTGCGCTTTCCGTTGGGCGATTAAATTCGTCAGCCCTGGCGTTCTGAGATGCAATAACTTCTGGAGTCCATTCTCCATTAATAGGGTTAAGAGCCGGAACCGCGTTTGTCGGCGCAGCCTTTGCATACGAAATATTGTAGTCCCCTGTATTTACAGATTGAGAGGGCGCAGGACTATCTAGTGCAGTAAGAAGCGCGTTTGGATCGAATGTAGCAAAATCTTGCGGAGTGCCAATGGGTTGGCCAATCTTAACAGGCATTGTAGCCGTAAAAGATGGAGCATTAGAATATTCTAGCAGCGCGCTAGATGCATCAAACCCAGTATCCTCAACTGCTGTTGATGCGTCAAAACCTGCTGGTTCTTCAAGAAGTGCGGACGAAAAATCAAATGCCATGTATTAAGGAATTTCCTCAAATGTTCCGTCGGGATTTTTATATGCCCTATTTCCTTTAGCGTCCTTAAAAATTGGCCGCACAGATGCAGGCGCAGCGGGTGTAGGCATACCGTTTGGATTGTCAACAGTAGCTTGCGGTTGTTCTGTTGGTGCTGGAGTTGGTTTGCCTTTGGTCAACGCCGTTCCGCGTGCTTCAAATTGTTTTTGTATATCATAAGGAAGTGGTTGTTGATCTTTGGGATCGTCTGCGACTGGAATACTGAGAGATTTTCGTATTGCAGCTAAATCTGCGTTATACTTAACGTATGTGTCGGGCTTTTCTTCTTTTGGCTTTGGCAAGTCTGGCATTTTACGAGTAACGCCATCGCTAACTACCTGCGATATAGGCAAGTCTTTTGCCACTCCTTCTAGACGAGTGCGTTCAGTTGCTGCCGCTGTTGCTGCTCTGGCTTCCGCAGCAATTTTTTCGTCTGTAGCGCGTTTTTCTTTAGCAATTGCATCTTCTCTTTCTCTACGCAACTTTGCAATTGGAACATGGGCGGTTATCCACTCTTGCACAGCTTTGCTTTCTGGGGCGTTTTGATAACCAGCCAGCATCTTCTGATACTGTTCGTCAAATTCAGGTTTGTTTGGGTCCATACCAATGGCGTCTCGCAAAAATCCGTTTGCTTCCCGCGTGACAGTCAGTTCGCGCATAGCTTTAGCCTTTGAGTCATTATTTGCCAGTTCTGCTTTTTCTTTGGCAATTTGACTTTGAATATCAGCCAGTCCAATGCGTTGTTCTGCAAATCCAAGGCGTGACTTTGCTATTTCTGCATTTGCACCTGCGATTTCTGCGCGTTGTTTTAACGTAGCCTCGTTAAATGCAGCGCGCTGATCTAACGCACGTACTTTGGCTCGTTCGCTTGGCGCATAATTACGCGAAAGATTCCTTTCGTATGATTGCTGCGAACTTGGTTCCTGCTCTGCATTTTGATCAAAAGGTGATTTCATTAGTCGTAGTTTCCGTAAGATGAGTTGCGGGCTCCTCCAATTCCTCTTGCGAAGCGACGATCCTCCTCGGTGCTTTTAGGGTTCATTCTGATTGCACGACGAGCCGCTACGCGTTCCGATGCGCCGGAAACCGTTGATTCAGGTCTTTGAGAAAGAGTTCCGCTTCCCATTGGTCTTGGTTTTAGAAATGGGCTTTCGTAGGTTCTGCCGCCTCCTGGCCGATCATTCAACATTGTCGCATACGGGTCTGTCTTAGCGATTGGCGACTCAAGTGCGCCACTCTGCCACGCATTAAGAGTAGAACCCCGCATTTCTATTGGAGAAAATCTAGGACTTATGTCTGCTGTTCCGGCTTTTTCCATCTCGGCAATGTCTTGCGGAGTTGGCCCAGTTGGTGCTGAAGTATCATCAAAATGAGTAGCACCAAGTTCGTTTGCTTTGTTAGCAATAATCATTGGGTCAATGAATGGCGGCTCGCCAATAGCTCGATCTCGTTTGTAAACATCTACAAACATTTTGTTCTCTGGCGTTCCTTCTTTGCCAATTTTTGGAAATCTTTTTGTTATGTCTTGCTGCCAGTTAGACTTTGGCGCAGTTGTAATATCGTTAGGCCGATAAGGACTAATTCTTTTTCCTTTTTCATCATAAACTCCAGGCGAGCGATTATCACTTTCTACCAGTTTTCCTTTTTCATAAACTCCCGATGGGCGATTATCGCTACCTTGAATAGCCTGCGCTCCTCCATACTTTCCAAGTATAGCCATTTGTCTATCCTCGTTTGTCATTTGTTCTTTTGGAGCGGGCGTGCGCGCAGCAGTCGGTACATTCTCCATCGTGTACATTTTCCTGTTATTCTCTAAATACTGGTCCATGCCAATCATTTTGCCACCAGCGTTTTCGCGCCACTTTTCCCTTGAGTCAGAGCCAGCAGGCCGCATTGGGCGAACCATTTGAGTCTGTCTCGGAAACCTTCCGGCTGTTCCTTGACGAATTGCCGCCATCTGTTTTTCGTCTTCCGTTTGAAAGTATCTTGGTGCTGCCATAATTTATACTAAGTTTGATACTGCGCTCATGCTAAGACCGGGATCAATTTGTAGAACTCCGTATTCGTTTCCTTGGTTGAATTGCCCCATGCTATCATCCAACGCTTGAAACGCCTTGGCCCACAGCACATCTGCGTTGTCGGCTTGCTCATCCACAGCGTTGTAGGCGCGGATGCCCATCTCTAAAGCCGGGTAGCAATCTGGCGTTACAATTGTGCTGTCAGACGTCGCCCACACGTAGCGTTTGCGGGCAAACCCCCTGTATTCGTAGGTGTCGAGCGTTGCGATTTCACCGGTCAATTGATACTTCCGAAGCCCACCAACGTCGCCCATGTCGAAGGCAACCACGCCGCAAACGTCTGTTGGATCAAAATATCCCGGTCCACCCGTTTGCCAACGATATTGCATTGGCTTGATGTCCACCTTTGTCCAGCAACCGATATCTGGTGGCGTAAAATCCTCGGATGCCGTCAATGCGTCCAGCCGCAAATACGAAGCGTCCAATGTAATTACGCCGTTGGATGAGGTCAAAGTTGCTTCGGTGTGCAGCCCTGGCCACGTTCCTTTTAGCCAGAATTGCTCAAGCACCTCGTTAATGCGTTGAAGCTGCTGGACATTGCTCATCTGCCCATTCTGCGTCAGGAAGAGGTTAAACCTCGACCCTGTGAGACGTGCGACTGCATTGGCAATAGTGAAGGACACCCCTCTTTTGTATTTGCTTTTTTACGAAGATCAAGTAAAAACTTAGCAAATGGCACTCCTTGGCAAGCTCACGTATATTAAGTCCTACGACGCCGACAACACGGACTACCCGATTCTCGGCATCCTGTGCGACCCGCGCGCCCCCGGCTACGCCGTTCCAGCCGACCTAGCGCCGCATCCCGACGACGTAAATTGGCCCAATCACGTTTTTCATGGCGCTGCTCCCGCAGAAAACGATGGGCGCGTCATGTGGTCCTACTCGATTTTCCCCGGCCCGTGGGTAACAAGCACCCGGATTGATCGCGACAGCAAAATCATTACGGTTAAACGCCGAAGAAATATCAAAGCCGACATTGCCAGTTCTGAAACGGTGGATTCAGGCGTGTTGATTCGCAACTTTTACGAGCAGGAAAACGACGACCTGATTGCCACGGAAATCAACGAAACCCGAGATTTGCCGGGAACAGCATGGATACGCGCCGAAGTGGATGGAGAGACTGGCAGCGAGGTTTTGGTCACAATGCAAATAATTGCTAAACCGACCCTACCATTCACTCAAGTTGCTGGAAGCGAGATTACTTACCAGCCGATTTCAGCCGTTCACGGAATTAAGATCACTACTTCGATGACCAACTTTGCTTCCGTTACGGTAGTGGATTATCCAACTGGCAGCATGAGTGCGCCGCCGTTGATTACATCTGCTGCAATTACCTCAACAGCATCCCGAGACGGAACTCCAGCAATTAGCATTGTATGGAATAAGCGTTCCGCTAAGACTCGCGAAGTCAAAATGACGCGGACCAAGGTTTACGGAACGCAAGCAAACATGTTGACCGCGCAAGGTTTGCTAACATTAGAAAACCCAGGAGTCATTGATGTAATTCGCGACCCTTGGTTTGTGCCAGCTATTCGTGAAACAAACGTGCTGACCAACGCAGTAACTCTAGATCCATATACTACTGGCACGGAAAATCCCAAATGGCCCTTTGCTACGGAAACCGTTTCATGGAGCGCAACAACTCCAACAGCAAGTGCCTACCCAAATAGATTTGTGGTAATTTCTGCCAATGTTGAATACTGGAAATACAACCTTTGGCGGCTAACTAAAATTGAAGCCACGACGTTCTAATGGAAGAACTTGATTCCACGTTAAACCAAATTCGGCGGGCTGTCCCTGCTGGACTTCCAGAACCAAATTCTGGCGGGTCTTCTGATTATCCAGGGGGCAAACAATACTCAACGCTAGATATACCAGATGAACTTAAACTTCATCCTTTCGAGGTATATGGTGCTGGATTTACGTCAGACGCACTAACCTCTATTTTTGCTTATGTGCGGCGTGGATGGATATTTTTGGACGAAAGCAATCTGACACTGACCGCAGCTATTGCCGGAATTGATAGCAAGATGACTTTAACAAGCGGCAACTGGGTTTGGCTTGAAATGACATTTGACTTTGGCGGATCAATTACCGCAGGTCCAACTCTAAAGCATGGCGCAAGCTGGGGAAACTCAATGTACACAAACACCGCTGGGGTCAGCAATATTTGGCGGCAACCTATTGCTTACGTGAGAACAGTATTTACTGGCAAAAGCACGGTGAACGCAATGCCGGATGCGCCGTTCCCAGATCAAGGGGATTTTCCAGACTTGAAGCCGAGTCTCCGTATTGACCAGCTTACCAACACCCACCTGCAAAAGGCTCGCAAAATGGATTCTGCTGGTGCGCTTATTTGGGGTCTTGTTCCAAACTGGGCATCTACGGCAGGAACCGGTCCTACGGGTGCTACTGGAGCAACAGGAGCCACGGGTGCTACTGGAGCAACAGGAGCAACAGGAGCCACGGGCGCTACTGGAGCAACAGGAGCAACTGGACCTTCGGGATTTTAACGATGAGAAAGCATATCAAAAATCCAACCGTGACCATTATTATGGAAACGATTGGACGCAAAACAATTGCCCATGCTGTTCGATCATTTATTGAACAGGACTATCCTTGGGCGCGTTTGCTCATCATCAATCGCCATCCGACTCCCCTGCTTTTGCTCAATGTCCCAGAATCGCACCGACTCCGCATTGAGGTTGTAAACGAAGAGGACATTTATGTTCGTCCGGTTTATCAACACATTGCCAATCTGAAAATGGTTCGCACCGATTGCTGGACAATCCTTGATGACGACGATTGGATTGATCCGCATCACATTACACAAATGGTTGCTGCATGGAACAACGTGAACGAGCGCAACGACTCCCCGCTTCAAGTTTGTGGTCAAAATTACACAGCCCACTACGAGGACGGAACGAAGTTAATAAAATGCAACGGATGGGCCGTGTCGCTTTTTGAACGGCTGACTCCAGCCGAATTGGATTACATCTACAAATTGTTTCCACCAGACATACTGGTTGCATCTGATTCGTGGATTTCCACAAATAGCTATTTTGACATTCGTATTTACCCTGGCACACCGTCGTATCATTGGGATCGAATTGGTGAGGATCACGTCTCCCGCCACGAAACTTGCAATTATGATACGCCTGCTGGAAAAATGGAATCCCACCTAAACTTCTGGCGCATCAAACTTGATGCCCGCGCCAAGCCCCTGCTCCCGGTGGAGCTTTAGTTCCCCTTTTTGGCGCACTCAAACCACACCCGCCGCGCAAGGTCAGCAATGTGGCGCGGATTACGGCGGCACTGAAACAACACCAAAAACTCTACGGCCAATGAACCGCAGATGGTGCAGGTGACGGGCTCTGGCTTGCGACGTTTCAATTGCCGCTCCTCCCACGTCCCCGCCACGCCTTCCTAGTTCGCTTCGGCACTGGTTGACTAGGCAATACGATCAAAACGATTTCTAGGCCCATCTGCGGCTCACTGTGACCGTCTTGCCGCCAGCGTTTCTCCCAACGGGTTTTATCCTGACTCGTTATAATCCCGTCCGGCAACTCCTGATCTACTCTGCTCATGGACTTCACCCACCTCGGCCCACCAATTGGCTTGTTCAGTTTGCCAGCCAGTCGCGCCTCCCGCCGATCTTCAAGCGCAACAGGGCCGTAGGGCGGGTCAGGAAAGAGCATCAACGAATCCTTTCAGCCGAACTGTCGCGCAGTTGCCGCGTCCACCAGCCCGATTCTCTCGCTCAATCAGCCCCAGCCCAGCCAGCCCCTTCATGGCCCGCCAGACCGCTGGTCCGCTCATACAACACTTCTTGGACAGCTCCGCATTGCTTAACATCACCTCTCCACATTGATCTGCCTCTAGCGCCAGCACCAGCCAAAGCAGTCTCCACGGTGGCGTTGTAGGCTCTTTGCTGTTGAGCGCAGCGCAGGTAAACGCAATGGTTGCCTCACGATTTTTGCGCTTTTTCATAACGGGCATTTGGCAAGCCGGGCACAATTTGTCGCCAATTACTCCTGATCCATCACATTTTTTGCAGTTCATAAGAGATAAAGGGATACCAGAAGGTAATAGTTGTCAAGCATAAAGGGATACCAGAAGGTAATAGATCGAAAATAGCTTTAAACTATTACACACTGGTATCTATTATACAGAGAGCGTGCCCAAGAGGAATTGCATCGCGCAACATACTTGGGTAGGCTTCGCTTCGCTACGCCGTGTTACCTGCCAGTCTCGCGCCATAAAACTTGATTTTACTCGACGGAAGTTAAGAGGGGTCACGTAGAGCGCGCGCGCGCAGCCCCCCCCTCCCACCCCCTCTCGCGCCGCCCCATAAAAAGAATGCTTACCCCTGGCCACCAGTACACCGCCCCGGCTCCTAGCCTGCTAGCAGCGCGCCACGCCCCTAGCCTTCGACCTGGACCGCGGCGAAAGGATCGCCGGATAGTATGTTTATCCGGACATTACCTCGACTCGTGCTGGACCACTCGCCCGCTGTCGATGCCACCTTGACCAGAGACGCAGCCTGGGGTGCGAGGAGCACACCTTCCTCCGGGCTCAGGTCGGCTAGATGCTCGAGGTTTCGGGCCGAATATCTTAGCGCAGCTGATCGCGAGCGCGCGCCGTTTTCCGCGTTGACATCTGCGAGCGCTTCGCTTGCACTGCGGACGGGTTGCGGACATGCGGACATTTGAGCGGATACGATGCTGCGCGGTGGAGGAGATGGAGCGAGACTCCCCCACGGTCCCGACGGGTCTCTTTGTGACCATTTCATCACCCGTTCCTCCCCGAGTCCCATCCGCCTGGCCGCCTCACGTACGCCAACGACCTGAGCTAGAACTTTGACCGCCTCGCGATTGATTTGCGGCGCTGCTTTTTCAGATTTATTCATATGGTGAGACTACACGTAGTCACACAAGAAAAGCAAGGTGAGACTACACCGTGACTACAAGCGAAAAACGAAAATGCATATACGATCTTTTCTTGTACCAGCCTTGATTTGCGGGCAATCTTCACCCCACAACGAAATAATCCTTTACGGGAAGGAAAATCCGTGGAAACCTTCTCTCATGCAAATCATCCAATCATCCAACCCACCCCGCTACCACCTCACGTTGAAATCGGGAAACGTAAAGACCGGACCGATACCCGTCAGCACAAGCGCCGCATCCACTTGCCCGGACGCATGCCCACTTAAATCGAAAGGATGTTATGCCAGCGCGGGCGGCCCCTTGGCGCTCCACTGGCGCAAAGTATCGGAAGAGGGGCGCGGAGACGATTGGGCAACGTTCGTCTCGCGCATCAGCGCGCTCCCCTCTGGACAGCTTTGGAGGCACAATCAGGCAGGCGACCTCCCCGGCAAAAATAACGCAATCGACACCGACATGCTCGCCGAATTAGCCAGCGCTAACGTGGGAAAAATGGGTTGGACATACACACACAAGCCCGTTGTCGGTGACGGTAATGTCGAGACGTGCAATCGTGCCGCAGTTCGCCAGGCAAACGCTCGCGGTTTCACCGTGAATCTAAGCGCCGACAATTTACAGGAAGCCGACGAACTGAAAGCAGCCGACTGCGGTCCCGTCGTCGTCGTCCTCCCCGCTGACTCGCTCCTATCGATGACCACGCCCGCCGGGCACAAGGTGGTCGTTTGCCCGGCTCAACGTCCCGAATCCAAAGCGACGTGCGCAACGTGTGGACTTTGCCAGCGTCAACGGTCCGTAATCGTGGGATTTCTCGCCCACGGCAACCAAGCCCGCGCAGCCTCCTCCATCGCAAAAAACTAGCAAAGAGTCTCGCCACTTCGCTGGCAGGGTCCGATCCCCGGCCAGCGAAAGGCGCAATTCCGCGCAACTAAACCAAAGCCAAATATGACCACCAACCAGACAAACCAAACGGCCACCGCTCCGAAGACTGCGGCAGACTACCTCACCTACAAAGATGATGGATACCCGAAAGAGGAAAACGGCAGGATTTACGCTGATGCGTTTGACCTCATCGGCACTGAGATGACCACCGCTTTGACGGGAGCCGAATAATCCCTCGTTTGCATGAGACGCCGGGGGACAGCCAACCCCGAAAAACCCGCAAAAACTGTATGAAAAAACTCATCCGCTTCCTCCGCAGCCTCAAAAGCTGCCGCAACCGCCGCCGCCACTCCCGAATTCCGCTTCTCTGGGAGAGCATGCGAAGATTCAACCGGATTGGCATCGATTAGAGAGGACCGCGCCGTCTCGCCCTTGGGAGTCCAAGGGCGAGCAAGCGCGAGCCACTACGGCCCGAGCAACCAACCAGCCAGAAACCAGAAACCAAAAATGAAACTACAAACGAAAATCGGCGACCTCGTCGCCCTCATCGCGTCCACCGACGCGACCACCAAAGCTCAGCACGACGCCGAGCGGCTGACCGCAACCATCGCCGCCGGCCATCGCGAAAGCGCGATTTCGGCGCTCGACATTAGCCTCGCCTCGCGAGCGTCGGCGAGCAAAGCGGCGGCTCTTTTCGCGAAGCTGCCAGGCGCCCGGCGCGACCTTGCAATCGCGACCAAATCCAAAGCCGAGACGCTTGGCAAACGGGCAGTAAAATGCGGGGAAAATTACTCTGGCGCGACGGATTACTCGGTGAAATGGACGCCGTGCCCGTTCCCGAAGGCCGAAACATTTACCGACAAGGGGGGGCAGTACTCCCGAGGGTGCACCTACAGAAAAACGGACGCGTCCCACATCGTTTCCCTATCCCCCGAATGGTCGGTCCTACTCGCCGAGCGCGAGGATGTCGCCGGGCTGTCCGAACGCGACGGGCTCCCGCTCATCGGCATCCACCAAGACGGGCGCGCCTGCTGGATCAAGACCAAAGCCAAAGGGATCACGTCCGAGGTGGGCTGGATCGCGCATTTCGGCGCGACCTGCTACCATTCCACGACATCGCGGCTCGCCGCAGAGCAGGGGCTCGCAAAAAAGCTGGCGTCCCAGCGCGACGAATGGGCGAGCGCAGCCGAGGCGCGTAAAAACGCGGCCCAATGGGCTAAAGATGAGCGCCGGGCGCGGTTGATAGCGCGTCTATGCAATGTGGATGCAACCATTGCCGATGCCATCGCGTTAGGCTTCTGCCGCCCCGGAATAGAGGCATTCCAAAGCCAGCACCACATCGGCGACTCGGCTCCGATCCGTGCGCTTCTCGCGAGCGGAAACCCCTCCGCCGTCCGTCTCGCGCTGGCCGTGGCGCGGAAGGTCCGCCGCGCCGAGCCCCTCGCCGCCTAAATACACTGAGGAGCCCGCGAAATTCGGGCGAAACCGCTCCGGCGGTCTGTATGCAAACCAAAACCAAAACCATCAACGGCACCGCGCCGACGCTCGCGGCAACCACCACCACCACCCCGGCACCAAAGCCGGACGCGCAGCCCGTGCAGGCTGCTACGCATACGCCGGGACCGTGGGAAGCGCGCATCGGCGGAGGAGGCTGCTCTGTGATCGTCAATTCTACTGTCCAGATGCCGATACTTGTCCAGATCGCACCGGACGCGCTTTATTCGCACCCCAACCAAGTCGCGGAGGCGCAAGCAAACGCCCGTTTGATAGCAGCCGCTCCGTCGCTGCTCGCCGCACTGGAAACCATCCACGAAGCTGGTCGCATGTCAGACCAACCCCGAGCGGTTTACTGCGCGCTCATCGCCCAGGACGCACTGAACGCCGCCGGGAATCAGGAAAACCTCAAAGCCCGAGGG